>Ga0247725_1000146_pt1 | contig 80834 bp, 122 predicted proteins | sample OKSTACKMCFT3sol_FD_183021 | JGI IMG/M metagenome (GOLD analysis project Ga0247725, IMG submission 183021) | Subsurface sediment microbial communities from gas well in Oklahoma, United States - OK STACK MC-FT3-sol | ecosystem: Environmental > Terrestrial > Deep subsurface > Rock core/Sediment...
TTTGGGTTCGCATAATTGCCACGACCTAGATTACTTGTAACACCTTCTGGATCGTAATATTCAAGAGCATAGTTTAATGCAGGTCTTTTAAGTGCAAAACCGCGAGGACTTCCTATCGCACGTTCTAGCATAAAACCTGTGTCACCAGCATCTGGCATATCATAACCAGCTGGATAACCTGTTATAAGATCAAAAGGTAATCCATCACTTCCAGTTCCATCACCACTTCCCAACTCCATAGTGTCAATTCCAGTTGGGCAATTGACACTACCAATTTGTTTGAACGCACAAGGTTCATCAAAAAGTGGATCGGGTTTACAATCAATTTCTAACCAGTTTAAATTGCCACCGTCACGCACACTCATACGCTTAATGTCAAATGGAATCCAAGATCTGTTATCTGGAGATCTAAAAGACACTGGATGATTACAAACATCAAGCCATTTGTTGTTATAAATTGATCTTATGCGTAATCGAGCCATTTTTATTTCCCCTAAACAACTTAATAAACGCTAACCGGCAAACTACGTAATGCTTCAGCGTTTTTCTCGAACCATTTAAACAACTTTGCCAGACATTCGCTTGGAGACTTGCCAGAAATCTTTCTGAATTGTTTAACACCATAACTTTGAACTCTGCGACTAACACCGCCACGAATCATTTCCATTTGAAATGTTTCTATGGGTTTCGACATTTTACCGCTGTAATTCACATCCATTATGATTGTGAAGAAGCCGCTGACGTTGTGCAAGATGCCATGAGGTGCCTGATCTTTGTCAGAAATATTTGCGAAATCAATTACAAGTGACTCACCTGACATTATGTTTTTGATTTTAGCGCTGAGCATAAAATTTGGAAAAAGGATTTTCATTTTACTCTTGAATTCTTCCAAAGCATTTTCAGCATTCAATTTAGCTTCAGCTGCATCCAAAGATAAACTTGTCAGTGTTTGTGAATCCATACATAGAGAGAAAAGTTTCATAGTATCTCCAAAATAAATTTAATCTAAATATTTTATTAGGGTCTTATCCAAATACTTCCTGGACCGGTGGCGCCCGGGTCGTCACTTTGAACAAAAATTAAAACTCGTCCATCACGACCGTCATTGCCTTGAATACCTTGAATACCTTGTTCACCTTGCGGCCCCGTTAGACCTCGCGGCCCACGTTCACCTTGACGACCTTGTGGGCCTTCTGGCCCACGACAACCTTGCAAACCTTTTTGACCAGTTTCACCGATTAAACCATCAACACCTGCTACACCATCCCGACCACTTGGCCCTGTGCGTCCTGTACCAATATCCGCAGATGTTGGAAAATTTCCAATATTAATTTTTCCAATCGTAGGAATATTTAAAGTTAATATTCCTTGTGTACGATCATAGTAACCACTAAATTCAGAAAGATCTATTGTTTTTGGATCTACAGTGAGACTTTGGCCTGACGCAATAACTCCGCCATTTTGAAGTGGTGGACTTACCATAGATAAGTTTAATTTTGTTAAACCACTCATGCTAAAAATTCCTTACGTAAAAAATTGATCAGTATCATCATCTATCTGACCAATTAAAGGATTAACCCAAATTCCACCATTACCTAAACTTGGGCCTGGATCAGTTTCACTTACAATAATATTTATTCTTCCAGGTGGCCCTTGTTTTCCCATTTTTCCAGGTGGCCCTTCAATTCCTGGGAGCCCTTGTTTTCCAGGTGGGCCTTGATCTCCATCTTCACCTTTTGGCCCACGTTTTCCTCTTGGGCCTTCACATCCTTGAATACCTGGTGGGCCAACTGGCCCTTCTAATCCGTCACGGCCATCATCACCGTCATCACCTTTCTCACCAGCTGCACCTACACAACCAGCTTCACCATCACGACCATCACGACCATCACGACCATCTTTTCCATCAATTCCTGGTTCTCCTTGTGCTCCTTGTGGGCCTTCAGGAATATCAGATAATATTGGAAATCCACCTAAAGTTTGAGTTGTTCCATTCAACAAACGAATTGTGAGAACACCAACGCTTGCATCATAAAACCAATCTTCTATAGGTGAAACTGTTTGAGTTGCAGTAGATTGAGCTGTTATTCTTTTATCTTGAACAACAAGACTTTGACCGTTTGTTCCTTGAGGCGCTGAAATTAATTTAGTTGGAACTTTCGTCAACATAAATACCTACCTAATGTTTCATCACTGGGCCACCAGCATCCAGATTGTGAACTAAATAATCCTCTACATAATAAGTGTCTGATGTCTCGACATCTAAAGATACTGTCTTAACTTGTTCACTTATTTGTTCAATGCTGAGAATTTCTTTAGCACCTTCTGTTCGATGATATAAATAGTCTCCAACACGAAGATCTTTAACTCGCCTAAAAGACCAATAGCCTCCGCGCAAGCAAAGCATGTTTTCTTCCAAAGTTATTTTCAAAACATTATTTATTTTGTAGTAACTGTGATAAGTACCGTGCTTAACCGACATTGCTGTGACAGTTGTATTTTTCGATTTAAGATCAGAAGTGAACCAATCTAAAAATTTAGAGTTTCCATTAGAGCTGTCAGGCAAACTTTCTATGCTTGCTCCGATTAAACTGTCACCGTGTAAAATAGATTGAACTTGAATTTGCTCACCATTTACTAAATTAACACGTTGACCAAAAACGATACAGCCTCCACCGCCACCGCCACCATCATCACCGCCACCAGAAGCCGTCGCAACAATGTTGAATGTGTAAGTGGCATCTAAAAGCAAAGGATTGTTGCCGTTACCTACGTCTGTTACTGTGCAACGAATTCCACCAGTAATTTTTCTGGTTTCTGTTCCAGCAATATAAATTCTACACTTCAAATTCAAGTTTGCTGAATTCATTCCAGTATCAACTACTGAAAGATTTGCGTTTGTCGAAAAATCACCAGACCATTTATAGTTAAAAGGCCCAACTCCACCACTTAAAGAATTCACTTTAAAATAAAGAATTGCTTGATACCAACCAGCACCAACCGGAGGAACATTCATTGATAAACTATCTACTCTTCCGTTTAAAGGATTGATAGTATCTATTGGCGGCAATGGATCTGTTGGATCTACTTGATCTCTGTTGACAGGTTTTGCCCAAATAAAAGCAAGCAGATTATCTACAGGTGGAACGTCAGAAAATAAAACTGTTTCCAAAGGTTTTTCACCGTCAGGGCCATCCGGCCCTTGCTTGCAACTAGATCCCATTAAACCTTGAGATCCTTCGTGGCCGATTATTCCTTTATTTCCTCTTTCACCTTCTTCGCCTTCAGCACCACCACAACCAGCTTTACCTATTGGCCCAATTGGGCCATCATCAGCATCACGACCTGGAAGTCCTTTCTTTCCTTTTACACCTTGAATTCCAGGACATCCAGATTTTCCATCACGACCATCGTAACCAGTTTTCCCATCACGACCATCTTTGCCTCTTTTTCCTTTCTTTCCTCTTCTTCCAGTTCCCAAACTTTTTTGCGTAAGAAAACCAGTGGCCTGAATAATATCATCAGGCCCACGGATTAAAGATAAAACACCTGATTGGGCATTATACGCAAATTTTATATTAAGCGGATCTGGTTCTTCTACTTGTACGAAAGCAACATCTGATCCGAATTCTGAAGTTTTTGCTCTTGCTCCATCAAGATCAGATCTGTTTTCAAATGCTTCAATACGAATTGTAATATCATCCATACCGCACCGACCTTAATTAATAATAGGCACAACAATACCATTCAATGATATACGAATTTTTGATTCATACGAACTAAGTTCCGCACCTATTATTTTAACTTTTGCAATTATCTCCACGTAACCTTGTGGATTATTCGCAGCAATTAAAGTAACGGCATCACCTACTGAACCATTCGCCATTGCCATTTTTCCGGTTGAATCTGGAGCACTTACCGCAAAACCGGCTGTTCCTGTACCCTTTAAGTTTCTGCCAAATTCAGGTTCTTTTGTTGATAAAGTTTTGAAACCTAATGCAAATTGCATTTCTTCTGTACCAGAACTTGATTTAAAACCAGGACCCAACTGTGCTTCAAAATGTGCATTGATATTAACCAGCAAATCTTTTTTAACATCGATTCGATGTGTTAACGTCAGCTCACCAATTGAGTCACCAGATTCACTAAGCGATATTGCTGTGTAACCGCCACCGACTTCAGAGCCAGCATCAAAACTTACTTCAAACTCTGGAAATTGTCCGGCAATTTTGCAGTTCTTGCCACTCAACAATTTTATTTCAGGCAATTCTATGCGTAAACTGTCAGCACCGCTTCGTACCATTTCAATTGAGTTACCACTTAACATGGCATCAACAACCATTCCACGTAAAGCAGTATCAGGAGTGCCTTCAGATCTTACGTTTTCAAAGATCATGAATTCTATTGGAACATCAAGATCAACATCGTTGTTCATAACAACTTTGTTTCCAACTAAAACGTATTCTGATTTATAAACGTGTAAACCGCTCACGTTAATGAATACATTTTCTTTGCTGCTTGGTGTAAATGGAAGAACGAAAACATTAGCACGATCTCTAACAGTAACCAAATGTGAGTGCATTAGCGTAGCGAAGTTTTCAACTGCTTCGTGAATTATCACATTTACTTCAAAGCGTAATCCAATACCAATTGCTTCAAGGAAAACAATTTTGCCTCTAACCAAATCAATTGTGTATGATGCTGGATTAGTTAAAGTACGTTCAAAGAAAGTTAATACTTTTGTTGGATCTTCTGGAATAGCTGGTAAATCAAATTCGCGTGTAATTCCATCACCAGTATGTTCACGACTACGAATATCAATTCGAGATCCTGTACTTGGCTCTAACTCAAATAAACGAGCGTCGATTGTAACTTCGACTGGGACATCTTCAGTGAACTCAAGTCTGTTGTTTGCCAATGTATATGCGGTACGTTGTTGATTAGCACCAGACAAACTTATCATGCTATAGTTGTTATTTTTTCTATAGCTATAACGATGAATCCAACTTTCTGGATCAGCCGTGGTTAAAGGATCTTCGTTGTAAAGCAAAAATGTTCTTTGCGCTTGTGTTGGAGTCAAGGTAATTTGTGTAATCTTTAATTTTCCCGGAGGATTATAAATATTACCACGAGTTCTTGACTTACCTACGCTTTGAGGAATCCAGCGAGGTTGTGCATTTTGTTCACCAGCAGCTAAAACCCAATCTGGCCCAACACCATTACGATCTGGTAAACCACTACCAGAACTTCCAGCACCTACAATTTGTTTCCAGATGTGAATGACACTTCCAGAATCAATATCAGAAAATCCAATATTGGTTGCTGCAAATGCTCCAGCTACAATTTTGAAACGACGAGTTTCGCCAGCACCTTTACCAGCACTAATGCTACAAATAACTTCGTCATCGTTTTCTAATTCAAAATCTTCTACAACACTATCCGCAGAAAAGTTTGCGCCATCAACCGGAGTTACGTTTCCGCTGTGCAATCTTGAATAGCCACTAAAGCCCCAAACATTTCCACCTGCACCATAGCGATATGCTAACTCAGGAGAATATTCACCATCAGCATTGCTTTGCAGATCTAAAACTAAAACAGCATTTGTTATTGCTGTTCCAGCTGGTGGAAGAAAATCAACACCAACACAAGCAGGAACTGATCCGAATGTACTTAAAGTAACATCGATTACACTTGCAAGATCTTGATCCAAATGCAGCATAAAGCTTAGACGCATTTTGCGTCCAGCAGCTTTTTCATATGGAACTGTTGTACGTACACGGCCAAGCGGAACATTATCATCCAAATAAACGATGGCTTCTGTAATGCTAACAGTGTTTGGAAGTACAGGTAATTCTATTGTGAAACGTGCAGTATTACCGTTCAATACTTCCACATAGAAAAGTTGACCAGAATAAATAACATCACCTAGTACAACGCTCGAAACTGTTTCAGGCTCAGTTCCTGAAAAATTTCCTACAACAAACGAAGAAGGGCGAATAAACACGCCACCCTCACTTGCGGATAACAGTGCTGCTTCGCCTTCTGGTGTTAAAATCAAACGATCTGGAATCATTTTTATATTTCCCGTAAAACCACATGCTTATAAATTATGTAAAAGGGCAGTATTACTGCCCATATACCACACTGAATTCACCTAAAGTAAAACCGCGATTGACTGTACGATAAATCAACCAAGGTTCAGTCACACCATTAATATAAGTGCGCGTTACTTCTACAGGTGTTTGCATGTTGCCCCAATTGATTGCTCCAGTTGTACTTGGAATAATGGCGAACGTAGCTAAACCAAAACTTTTCGGATGTGCAAAGTAAAGATATTCAGCAGCAGCTGGATATGAAGTGAATCTTCCGCCTGTTGTACTTAATAATCTTTTGAATTCGTCACTTCCAATGACATTCTGGAAATAAGTTGCGTTGATTGCAGCCACTGGATCTTCCCAGTACATTGGATAACTAGATTGAATGATCATTGTGTGAGTTTTTTCAAACACGATCTCGTTTCTAGTGTACACAACTTTAAAGGTTATTTCAGTGTCTTTATCAACATAAGGAACTTTCAATAAGCCAGTTCTATTGCCTAATTCAAGACCTGCCAATTTTGTTTCCAACAGCCAGTAAGAATCTGTTGTTGCATCATAAGTAGATCCATCACGCATTTCTAAAAATGCTTTTAGGTAAAATTCTCCATTATCACGAATACCAGCTGGATTACTGTTTATGTGTAGTTCTAACGGAACAAAGCTTGCCAAAATAGTTACCGTAAAATCCTTGTAGATTGTACGTAAACCTTCAATAGCTGTAGCACGAATCTTAATGATTATATCCGTTGATCGTTTTGGAATTACTATTCCCTTACCGTCAATACTTATGGAAATATCTAAAGGTGCTTCAACTATTGATAAGGAAACAACATCAACACTTGCCAAAGATCCGTCACGGCGAGAAACTTGGTAAGATGGATAAAAAGTTGTATCACTTGTTGTAAACGTACTACCAAGAATATCAATAACATCAAGTGCTTTAGTGGCAGTTATTTTTACAAGAGAATATGACTTTATACTCTCCAAAAATACTGTTGAACTTGTTTCGCTTTCTCTAAATTCTTCTTCATAAGAAGCAACAATTGTTACATCACTGTCGTTAGTTTGTTGAAGAATATAAAGTCGGCCGCTTTGCTCGTCAAAGCTTACGCCACTGCCTACAGGTTCAGCTTTCCAGAAAAGATTTTCAACCAATTCATATTGAGCAGGATCTCCAAATCGCGTTAAATAAGCACGGAATTGATAATAAACAACTCCATCCAAACTCAAGTTTGACCAAGCGTTTGGTTCATCTAACAATTTGTCTTTAAAGTCAAATGTTATTGATCCAGTTGGCCCAACTAAAGCTACCTCTATTTTCTGCAATCTAGTATTTTGTTTGCGAATGTAAACTGGAAGATTTTCTCTGAATTGCTGTTGTCCATCATTATAAACGGCTGTAACTACAATACGCGCATTTTCATTTAAACGTGGATATAAGTAACCATTTTGATCGATGTCAACAACGCTGCTTGTTGGTAAAACCTCTAGCAGTTCTTCCGCAGTTAGTTCATCAACATCTTTTTTACGGCCACTTCCATCGTTATCCATTGGAAGTATTCCGTCACCGTCACGCAATACAATGGTGCGAATCAATTCACGCCGTTGGTCAAAAGTTTCATCGGAATACAATTCAACTTCCCAATCATTACTTACTAAATACTCAACACCATTATCAGCATATTGAACACTTAAACCGTAAGAATAAAAGTTGTAAAGATTCGCTTCTATTTCGACTGGGCCAGTTATGTACCAACTTAAAATTGGAGTATCTGGCTCAACCGGACGGTTAATGATTTTGATTGTACGTGCATCTTGTTTTGCAAAGAAACCGCAACGTAATACAAATAATTCATCTTCGGCTATAAAACGAGTTTGAATTAAACAACGGGCAAGAGGTTCAGGATATTGAGCGAACAAAATTAAAAGTTTTTGTGGCCAAGTTTGTCCTGGAATCGGTTGATTTGACATTTCAGCAAATATTGAATCTCCATTTATAAGATTGCGTATTTGGAACGCAGTCAAATCTTGGTTAGACAATGACATATCCATTAGCGTTGTTTCATCTAAAGCAATCAAGCTATAAACTATTTTTTGTAAGGTATATGTGTTAACACTTACGTCAGCACCAACATCATCTGTCTCACCTTCAATATCTTCTACACTCCAGTTGGCTTCAACTTCTTTATCCAGACCATTTTCAAAACGGACTACGGCCTTAGCAAAGTGTCGTGAACCTTCAGCCATTTCGTCCGGTACATGAATTGTAACGCTCTCGCTACCTACAAATTTTTCAGCTGTTGTAAATAAACGATTTGCCGAAATTAAATTTGCAGAATACGGATCATCATAATCGAATTCCATGCTAAACAAACCATTAAGACTTGTATCGCTTTCTTCATACTCGATCATTAAAGATCTGCATTCTAATCCAGTTTCAGTTTCAATAAAAGTTTGAGTTGGGTGCATTTTAATGCGAAGTGGGCCAAATCCAGTTTCTACAATTTCTGTATCAACATCTGGATCTACACGCACTGCCTCACTGTGAATAACACCATTCTCTTGTTTTATTAAACGCACGGCAGTTGGCATAACTTGTGTTACTTTGTCGTCTGTCCATGTAACATAAAAGTTTATTGCTATTCTGTTTCCTTCCGTTACCTGATCTGCCATGATGGTCGCTATTGAAGATGCAATACGATCATTATTCTTAATAGTAAGAAGTTTTGTAACTTCAACCCAATGCCCATCTGTATAACGCTGAACGCTGGCCGTTAACTGAGATCGTGCTGTCATTCCTAATACTGGAGCAGTTACACTGCCGCGATCAATAGTCACTGGATATAAAAATTCAGAACCTAATAATGCTTCACGACTTACCAATTGAGCTTCTGGAACCGAACTTACTTGGCCATTACTCCAGTGAGCAAGAACAGAATAGTTTTCTGTTTTGCCTTCCATCAAAACATCTGGCCCAACAATTTCCAAACTATTCAAAACTATTTTTGGAAAAACAACAAGCTTGCTAACAGAAGCCGTCACTACTTCTTCACCTTCAGTGTACTTAACACTAAAAATGTTTTCATAGTCACTATTCACAACGCTTGCAAAAAATGTTCTGTCTGCTTCAACAACAATAGCTAAGCTAGAACAATTTACTTCCATGTCGGTTGGAACTAAACTATTGTCGCTATAGATCAAAGTAGTTTTGATACGGTAATAGTTGTTTTGCAATAAATCGCCAATGTGAGGAGTTTCGTTTACAATAATACCTTCAGAGTTATAAATAACTTGAGTAAATGCAAATTCAACACCTATTGGAATAATTGGCTTAGGTAGAGCACGAAGTACCAGCGGAAATGTTTGATAAAGTTTTGTACCTTCACTTGTTTCATACTCTGCTTGAACAACTATGTTTTTATCTTCAAAGATTCTTTTAACAGTAAGATCAAAACCTTCGATGATTACATCTGAACTATTTGTAGTCAATTTTACGTTTTCTACATCATAGATCTCACGGAATTTCGCATCACCTTGCGGCCCACGAAAATCCCCAATGATGTTAAAAGCAACAGTGTTATTTTCGGCAACAACATTCGGCCCCTTTATAACAAGAGCTGAAGGAACTAATTCGACATCACCTTGATACAAAGTTATTCTTGTTGTTTCAACAACACCTAAAATTTTGTATTCGACGATTACATCCTTGCGTAATTGTGCTTCAACTTCATCGAATATTATTTTGTTTTCTTCGGTTATTGTATAGCCGTGGTCTGCCCAAGTGATAACCGCTGTTTCTGGAGTTTGCATTCCATTAGACCAGACAACTCGGCCATATACAGGATATTCTTGTCCTGCACTTAACATGCTATTTAATTCAAGAATTGATTGCGTTGGATATGGGCCATTTAGTTCTATGAAATCAATTTGTTCTTCAATCAAACTTCCAGTTATGTATAAGTTAGCTTGAGCAGTAATGGTCATGTAAATACCACGTACCACTTCTTCTATTGGAGCAAACTGATAAAACAAATCAATGATTCGCTTATCCAACACCATGTAAGCATACAGTGCATCATTAACACCATACACTGTTCCAGCGGACACCATTCGATCAATATCAAAGTCGATGTCATCTTTTTGCCACTGTTCAGCCGCTTCATAGTTTAAGTTGGTTTTGATCCAAGCAATATCTTGCTCATTCAATTCCAACGGATAGTGACCAAGAATTCCGTTTGCCATTACCTCAAGATCTACGTGAGTGGTTAAAAACCAAGAACCACCTTCACTAACTAAACGACCTAGCGGTTGTGGGAAAAATTCAACGTAGTCTTGCGTATATAAATTTACAACACGCATTCCACGATCTAAAAGGAACTCTAAAAATTTAGGGTAATTAGGAGTTCCATTAATTTGATAAACTTGAGTCAAGTGATAAAAACAACGGCGAATATTTTCACCGTTTGTTCTCATTATCCAACTTGGAATATCAAAACCAATTTGACGAATGCTGTCATCCACAATTTCTTGCGGAGTCTCTTGAGTTATGGTACGTATACTTTCTAATTGTTCAGTAAATTTTGTTACATTACGAACAAAATATTCATCGATTATTCTGTGTGAACTTTCCATTAAAGGATTTTCTTTCAGAATACCTACCATTAAGTCATTTAATCTTTTCATTACGCATCCCGTTTACGTTGAGTATATTTAACACGCACTTTAATTGAACGTGGTGTAACATACGCAACTTTTGAATCAGGTGTTATTGGTCTGTCTGGTTGAAGTATAGTAATGTAATCTATTCCTTCGCGTTTAGATCCATCAGCTTCATATTTAATGCTGTCACCTAGATCGCTGCTTGGAACAAATTTGCGGCCAAGTATTCCAGTACGACGACTAAAAAACTTTTTAACTACTTCGGTTAAAGTAGCTTCCATTAAACTGGCATCTTGGTCATCAAATATATAAACATCAACCAATACATCTATCAGAATTTTTTCTGGATTGTGTGGCACCAAAGTAAGTTTGCCACAACGAGCTTGCACATAACTTAAAAAGCGCGACCACTGAGCAGATTGCGGATTAGGGTTTGAACCTCCCCAACTGCTACTATTTTTTGGCAGCACACAAAGACGTACTGTAGTCATCCAGCTTGGATCATCTGGAGCTAATTCTCTTTGTCCCTGAACAACTAAATCTGCTATATCAGGATAACTGCTTTGAAGTGCATCCCAATGCGCTTGACGAATTAATGTTCCACGAGATTCAAACAAATTTGATCCATACAATTTATAAAAATTTGAATCAATTTGATCAGATCCACCAACAGCTGCTTCTTCAGTTACACCGCTTATAGCACCAATTGTATTTACGGTAACGCGAGAGCCTGGACTTCCGATATTACCAACAGCGCCTTCATTGATAATGTAACGAACATTCAATGTTGCATCTGGCGAAAGTTTACGTCCGTAAGTACCGTTACCAAACAGAAAACTAACATCACCATTTTCAGTTGTGCTTTCAATATAACTGTTTGAGGTAGGGCGCATTTCGTAGAGTGTGTCAGTATGTTTTGTCCACAGCGTACTTACACCATTCGATTCTATTACACGAACCTGAAGATCTTCTGATGAAACAATAAAGTTTGGAACACCTAAATATATTTCGGGAAATGTAAGATCGTAATTGGCTAAATTGAAATTCTTCTCTGCCACCGTGCCTTGTTTCAACACAACGCTTTTATTTGATTTTGCGTCAATTACGAAACCTTGACTGTTGTAAAAATTTCTGCCACCAATAGAGAATTGTGTAAAAGCTCCGACTGGTATAGAAGTATCACTGTTATTGCGTAAGTTTGCTAAAGTAGCTGATCCACTTTTTCTTGATAACTCTACGCCCAAGAACTTTACGTTAGCAAGAATGCTACTATTTCTTCGGGCCTTTCTTAAAAATGCTTCACGCAGCGCAAACATTGTGTGGGTTTGTCCAACTTCACTTATACCAGCCAAAGCATCTACAAGGAAAATTGCTAAACTACTTTTTTCTTTATCGGCCCACACATATTCTTTTTTGAAATCTTCTAGTATGGCATTTACGTGTTGTTGGAACCCAACGGCTTTACTTAAATTTGTTGCACGTACCATAAAATTCCCCTATATCAAGTTGGCCGTCTTAGTGTAAAACTTACAGACTTTTCTGCATTCAATGAAGGCACACTTATTCTCAATGTTGTATAATAAGATTGCGAATCGTAAACAGGTTGAACAGAAACACCACTTATTTCTATGCGAGTATTTCCATTTGTTCTTAGTTCATTCGTAGACCTAATAGATTCTGCAATTCTGTCGGCAGTAACAATATCGAAAGGCTCAAACAATAATCTTTCAAGATCGTATGTTCCATATTCTGGCCGCCACCAGCGTTCTCTTTTTGAAGTGGCCAATAAAAGCAGAAAAGCCTGAATGACTGCATCTATATCATAGATGAATTCATCAGGCTGAGAATCGAAATCAAGGTTAGCGTCACTGTATCTAAAAGAAAACACAGCTTGCTCTACAGACGTATTAACCAATTTAATTGAAGGAAAGAACATTAACCTGCCCTCACATTTGAAATTCCACCACTTGCTGTATCACCGCAGCTAAGTTTATCACCCAATCGTGTGCAACCTTTTCCTTGAATGAAAACTTTTGTACTTGCTTTTACCACTGTAGGCACATGACAACTGCCGTTAAAGCAATGTATTTTATATTTGTCACCTTGACGCACAATAGGTTGTTTTGCAGCAAATACTTTTGTACTTGCTTGAACGGCTGGAGTTGGTGGAAAACCAGGTGGATGGCCTGTGCTGTTATTTCCCTTTACTATTACTGGAAGTCCCATAGTTCACCTCGAAACTGTAAATATATGATTATAAATTAGCGACAACGGAAAATATGTGATGTCTAAAATACTGGCTTATACTGATGGTTCATCCATCAACAATCCCGGACCTTCTGGAATTGGATTATTTTTGATAAAAGAAAAATCTGGTAAAACACTAACAAAAGAATATTCAAAAGGCTTTAAACATGCTACAAATAATCAGATGGAGTTGCTTGCGTGTTTATATCCTTTCAAATTGTCTAAGGATAAAACTTGCGTTATTGAAGTATTAACAGATAGTCAATATGCAATCAATTGCGTTACTGTGTGGGCAAAAGGTTGGGCCAAAAACAATTGGAGAAAACCTGAAGGCGGAACCTACAAAAATTTAGAATTGATCAAACCATTATACGAGCTTTATAAGTCTGGTCGATTAATAATGACAAAGGTAAAAGGTCACAGCGGAATAGAAGGAAATGACAAAGCAGATTTATTAGCAAGGACAGCAAGCGCTACCAAAACAGGTCAAGTTGATTATGAAAAGTTTGTGCAGAATCTAATTTCGGCCCTATCTACATAATTTAAGTTGGAACCTACACAAATGGAGCGGAACAATGAAAGTTAGTTTTCAATACGCAACAGTAATCATTTCTGGCTTTGATCAATTGGCCAAACTTAAAAAGATTACTGCGTCCGATATTAAAGTAGTGCCGTTACTTAATCCAGTTATGTTTGTTGGACAACAAGTTGGTGGACGCGCCGTACAAGTTGCCTTGACTGATGCTAAAAGCTTTCCTCCTGTAATTCCAGAGGATATTGAAGCATTACGCAACAACATTGTTGAAAATTGGTTAGATATTTCAGAGAAGTTTAATACAACTTCGGCTGGCCAAACAACAGTATTAAATTCTGCTGTTCAAAATTTCTTAAACGAATACTATGAAGAAGAAATTCAACAAGTGATCGAGGAAGCTGGTGTAATCGTTGTGCCAGTTACTCCCGAACCAATTATTCCAGAAGGTGAAACTGTTTACGGTTTGATTGCACCAATTGATAGCCGTTTCCTTAAAGCTGGTGGTACTCCAACGCTTTATGTTGGAACTGGAATTCCAGGTACGAAATACTCAATTGCTAAAAACGATTTGATTGAATTGGCGTTAACAAGTTATCGTCGTAGTCAATGGGATCAAGGTCGTGTAATGTCTGAGAATACTTCTGTTCTGACGTTAGCTAATAATAACGAGCAGTGGAATGTAACTTGGAGTGTTGGTAGTAAACACGAAACTATCACAAACATTACAGAACTTTACGATGTCGATTTGATTATGTATCGTAGTGCAGATGGTACTGAAACCAATCCGCTGATCTGGCGTTTGTTGTGGGATGGTGCGAAATATATTCTGCGTCTTACAACTGATATTGGATCAGCTGTTCCTGATGTTGTTGATAGTGGCAGTGATCCACAATTCCGTTGTGTGCAAAACAGTACAAGTTTGGCTTGGTTCAAACCTGTACTTACGCCACCCGTTCAGCCGACTGCTGCGGTTGAAGGTACATTCGTTGCTAAACTTGTTGCAACAAATAAACAAACAGGCAATGTTGTTGAAGTAAGCCATATTACTACAGCAGATTTCTTGGGTAACAATTAATACAAGGGGCTTCGGCCCCTATTTCATTAAGGAAAATAAATGAAAATTTTAGTAAGCTTAAGTGCAAAATCTGAAGTTACTTTGGCTACGACAGATGCCGCTGTTAAAAAGTATTTCAAAAAGTTTAAGCATTTTGATTCTGATCATTGGGCAATATTAAACAATTGCACAATGTTGTGTAATGGATTTCGTGGCCACCCTTCCATGAAAAAATCTTACGATTTGATGGTGGAAATTACAGATCAAGTTCGTGATACAAGTGCCTCAAATATAACTCCTGATTATAACAATGTAGATCCAAAGTTTTTGAAGTTAGGTCAAACAGCTTTCAAAAAATTGAAAGAAATTGTTGCACAAACAAAGCTTACTGGATCAGAAGCTGAAACTTGGGAAACCGCTAAAAATTTAGCAATCGCCTGTAAAAAGCTTTTAGATAACGTAGATCCAGTAAGTGACCTTTCAAAATATAAAGGCGTTACTGATGCACTGAGAATGGCCGGAATAAAGGTGTGATATGAATACAGAAAAATTAGTTGAGGCGTTTGCAAGCATTCCAGCACTTAGTAAAGTAGGTGCTTCATTTTTAAAAGTAGCCATTGATCCGCCAAAAGAAGATTTACGAGGCGCTGTATACCTTTCTCTATTGGTTACTGATCGTGAACTTCAGAAAGAGTTGGTGCCTCAACTAATGTGTGTTGATATTCCAAGGCAATTCAATGAAAAGTTTGGCGCACAATTAAATGATGGTCACATTAGTACAGGCAGTCCAACTTGTGTAACACTTTATTATAGTTACTCAAGTCTTGGAAACTATTCTGGAGAATCTAATGAAAATCTTAGTTAGTTTGTCTGCTCGTACTTTTGTTGCTCATGTTAAGGCTAAAAAGAATTCATCGACTCAACAAATTTCAGACGAAATAAAAGCAGTTGGTAGAAAGGTAAAAATTTCCAGAATGCCAAAAGCAATGGCAATTGTCGATAAAACATTTACGTTGACCGGTGATATTGGCGAATTAGTTTATGCGATTGCCGCTTATTATGATACTGATCCAGATCGTCATCAACTTGAACAAGATTGGAATGTCGTTTTCGAGGAAATGAAATGAAGATTTTAGTAAATTTAAGTTCAGAGTCCTTATCCTTAAACAAAGAAAAGATTGAGTTATTGTCTGATTGGATTCATACAAATGACAAAGATCTAGTTCCCAAAATGAAAGCCGCGTTTCCAATGTTTATAACTAAAATGAAACAAACAGCTTATAGAGGAATGAAACTTCCGGCCAAATCATTTGAAACTTTAAAAAGAACCGCAGTATTTGGTGATTCTAGTTTTTCTATTGATCGTGAGGTTGCTGAGGAATTCGCCAAGATAAAGATAAACGGATCAAAATCGATGCAAGATTTTGGTGTACTTTATAAAGTTGATGTCGAAGCTGGAGCATTCGATATAGATTCTCTGATCGATCATCTGAATTCACTCAGCAAGAACAAAGATCCTAGTGTGTCAAAAATTTTCGACTGGCGTGATGAACCTTGGGTGTGGAAGGAAAAAGAAATAATAGGGAAAGGAAAAGGAAAACTTGAGGCAATATATGCAACAAAAAAGATTGCTAAATATTTAGACTCCAGTATTAAAATAGTTCCCAAAACTGTTCTCGAAAAAGGACAGTTCATTTCGGCAGACTTATTAAAGGATGTGTGATGAAGATTTTAGTCAGCGTTAGTGCTAGACCTACAATCAGACAATTGGCGTATAAAGCTATTGAACGCGAAACACTATCTGAAGATAGACAAGTGGCTAAGCTGGCAGATAGTGCAATGGACGATTTTTTAGCCAGACGAATGAGTGAAGCTGATATTAAAGTTTGGGCATCAAAGGAAAAAGAATTCAAACAGATAGGTGGCTATTCAAGTAAATCTTCTGTTATTCCATTTGATCCAAATAAAAGAAAACCAAAGGCCACTACTGACAAACCAAGAACAGCTGGTCAAAAAATTTCCGATGAATATATGGAAGCTGTTTATACTTGGGAGCCTGACGTTGATAAAACACGTTGGATTAATCTCGCACAGCAAGCACTTAGAGAAATCACACAAGCTCTAAATGGCCCAAATGCTGTAGAGCGTGAAAAAGAAGTTATAATGAGATTGATCGAAATTCACAAGTATCATTATAAAATTCTTAAAGCAAAGTCTGAAGAAGAGTTTAATCGTCTACATGATGAACTTGCTCCAAAGCAAAAACAGATTCAGGCAATGTTTAAAAAACTCAAGGAATCAAAATGAAAATTCTAGTCTCAACAAGCGCTAAGCGTAGTATGCCTGAAGTTGGAAAAGTTTATTGGCTGAGAGAAAAGCAAGAGTTTGCGGTAAGAGGCCGCACTGTAGGACAGTGGATTAAACACGAAAAAGCTGTGCGAGTTAAAAGCATACGTGCTGGAAAAATTACGGTAAAGAATGCTTTTGGTAATTCCAGTGTGACCAAAGTTATACCAATACTTGAAATTGGATCTAAGTTTATATTTGATAGTTATGTAAAACCTTCAAAGCAAAGTTCTGAGGAAAAGAATATTGAAACCACAGACAAAATTCTGAATGATGCTAAACTTAAAGCATTAAAGGAAAAACAAAAACAATTACGTAAAGAATTGTCTGCTGTTGAAAAGCAAATTGACAAACTAACTGAATTACGCAAACCAGTAGATCGTGCTGGTAAAAATTCTGGTGGGTATGCTGAATTAGCTGCCTATATTTTAAAAGATGTTAAGAAATCGAAATAAGGAAATAAAAATGAAGGTATTAGTGTCAACAAGTGCGGTTCCATCCAAATTAAAGGACGATAAAAAGTATGCTCAACTTTTGGCAAAAGTTGCCAAGTCTAAGGATAAAGTATCTGACGCCAAACTCAAGTTGAAAGAAGCTGAAAAAGAATTAGCGGCTGATATAAAAGAAGCCGATAAATACAAAGTTTCTGTCACAGGCAAGCCAAAACCTAAGTTACCTAAAGTTGGAAATACTTATGTAATGCAGAGACTTGCACAAATCGGCACAGACAAAGCAAAACCAGCATGGAAACCTGTGGCTACCGTACAAATTGTTTCAGTGGATCAAAAAGAAATTAAATTCAAACGTCCACCATCCACTTCCGTGTATTCAGTAAATACAAAAGATTTGGGTAAGACCGTTAAGTTTCAATGATCCAATATTTAAAGCTGGCTTCGGTCAGCTTTTTTTATGTCTGTACACTTCAACATTTCTTGTTATACGCATACTGTAAATCCATAGGTAATTAAGGAGAAAACTAATGATAGTGCCTGATTGGTTAAAAGAATTACCTAACAAAAAGTTGTGTCGTTACACAGAAAACAGTGAGAAACTTAGTGCATCTTTTTCACATCATCACATAAAGCCTGACAACCCAATTTATAAGCGGTTGCAGTCTCTTGTAGGTGCTGATATTATTCACGCACGATACAATGAATATGCACTTGATGATCATATTAGTGAACATATTGATAGTGCCTTTCCAAACGCACACACTTTTATTATTGAACTAACGCAAGATAAAAGATTGTGGCGGGAAGGCGGATCATTGTTATTTATGCAAAGCAGTGAACTACCTTACGTTATAATGATGCCACCTAATACAAAACACAAGGTATTGAAGGGAGATACGGTAAGAAGAACTGTTGTATTTTGGGCAAATGTTGAAGTACCTGCCTAATAACATACTGTAAATCCAAGGTTAATACAGGAGAAAACTAATGGTTAAACTAACACCTTATCTTGTGTCCATTTCTTTATTACAGGACAATTTAGAAATTGCTGTATTGTCAGAAGGCCCATTTGTTCAGTATTATTTTACAGACACAATTACCAAAATAGATTCTTGTGTTATGGTTCCACTTCCAGAATCCATAATGCAGGAAGCAGACTGCAACACTGAACTTCAGTCAAAAATAATTCAGATTGTCCAACATGCTTTAGAATCCTCTACTAATCCTGATGATATTCTGGACGATCTTGAAAGAGAAATCAATGTCCTCATATTTGATTCGCTTTCAATAAAACAAAGTTTGCAAGCACTCGAAACAACGGTTACAGGTTGCATGGAATCAGTTCGCCAAAACATTTTAAAAAGCGATGACGTAATTCGCAATCTTATTCTTCAAAACAACTAAGGAAATTTCGATGACTAAATCTCCACCTGGAAAATTAAAACAAGGTTACGCATTATTTGGTGACGCAGTTCCTGCAAACCAATTTGACTTTGACTTTTTAGCTCTTGCCGAAAAAATTCTGAACAACGGCACATCTTCATCTAACAGAACTCAGCAAGACACCATTAAAACTTTTGGTGAACATTTAGCTTTAGATCTGTTTAGCGGCTTTCCAATGCCTACAACCAAACAATTGTTTTTAAGGGGAACCGCAAAAGAGTTACATTGGTTTTTAGATGGCAAAACAAACATCCAAGAACTTTTGGATGAAGATGTTCACATTTGGGATGGTTGGGCAAATGCTAATGGCGATCTTGGCCCAGTATACGGTGAGCAGTGGCGAGGTCGTGAAGAAATTCATCGTGTTGTCTCAACAGATCCTTACTTTGAAACAAAGTTTGATTACTTACGTTCATTGTCAGATGATGTTTGCGATCAAAACGATTCACGCTTGCAAGGCCAATCAACTTATTCTTACGAGTATTTTGATAACCCTGCTACTCAAGTACGTTCGCATTATTTCATTCGCAAATTTGATCAGATCAAAAACGCGATCTATCGTTTAAAGAACTATCCAGATTGTCGTCGTATTATTGTGGATGCTTGGAATCCAAACGTAATTCCTGTTGATGGATTGCCACCAAAAGATCAGGTTGAAATTGGTAAGCAAGCATTACCTGCCTGTCACACAATTTTCCAATTTGGTTCTGCCGATGCTGGCGAAAACATTATGGGAGAACGTGCAATTCATAATGTTTACACAATTGACGGTCAAACAACAATCAACGGTTTTCCAGTAGAATATACTGAAAATGAATTGTATGAAATGTCCGAAGTAAGTTTGCTAAAAATTCTGGCTTCAATGAGCGGTCTTGTTGAGACTAAACGCGAATTAAGTTTAGCCATGTACCAGCGCAGTCAAGATTTATTTTTGGGCGCTCCATTTAATATAGCAAGCTATGCAATGCTAAATGGCTATGTTGCTGCCGTCACCGGAATGATTCCTCGTAAACTGGATATTTTTGTTGGTGATACTCACATATACAAAAATCACATTGAAGCATTTAAGAAACAAGGTAGCAATCTGGAAAACTCTAAATCGCTGCCGCTGTTAATTACTTTTGGTGTTGGCCCTCAACAAAAAACTGATCTGCGTGGTCTTGGCAAACAAAACTATCGCGTAGTAGGTTATCAACACTGCGGTCATATTCCAGCTGATGTAGCAATTTAAGATTTGTGGTGGGCTTTGTCCCACCTTTTCCAATTGGAGGTAGTTTTTGATCAGTCTATCTAAAAAAGCTGAATACAAAGAATTTATCAAGGCTGCCACGCAAAACAAATTAACCGACAACATATTAATGACTGGTAATCCGGTCGATACAATTTGTGTGATAACAACAAAATCAGATCGTTGGGGTAAAGTTGGAAAAGCTTACGGCCACAACTTCGATAAGAATGGTAAGAAAGTTGTATTTCTTCGTTTTATTGCCGAATTTCATTCTGTGGAATCTTTTTTATATCCAAGTCGTGAATGTAAAATAATTCATCAGCAAATTATGACTGAAGGTGGAATGCTGCAAACCAGCTCAGTATACACAAACCAAGACTACAAAGAAACTTTTTCAAAAGGCCGTGGACAAGTAGTGGTTATCCCACCTGATTTTGTAAAGAATCCAAAAGATGAACGCTACTTGCTTTACAGAACTTTAATGGATGAATTCCATTGGGGCCGTTCTTTCTTTGTTGGAAAGTTGGTTGTGCGCGATATGCTAGATTTGTGTTTGCATGATATTGCCAAGTTAATGGATATTCGACTAACTCCATATAGCGAACGTCCAACTCGTGTATTATCACAAAAAGATCTTCCGTTTAAAATAACAACTGGATCAGACATAAAAGCTGCTAACAAAATGTACAGTGGCTGCGAAATTGCTCTTACTGGTCAAGAACTCGGCAAAATCATTTGTGATTGGTTGAACGTACCACTGCTTTATACTGGTGACAATTCAAAATATTTTGTTACCTACATTGAACCTAAAAATAAGGGAAAGAGATCTAAATGATCATACGTCACTCCACTACACCAGAATCTTTCTTTCCACTGGCCGTAAGTCAAATGTCTTGGTTTGCTGGCTTAGAGGCAAATCAAATTGCAATGGCTATGGGAAGAAATTGGACTAATTGTTTACTATACACAAACTTGTTCGATGCTGCTAACGCACTGATTAAAATTGGAAGTCAGTATATGGTAGACAGTTTTCTTCCACTTGGATTGCACTCTGAAGATGTTAAGCCCTTCGATTTTGTTATTGTACATCCTGAAATCTTTCAAGAACCTGAGTTAGCTATTAAGCAATTGGAAGCCATTATAAAAACTTCTGATCAAGCTGGCCAGTTGTGTGACTTATTTATTTCCAGTGAAAACATTACACAGGTTAGTATTATACTTGCCAATCTTGGAATGCAAGCAGAATTCATCGAAATACAAATGGAGAACTAACAATGAATATTATTCCAATGTCTTTACCTGAATTGCGCTTTATGCGTGATGCTTATTTAGATCGTTTAGTGAATAATGCTTCAGCCGCATCCGAAGCATTTACACCAAATTCCGTTGAAGCACTTAGTAAGTACGGTGACTTAATGAGTGTTGCTGCTGTTCTTATGAAAGTTGATTCAGAGTCATCTATTCAATATGATCATTCCTACGACCTTACTCATTTATTTGGAACTGAAGGTTCAAAGAATTTTTTGGAAGTTGAAGTTCCCTTTAGTCACAGCAATGAACTGATTGAAGAATTTAAAACGGAGGCAGTAGGTAAAATTCAACTGCTTACCGAAAAAAACTCACAAACATTTATATTCGTGAGTGAAAGTTTCGTTCATGGCCGCCATGCGTATTTACTTTCCTTGTTTGAAACCTTAAAAAAGTTGGATCATCCAAAAGTAAAGGTTGTTATGGACGAGCGGTTGTACAAGGAGTATTTGGAATTCCGCATACACAACTACATAAATCAAAATTTTAAGTTTGGGACTCGATTTGCTTCCTCACTAAAATCCAATAATCTTGGTGTAAAGTTTGTTAACGATTTTGAAGATGGTCAACAATCAGAAGATTCTACTATGTTCGACCCTGAAACCGCTTTCTTTCCAGATTCGGTATTTGAGGACAGCATAGATCCTCCAACCATTACACAAGATTTAATAAATAAGTGCAATGGCCGTTTCACTTTTAGCCCTAAACAACTTAGCACTTTCAAAATTCCTTATTTATTGCAACGAATTGTAATGCTGAAAGCTTATTACGCACAGCGTTATACAGTTGAGCAAGATCCTAATATCCAGCCAAACTTGCTAATCGTTAATAGTTCTTTGCTAGGTCAGTTGATTGGTGAATTAAGATTACCGATGGATAAACGTATCTTTACCGAAGATTATTTTAAGGTGTAGCATGGAAAACATTTTAACTGCTTTAGAGATCATTCAAAAGAATTTAAAGTCAATTGCTTTGAACCCTATGATGTATGGCAATAGCTTGTTGCAAGAAACACAAACAATTTGCGATCAAGCCGTAAAGTCTGCTGAAAGTAAAGCATTAAACCTTAACGTCAATATTCTTTCTCCACAAACTCGTGAACAACTTCTTGAAATGTTTGAGAATTCACAAGAAGTTATTGCGTTGGAAGTAAGAAAAGCCTTAACTGATTTTATAGGTAAGCCAATTCCAGTATCTCATGCGGCCATAGAAAGAATGCACAATACGGTTGATAACTTTATCGGAATTGTTGATCGTGGCCCAATGAAAGATTGGAGATCTAATCGAGGTGAACGTCTTAAAGATACGCAAGAATATGTAGATCTTTATCTACTGAATTCTCAACTGCGGGATATTATTTTACGAAAGGCATCAGATTTCGAGGAAAAACGTAATGTGCCAACGGAATGAAGAATATCCAGATCCTGACAACAAAAAATATTCTGATGACGAAACACATAAACGTGAAAGTCAAGGTGATGATTGGTCTTAAGAGGAAATAAGATGGCGGCAGATCCAAAACAAAAACACGTTCAGTTTACTGAAGAACACATGGCAACAGCTTTTGGACTGCTGCTTGAAGAATATGAATCTTGGTCAAAGCGTTATATACGTGCAGGTAAAACTCCTCCACCAGTCAGTCAGCTACAAGCGTACAAACCTAACAACTTTGAAGCAAACATGGTCAGCATTAAGTACACAACAAGTTTGATTGAAAAGATGCGAAAAGAATTACAGTATCTTGAGCAATCTGTTTGTAGTGCGCCACACGCAGAAACTGTTTTGAACATGTTGATTACTGTTGGTATAAGTCGTGAAGCACTCGACAGAAAAATCAATTCTACTCTGGAGTAATTAATGGAATTTAAAAAACTTAACGATAGAACACTCGAAGTGCATTTTCCGGCGCAAGGACAATCTGTATTCTACTACGCAGGTCTTGTCGATCCAGAAATTTTGGCAAAACATCCAGAAACTCTTCATATCTGTTTAGTGCGTTTTCCAAAAGAAAAAGAAATACTTCCGACTACTTATCAACGTAGAAAACAACGTAGAAATCTAAACAAGCAAATTTACGCTTACTTAGATCGAAAACATACTCAATTGGTCGGTAAGCCTTTTCCTCGTAATTTGGTTTCTATATTTGCAGATCCTACAGATGGAACTATCGCACAGCGACAAGAATTCCTTGAAGGTTTCGCTGAAAAACATTCTTCTCATTTTAAAAAAGTGTTCACAGATATTTGGCTTCCCTTATTTATCTATTAAAGGAATATTATGATGAATCAAACTGCAATCAATCTTATGCAAGAACTTGTATCTGTCATTGACAGAATAAATAACAATATAGAACAATTAGTTGATGGTTTTGCAAAATCAGGTCAAACAAAAGATCATTGGAAATCATATTCTCTACTATCACTTGAGTACGTGGAATCGACATTTTATATATCCTTTAATAGAAAGGTTATTTGGGATAGTGAAAATGATCAACACGGCTTACCAGAGAAATCGCTGCATGATTATCTGGTCGAACTTATGTACGCTCGATCTAGACCGAGCGCTTTGATAACTGAACAGTTACTAAAGGGTATTTCAGGACAACAAGATTTATTAAAGGAATCTTAGGAAGAAAAATGTCTAACCATCAACAAGTGTTTGCTTTTCTGGAAGATTACAGAGATCTTCAATACGAGTTTGACTCAAAATTACAAGAAGTTTTTGATGCGAACCTTCCACTTAATAAAGACAAGCTGGATGAATTACTTAACGGTATTAACGAAAAACTTGCTCAAGATCCTGAATTAGTGTCAGTGCTTGCCATATTCTTAGCCTTAGACCGTGTATCAGAAAACAGAGTTTATTATCATGTAGATACTCGCTATATGAATGCCAATGGACGTTCACCTATGAGTGGTCTACGAATAACTTCGGCTAAAAATCTCGAAGAAGAAACAGAATTCCCTTTAAATAATTCCAGAAATTTTCTGTAACTGAGGTGCGAAATGGACAAAACTACTGTTTTAACTAACGTATTGAATAACTTGGATCAACCTGCAAATTTGTTGCGCCGATTCTTTAAGCGAGTTAAGCTGAACGGCTTTATTACAACGAGAAGTGATTCTATAGTTATGTCGAATGAACATCTTGAGGCAGAAGCTGACAAGCAAATTGGGGTTGGATTTGAAAATCGAGTAATGTCTTGGACATTGGATGGTGCGAGTCACCAATTTAATCTTGAAAAACAATTCACCCCTGATGCTATTTACGAAGCTATTAAATCAGTAGATGATTTTGAGGACAGCGTAGAATTTATTATGCTGGCTGGTGAACTTGGATTTTCATCTATCAGTGAACAAGAATCTTGGTTTAACCATTTTCAACCGAAAAACCAACATTTGTTAGTGCAGAATGGTGAAATAGCTGATTTGAAAATTAAAGATATTGAAGTGTCTTTAGTAACAGACGGCTTATTTCCCAAACACATGCAAAATCTGAGAAACAAAATCTTCATTTTTCCAGCTGATACTCCTTTAGGAACATTTACCCGTGAAGGTAGTTACAGTGTCAGCGATCATGGTGAAACTCACTCATGCTTAAATGCACAATTCGGCATTTATGTGAACATGAATCAACCAGTTCTTGTATTAACATTGCCTTTAAGTGCTGAAGCAGGTAAAGACGATGACTTTGCCTTAGTTGATTTTGATTCTCTGGAAATACCAGATGTTTTAATCGAAATTCAAACACAAGATGAAGATATGGAAGATTGCGAAGGCGGAGCCTGTAAAATTTAATAACTTTAACCCACCAATTAGAAGGAAAATCAAATGTCATACTCAGGCATTATTGAGCAACACAAAGAAACTTTAGAATCTGCTGGATGGACTGTAGAAGTTCACTGTCTCCACAGTTTACCGGATTTCACGGCTTATGTTGACTTCGACAAAAAGTGTTTGTGGTTGAACAACCCAAAGGCCAGTTATTCAGCCGACCTGTTTGAACGTGTAGTAAATGCTATTTCAAACAGTAGCAATCCAGTGGAAGAAACAAAAGTCGTTGGCATGTATCATTATCAATGGAAAGCTGGTGAACTTCTTCAGTATGTAAATCCAGAAGATCCAGATCACACTGAATACAACTATTTGTATTTAAGCGTTACACCTGTTCGTGGTGAAATGGCAATGGATCAAGTACGCAAGCTTATGGGAGTCAAATCAACTTTTGAACCGACAGAACAGTTGCAAGAAGTCGAGGTCAGTGAATGAGTGATGATCCAACAAAAGGAACTATTTTCATTGCAGTAGATGGTGAAGTTACTGCTGAAAAGATTGCACAGGCAATGGAAGATTACGATGCTGAACAAAAGCAAGCTGTTTTAGCTATTCGTAAAACAGAACGCACAATTGTAACTGCTGACGATTTACCTACTCACGGTAATGCAAATCACGTTTACAGTGTAAGCGCTTTTAACGGAGAACAAAGTATTTGTCTTGCCGCCATTAATTTCCAAAATGGCCCAATTATCGAACATGGTGTCAATGGAATTCAAATGGAAGATCTTTTGGCAATATGTGCTCACCGCCTTCGTGGTTTTCAAGCTGGCCCATTCGCTTGTAATTCCAATGAACAAGCGCTGCAACATATTGTAAGTGCATTGCATTGGTTGGATGCACGAACGCAAGATCGTAAACAGCGCGGTGTTGAAGGCACTAACCAACAGTAATATTGTACACCGGATAATACTGTAAATCAGACTATGTATACAGAGCCAATGGAGGCAACATACTATGACTATTAAAACCAAAACAGAAATCGCTTTAGAGCTTCGTGAAATATTACAAGCAGCTGGTGTTAATTTTTTTAGCGCACAAGATTTGCGTAAAAACTTTAATGTCAGTCAGTACGCGAATGCAATCTTTTCGTTGGGTGCTTTACTTCCACAGACTCCTGATTCAGTTAATAAACTGTTGTTGCAAACTGAAAAGATATTCTTTGCACTGACAATTGATGCTGTTGATCCGTCAACAATGACAACAGGCATTTCAAAGCAAGCTCTAAAAACACTAAAAGAAGAAAAAGTTCCAGCCAGCCTAATCAATGAAAACAAGCTAAGTGCTGTTCTTGTTTATTTAGGAAACTTCTTGCATCCTGAACATGATGTCATGGTTCGACTTTCAACTGTTTTAGATCCTGACCAACTTTTTGAATTCTGTAATCAGGCTCAACGTGTTCAATTCCTTGAACGTCTTTTCATTCGCAAACCATCCAGTACAATGGAACCGCCAACTCGATTAGTGCGTACCGAACATTATTGTCAGTATTCAGTTGAGGATATTACTGACTTGATTGTGAGTCAGTATTCTTTGCCTTGGGCCACTCATGTTGGTTACATGAAATCTGATGAATCCGAAATAAACTTACGTGAGCGTATGTTTGTTCTTGCCCGTTGCGTAAATTTAGATGGTGAACAATTAATGGTTCGCCATCCAGTTCCAAAATTCAAACCATTTTTAAATACTTCGCCACAGCACCTTAGTAAACTTGGCTGTACTGAAAACTCAAAAATTCATGGCGAGTATTTGCGAGAAGCAAATGAAATTATTGAACACAACAAAGTTGCTTATACAGAATCTTTACGTACAATCCGTTTTTTCCGTAAAGATGAATATGAGTTTGTTACAATGGATGAATTCTTTTTAAACATTGCTAAACCTTTATATGACAACAAAACTTTCGAGGAATGCTATGAAGCGCAGTAGTAAAGTTGTTCTTGTGTTAATGACAGCTGGATTGGCTGGCTGTGAAGAACCAGTTTATCCAGTAGTGTCTGAGAATGTTGGTCAATGTGCTGCATACTACAACAAAGAAAAGTGTTTGAAAGATTTTGCTGATGCAACTGCACTGCACAAACAAGTTGCGCCTCGTTACACGAAACCAGAAGATTGCGCTGAAGATTTTGGTGCGGGAAATTGTGAAGCAACAGCTGGAAGTAGCGGCGGTTTTGTTTACATGCCTTATATGTCTGGTTATATGTCAAGTGCCACCAATCCATCGAATGCAAGTTCTTTTGTGCAAAGCCAGCCGCTGTATCGTTCAAAAGATGATCCTTCTGGCTTTCGTACAGCAACAAATGAATTGGTAGCAAGCAAAACTGGACACACAAAAGTTTATCCAAGTTCTGTTCCAGTCACCGCTGCTGGAGTTGTAAACCGTGGTGGATTTGGGGCAACAGCCTACAGATACAGCGGTGGAAGTTACGGCGGTTAACCTTAAACTAATGAGCCGACGAAGGCTAAGGAAATAAAAATGGATATAAACATTTTTCGTATTGAACAAGCTGCAATGAAAGATCAGGCAAAAGCTTATGCAATGCTTAACGACTTGGCTGCTGCTGGTGTGCGTCTTTTTAAACTTGATGAATTACGTGAAGGTTTGACGCCTCCAAAAAATTCTCAAGTTTATTCTATTCGACCGTTATGTTGGTTACATCGTGAAGAAGATCCACAACTTGGAATAAACGAATGTCCGTTAGAGGTATTCTTTTTTGCTGAACCTCACAATGTAATGAATTCAACGCTGGAAGAAGATGAAAGCGAAGAAGCGCGTATACCAAAATCTATTTTAAATGTTTTAACCAAGTATTTTGGCCTTGGTTTTTCAAAATTAAGTGAGGCCAAAGAATTATATAGTTTGCACGTTGAAACATCTGAAGGTCGAAAAAGACTTAGTGAAGTTCTCGGTTTTGATGCTGATCCACATCCAAATGACATTAATTCGCAAACTGAAATTTTGAGTACGCTATTCAAGATAATGCGTTGTACTGCAATTGAAAAAATCTATATTAAAGAATTGTCTCAGTTTCGCTCACCATTTAGCTTTGAACAAAGATCTCTTTATGGAGTCTATTCAGTTCCAGACCTGCAACATCTGTTTGATAACGATCAAATACCAGATTGGGCAACTCATATTGCCTTTCACAAAAATCTGGAAGATAAATTAAATGTCTTTGAGCGCATATTCAACTTTGCTCGACTTGTAAATATTGATGGTGTAGAAACTCTGGTTGCCCATCCTATGCACAAAATTTTTGATGTAAACAGAGCAACAGGCGAAGAACGAGAACAACTGATAGAGCGTAATAGGAAATCCTATGAAGCTGCTACCCGTGTTTTCCGAATGATGAATAAAGAAAAGTTTGTTCTTGCAACTATCAACAGACAAAACAAAACGATTGATCACGATTTCTTCTACGGCAAATTTGATGCTATCTGTGAGGATTAAAAATGACAGCTGATTCTATTTCTTTCGATCATATCAAACAGAATGCTAAAAAGTTTATGACTACTCAAGAGATTAAAGAGCTTGGACTTGTTCCAGATTCAATATCTGCTGGCGAGTATCGTAAAATCGGATTGGCTTCTTGGGTTCCAGCTGAATTACCTGATTGCGCTAAAGGAGCTAGTTTCTCTGTGGCTTCGACTGATGATCCAAATGTACTGGAAACAATTGTAATCTGGAATACAGACACGTTCAATGTGGAAGCGTAAAAATGCAAGATATATTAAATGTTCTGTACTCAATCTTTATTGCTTGTTTGTTTTGTACGGCGATTCGCTATATCCATGCTAAGCAAAATAATATTTGTTTGGAGAAGGACGTTACTTTCAATCGCTTTATAAAAACTATTTTAATCTTGGCTTCCGTCATCATAGTTGGTCAAGCCTATGAGATTAATAACAACGCTCACAAAATCCTTCAAATGTTAGAGTCGTTAAAAACGAACTGATCCAAGTGTGTCAAAAATAGGGGTGGCTTCGGCTGCCCCTTTTTGCTATAATGGGGCCAAGAAAAGCAAGAAATGCCCTTGCACTTATTAACACATTTTGAGGTGCTTATGATTAAACTCGCTATGTTATCCAGACGTATTTTTATTCCATCGAATTTTGATCAATTAAACGATATTCCAATAGTGACTTTTGTTTTGCCTGAAACTACTCAGCAAAAAGTTTACGATTTATTGGATGAAGTTGTAAACCTTTTATCAGATGATACAAAGTTATCATCAGCACTGCTTTATAAGCAAGCTGAAAGAATTGCTTGCATTATGGACGATGCTATGAATCAATCTAGTTATGTTCCAGACTATGTTTTGGTTGACGGCATTCCCTTATTTTTTGTTCAACACGTTGTTGATCAATTACATGCAATAAGTTTGGATAGCGCAACGCTTATTGCTTTACCGCCAAAAAACATTTGTATTGTGCAAATGAATATGGATCACAAACGTATCATCTAAGGAGATACCATGAAGAAAAATAAAGTACCACGCACTTTAGTTGAAAAACGTCTGGTGCGAATTATGGAAGGTTGTGTTTTCAAAATACAAAGCGGTGAACTTAAAATCAACTTTGATGCTGGATCAGATGTTACGGTTCCAAGCATGACTTTTGATCTTACTTTAGAGCAGCTGTACAATCTTTCAAAAACAGTTAGTCGTAAAGGTCTAATTTTTTACTCTAACGACAAACTTTTTCTGTGGTGCAAAGAGCGTAACGGTTTAGAGTATGATCTTACTTTCGATATTCTTACTGGTATTGCTCGTCGTGTTATGAAACACGGTCAAACAGTTAAACTTGAACTCCACAACTTTGCTGAAAATAAAGTTGTTCAGGTTAGAAGAACTGGTTCTGTTTTTCAAGGAACCTTAGAAAGTTTGGTTATTCATGCCACACTTACCAGACGCTCAAACAAAATAGAGCGCAAACAAGATCGTGCAATGCGCGAATTACTTTCAACAATTCTATAGGGAAAGAAAAATGGACTCTAAATCTACGTTAGATCTTTTACGCAGCAAAGGCTTAGATGTTAAGTCATTACAGGACAGCGGTGTTTCGATAGAAGTTATCGATTTGTTTTCAGGAAAAGATCCTGAAGAGGCTGTACGCAAAAATCGAATCAAACTTTTACTCAGCAACTTTAAACAGTGTATTCAAGATCCTACACTGTTTTCCATTCCGTATGAACATAACACGGACAGATATTCACATCTTTTAGTTACGTCTGAAGAAAATGACGAACTTATGGCAAAGATTGTGGCAACCGCTGCTTTTCCAAGATTCTATTTTGGTGAATATCCAAAACAGATAAACTTTTTCAAACTGATGAAAGAACTTGGTGTTCTTGCCGATAGTAAAGCGCCAATTCGTTTGATTGACGAAATGATGACAGTTGGCGGCTATCCAAGACATGCACGTAATCAATCTGAATTGCAGACCAAAGAAGATTGTTTGTTCTTTATGCAGTTTGCCGTTCCATTAAAAAGATCTGCGGATAAATGGAATTACGCATGGTCAATGAGAATGTTGAGAGCAGCCATAAATATTTTAGGCTGGCCTAAGTTGCCTGAATACGCTGAATCAAAAACTTTGAAAGCTAATTCAAGCTTTATTAATTCGCTTTTCGATATGTTGCCTTTGCGCGAATATAATACATGCAAACAAATGGTTAATGCTGCGGCTTTTTATTTTGAGTATTTGATTGAAGAATGTAAAACTCACGATGAAAATACTGAGTTAAACAGGTTGAATGCGTGTTTACTTTTCCTCGCATTTATTAGCTCAACATTTACCTGTACTTTTTCTATTTGGGCTTTCTACGTTCGCAATTGGCCTCAATTAGATGAACGCACTGTAATTGGAAAGTTGGGTAACTCAAAAGAAATGCTGGAAGCCAGAACCAAAGGTTTTGACTTTGGTGAAGTTGACAGAGTTCTTTTTGAAGTTGCTGCCGATTGCGGCCTGAAGTTTATTGATGAAGAAATCGATGAACAACTTGATAGACTTTTAGAAGCCAAGAAAAAGTTTGCGCTTCTGGATAAAGTTGATTTGCGGTCTTATTTTGGTCTGGATGAAACGGCCAAGAAAACTTTGATAAGTGACTTCAAGGCCATAACCGAAAATCTGTCAAGTGCATATTCACACTTGGCCGACATTGAAAAGAGTGGAGAAGTAAATAACCTTTTAACTCAGACAATGGAAAACCTGAAGGCAAAACATGTGAACATCAAACTTCAGATCGAATACGTAGAAAGTCTGCAACTTGATCCTTCTCGCGGTGAAGAGTTGTTAACTGAAATTCGTGGCCCTATCGAACTTCGGGTTACAGATGAATCTTTAGGAAAGTCTGACGCACAATCTGAACGACTCTTCTTGGAGCACTTCAGCAAAGCACTTGAGTCTGATAAACGTCTTAGCGAATTGACTGCTACTCTGGCACAGGCTAAAACAGTTGTACACAAGCAAGATATTATTGTGGAAATGGTTGATTGTTCGGATTCACTTGCTTTGGCTGTAGTGCGAGTTGAATCGTGGATAGATACTTTGGTTGTTAGCGCCAACGAATACGTGTTGATTGCTGAAAAGTATGTTTTGAAATCAGAAGATCTAAAAGAAGTTTCTACGGAAAAAACTGATGAACTTCAATTGGCACTTCTTGAGAATAAAGACCTGTTGCTTGAGATAGCGGATCTCAAAAACAAGCTTAGCAAGAAACACGAAACGCAAGAAAGTATTGTTGTTGCCAAATATACGGATGCAACATTAAATGCGTTAACGGATGAACCAACTTTGTGTGATGTAGTTACAATCATCAAAGAAATGTTTCCGGCCACTCGCTTTCTGGATATGTCGAATCTGGAAAGCAATACGTATCGCCATCCACGTAAACTTTTAAAAATGTTGGTTCGTTTGTGTGGGCCTTACTTTCAAGCAATCACTTCAGGTATTCCTGATTCAGAAGCGATGGATATTCTTGGCAACAAATACAAAGCCAACGAAAGCGAAGTTGTAATGACTAACAAAGTATTGAGTGCAATGCGTGTATTTAATGTTGAAGGAAAGCCGCAAACTTTTATCCAGCATTTAACGCTTGGTACTCGTCGCAGTGAAGATGCTACTATTCAAGTTCACTTCAAAATCATTGACGGTGTATTATGGATAGCGCGTATTGGTGAACATTTGCCAGTGAAAGGAAACTAACAAAAATCTGTAAAAGTAAGTGAACTGATCGAGGTGTGTCAAAAATAGGGGTTGTCGATTCACCCCTATTTTGCTATAATAGGCACATTGAAACAAAGCAAGAACATAAAGTTTGTTAGTTAAACAAGAGGATATTACGATGAAAACAAAAACTATGGAAGCTGTGTTAGACCTTTTAGTTTCTATGCTGAAACAAAAATCAAGCAAAGTAGAAATCAGTTTAGATGGAAACTTTGTTGTTATTCGTGGCGAATATGATGAAGATCTTTGTGAGGTTGTCGTCATGTCCATCTATGAAGTTCTACGTATAGAGAAAATTGATTTAGCTGACGAGAATGATTTTACGTTGGACAATTCTATGCGGATTATTCGTTTGTCTGAAATCTCGAATGAGACTTACGAAATATGGATCGACACACAGATCAAAACTAAATGTACCCAATCGTTCAATCTTCCTGTTGAAAAAGTTTGTGAATATTTGCGCTACTTGTGTGCCACATTTATTGCTGGCAGCGTAGAGAAAAAAATTCAATTGTACAGAGATTATTTTCTTAGTCCACATGCTCTAAACGAAAATGAAACTATGTACTTTCGTAACGGCTTACCTTTAGGGATAGGTACGCTTGAAGCACTAAACTACAATCCTGTAGTATTAGCTATGTATGAAACTGAACCTAAGTGCGTCAGTTTAGCTCAACTTCTTCCAAGTGAAATAAAAAGAGCCAGAAATAAAAGATCTACGTTAGAGTCGTTAATACTGCATGGACAGGCCATTAATTTTTCTCGTCCATTGTACCCACATCAGATTCTATGTTTAGTCAGATCGAAAGATTTGGTCGAAAGATATAAATAAGTTAGTTTAACAAATGGAGAAAATCATGAGTGATAAAAAAGTTCGTGCTGCTCAATCTCGTGTAAACATTGCAGAGAGAATGAGCGATATTACCGCTTGGCTGGAAAGTCAGGATGAAAATCTTTCTTTCGGTCTGAGATCCATCGTTGACGCAGAAAAGCTTTACGACTATTTTACTTCAGACGAATCGCCAGATCGTTATGCAGATGGATCTGATGAAAAAGTTCGTGATGCACGAATTGGCGTCCTTGGCTATGACCCGCTGGCATAGTTGTTTACTAGAGTACATTGCATTCAGTGTACTCAATGAAAACAATTGTACTTGACAAAAAGAGGATAACAAAATGGAAGCAAAAGAAATTTTAAAGCAAATACTGGCGTCAACTTTTACCGTTAATAAAGCTAACGGAACTGTGACTCTGGTTGTGGATCAGGAAGTTATTGATCGTGCTGTTGTGCTGGCTAATACGCCAGACGTTCACGAATTCACTCTTTACTTTATTGGTGGTAAAAAAGAGGTTGTAAGGGGTGCAACTATTGCAGATGCTTGCAACAAAGCAGGTTACGGCCAAGGAGCCATATCTGCCTTAGATTTTTACTGCAAAGTTGATGAAGGTAGTTATACCTATGTTGACGGAAACTGGAAAAAAGATTAATTGGAGAAATGTATGACCAAACAAAATGTAATGAAACTTACGTCAGAAAACGTGACAGCAATTTTTCTTGATTCTCTTTTTCGTGAAGAGGAAGTTGCAGATAAAGGGCCAATGCTTGAAGAAGGTACTTATCTTTTAGGTTCAGGTGTTGTCACAAAAGTTGGCTTTCATCCAGAGCGTTGTCGCGGCCACAAAGAATCTGTTGTTGATATGTTAAATCAACTGGATGATTCTTTCAAAAGAACTGAAGGTGAAACTTTTCTGAATATGTGTGCTGATAAAAGTGGTGCGCTCTGGACTGGCCAACAAAGAATTGTTGATCAACTTGTATGTCTTGGCGTTGCACTTGAGTTACTGACTTTAACGCCACGGGAAAGAAATTCCAGTTTACCCGGCGGAGTTCCTTTTGTAATGGTGAAACTTTCTTCTCAAACCGAATAAGTTTGTTTGTAGCGTACATTACTTTAGTGTACGCAATCAAAAATTCTTAAAGGAGAATATTATGCAATTAATAAATACGTTAAATTTTTTGTTTCTTTCTGAGTTTGGTGATACACATTACTCAATAGAAAAGTCTGGACATCGTGCTGGACTTTTAAGCGAAGCCAGTAGAAAGGCAATGAATGAAAGTTTTGTTTTGACCGTTAATCCAGAGATATTAACTCAAGATCTTTTCGAGGCAGCCGCTGGAAAAGATCATTGCCCTTACGCACGTTCAGCCTTAAACTATGCGGCCAAGTATGTGATCTCTGAATTTTACCAAGGTAAATATGATTATGTTGTGTTAGACCATTTACCTGTATTCATTGTTGATGCGTTTGCAAAAAGTTTGTGGGATAAATACGAAATCAAATCTGCGGTAAGTGGTTTAATCGGGTCTGGTAATATTTTAATGAGTTACTACCCGCATCGTCGAATTTTAATATAGGAGAATATTATGAAACCGCATCTTAAAAAACAAGTGAAAAGAACTGCTTTGCCAAAACATATTGAATCTGCTGTTCATATGCCAGCGCATGAACTTACTTTGGCTCAAGCACGGGAAATGTTTGAAAAAATTGGTGAGCCAATTCCTGCACCACAAAACGATGGACTTTCTTTAACAGACATAAGTATTCCTCCGCAATCATTGGCCCAAAAGCTCGGTGAATGGTACGGTGGTGAGGTTGTAGTAAACGGCTGTTTGCGTAGAGGTGAAATGTTGGTCATTGCTGGTACGTCTGACGCAGGAAAATCTCAGCTAAGTAATGTAAGACTTAAACAACTTTTTCCAACTTTGCAATTTGAGGCCGCAAATTTAAAGTCAGATGAGTTGCTTGCTGAATTTGTATTGCAATACCCCCAATATAAAATAAAGGCAACTGATTCTGAAATTTCTGCTGTTGCGTATTGCAAAAATTTTATTGCAGAACTGGTGGTGAATGTAGATCCAATGAAAGAAGATCATCGCTACTGGCATACAATAACAATGTTACACACTGACGAACGTATTGATGTTGGGCCATACGCAGCAACGCCACTTGAGGCAATCCAGCGACATAGTTTGACGTTCGCGGCAAACCTTATATAAATTTTTTCTTTTTAAGAGGATAGAATTATGGAAACTTTTTGGTTTTTAGTTGACGGCCTTGTTCAACTTTTTGGTTGGCTTTGTGTTGCTTTTGTTGCATTCATCTTGTTATGGATGATTTGGGATTACCTGAAAATATCTTGTGTGATGTTCTTTGTGTTGTTACGTAACGTCTGCTTAAAGAAAGACTATTTGAAAAAGCATGGCTACAAAGTTTTCTGGCTTACGTTTTTAGGTTGCTTTAAATTCAGCAATTTTACTGGTGCAAGTGGAGGCACAGTTCATTATGAATTTAAAGGTTGTCCAGCTGATCTTTTCAGAATTAAATTTGACTTCCAAAATTTTCTACCTAAGTGGACTGTAACAAAGAATCATAATATTTCAGCAAACTATTCGGTTACAGCTGCTGACTTGATTTCTGAAAACATAGGAGATTCTTCAGATACCGCAAAAAGTTTGAAAGAAGAATTGTTGAACAACGATCAGAATTGAATAAACTTTTCGCGGCCATAGAAAAACTTGAATCAAATGTAAGGACGATAAATGGAAACCCTTTACTTCTTTTATAGTGAAAAACAAAAAGCAATTAAGCAAGTAATTGCAAAACAGAATAACCACAAAGTCAATATTAACCATGTTGTGGACGCAAACGGTGTTATCCATGAATACACGCTTGCAACTAAATCTAGGACAACAACCGCAAATTTTGATGACCTTGTTTTTCTGTGTGAAGCAACTATGGCCTGTGTTATCAGTAATGGTTTTCCACAAGGACACTGGGCCAAAGAACACATGCACAAATTTAATCTTGGAGTAAGCAAATGAATATAATGTATTTTGTCTTAGCTATTCCAGCCATTATTTTTGTGCTTGGCCTGTATAGAGTATTGAGTGTTTGTTTGCATCAAGATCGTACTGGCGCATTAACCATTCGTGTAGGCTGGTCGAACTATGTCATTCGCAGATCTAGTGAAACTGGGAATCTTTCTGTTTACCGAATAGATGATGATTTTTGCTACGATGAAATTTTGGTTGATAGCAAAAAGTTTGAAACCTACGTCATAGATCTAGTGTTCACACATTTTAAAGATGTGATGCCGGATCAGGCTAAGACCAAACGCTTCTTGCGTAAATTTTACTGGTAAGGAACTTTATAGTGGACTATGTATTTCTTACACTTATCGTTTTGATGTTTGCTTGTCTAATCTACAAACTTTTTACCGTCCGAATTTTATTTCAACGGAGGTTAGGTGAGCATTTTTATTACATACGTGTCGGATTAAGTCACTACAGATTTACCAGACACAATTGCGCTTTAGGTGTTGTGTACAAACATGATGCTCACGACTTTAGTAAAGCTGTTCCAATTGCCGACAAAAAGTTGGCTGAATATTTAACGCGATTAATTGACGACAACTTTCCGCCAGAAGGTCGCTATGATCCAACTATTGTTGTGAGCCGTGTTAAACGCTGGCTACGCAAATTTCTTTAAGGGGAATTAAAAATGTCTAAAGGTTTTGATATACTGTTTTTAATTAGTCGTGCTTTGGAAGAAATAACAAAAGTTGTTGACGCCAAAGTTTTAATCAGCTGCATGAATGATCTTGAAACAGCTGAACAGCGTCAAATGTTAGAAAAGCTGATGAAGGATTCTATCATAGGTAGTTTAACAAAAGATCCGGTATTCACTGAATCGTTTGTAAATCAGATTTTCGATGGCCCAACCCTTTCTATGGCCTACAACTATCTTAAGTTAAATCTCAGATTAGAATGTGAGAAACTCAAGATGTTAGAAAAGTTTCAAACACATCAATCTGAATTGACTGGCACTGAATGGAACTTGACCATAGAAAAAACTATGAGCATGATCAGCGCTAAGAATCCAGAGCCGTTCTGCAATGCTATGCAGCATGTGCTGAATCAATGTGCTTCTTTGCGTGAAGTACGAACGCTTTATCTGTATTTAGAAAGAGCATTGAAGTTAGGTTCCTTTACCTGCCGAAATTCAAAAAACATGAAGTTGTATGTGTTTGACGATAAAACAAACCAACTATTGCAGGACATAAATTCAAAGTGCATATCTAAAGCCTTTGAGGAGTACGGTCAGAAAGAAGTCCGGTTGGTTTTTCAATTGATTATTGAAGATCAAACTAAAGCTTCATGGGAACCCGACGACTTTATTGTAAGGGATTACCTTATAGTAAAGCTAACAGCTAACACAACTGAAACTTTGGTTATGTATGCGTACAATCCAGCGTCAGCTAGTTTTCCAGAAGCAGAGTGGCTGACTCGCCTCGAAAAATTCTAAGGAGCATTGCTATGGATTATGAAAGGTATAAAAGCATAGTAATAGCCATAGCAAAAGCTTTTGGCTGTTTTGCAGCTGTTACTTGTTGTGCTTTGTTGTATACAGAAGTTTGCCGCGAAACAGTTAGCAAACTTTTTGTGGATGCTTGGCTTACCGTCAGCATTATGATTTATCTTGTTCTGGTGTCTGCATTAACATGGTTTAATACAAAATATTTGTTTAGCAGACGCAAAAGAATTCAAGAATGTGCTGCGGGTCAGCTGGATAAACTCACAAAGCAATTAGATGTTGAATGGCATGAGATAAGAATCTTTGACATTTTTACAAGTCTTATGGTTGTTATCACTATTCTGCAATTAGGTGCAATGTTTGTTAGAAGGATAGTCTAATGTACGTTTCAACTTTTGAAGAACTCAATCAACTACGGATTGCCAAAGATGCGTATGAAGATGCTGTTATTTGGGATCATGATAAAAATAAAGAGGCAAGAGAAAAACATCTTGCCTTAGTTCAATCTAAATATCCAGATCTCACATTTTCGTGGACATCGGCTTATCAAGGTGATGGAACTTTGCCACTATTGATAACAAGTTCCTCTTACAATCTGGATAGTGTAAATCATGAGATAGGTCACGCACTGCATTTTCTGCATGTTAAACCTAAGCGTCTTGGTTTTCACAACTTTGCTTTTGATCTTGCAACTGAGTTTGTTTTTGATCGCAACGTGAACGCAGTTAAAACAACTAAGCCTGTAGAAAATGAATTGGCTGCAATTGCAATTCAAATGCGATTAAATGAAATCTGCGGTATTCCAGCTAAAATGAATCGTGCAGTTATCTACGGTCTTATTGACATGATCGTTAATGACTTCAGGTTAGAGGGTTGCCAAAACATTCCGGTTACTCGCTACCATACGCGCAGAAAACTTTACTCTTATTTAAAAGGCAAGGTTCGTTTTATAAACAAAAAGATTGAGAAACTAAATAAAACAGTGCCTCAACCTACACCAGCTGATCTTGATGATTCTGTTTATAGAGAACAGCTTTTAAAGTTGTGTGCCCAACGAAATGCGATAGAGGCTCAATCTACTAAAATCTATAGCCAGCAATCTAGGCAGCATGAAATGGATCGCTACAACTGGTGCATTAAAAAATTTGAACAACTTCTGAATGTGTACACTTTGGAATTTGTTAGTTCATTACTCAGCCAATTACCAAAGGCATTATCTGAATTAAGGAATTAGTATGAATATTTTTCAATCCACAAAAGTTTCTCGCATTATGCAAATTTGTGATTCTGTTCGTACAGGTAAAAGCCGTGTGCGAATGACTTTTCTTATTAAAGCCGCTGTCGCAGGTGAAGATCCACAGGCAGCACCTGATATTCTTGTGGCAAAAAAATTGAATGTCTCACCAAATTTAATGGCTAATCCAACTGTAGATCGTGAAGGAATTCTACACGTTTTTATTCATCGTGGTGCGTGTCCAGATCTATTGATCGATGAAGAGTTTGTTACCGGTTATGTGACAGTAAACAAAGCACCTTGTCACTTCCAAGTACCAATCGGCTGTGTTCTTCAAATAGAAGATCTCACGCTTGGTTTGTGTGCGTCGTTTGAAGTTGATATGAATCTTTTCATTGGTGAAAATCAGCCAGTAGTTGAAGAAGTAGCTAAGCAAAAAACACATTTGAGGGTTGTAGAATGATAGTCTTGTATGATGCTTCAAAAAGTTTACAGTTAATTGCACCGAATCCAGAAGCCATTGCTTTTAGTCAGCCTTTATTCGCGTTCAACAATTACGAGGAATTAGTAGAAGAACTGCGAAAACTTTTGGTGTTGAGTCCTGATATTTGTTTTGCTGCTGTAGTAAGTGGCAGACTTTTTACCATTCGTAAATTGATTGCACATGCAGCTCTTTATGTAGATCACTTGACCAGCGGTGATTATGAAGATCGTTATTGTCTATCAAATGTAGATTTGGCTGTACGTGCGATTGAAGAATACAAAACAACTGGCGAAGTTCGTTATTGGCAAAAGCACCATAATCAAAGATTGCGGGTCATAGGTGATCTGATGTTTCATGAAAGTGATCCACCTATTCCAGAATGTTCTTTGCGTTGTGTTCCGTGGAATACAGTCGAACTTAAAAAACAATATCCATACGATTCAATTCTGGATAAATTTTAGAGGTAACTTATGCGCGGTATAAACTGTACCAAGGACGAAGAAATTGTTTTGGTTGGAATGCGAAGCCCTTTAGAACAGCAAGTTCTTTGGGTAAAAGTCTTAGCTGGATCAGATAAGAAAGAAATTTATGTTGCGGTCAATGCTGAAGAAGCAAAGATCAAAACCGGAAAACTTAGAACTTACTGCGAGGCAGTGCAAATTGTCAATGAAGAAGATGGTGTGGACTTTTTAACGCCATTTATTTTAAGATTAAGTGAAGCAGAATCTAAGTCTTATTGGGAAGCATTGAGTAAAGATGTTTCACCAACTGATGAAGTAGATTTGCTGCAAGAAACATTGTGCGAAGTTTTAGGAATGCAGCCTCCATGCAAGTCTCATATAAACAAAGATATTATCAATGTTTATGCAGTGCGATTGACGAATTCAGCTAAGAAGCCGGAAAGTGAACACAACATATCAAGCATTGTTCCTGTAGGATCTATTCGTTTGTCGAAAAGTGTGCAAAGGGAGTTCAAAAAACTTGCGCCACCTTCATTGATGTCTTTTGAATCTCTTTTAAAATCTGAGATCAAGAAAATTGAATTCAAAATGGAATCTTATGGTGAAGAAAGAGAACTCTTAGAGACTTATTTAAAGTTGATGAAAAAGATTCCGGCTGAAAGATTGTTTACAAATCCCGAAGCTGTGGCATTAAGATCTAAGCGGCCAGAATTGAGTAAGAAACCTGACAACAGTATTTTGCAAACTTTAAGAAAATCTCGCATGGAAACTTTTCGTGCGGAACTGGCTTTGTACGGATGGACGTTTGAATATGAAAATGTTTTGTATGTAGAAGGCGATTCAGCGCATCTTGATTATGAAACTCGTACCATTCTTTTGAATGTAGATAATGCAAAACTGGCCGAAAGATTGTGTCAGGATATAATTGAACAGGTTACTCAATCAGATGCACAAAACAGAAAGCAAGGCATTCATGGTCTTACTAAAATCGTTTATACTGTGTCGCCAAGCGTAACCAGCATAAGCCATTTGACAACATTAGATTCTGTTCGCTTGTACTGGGAAGCAAAATCTAAGAAGAATTCTTGAGAGGAAAGCAGAATGGATTGCGAAACACTGTTAGCCAAGGCCGTTAAAGCAAAAGAAGTGTGCTTTAACTATGGATCATGGCCTAAAATAATGAAAATGTTTTCTGACGGCTTACGTCCAGAATTCTGGTTTCCCTTTACTGTTGTTGAAAATCCAGACGATCTTGAAAAAGTTTGTCGCAATGCAATGGAACACAATAGCAGGTATTGGGCCATATCTATTTGTCGGGTTAATGGTGAATATCGTGGCCTGTTGATTTGTAGTTTCCGTTTTAAAACTGATGTTGTGTTGGCGGAACTTGCAAACTACTTTGCTGGCGAATTAACTGATTCTACGCATGAGCGCATTTTAACTTTTACAGTACCAGCACCAAGCTTCTGGTCTGTGTTCAAACTACCTAGGTACATAGAATGAAATACACTGTAGGTCAACAAATTTGGATCATTGGTTTTGTTCTTACCAACTTACAACGCAAAGAAAAAGAATTGGATATTTTCTTTAACCGTCCGAAACCGGATTACTATAGCATTGATCAGATTCTTTTACGTCAGATTACTGTCACTGAAGTAATCGGATCAACCGGCGCTACTGGATCACAAAATGCTTATATTGCAGTGGATTCAGAAGGTAATATATTTACCTGTGACAAAACTTACATGGAATATTCGCCTTATGAATCTGGTTTAGAATGGATTCTGGATGCGTGGGATAAAAAGTTGGTTGAAGATCCAAAACACGATGCCGATGCCTTTCACATTGAAACTTTGGCGCGTGGTCTAACATTCAGCTATATGTATCTGCCAAAATTCTTATCCGAAATTTCTGGCGTTCTTGTATTGAGCAGTGGTAAAACTCGCGCACAAGAAAGTTCTGAATGGCCGAGACTTCAGGCTATTATTGATCGTACTGTTACCGAATTCAGACAAGCAACTGGCAAAACTATTGTTAGTCGCATTGAAGAAACTAATGTCAGCGGTAAATCTCCGGTCAATCGTTTGGTTTGGGAAGTAGTATGAAAACTACATTCAATAAGGTCTTAGGTAAAAACATCAAAAGCAGAAGAACTGGCTTAGGTATGACTCAGATGCAATTGGCAGTGTCAACATCTATTGATATGAGTTTTATAAGTCGTTTGGAAAGAGGTGTTGTAAATTCGAGTGTTGAATCACTTATAAAAATTTCAGATGCTTTAGGTTGCAATGTCATAGACATAATTCCTAAAACGAATTATCCAAAGAAAGAATTGAAAAAGTAGGGGAATACGATGTCAAACAAAACCATTGCAGATTTAGAAAAAGATTTGGAAGTTGCGGCCAGACGTAATGCTGAATTGTATTCAGCTCTTTTATTGGCGCATGGAATTGCCACTCGCGTTATTTCCATGACAAACTTTGATGAAAGTCAGGTTAGCGATTGGCGGCCACAAGTTGAAGCTGCTTTAAAATTAGGTCAACTTGAAGTAAAGTCCAATGGCATTTATGGAGAAATAGAATACACGCCAGAAAACACTTTGTATGAATTATCGTTATCAAAAAGATTATGCAAGGTTCAGCTTATTCGTCTGGACTTCGATAAAACACCGGCTAAGCTTTTGTTTGTTATTGCCGCAGATAAACTTGCCGCGTTACTGGAAAGTAAATTGGATCGTGCTACTTTAGCGAACAAATTAGTGAATTGTTCCGATTATGCTTATTCTTTAGGTAATCAGCGTCTTATAAAAAATATTATGGATCTCGAATACTCGGATTCAGAAGAAGAAACCAGTTTTATGCGTCACTGGAATGCCAATAAATTTCCAACAAGCATAGATGATATAGATTTTGCTTTGCGTATTGTAACCAGAAAAGATTCTATTTCAGTTTATCACGATAACGTGAATGTAAAGTTGGATGGCCTGTCCTACAAAGCTGAAGTAAATCCAGAAGGCGGAGTTACTGTTGATGCCTTGATAGAAGCTAGTGATTGGGCTACGCGAGTCGGTCAAGATAAAAGCCGTTTGTTTCGTTCTTCAGACGAATTAGCTGAAGTTAAATTTAATCAAATGATGTCAGGCGAACCAAAACGCTCGGAAGAACAAGACAAAAAGTTTGCTGAGGATATGGTACGACTTAATCGTTTTACCGTGGTTAAGTTTACCTGTGCGTTTAACGAGAATTATGTGCTTGATGTTTTGGTACATGATTCTGCCTTCCCACACATTCAGGCTAAATTGAATCACGTTTTAGCTAATACGGATCAGTCAACTTCTCAAATGTATTTTATATTTCGTGCGGCGAAACTGATTTTAGAGCACTCAGAAATATTTTATGACGAATCAGCTGCTCTAAAGAAAGCTCGTTACGAACTTGAATCTGTGCCTGTAGAGATTAACGAACATTTCAAACAGTATATTCTTGAGCGTAATGCAACTTTTTCGGGTGCCAAATTAATTCATCTGGATAATGAAAATGTTTTCCATTATTCAGATTTTGAGTTCGATTCATCTGGTCTTGCACTGACTGATACTTCTTTTGGTAGTATCGTAGCCTTGAGTCCAGAAGATCACAAAGCCGCACACGACAACGAAAAGAAACATTAATTTAAGGAGTTTGTTATGTTAGAAACCAAACAAGAAGTTCAACTGCGACTAATCGCACATTTTATTCAACAGCTTAAGCAGGTCAATACTCCAATTGCTGGCTATCGTGATATAGATGCAACTGGCGGTTTATTAACTGATGAAATGAAAATAGTTCAGGAAGCTCGCGTTGACTTGGCTGCTTTCTTTGAAAAAATTCATTTGCCCTACATTCAGGATCTCGAATTCAATAAAAGAAGCGCATTAAGAATCAGTGCTTTGTTGTTGAGTGAACCGACACAAAAAGAAATGGAAAAACTTGCCAATTTTTGGGCAATGCAGATTACGGTCGGTGAAGAAAAAGAAGTTTTATGTACCGCGATTGTTCGTGAAATTCATGTAAGTACAATCGAAACTTTTGTTCATCAGATGGTTGAAGTTGGAGCGCATAGACTTCGTATTTGCGATCTGATAAAACATTTTGCCGAAATTTATTGTGATGCAACTGGCCGCATGGTTAAAACTTGCATAGACTACACAGCGCATAAAAGTTTCTCTGCTCATGCTTTTTTGCTTACTTCACAAAATGAAGGTGGTGGATTCTTTGCACATACAACAACACTGAATATTGTTGGCGATAAAATTTACCAAAGTTTCTCCGACGATTTTCCTGATGTCAAGGTTAAAGATGAAAGCTAAACTATATGCTGGACACGAAGGAACTAAACTAATCCTTGAAGATGGTACTTCGCGTGAAGTGGAGATAATTTCCGAACCAAAAACAAGTGAGGCTCCTATGGAAGCTATTAAAAAGTTTTTGACTTCAAATCTGGATTCAGTTCTTCCTGCGGAAAGCTGGTTCCATGAAGAAAATTTTTCACTGTATTTACGCACCAGTAAAAATGCGTATAAAGGTCGTGGACTAAAAGCCGTTTCTTTAACTCACATTAATGTGTATGAGGAAATGCGCGGCCAAGGCATATTCACAAACTTTTTGGCCGAACTTGAAGTTATGGTCAAACAAGCTGGCTATGAAGCTTTGATTGTTGAGGCAGAAAATTCCGAAAGAATGAAAACATTTTTATTACGTAAAGGCTTTGAAGTCAAATATATTCATGACGGAATAAATGATTTCATAAAAGTATTGGAGTAATCTATGTCAATGGTTATACGTTTGTTTGCTGTGGAAGAAGAATGGCTTCATATTTTAAATCGTATAGTTGATGAATTGCGAGTCAGATACGCTTCGTATCTAACTACGAAAGTAAAAACTCAAGCAGATAAATCAACTTATGTTTGGGCAGAAATGGGAATTACTGACGATGGAGACACTGTTACATTTAATGTATCTATGCCGTCAGCCGCCGTGGATGCGTCAACCATTTATCTGGATCGTGAAAAACTCTTTATTCCAATACACTTGCAAAGTCAAAGACCTATCTCATTTATTTTTGATGAAGGTGCTGCCGTAGATGAAGTGTTTTGGTTTTGCTTAAAACGACTTTGTGTGTTTGGTGACATTTATTATATGGAGGACACTGACAAAAACTCCATTAGTAAAAATTTAACTCGCCAGCAAAAACGCAAATTGCATTCAGTTGATATAAATCTGACTGAGGCTTCAAAAGCTATCGAACAGATGGATGCCAAGTCAGATACATTTTTGCAGAAAACGGTGGAAAGCTTACTAGCTCAAATGCTTGTAAGTACAGGCACTATCAATTCGGTGGTCGATATAAAATCTTTGATAGAAGTGGAGGGAAGCCCTAAGCTTCATTGGCAGACAGGCCAGCCATATTTTACCAATTGTTTCCGTAGTAAGGTAAATGATCTGTGTGCTAAAGCGCGTGATTATGATCATTTAGACTTTACTACAGCAACCGCTCACGTAAAAGCAATGTTCGATAACATTTATTTTAGTGACTATGACCTTGTACGCTTTTGGTTTTGTTATCTGGATTATCTGGAAAAGCGAGAAATTGCTTTACCTATTAACGTGCATCCGATGGGCTATAAAAAGTTTATACTTAGTCTGCCTTCAGTTGCTTATGAAAAAGTTGCACACGAAGATCAGTCATTTTCTCATATAGAAAGAGCGCAAGTATATTTCCATTTGGGAGATTTTATCTATTTAGCTTATTTTGAAATTGAAGTTAACTTACGTAGAAATACGAATGAAGTAAAGTTCAAGCTAACTCCTATTGTCAAAGAAAATCCTAAAAGACCTATTACTGATTGGTAATCTTATGGCAAAAATTGGTTGGAAGAAAGCAAACGGAAAGTTTGTTATTGGTAAGGACGGTATTTATTTCCCACTCAAAGATCTTGAAGAAGTAAAGGCACTTAAAGAGGTGTTGGAGGATATTGAGTCAGGTAGAAACCGTTTTGAAATAAAAGACAACAGAAATAAGGCGAATTAAAATGGAAGATATACAAAGTGTTTTAAAGCGTGTTGGTGTATGTACAACCTGTAATCAACTTATCCAACATGAAATTGCAGCGCCTTTTGCTTCATGTGGTTGTGGGACTGCTGAGTGGCATAAACTCGATTCTGATTTTATGCAGTACCAAAAACGTGTGTACGAGAACACTGTTGATCTACTGGAAAAACAAAACCGTATTCTTAAGTACATGCAAAGTTTGAGTGCTAAAGTTAAGTTTAGTCTTACAGTACATTTGCCTGTTGTAGAAAGTGGTGTTGCTGTTCAATGGATAGATCGTGTTGTCAAAGAAGTTAGCTATTCTGTAACCGCCAAAACAAGATCCTTTGACGCGCACGAATTTCCGGTTGTTGCACTGCACGCAGATCTCAAGTTGTGTACAAAGTTTGACGCACGAATCGAAGTGCTGGTAAATCTGCATGAACTAAATGATGTTACCAAGCTTAATCCGTTTAAAATGCTAGAGCGTAAGTGCAGCAAAAAGACAGATCGGCTATCAGTGATTTATACTGAACGTGCTTCAAAAGCTGTTACAGGGATCTGGACTTCAATTCCAGCACATGACGAAAATGTAGTTAAAACCTAAACTGTAAATCCAAGGGAAAGGTATGCTTAAATTTAATCGAGTAGAGCGGATCGTATTTCCAATTATTTGCATAATTGGCTTTTCTTTTGGTTTTTGGTTAGGAACCGTAACACGCTAAGGAAAATACTGATGAATCCTTTTGAACCGCCAACTTTTGCAAAAATAGTTTTTCTTGATCAGCCTGACGGAACTGATCACCTTAAAGTTAAACAGCCTGTTCCTGTGAAACTAAGGCCAAAAGAAAGTGAATGCTCTTTGCCTTTAGGTGCTGTTCCGTGTCGTATTGTAGATCCAAAAACTGGACAACCAACAGGGCAAATTGCATACATGCCAAGAAGCCTTTACAACAAAGTATTAAATGCTTTAGATGCAGATAAGGAAACAGAATGAAAAATTTAGCAGACGCAGCCGGATCAGGAATACAATTAATTGGGTTAAGCAATCGCCTTACAATTCCAATTGTTTGGCTTCCAGTTGAAAGAACATTATTTTCTTTAGATCAACCTGTGCAAGTTACCGATCATTATTATGCAGCTGATATGACCGACCTTTATACAGAAGATTGTCCAAGCTATTTAGATCGTGTAATTGGAACACACTTCAAAACGGATCTAACTTCAAAATTGACATATAAAGTTGTTCCTGAGACAGTACATTTAGCTAAAGTTGGTTCTTCTTTTGGAATAAATATTAGCAACGCAGATCTTGAATATAGCGAATCCGACAACTTTGCTTTGTTCTGGCAGTATCTTTTGCGACACAACAATTTTCCAGTATATTCGACCTCTGATTTAATAGACAGTGAAAACATAATGACGCTGTATGCGGTTGAGTTTACGCAGGAAGGCAATGCAAGACACCCTGAAGATAATGCAACTATCTCAACCAGTTTTTGCAAAAAAGTTGGCTATTTGGATGCCGACAAAATAGAGCATGAATTTTTTCAGACTAAATTTCGACATACTCTGAATATGTTAAACAAGTCAATACCTATGCCAATTGCCGACTTTTTAAAATTGTTGGGAGAAGGCACTTCAATGAAAAAGATGGACTGCCCTATGGAACTATTCGAGGTTTTACATCATCAATATAGAACGTATAAACATTTGATCGATTTAAAAGTATTTACACCTGAACAACTGTTCAACGATCCAGAAAACTATCGTGGAAACAAAAATGATTGAGTACATGCTCAATGACTTTCTTCTGGCCTACGCGAAGTCTTTTGCACTTCGCTTAGGTTGGGTAGAAGGTTCGTGGCCTTGTGCCAAATACATGCAAAAGAAAATTCGTGATGGAAAATTTATTAGTGGTGGAGTTAAAAACTACAATCCAGTTTTACTTCGTTTGAACGGTGGTTACGTTCTTTACTGGCTTGATATGTTACCAATATTACGTGAACCTTCGGTGATAACTCCACAGCTAGAAACCTTCTTTTCACAAATCTATCAAAACATTTTATTGGCCGGAACGCATGGGCCGCAGGATAAACTTGTGACCATTGCAGATCCTGACGTTGGCGATATATCACTAACAATGAACATGATTTTGATATGGTTTAATAGTAGAGGCAAATCGCCTTTCTAGGGAGTCTTATGTATTATATGAATCTTAATAAACAGGATGTGTTACCTTCAATACACAAATCTGTTGTAATACCAATTTCGTACTCAGTCAGTCCTGTTGCATTTATTCCGATTGTGCGAAAGAATAGCAGCAAATCAAACGAAGTTATTTGCGTACATATTTCTAAAGAGTGTGCAAGCGGTAATTCTTTTGAACATGCTGTGGAAATGAAGGCCATAGTTATTCCTTTTACCAATAAAGATCATTACCGTAAAGACAATTTTTATGCTGCTGCATTTTGTTTTAGTGGTGAATCTGCCCAAAGTTTTGTTAGTGCTATACAACATATCGATCAAACTTATTGGTTATTACCAAAACATCATATTGATAATTGTTGGGCCAAACTTTATGACATGGGAGCAGAATTGAGTTCTACCACAGGCCAAACAAAAATGTTCTACTTGGAGCGTGAATCAAAAGTATGGCCTAAAGGAAGTTGTGTTAATCACTGGCTAAATATTGGATTTATTGATTGGCCTGAAATAGACAATTTTATTCCAGTTGCTTTAGAGCGAACAGTCAAAGTAAGATCTCATATCATGACTTTGAATGATGCACGTAGACAATTAAATTCAGGAGAGTTTGAAATAGATTGTGTACGCAATTGGAATTTCACTCGACCAAAAGTAGGTAAAGCTAAACCCAGTAGTAGAAAAAGTGCTATGGTTAAATTGGTTGAACTTGGTTTGTTTTCGGAACTTCAACTATTTGGAGATATAGATGTTTAAAACGGAAAAGGTAAGATTATGAAAGCGAAATTAATATCAGCGCTTGCTATAGTTGCTTTATGCTTGTGTGCTTTTCATTACAATCAAAATTTGGAGCCTGACTGCCTTACAATAGCGGATCTCCAAATGAACCCTGACAATGTTTGTATTCGACCTATTAAGGATTGAATTATGTTTAACCTTCACACAAATTCACTTACACAACAACTGTCCAATTTTTTAAATAATTGGTTGAACTTCGTTTTTGAGAAAGCGAAAAATATTCAGAAAAATTCCTTAGATCCTAAGTTTACTATTGAACAAGCTTTGATAACAGTTTTAGCTGACTCAACTTGTTCAAGTGTATTGAGCTTACGAAAAAGATTTCTTCAGGAATTTGCGCTTGACATTCCAAATTCCGCGCATGATTTTATTGATATGAGAATCAATCATGCTATTTCTGAAGCATACAGCGTAGCCAAATTAGATTCTTACAGGTTAAGCTACGAAAATTTATTTTACATTACCGAAAGCAGGTCAATGGTTCTTGATGCTCTTCCAGATAATTTGTTTGATCAATTTTCTAAGTTAACTGGAAAACATAAATGGACAACCTCAAAAGTTGTGCTGCACAAATTAAAGCATGGTTTAACTCCGGCTGAATCTCAAATCATCTATAGAATACGTTTAGTAGATGCTGATAACAATTTGCAGTTTTGTTTGTTCTCAACTGGTGAAGATCAACATTTTGGCATTGTGCAAAATGAATTGTATTATTCTTTTGGTGACACTTCGTTTGTTCAAAAATACGTACCGAATGTAGATGAAACAAATTCGTGGTTGCGTAAAATCGAAGCGTTTTATACAATGGAGCGTTTGCTATCCCGTGAATTTGAAGATGACAGACAAAGCACAACTCATTGTGAATTCACTGAACTAAATCATCGTTGCATGATGGCTATGAAATTGGCATGTTCTTTAGTGCATCATGAATCTTGGATGCCGGATCAGAATCCTTACAGACCAAACAATGTTTGGCAAGCAATGGGGCCAGAATATTTGTGCAGAACAGAGTTTCTTAACATTGCTTATGCTGAACATGCGTTACAAAAACATGAGCGCTATGATGTACAACGATTCTCTGGCATTTCAAAAGTCGAAGGTGAGTACATAGATGTATCGAGGAAAACTCACAGAATACCAAAATGTGTTCACGGTTATCATGCGGATTCAAAAAATTATCCAATAGGTAAACTTGTCCCCTTCACTATGGAAATGATTGAGAGTCACTTTGCCAAAGAATTTGGCTTGGACAGAAAAGTTTGCTTTACTGACGTAGGAAAGTAATATGGAAAAATTAATCCAATCAGGTCTACTGCTTTCATTTGCCTTTGGTATTATTTGTTTGATTGCTTACGGCATTCAAAACTTTATCAATAGCAGAAAGATTCGTAAACAGTTAGAAGCGTTCTATGTCAAAATGCTTGTTGATATTGAACGTGCTGAAATTCGTTTTGCAAATGAACATTACGTTCCTCATTGGGTTGTCGGCGATAAAAATAATTGCATATCGCTATCAGTAGATCCAAACGGAAAACCGATTATTCTTATTGAAGCTTTGCATCCAGAATATCCTATTGTTTGGTACATGGATAAAGCTTGGAGATTTAAACTGGAATCGTTTACCTACATAAGTAAACAAGAACCCGTTGGAATATACCAACATATTAATAGCGGTTGGCGAGATTTTCCAGCTAAGAATGAAATTTGCTTGAACAATTTAACTGGCAAACAGCATATGGACATTGTGAGAGCAATTTACAATAGATCTTGGTCTACGTTAGTTGCGTTACAAAATAAGGAAATAGAAGTTAGCTATGCTTAAATTCAATATTGCTATGGGTGTTCTTTATCTGCTGTGTGCCTTGGCATTATATCAAAACGTGAATAATGCAATGGAAGCAAGTTATGTTGTTTCCGCATTATTTGTGTGCGTAAATTTTGTTGCCATATTAACACAAATCTATGCAAGATATTTGAGATTCAGTTGTTTTTCAAAAGCGATGGTTGCCGTCAATGAAGCTTTTTTCCTTTGTATTCTGCAAAGTAATGGCTATGATAAGTTACCTGCAAAAGTCAAATTAGATGCGCGTGACATATTGCGTGACGGTGTTTTGCCTGTTCAAAGATATACCAAACGAGATCTTGTTGAACTCGTTGAATATGCTGACGCACGAATAGATGACATTCGTAGTGCAGCCACATATTTTACTCAACTACTTTCTGAAATTCGAGAGGCTAAAAATGAGTGATTCATACCAAAATCTGATGACACCAAGTAGAGACATGAAATTTTTGTTGGATGTCGTAAGTGAAGTCAACGGTGAAATGTACGACGCGGCTGCAAATCCAAATATTCAGATGGATGCACGTTTGCGTAAAGTCGAGGTAGAAACCGGCGATTTTGGACTGACCGTTGTTGTGCATACGTCCGAAGAAGTTTTAATAAAATACATGGGTGTAGTTATTTGGAATTCAGAAGATGATCCAAGATATTCACCAAAGTATGGCCATACTGACGATGGAAAAGAAGTTACTTTGATGACACTTAAAGACTTTTTACTACACAGAATGTATGAGATAGCTGACTTCAGTTTTGTTCTGATAAAGCAGATGCACAAACAAGCAGATCTTATTCCGCAACGCGAATTACCACTTGAGGAAGATTGATATGGCTCCATTTATTGTAATAGTCACCTTGCTTGTGATGATAATGGTTTGGGTGTTCTTTGTGTCCATTCAAAGCAGATCAATTCTTAAACGTGAATTTTCAGTTCACTGGCGAAATGGAAATTCAGTAAAAGATTCGGTTTCTAAATACACGTTAAGTCTTGAAATGTTTCGCAGTGGATTGAGTTCGGTGCCTGATGAAAAATTTCATCTTATTCTATCAGAGCTTTTGAGTGAAAAGAACTTTCACGATTTTGATAACATCAAAGTATTTGATTCAGATCACAATCCAGTAAATTCTTACCCTTCGTTTTCCATATGTCAGACTGGTGAAGTGTCTTTGATGTTAAGTTCAAAAGAAACTAAGACAGTAGAATTCTTTAAATTGGTGAAGGGCGTTAGTTTAAAAATTGTTTTCACAGAAAACGCTTTAAACTTTGTTTTGCAGCAAGGCGATCTCAGAATAAGTCAGGTTGTTGTATCTCATGGAAATTGAAAAAGCAATGAACAAAATGATCAGATGGCTGGCCAACTATTCTAGCACCAAGCCAATTCAACCAACACAAGCTAGCAGACAACAAGCTGAAGAAATTCATAAAAAGTTTGCTAAATGTCATCCCGATAAAAGTAGTTAGGAGAAATTAAATGTTACCTCCAATTCTTGATTTTATAAAGAGTGTACGGGAAAGTTTTGGCGGAGCCGAATTCGTTTATACAAATGGAAGCTGTTATAAATTTGCCCGTATGCTTCAATCTATTTACGGGGGTGAAGTTGTTGATAAAGCAGCTCACCAAGTTCTACTTTTAGATGGTCGTTTGTATGATATTACTGGCGATCTAGGTAAAGCATTCAAGTACAACGATGCTGACGAAAAGTACAGAGATTATGCAGTTCTTGAAGGCCGTCAACTAGCCTTTTATGAAAACGAACACGCACGGTTTGATTTGTCTTTGGATAAAGACAAGATTACTTCAATCTTCGGTATGGATCAGTTACAAACTTTGGTTGTGCGTGAAGCTCAATTGTTGGAATGGGATTATGGTGTCGAAGTTGTAGCCAGCATGATTGTATCGCAGTGGCCTGTTGGAAAAGATCAGCCAATTCTTTGTGTGGCAACTGAAGATAACAAAGAATTGCAGGATTATATTAATCAATCTATTGAAATTTCACAACAAGGTCGCAGAATTTTCTTATACTTAAAATGGCCGCAAGAGGTTTAACATGACTGCATACAGCAAAAAAGGCTTTGTAGATAACATTCATTTTTTATCACCGGAAATAAAACTGACTATTTTGTTGGCTGGCGGCCTGAATCTTTTCAAGCACAATGAAGATTACAATTTATCTTGGGTACGTCGAAAAGACTTGGATGCGGCCAAAGTTTGGAATCAAGGAAGCTTGGTTAAATTCAAGTCCGGTGAGAAACAAAAGGCTCAAAAAGAATACTTTGATTTTGTATTTGGATTGATGGTAAAGGCACTTAAGGAATCTGATACCAAATTTGAAAAGTCCTTCTATCGTGGAATAGATGTTTCTTTGATAGATGAAAAAGTTCTTAATAGCTTTAGTACAGATGAAGTCTTGAATTTTATACGTAAACATCATGACACACATTTACATCTAGTGGACTATAAAACTGTAAATCGCTTATCATGGTGGATGGTAACAAGTTTAATGTCTGACATTCCACAGCTTAAACCTGCTTTGTCTATTTTCAATTGGTCTACGCCTAAGCGCATGGATTTAGATGTTTTAATCAGTGCATTATTCAAATTGCCTGATTTATTTGACAACTTTTCTTTTAGTGATCGTTTTATTGAAGAATGCGGCCTGAGATTAAATAAACCTATTTATTTCATTACTCAGATTCTTCATCACTTACGTAAAAGAAATTTGGTTCGTGGTGGAGAAATCCCGCACAATAAAACAGAATTATTTTTACGTTACGCAAGAAATTGCAAATCATTGGACAGCGAAAGTCTCAAGTACGTGGAAAACATTTTCAGTTCGTGTATAAGTGAGGACACTTTTAATCTGATAAAGAAAATACACGATTCTTTTAGACTTAAACTTCCAGTTTTTACAGAATCTAAGTGAGGAATTATGGAAAAGAAAGATAAAGCAGCTCATTTTGCGTTGGGCGGTGTTCTAGTTTTACTGCTCATGTTAGTGACAACTGTAATTACCTACATTGCATTAGACTACATGGAAAGCACTCAATACGAAAAGATGATTCGTAATAAAAACGTATTGGGTGCTCAAATACTGGAACTGCAAAAGCTTGATGTTGAGTACACGCATTTCAGTTGCTTACCAATTACCGATGCAGTTGTATTGCATTCTAAGCATGGCCAAACTTTATTACACAAGGCTAACGGTAATCTGGCTACTTGTGCCGAAACACTAGGCATAAATTTGAAAGAAGTACGAGTTGTTATGGAATCCAAATGAATAACATAAATCTTGTTATGCGCGATGAAGCGCACTTACCAAATAACATAAAGTTTGGGCCAGTAGTAGAAAAGGAAAATAATACTGGTCAGATTCAACATTCGATTAATGATCAAAATGGAAAGGCTCGAATTTCAGCTCTGTTAAAAGTTCAGGCTAAACTGCTTCAAACTCAGGCTAAGCGTTTAGGTTACATTCGTTTTCTGGATAAGCTTAAACAGGAACAAGCTGAAGTATTTTTTACGGGAAATGCACTTGAGCGAATTTGCTACATTGAAGCACTTCACGAATTTCAACTGTTGATTATTTCTAAAGTTGTGAAATGTGATGCACTAACTCAAAACTTTTTGATACTACAATCCAGAATAATGGAGAATTAAATGGAAATTTTTAGTATAACCGTTTTTGTTTTCGGCATAATATTTTTGCTTATAGCACTGCATCATATTCAGCCAGCTTATCCTTTGGCTTGGCTTAAAAATGATCGTTCCGGCAAAATCAAACCAATCAGATTTGAAAGCAAACCCAATTTGATTCAACTGTGCATATTTTTATCAGTAGCTTGCTGTTTAGCTTGGTTGGAAGTTACTCATGAAATAGTGGTTGCAGAGATCACAGAATTTGATTTAAAGGTTTTCATATTCAGCATATTATTTTATGTAAGCGCCATGATCGCTTCTCCACTTTTAGTATTATCTCATATTATACACAAGCACAAAAAGTATTTGAAGGATACGTTGGATCAAGCGGCTATCGAACTCGGATTCGCAATCAACTCATTTGCAGATTTAAGATCCTTGGGTCTTAAACAACTGTCTTTTGTTTTGACGAAGATTGAAGCCAGTGGAATTCTTGAAGTATCGAAATTTGATGATTTTACTATAGATACTCACAGTTCAATATCACACGAAAGATGGAAAGTATTTTTACCAATAGATGAAAACCACGGCAACAGCGTAGGCTTTAATTCTCAGTATGATGTGCGTGGGCCAGCTGGCATCAAAGCTAATTCTGAAGAGCCAATGTTCGACAATCCGTTTTCCCATCTTTATCCTAAATACGAAAGCCATAACAAAGACACGCTTGCCTGTACATGGTTGTATTGTCTACACAATAATGTTGTTATGGATAAATTGATCATTAAATTAAGATCTAATCTAGTGTTAGATCCGAATAAAACCAATGTTGATTTTTTCATGATTTCTGTATTCTGGCCTGTGTACTTATTGAAGTATTTGCTGGTAAACTTTTTTGCGTTGATCTCAGTGCTATCAAGCTGTATTGGTAATATGTTCAATAAATATGTTGAAAAACATTCTGTGTAAGGAATTACAATGAGTTCAGATAATCTTTTTCATTTAGAGTCTAGCAAAAATAAATTGCGGTTTTGGGATGCACAAAATCTGGTTTATCCTCCACTGACAACTTTCGATGAATTTCCCATAGTTGATATGAGTACACATTCAGCCATAGCCTTCGATTGTCCAACTATGGTTGTCCTTAACAAGCTACACTTGGACTCGTTTCGTACAGGGAAAAGAATTTATTTGCTTATTAATTATTTTCCCACGACACGAGATAACGCTCTTAAGCAGCTTAAGCTTTATGTTGAGCGTAAAGTAGGTCAAATAGATTGGAATCGCGTAACCTTCGTTAGTGTTCCAGTAGATACCAGAAGAATTGCTTCACGTAGATCTCAAATCAGAGATATAATTCTTTACACATTTGATATGCAAAGTTCTTTAACTTGGACTGATGCAAATCGAGCCAATATGACGAAAGATGGCGATTGTTTGATCTCAATTGATTTCATGTACGATCCGCTACCGACACCGGAACGTATTAAACTTGATGTTGTCATTGGAGAATCAGTGTGACTAAACTTTCATATCTACAACAATTTCCAACGCTGAAAACTTATGTGCTGGATATGTTTGTTGCGGCACAGCGTAGCAAGGTTACGCGAAAGAAAATGGGTAGTATTATTCTTCAGCATACTACTGGTCAAGTTTGGCAGATTTTAAGTGATGGCTGCAATGGAGTTGCCAGCGGATCAGATCATGTGTTTGAAGTTGATGGAATTACACTGCCTGAAGTTATTCACAGTGAAATAAATGCTATTAAAAAAGCAAATTTTGCAAACATACCACACAGATCTCACAGACCAAAATCTGAAAAGTTTGGCCGTTGTGTAATGTTGGTTATGAGTACGCCTTGTATTAACTGCTCTCAAGCGATCATCAAAACTGGTAAAATTGACCACGTTATTTTTGTTGACAGTTACAGAGTGCAAGCAGGTTTAGAGTTACTTGATGAAGCTGGAATTACTTGGGAACAAGTGAGTGCCATGCGTATAAGCGAATTGTTGGAAACTCAAGACCAAATAAAATTTGAACTTATGGTCAGCAGATTCCAACAAAACTTTCTGTTACGCATCCAAAATTTTATCACAGCAGCTCATGTGGCCATGTTGGATGAAAAAGATTTGAATGAACTTAACTTGTTTGTTCGAGGTGCTACACTGTACAATCCAGAAGAAGATTTTGGTGAATTTTGTGATGAAATGAATCCTGCTTATTATGGTGCAAGTCGCTATCGTAGTTTGCGCTACGGAATGATCAGTGTGGCCGAACTTTTAAAGGAACGTGCAAAAACTTACGGAACTATGAAAGATGCTGCTTTTGAAATAAACAATAAAAGCATTGGTGAAGATCCACCAGCTGTATTGGATGTTGTGTTTAAAATGCGTTTAGTCAATGGCATAGTAATGGTTGTTGGTTTCAATAGTGTTTTTCAATTATTCGTGGCTGTAGATACAAAAGAGCCTTCACTTAAAATTTGTTGATTACAAGGCAGCTTCGGCTGCCTTTTTCGTTTGGAAAAATCATGGAATTAAAAATCTTTGAAAACGAAAATCTGATTAAAGGCGCAGAACTAGCTATTAAGCATAGACTGTATGTTAGTGGTTGGCAGCTAATTAAAAACCTGCGGAACATAGTAAATGAAGAACAATCGAAAGACATAAAGAAAGAAATAGTTTTGGCCTTTATTGATGATATACCAGTTGGTATTTTGTACAGAGAAACCTTTAGATCAAAGAATAGATCTATTTACAGTCTATATCATCATTTCTTTATACGTGGTAAATTCAGAGGTCTTGGTATTGCTAGAAAAATGTTTGAGTATTTACCAAGGCCAAAACAAAAACACAAGCTGTTTGGTACGGTTGGAACAAGCGGAACTGAAAAGTTCTTTAGAAAGTTGGATGAAAAGTTTATTGTTTATGACTGGACGGTTCCAGTCAACTGATCCAAGTGTGTCAAAAATACCTATTGATGGGACAAGCGGTTTTTGCTATAATGGCTACAAGTTAAGCAAACAAGGAAAGCAATTATGGTATCTTTAGTTAAAGAAGAAAAGTTTGAATATTCAGACGCTATCAGCTTTATGTACAATGCGTTATGTACTGATTTAAAAGCTGTTGCGTTATTAACAAGGGCGTCAACTATTGACGAACTTCCGCAAGATCTTATTTTGAGTTCTGCAAGATCGGTTGTTCGCTCGTATTTAATTAATCATTGTGGCCGTAAAGGAAAAGCCAAGGCTGTCGATGAAAACATAGAAAAGTTGGTAAAACTGTTAGTCGGCTATCTGTGGCTTCAAATAGATCAGACTAAAAATTTAGTTGCAGCACAAAAAGAAATGGATGCTGCTATTAATTCAATTTTAAAGTGAGGCTAGTATGAAAAAAGAAAAGTATGTTGGCCAGTTTTTTAGTACCAAAGAAATTGAAACATCTGGTGATTTTAACCAAAGGCCGATCTTTGAACTCGAAAATGAAATCGGCACTGTTACCCGCATTTACACCAAAGGTCTGGAAACCAAACTTTGCGAGGTCGAAGGTTGGTCACAGATTAATTGGGTTTACATTGGCGAAGATTGCGATATGAATGATGTTTTTTCAGTCGCAACTGAAGTCGAAAGAAAACAAATCATGCCATTGCTTGAGAGAAAAGAATTTGGTGATCTGTTTATGTATGTACCAAAAGTAGAAGTTAAATCTATGGCCGCAAGCTTATTTCCAGATCAACCAAAACCGTTGATTAAACTTTTCAATCTGGTTGATAAAGATCGTCACGAAAAGATTGAAGATCGTGGCCAGTTTAGCTTGCGTCAGATTTTTGATGCAACTGACTGGGATGATGTAGAGACTGATGCAATCAGTGACATGAAAGTCGGCGATGTGTTGAAATTTGATGAAGGTAAGTTGATTGTCACACGTACACAATAGTTGATTAATAGCATGTATTCTCTTTGAGTACATGCACTTTAGTTTTCTAACGGAGGATAATATGAAACAATTTCCAATTACTGGAAAAAGATATACACTGGCTCAAATCGTAAACGATCTTGAACTAGATGATAGTCCATTTTTGCGCGTAAACATGGAAGGTACTCAAGTTCCTTTGCAGACTTCACACTTTCTTAAAGAAGATTTACTGAAGGTCGAAGGTTGGGCAGAACTCGAATTCGTTTACGTGAGAACAACGAGCGAATGGATTCCACTGTTTAATCTGGTTCCAGAACACAAAGAAAAGTTTGTAAGTCTTTGTGATGTACGGACTACGATTTATACTGACTGGGATGTTTGTGAAGATGGCTACTGGATAACACCAAAAGCTTTCCCACGCAAACAATATTACGAAGAACGTGATTAATCCCAATCACGTTTAATCTTTTCAACCTGTTACCGGAGTAACCGCTATGAAAGAAAAAAGTTTTGGCTGGAAGTGCAAATTTGTAATGCGTTATTTTGTAATGTTGTTTCCCTTTGCCTTGCTTTTCTTAGGTTTGTTTATTGTTACCGTCCTGTGCAACCTCGGTAGACTTTTTGTTGCTCTACATGAATGGTATTGGGAAAGTAAGAGCATTAAAAAGTTTATCATTTCTATTAAACATTGGGTTTATCAAACCAAACCTAATTAAATTGCTAAGGGGAAATAAATGCAATTAATGGTGATCGAAGATACGCACTTACAAGGTGCTGTGTGGCGATACGACTTCAATGACGGCAGTAGTGTAGAAGTTGCCGAAGTCTTGAGTACAAATCCACCAAGCTTGAAGAAAGTTTCTGGCGATTTTACACCCGAACGAATTGCCGCTATTGAAAAGTACGGCTTTCTAAAAGTTCAACCTTAGTGTATTTTGATTGGGCATTCTTTTGAGTGTCCAAAATTAACTACTCTAGTTAAAAGCAACCCGTTCCAAAGGAGGAACCGCTATGTTACTATCAACACCAAACCATCAGTTAGATATTTCTGTAATCTTTGCAAAAGCCAGTACGATGATCAAAGAAGATGCGTACAACGGAAAAATGATTCACCGCGTTCTAGGTAAAGCTGATTTAGATGGATCAGCCAAAACCCATTTATTTGGTGTAATGCGTGATACTCTTGCCTTTCAAATTAAACGCACAAATTTACTTACGTGTGAAGAAGGCGATAACTTAGGCAATGAAAGCTATATTAAAAAGTTGTTGACTGACGGCGTTGTCAATGCAGCTTTGGATAAAATGTTTGCAATCATTACTATGGATCGTGCGTCTGCTGTGTTAGAAAACAAACTTGGTGAAGCACTGTTCAAAGCTGAGTATGAAGAAGCACAAGCTTTAATAGATAAGTTTTGTGTCAAACTTAATTCAGTAGATCTTGATCCTGTGTTACGTAATTGCTGTGTCCACGTTGCGTATCAATGCGGTACGAATGATACACTGAAAAAGTTTATCTGGTATATAGAGCGTAGTATTTCTTTGGGTACTTTGAAGTCAGCCAAAAAGTTTAGCGACAATGAAACTTCATTGTGTGGTCGTTTAGCAGTCACAACACACCAACATGAAATTGCTCGTGTCTTTGAAGAACACGGAACAGATGCAGTCGAACTTGTTTTCGATTTTACTCCAACAGACTCTACGCTTAAAAGTTGGGCAGTGCATGATTACTTTATTGGAAGTAAGATAAAGTTTGAACTTCAACGGGCCACAACAGACGTTAAAATAACTGATCTGGACGGCGAAACAAAAGCCTTTTATATGCACTTGCGTTCATTGGTCGTTTAAGGAGTACACTATGAAAGTAGAAATCAAAGATTTATTTGACGCCAACAGCGTTGAAAGTGCATTAAGTTTTTTATTTAATGCTACAAAAGAAGATCGATTAGGCAATACCATTAAAGAAGTCGAGCGTGTTGCCTACCTAAGTTTTATAGGTGCATACGATGCAACAATTCGCAGACCCGACAAAACTGAGTATGCCGAACAAATGATCGATGCCATTAAAGTTGTGCGTTTGTGTGCAACAGGCATCGAAAGCATTGGTTGCTTAACATATGGCCAAAAAGTTGCTGCCTTTAACAAAGTGTCTTTAAAAACCGAAGTATCATTGGTTTTTATTTGGGTAGCCAGTGTTACAGAATACGAATTAAATTGGGGCAGTCGTCCTGATGGTTACGTATTGGCAATAGAACCTGAAGATTTACAGACGTTGTTGAAATCTGATAACGGGCTTCATCTTTGCGGCAATTCAACAATCTTTTCTAAGGCCAATGAATTTTACCGTAGAGAGCTTACAGAAGATGGCCGCGAAACAATGCGTAAAGCACTGGCCGAGGGCAAACGTGCAATCTGGATCGATAAGATTGATAAACTTATTAAGCCAGTAACATAAGGAATTTACTATGAAATACGTAGTTGCTGTTACTAAAGGTGAACTTTCTCGTAAAGTTCCTTTGATTATGCCGAATCAATTTGTTCACGCCGAAATGTTTAAAATTCTAAAGCAGATGATCCGCGAATCTTTTGATGAAGATTGCGAAATTTTTTCGGCTGGTGAAATAAGTTTCTTTGGCTCGTCTATTGTTTGCAGTGGTAAAAGTTCAACACTTGGAGTCAGTTCACATCCAGATGATGCAGAGCTTATCAAGTGTTATGACTATACAATGGGCGTGGACATTGGTGGCGTTAGCTTTAGTTCGATTGTAAATAAAGCTGGATCAGTTGTCGAACTTACTTCTGATAGTATTGTTGAACTTGCTGACGGTCAATTCAGAAAAGTTGGCGATCTGATGGAAGGCCATGTTATTAAAGTCGGTGATAGCTTTGGCGTTATCACTGTTCTGGATTAAGGATAAATTTATGGATCTTTTTCCACACCAAAAGAAAACAATTGAGTTCTTGAAGAACGCAGCCGATACCGCTTTTTTTATTCAGCGCACTGAGCCTTTACCGACAGATCAACTTTCTGTTGTTATTGCGAAAAAGCGGCCTGAATCTTCCGGTAAACTCAAACTTATTATTGACTGTAATAAGTCAGTTTTATCAGAAGAGACTGATAAAAAGTAAGGCAATAAATGGCGGGACTTACCCGCCTTTCTTTTATGGATAGAATGATGCAAGAAAAAGAAAAATCAAAGTTTGCTCGTGGTTGCACTAATTTACCAAACTACGTAACGAAGGCACTTTCAAAAGAAACTATTAAACTTTTGTCAACAAATGGTCATGGGCTTTCCTTTCCAGACAAAGGTTATTTGCAAGTTCGTTTAGTGCGTGAAGGTGTTCGATATGGAACGCATTTTAATTATGCTAAACATGGCGGAATACAAGCAACTGTAGATCACGCTATTCAATATTACAAACAATTATTGGTAGATATTCCTTATGTTCCAACTGTAAAAGGTGGCGGCTTCAACAACATTCGTTTTTGTACCAAAACTAATTCACGTAACGGCAGAACAGAATATTACCATGTTGTTACCTATATCGATCCGGTTTCTGGAAAAAGAGCCACCAGAAGTTTTTATCATGGGACGAATCCTCCATCGGCAGGTCAATGGCTTCACGGCCAACATACAGCACTTTACTTTCAGATTGAACAGCAAAGAATAGCTGATCAGTTTGGAACAAAGATCAATCACAGAAAGTTTGATAGCTGGAAAACCGTTCGCTTGTATTGGGAAGGCGCACCAGCCTTAGACTACGATTCAATTTAAGTGAGAAACCAATGAAATTAATTACACCAAAAGATCTTGTAATGCTGTCACCTGATAAAACTTTAGAGTTGTTAAACAATAAACTTATTGAAGTAGTGACAGACAATTGGGTTCAGCGTGAGCGCCAGTCAGATTTGTTAAGTTTAGATCTAATGGCCGCCACTCCATTGAGTGTAGCCATGTTTCAACACAAAGAATATTTGACTGAAAAGTTTATTGATGCTGGTTGGACGAAAGTTGAGATCGGTCACAGTGAACTTGAAGGTCATGTCAGTATTACTATTTCAAATAATCCACTTGAGAAAAATAATACGGCTGAAGATGTACGTAGCTTTGAACTGGTTAATAGTGATCAACAGCGTTGGGTTCGTTCACTCAAGGGACTTCAGGAAATCTTAGCTTTGACTGAATTAGATCTGTACTCAATAGACTATTTGGAGAAGGGCTGCTCTTATAAAAATTTAGGGCCAACAAGTTGGTATGTGATAACCCGATTACATTAAAAACTGTTGAAAGTAACTGAACTGATCGAGGTGTGTCAAAAACAGCTATTGTAGGTACATACTATTTTTGCTATAATAGGCACATCTTAACAAGGAGACAAATCATGTCATTAGCTAAAATGTTCGTAGGTCAAAAAGTTGTTGTTTCGTTTCGTGATGCACCAGACCATGATGGTATCGTAATTGACTTTGATAAAAGCGAGGTCACACGCGCACTATCAAAAGGAGGCGACGTATCAATTCGTGTTCTGTTGAAAAATCCGAACACCGGAAAGTTCAGTCAACATTCAGTAGTTCAATCGCAGATAAGCCAATTCGGTTCAGCTGTAGAAGTTTAATAAATAAGGTCGTGTTGTCTTAGGATCGCACGACCTATTTTTGATCTGGAGAATATTATGAAAAGTTCTAAAAGTAAACCAACTAAAGCAGCAAAAACTAGGTTGGTAGAAAATCCTGACTACATACAGCTTTTGAAAGAAGCGAAAAGCGTTTCGTATAACCAAGCTTTAAGTTCTATTGTAAAGTTGTTACATACAGCACAACGACTGAAAGAAACAGCAGTAAAGTTTGATTCTAAAACAGGCAAGCCTGTAAGATTTATTACAGCGGAAGATGAATCTTCATTTCCAAAGTATCTCTTCTTTATGCCTGATAGCAGTATGGGAATAGAAGTTCACAAGTCGGTTGCTAAAAAGTTGACGGCTTTGTTGAATAAACTGGAAGAATTAAATGGATCTATTGTTATACGTGATGCCGAAAAGGAGGACTCGCAAAACTTGGCCACGATAGTTATGGAAAGTATTTCAACAGGCGGTGGACATAACAGCATGACAACTTATTCCAATGCTTTGGTTTTCCGTTCAATATTATTAGAAGAATCTATTGATATTTCATAATAGGATTTATACTATGTCAATGTCTAACCAATCGGTTGCCTTTGTTGCAATAATCAATGTCGTATGGATTGCTGTGCTCGGCCTTACAATGTTGAACAAAGAAAAGCGAGAACAAACAGAAAAGTTTGTTGCGTTTCGTGAAGCCATTCAAACATGCACCACAAAAGACTTTCCAGAAGATCCTGCAATTTGCTTTGATACTGAAAGACTTATGGAAAATCGCTTGTCAACTTGTGCGGCGCAAAAAGAAGCAGCTTGCATGAATCGTATGAAATTGATTATGGATTCACATTTAGTAAAATAAGTTGAATTCTAGCAGACATTTTCTAAAAGTGTTTGCAGTGAAATCAGTTTTGTTCTGATATAAAAGTTAAGTAATAATAGTTTGCCGACTTTTGTTACACAAAAAGTAAATTGCGTGAATCATTTGCAGTTAATTTTAACTTAAGGAAACAAGTATGCTTAAAGATTTTCGTATGCCTCTGGACGCCCGTGAATTTTCACGTATTAAAGAATTAAATCACAAAGGAAAATTAAAGAGAATATTTTGTGTAAAAAGCGAAATGATGTTTAGAATAACTTTATTTCCAGAAGTTGCTGCATTCATCAATGAGGCAGTAAATTCCGAAACAATGATGCGAACACTTATAGATCTCCCTGATGAATTTTCGTATCCAGCCGATATGTACAAATTAAACTATTTTGACTGTGACGAGTCTCATGATTTAGCCCATAGTTTAGAGAGATTTTTAAAGAAAATTTTAAATTTCGAGTTAGGAGTGCAACTGGAAAATGTGTACAAGACGGCAATAGCTTATGTTAAAGCTTGTTGGTCTAAGCCTCCATACAGTTTTTTAGCATCTTTGGATTCAGATCCAGATCCTGATTCAGTCGAAGATAAATACACTGAAATAAAACTTATTATTCTACATAGAATAGTTGCTCTATACATGGGTAAGATAAGTGAATTTCTAGTGGATAATAGAAAATCTAAATTAACAAAATTACAAAAACTATTTCTGGAAAATTATTTTTTTATTAATGGTATGTTAGATGCCGGACTAAGAATGTACAATGCTTATCCAGATAAAACACGCGCTGTCATGTCTTTCAGTGAAGTGAGTTTTAAAAATAGTGTTTTTAATGAAAAAACTATTAAAACTTTAAAGGATAAAATTGGTTCGCTTCGGTTTAAAATCAAAAAACAACGCGATCAAATGTCTGACTGGTTTAGTCTTTTCTTAGATAGTTACATTCAACATTTAAGCAGAATTAATATCGCAAGTTTTTACGAATACGATCCTGTTGATTTGGGTGCTTACATAATAAGTCCAAGTGCTGAAGTAATAAGCTCAAATGTTTATACTGAATTGACAAAAGCTATACCTTTTTTCTTCAATAACCGCGATTTTAAGGAAGTAGAGGCTCAAGTTTTTTATGGGTGTTCTAATAAATCGATGCGCGGTGAACTGGACTATTGTTTGGAATACAGAGAAGCTGAGGAGAAATGTCATTGGACGGCAGACGAAGAATATGAGTATGCAGATTTTGGAACAATAATGTATGAAACCGAGCTGCCTTCTCACATATATCTATCCAAAAAAGATAGTGCTGAAGTGTTATGTATAACATCATATAACGGAAGATATTATTGTGATTTCTTCAAGTTAAGTGCTGATAAAAAATCTAAATTGAACCTCCAACCAGTCTTGCTTTACTAAATACCCTAGAGGACAATAGAATGACTGATGTATTTTTGAAAATGAATTTACCTTCATCGCTTCAAGAAATTCTTGAAGCCACTGATTACGAAGGTTCAGCAATGTTGGACATACTTAAGCAAGGTATGTCTCAAATTGATCCAAGGCTTTCTCTGGCAAACCGTACAATTTTGGTTTGTGAAGGTATTCGCTACAATCCATACAAGCCTGAACTGCGAAAAAGTTTGGCATGTTTTACTTTTACAGGCCATGAAGTTTGTGCTTACGGTGAAAAACAAAAAGATGGTACTTTCGATATTCGTGATGAATTCGCAAGACTTACCATTCAAAAATTTGCTGATCCTCAGTTGGTAGCAATGCTTATTCACTCGTTCACTTACAAAGACATTGCATATACTCAGCAAGAGCCTTCATGTAATGTGAGTACAAAAGTTTATTCACCTTTGTACGAAATGGTGTTTGAACGTGTAAATCATTGCGTGTTATTTGATGATGACAAACGGCCACAACAGGTCATTCATTACTATCACCCATTTATTTATTTGGGTGGTAATAAATCAGCCGAACTCTTGCATCAAAAAGTTGGCAGTTCTTTCCGTGAAATGATGGCGAATCGTTAAGGAGATTTATGAGCGAACAAGTTAAAATAACTGATCTAAAAAGTTGGTGGGCGGCATTAACAGATCATGTGCTTCCGAATCTGGAAGAATATAAAAAGATCAAAAGTATTCGCCACCATGTTGTTGAAGTTCAACGCTTAGGTGCAGAAATTAAAGCAGCCAATTCTTACACCAAAGAAAAAGCTCTTGAGATTTCACAAGCATTACATGGAGTCTGGTTTTACGCGCCCGACAATCCTTCAATGTTTGATATGCCTTGCTGGTTTATCATTTGCGATTTATGCTCTGAAAACTGGGTGATTCACGAGTAGTTTATTTCTAGCAGACATTTTGTAAGTGTCTGCGCTGAAGTAAATTGTTTCAATAAAGAGAGGATATATGAAAAAGTTTGACATTCAATTGGCTATGGCCGGACATCCTGTTGTTACATTGGACGGTCGTAAAGTAACAGATTTTAAAATCGAATTTCCAAAGGCTCCGCAAAATTTTGCGGAAGCACGAGACACTGAAAATTATACTCAGGGTATTTCAGCTGTCATTCACAATCCAACAGGTCAGCACCGCTACAAATTTTATTTTGATGGTACTGCTCATTTGTATGGTGGAACAACTTTATCGGATTTGCAAATGGCAGATACTTCGGAAATTAAACCAGTTTCTAATAAGCCTGTGCCAGCTGAACCAGTTTCACTTATAGAACTAATGAGTTCTTTTGTGCGCTTACGTATAGACTATAAGTTTTGGCAATTGCGTGAAGTTGATCAGGATTCTCCGCAACTAGCTGTAATGAACTTCGCAAGCGGTTCTGAAAAACTTGTGTTAACAAGTAAAATGGTTGAAGTATCTTTGCTTGTTAAAGCAGATTTGTCTGAAAAGATCTCAGCGCTGATTTACCTCAGCGTACAAAAAACGGACTTTATTCGTGAGATCGCCCACGATGTCTGGAACAAAGATCGCTGGTATTCGGAAATGGATGAAGTTTACGAATTTCTTAACAACAAAAAGTTGTCGGTTATTGCAATTCGTTTACCTACAGGCAATCCAAAATTTGTTATTGAAGTTCAGTTGACTAAGGAGGGCGATTTATGCCAATTACCTTAACACCAGTTCTTGAAGTCATTTATCAGCAAGAGCGCCTGAAACCACGGCTTCAAAAAGTTGTGAATTATTTTGCTGCTTTAAAGGCGCAACGACCAATACACATTTACGAGATTTATTTAGCGTATGCTGGTGAATGTGGCAGCCCTTTCAAACCGCGTGAGTACACAACAAGTCATGCGGAAGTCCGATTGATTGCAAGTCTTTTGCATGAAGGTATTGTAGGTCAACGCTTTTGGCCAACAGATATTTTAAAGTTCGTTGGGCCAGAAGAAAACGCAGAAAAGTTTGCGATTGTAAATGGCGAGTATATGAAAAAACTTATGACCAATCATATCAACAAAGAATTGGTTCCGTTTGTTCCTGATGCTCATTACTTGCTGTTCAACAATCAGTTTTATTGGCCTGTAGATAACAAAGAAGCTGATGCGTTTTACACACGTTGGCTTGACGTATAGGAGATTCAAGTGAACGAAAGGATTGAAAATTTTAGGCAGCTGATAATGGCAAAAGTAAAGGAACATAAAGACCTTGAATTTTGTGAAGCTTTTGGCCGTATGAATGTTGTAGGAAAAATATTGCCAAACAATTGTTGCTTTGACGAAGAGGTGACTGAAAGTTTGTTACCTATTCCCGAAGATTTTGATATAGGTGCGAAAAGAATCCAAGGTATGTACGATCAGATCTCGCATATTTTTAGCAAAGAAGAAATCTTGGTTATCTTTGCGGCAACCGGAGTCTTTCAAGGAATAATATCTGCACTAAATGGACTCAAGGCAAAAGAGGGTATACGTTATCTTCGTGAAAGTTTTAACGTAAGTAACAATGCTTTTACTGTGACAGCTTACACGGATATTATTGTGGATGATGTTCGCACCTGTGCTTTTGTAAGTTTCAGAATACCAAAACCAACTTTTAATTAGGAGAACGAAATGTTCAAACCAGATGCTTTAGCTCCAAAAACAAATTTGACATTGGCCGATTTATTGGCTGAATTGGATAAACAATTTCAGGGTAAAGTTGAGGCCGGATGGTTTATCAACTGGCATCCAGACCATATCTACCTTCAGCTGGATCTGTACAAAGATTTTGGCAGCGCGTTATTTGTGTTACGTGAAAAAGTCAAAGCCCATTATCTATCCTTGGGTTGGGTCAAAGTTACTGTAACGACTTCAGGTGAAAAAGGTGAACGTGAAGGAATTATTAATATCACGCTTTGGAAAACTTTGGAAGAAGAACCGACAGCAAAGATTGACAGAGCAACGGCACGACTTCAAGCCGAAGGAAAGTTGCTGGCAGAAGTAAATGACATAAAAGCTGCTTTATCTGGAATGCAAATTCATCGGACTCAACAAAAAGAGTTTGATATTATTTGTCTGTCGTTGGCGAATATTGAAACGATTGCAAAAACTATCTAAGGTGGTTTGTATGCTTGATGTTTTGAGAAGTGCTTGCATTATAAGTGGAACTCCAATTTTCCCTATAGGTAAGAAAACGGAAAAGCGAATCTATAGGGTGCTTGGTGACACAGAAATTTGGCCTTTGTTTGAAAGCTATGTTAATGTACGGCATAAATTTCTTGCCAGATGGAAAGGTCTGAATCATGCAGTTGCCTGTAAGCTAATGGAAGTTGCTTATTCAGATAAGATTGATCAAGTGACTGCGAATCGTCTTGCGGATTTAGCTGAATACCTTATGGACGTTAAATTTTGCGGCTACGAAAGTTTACCGCCAGCGCCACTACTTGATTCTAAAGATGTTATGTCGTTGGATAAGCTTTTGAAAAAAGTTGGTGTTAAAGTAAATTTGATAGAGTATGTTGGTTCTTATGAAACCGAATGGAATAAATTAAACGGCGAATTGCGAAACTTAGAGCAAAAGCTTTTAGAGTTCAGAAGAAATGCAGGTTAGAAGGAGACAGAAATGAGTGAATTTTTATTTCTGCTTCTTTTTCTGTTATTCTGGTTTGGTTCTGGAATACTCGCTGTAATTATTATGCCGAAGGAAGAATTTTTCGATGTAAAAGGTACTGAACTTTTTAGGTTGGAATGTATTCTTCTTGTTCTGCTTGGGCCGTTCGCACTAATACACGCGATGGACAGGTGTTTAAAAGTAAAAAGATAGAGAGGATATTATGGAAATTAAAGTAGGTCAAGTTTATCATTTACGTCCACAGTTTTCTGTTGGATCTCCAGTAATCACCGTTACTGAAATTTTTCACGGGCAATTCCGTGCCGAAGAATTAGATGGGGCTTTCTATACAGATCTGCTGACTGACAAATATTTTGTTCAGCATCGTGATCCAAAAACCGGCGAAACGCTGCGCGAACTTTTTGATCGTTTGCGTTTTGAATTCAGCACATACGCTGAAGATTCAGGTTCCGGCTATTGTGGTATGAGCTTTAACGAATGGTTAGATTGGCTGGCCGCGAAAAAGTCTATCACTCAGGAAGTAGCTGACAATCATAAAGAACGGATTGTGCGTGATCCGAATGTAGATCCGCGTGAAGCAGAAAAACGGGTTTCTAAATACAAAAACTATATGATGTTGGATTGTGCTACAGCGCTTTGCCTTCATCTGATAGAAAATGGCCCGTTGAAAACTACGTCAATGGAAAAGCTTTTGGCCGCAAGTAAATCACGCACGGCTATACGCAAAGAACTTACACAGCTTTGCATGAATTCAGCGGGTGATCGTTTTATGATTCGTGCTGGCTCACGTAAGAACAAACGTAAGTTAGAAAAGCACGAACTTAAATTAATAAAGCGCAATGTTCGTAATGTTGATGCAGCTGGTCGTGCGCGTACAGCCAAACTTTGGGCCATGCAAAATGCAACACACTTTTACCGTTATTTTTATTACAAACTTTTAATGCAGCGTGATTGCGTTAAATTGCTGACACGACTCAATGTTACTATTGAGCGTTATGTAGCAAAGGCCGAGGCTAAAGAAATCGAAAATCCAATGTTTGTTAGTAACAAAGGCGGTAAAAGCATTCGTGGTAACACGCATCTGGCCTCTATGCTAATTCAGGACATGAATCACTTTAATTGTGATCACAATTCTTGCGTTAAAGAACTTTTGGATAACGCAGAAGAAGTTATCAACAGCGATCAAATGAAATTGCTGACGGCAAGAGAACGTGATTACGTAATGGTGAAAATTCAGGACATCGAAGAAAGTGTTCGTGTTCTGAAAGAGTGCGGAAAAACGGTCAAGAAAATGATTGTTGGTCTGCTAGAAATCAAGTAGTAGGGTGGGAATTTTCCCACCAATTTGTACAAGAGGATATTATGAAAATATTACAGATGTTACCTAGTCACAGTGAAGTGGATATTTCGTTTATGGAAATGCACGAGAATTTACCACCTTACTTTGAAAGATCAGTACCTGTAGTGTTGTTCAACATTCTGGACTTTTCTATTCTTAATCATTCATCTAGCTTTGATGAACTGCAAAACAATCTGGCTCAGGCTGCCGAAAGCTTTATTATTTTCGTGCCGAATGTAAGTTTGAAGTTGGCTCAAAAAGTTTGCGCTATTACAATAGAAGCAATGCTGGTTCCCAGTGTGGAATTTTATCATAGCAAAGTGGTATGTAACTCACCAGATCATCCAGATTACAATCTAAGTCTGAACGATCTAGTTGAAAAGACACGCACCAGACTTGTTAATCAGATATTAGCTCTGAATACTGTGGATGATTGTTCGGATTTTATGATCGAATATCAAATCACATTGAAGGGTGTTATTAAAGCGTACCAAACTAACGAAAAAGAAGGCTATCGAATAGATGCGTTCGCAAACTTTTTAGCAAAGTATGGAACTTCTGCTGATTGGGTTTTAGAAATTTTCAAAGATTTTCATATTGGAAATCAATTTAACCATTAACTGTAAATCAGAGTTTATATATCAGAGGATATTTTATGGACAACGTAGTTTCTATTTCGGTCGGAATTATTCCGCAGCACATGCGTACAAACTTGGAATACCCAAAGGATGCAGATCAATATGAAGCATGTGGATTACTTCACATGATTCATCTTAGTTTTTTGATTGAGTATGCTTACACGCACATGCTGTCAGCGCACATCAAAAAAGATTGTGCATTTCTTCAGGCACTTGAGCCAGACAATTTTGCATATTTACCGAATCACGTTATTGATGTTTTTGATTCCGTTGATTTTGCGTATATGCCAATGCTAAGCATTTTGTTTGCAGCTTACGTGTGCGATTCTTTGACAGCCAAACAAGTGATGGATCTTTATGCAAAAGCAATTGATTTGGATCATGAGTATAGAACAGTAGGTTTTGTTGGTATCGGTGGAAAGGTTCGCAGCCTTGCACAACCAGAGTATTCAATGCTTACTCGCTTTATTTATTACACGGCCTTTGGTAAGTTTGAACCAGATCTGTTTGCTGAAACGGATCGTGTAGTTTATTCAGACACGCCATTAACCGAGGCCAAATTAGCTGACGCGCGTTTTCAAGTGCTGTATTACTACAAACACCAACAGCAAAAGTTTTTATGCCGCAGTGGTTCTGAAAACACATTGGAGATAAGCGAATGAGCCGACAAAAGGAAAATCAGATGCCGCGCAAACTTAAAACAGTTGATTATGTAAAGGTGCAACATTCAGAAGCTGGAATTCTTTTTGAAGTAAAGTTGATGTCTGGTCAAACTTTAACTGCCAACACAGAAACTGTGGAAAACCTTGAAATAGTTGATGACAAGATTTTCTCAGTAGGCAACATGATTGCTGGTTTCAAATATTCGGTTGGTGAAAGTTTGCGTATCGGCACACTTAACGTACAAGGTTCAGGTTTAACTCCGACTGCTGCAATGAATGCTTGGAGAAAAGCTACTCTGGAATGTTCTGATGTTGGTATCAAAATTCCGTTTCTGGAATTTGTTGCTGACGCCATTCAGGTAATTGAAAAGAAACACAGCGCTTTAAAAACTTCGTATGCAACTCAGTTAATGAACTGCCGTACAAAAGTAGTTGTTGATGGAAATGTCCAAAATGAATGTGAACTTTATTCTTTCCGAGATTTTGTTGAGTTCTATGCTTGTTCTGACACTCAGCGGGTTTGGATGGTTTCGCGTTTTTATGTAAGCAGCGGTTATAAAATTTCTAATCCTGTTTTACTTTCCCTGTTTGAAGATTTTGCGGCTACTCGTGGTTGCAAATACAACGATTATGTTTTGGAGTAACCATGAATTTTGTAAAGCAATTTGCAATAGATGATCAATTGTACGCACACTTTAAACGCGAGTGGGATGCAGTTAAAAATCTTGAGCCTGAAGATTCAATTCACGCAATAGATCCTGCGTTATCAGATGTTTTGCACCATATCAACACAAACTATGGTGTGACATCTTTGTATTCGTGCAGCGGCCAATCTTTCTCAATGGGTCAAATTGAAAAACATTTTGGCTTTCCTAAAAAGGCGAGAGAGTTTGCACCAGACTCTTCTGGTTACATGCTGCTTGTGTACACAGTTGAAGGTGTTGACGCCATTGAACTGATTTTAGAAAATATCATTAACGTCAAGTCACTGCGTATAGAGTTTGTTCCGTCCTTTACTGATATTTTCGACGGTGTTTCAGAAAAAGGCCAGCGTGTAGATTTTCGTGGTGTAGTAATTCGCTGGAAAACAAAAGATCTTCCTTTGGTAATGAAAGCTTTGCTTCCTCGTAGATTTCAAGAAACGGAAGAAGAGTTTGAACAGCGTATTAAACTTTTAATAGAGCTTGACGAAGCTGCTCACCTTGAAGCAGGTAAGACCTATTATTTAAAAAGACAGGGTGAACGCAAATGATGCAGCACTTTTTTATCTGTCTTTTGTTTGGATTCGTCACAACTTTCGTGTGTTGGTTCAGACATAAAGATGCACCAGTTGATCCGAATATACCTAAGTATAGACGACCTAGAATTGAGCATACCAACTTTGAGAAAATAACGCTCAAAGAATTTGGTATAAGCGCACTAGGTAATACGTTTGTTGCGGCTTTCAGTATGATATTTTTCTTTATCTACTTAACAACAGCCTCTTCTGACTTTGAAATATTAAATGGTAGTGTGGTTGGAAAACAACGCGATGAAGTTAGCTGTAGCCATTCTTTTTCTTGCCCTCCATGCCGTGATGTATGTACAAAACGAAGTGATGGAAGCAAAAGTTGTACGCGCGAATGTTCAACGTGTTACGAACATGACTACGATGTTGACTGGGATGTATTTACCACAGTCGGATCATTCACCATTTCTCGTGGCCCAAACAATAGACAAGGTTTAAATACCCCACCTTATTGGGCTTCTTTGCGAGTAGGTGATCCTGCATCAGCCGAAAATAGTTATGAAAACTTTCTGTTGATAGGCGATAACAGTCTGAATTTCAAATCAGAAAGTTTGGAAGAGCGTTATGATGGAACTCTGCACAATTATCCAGAAGTATACAACTACTTTGATTATAATCGCGTGTTGAATACAACCAAAGCTGGAACCAGTTGGCTAAACGAAAAAGTTAGTCGTTGGCTCACTGTTAAAGGAAGTCAGAAGCAAATCAACATTATTTATATTTTGACCGAAGAAAGCCCTGATTATTTTTATGCCACTATGTCAAAATGGGCGGGTGGCAAAAAGAATGATCTGATAATAATGTTGGGCATGAATCAAGAAGGTAATGAAATTCTTTGGTTCAACGCAAATACATACGCAAAAGGAATGAACAACAGGGAACTATTGACAGAACTTAAATTCATGTCTGTCGGTAAACCGTTCACTCCTCAGTTAGTGGATTCGCAATTAGACATGGTGGATAAACTTTTTGTTCGTTTACCTGCCGAGACTTTTGCTAAAAAGAAATCTGAAGTTCAGATACCGCTGTGGTTTTCATTTATCATGGCATCCTTAAACTTGTTAGTCAGTTATTTTATTTCACGTAAAATGAGGGAAGTAAATTTATGAATATGAAAATGCAAAAAGGTTCGGCACTGGGTATTTTTCTCGGTATATTAGGTTCGTTGTTTTTAATTGTAGCTGCATTTGCTGCAACCTACTTTCACTACAAAGATCGCGGTTCAGATTTTCAGGTAAAGATAGGTTCAACTTATCGCCTTGCTCAATCCGCTTTAAGTAAGTACACACTTAAAATGCAGGATCTAAAAGGTCTGAAAAACATGGACACTCAAGCATTGAAAGATCTTTTAACTTCCAGCAATACTTCGCGTTATGGTGCTGACGGTTCTCAAGCGGCTGTTCAGTGGTTGAAGGAAAATAATATTCCGGTCAACAACGAATTAGTAACAAAGATGGCAGTGCTTATTGATTCAGGCCGTGATGAATATGGAGTGCATCAGGAAAATTTGAATACTGATTGTACAACCTTTAAATATGAATTAGGTCGCAGCTGGAGTGGCATGTGGTACAGCATGGCTGGCCGTCCAGACGAAAGCAACAAAAAGGAATTCAGCTTAGCCATGTGTGATCTGGTTTTAGATGCTTCTACAGTTGAAGCCTACGAAACTAAACAAGCGAAATCTGTTTTCTGATAAAGGGGCTTCGGCCCCATTTATTTTGGAGATTAAAATGTCTAAAGAGTTGTCAGATTCCGAAATTTACGCTTTAAGAAAGTTTGCGGATGCTGAGCAGTTAAAAGTATTAGATGCCTACCATGATCAGTGTAAAATTGTTGGGTATGTTCAACGCTTTATGCAGAAAGTGGGGAAGTTGATTCCTAGAGAGGAGAACACAACAGAAGCCGATAAACTACTTGACCAAATCTTTCAGTCTGAAATAACAGAACTCGAACAAGAACTTGCTGAAGATTTCCCTTTTCTTGCCGGAAGATCTTTAGAGTTCAAGCTTGAAAAAGAAAACTCTTACTACATGCTTTCTTATAATGAATTTGGTAAGGATATTCTTGATTGCAGATATGGAGAAGCTTTACGTTTGTCTGAAATAATCAATCAGTTACTTCCTTTACAAGAAGCTGATAAGAAACGCGAACAGTTAGAATACGAACAACGACAGATTGAAAGAAGAAAAAACTTTTATATGCCTTTTGATATTGTTCGTGCTGATTATGACAAAGCCGATGTTACTCCAATGACTCCAACTGAATTACGGGATTCTGGTTTAATACCAAAAGGCTATGAATTAGTTCCGGTGGATTTATTAGCTATGTTGGTTTGGGCCGGAGAAGATGCTTACTCTTTAGCCGTAGCGCCTTATGCAAAAGAGGTTAAGCAAGCTAGTAATGCTGGTAAAAATATTTTAGGTCGCAGACAATTTCAAGGCAAATCGAATAAGGGGAAATTATGAAATATGAAGAACGCTTTCCACATTTAGTATCTAACGAGCCGCATTTACTTATGGATCGTTGCGCCATTTCCGACAACTTTCGATACAACCACAGTTCTACGCTTTATCCAGAAATTAGTTCTACAACAGTAGAGTTGTTTGGTTATCATTGGTGCGTTTTCTGCAAAGCCGAAGCTGCCAATATTCAAGGCAATTGGCATAGCAGTAACAGTCGTAACAGTTCAGTGACTGGTCATCGTTGTACATGCAAAGGTGCAATGCAAGAAATTTATATACGTGCGGCATTAAGCTTATTGAATTGCGAGATAGCTGATCAACTTGCGATTCGCCACTATAAGCTTTGGGAAAAGAACGATGAAATTCAGGAAGATTTTATTCGCACTATCTTAAATAAAATTCGCCGTCTTTCAATTTCTGATGTACGTTGCATGGGCAACGGTAAAATAACTGTTGGTAAGGCAGAAGTTCCGTTCAAAGATCATCAAATATCATCTGCTCGTAAAAAGTCAATATTTGTTGAAAGTGGTTCAGTTGAATTCGTTAAAGAAGTTGACAAGGTTATAAAGAAAATTTGGCAACTGAAACGAGCTGAAGAAAAGTCTATGCGAGAAAAGATTAACAAAGTTTGGTTTAACCTGTAAAACTGTGGAGAGGATATTATGCACTTTTTAGGTCACATTCATTTAATTGATTTACCTGTAGAGCCACGCTTTCTTGTCGTGGATAAAGAACACAACTTACTATTTGGCATAACCTACGAACGTGATATGGTTGCCTGTTATGTGAGTGAAGGAATTCCATCAAGAATTCTAAATGCTCTTGGCGATCTAAATGTCACAAATCTTGCTTTTGCAACAGATAAAGGTTTAACATCTGATGCAGAAGAAAACTTTTTAATCAAGATGCTTATGCAAGACAATCAGGTTAAGCGTCTTGAAATTATCTCTATGTCGCGCTGGTTAGATCACTTGGATAACCGTAAACTAACGTCAATGCGTATTCAACTGATTCATCAATTTTTAAGTGTGGACAATAAAGTCAATCCAGAATACGCATTAAACTTTTCTTTTAGTGATCTGGATCTAATACGATTCGCTATTGTTCATAGTGAACGTATCGATTATAGACCATACATGGCTGTGCTTTTAGGTGTGTACGAAAAGGCTAACGGATTTTTCAACGATATGGCCTTTTGCAATATCACGCCTTACAAAAAACAAGTGCTTAGATCTAAAACAGGAATCTTTGCCGACGAGCTTTTAAAGTTGACTGAAGAACAAATAGAAAAGACTGCTCAAGCTTTAAGTGTTAACTTTGGGTCTTGGACTCCTATCATGGGACACGAAAAGACTTTAAAGGATTTTTTAAAGCAACATAAAGCGGATATATTTTCAGGTTGTGTTATTCACATTCCGCTTTATGTGTTTTATGTAATGCGTAGATTTTTTAAACAGGTTGAGGTCAAAGATTTTTCGGTGTCTGCGAGAGATCACTTTTCAACTTCGCACGGAATTATTCGCGCACAAGAATTTTACATTTTAGTAGATAAACTTGTTCGCGTTTGTGGCAAAGAAGATTCTATACCAGAGACAAGAGAAGCAATACATTGCATTATGGAAATTGCAAAACACTGGCGGGATTTTTCAAACGAATTTTCTGTAATGGTTCGAGTGCCTTTGTCTGAAAAAATAAAGCTGGATATTTGGCATAAAGCGTTATCGCAAGGTCGTTCTTATCCAAAAGAATTTATGTCACACTTAAACTGGATCTCAATGGTGTAACTATGCCAATGTTTGTTTGCGAAGTTTGTGGTTGCGTAGAAAATACAGGCTGTGGTAACTGGTGGACACGTTTCGACAATCATAAAAAAGTTTGTGATATTCCAGATGGTACTGCATTATGTTCAGCTTGCACACCAACACACTATAAAAGCGGTGAAGTTGATAAAAGTGCTGGCAAATGGCATATGTATTTCACTCGACGCCTTTGGGACGGTAAGACTCAGGTTTTAAACATGCGGCCAGAGGACTACGAAAACTATATTAAAAAGTTTGAGGGTAAAACATTTACCGAAATCGTTAAGCCATCAAGTCTTATCTAAACTGTAAATCAACTATTAACTAGGGAGCTGGATTATTTCTGGTTCCCTATTTCTATTTTTGGAGCAAAATTTATGAAACTGAATCATCTTTATGCTACCGCTATTTCACTGGCTAATGGCAGGACAAGCGAATACACATCTTTTACAATCACAGCCATTGGTGATATGCTTATAAAGCTCTTTAGCAACAGCGGTATAAAATCTATACTTGATATATTGCCTAACATTCATTTTGTTGCATTCGATGAAAATGAGACTACTGATATTCCAGAGCGTGATGAAATAACAGCTCATGACATTTTTGATATTGACGCCATAATGCACGAAAAAGGATTGCTGCATAAAGCAATGAGTTCTACGCCAGTAGCCTTGGCAGGTAGCGGCAAATTTGATGTAATTTCAAAAATCCGTATATCAGCTGGAAAACTTTTCAAGCCTAAAACTATAGCTGAGTTTAATCAAAAGTTGAATCAGCGTTATCAAGATTTTAGGGTAGCGAATTCTCGTATTCTGCATTCTACAGTTGACTGTATTGAATATTTAAAAGAAATTGAGGCATCGTTAAGTCGATTGGAAAATAAAGAAGAACAAGGTTTTAGCAGAAATGCTTTGCAAGATTTTATTTTCCTGTATGAATCGGTGGCAGATTACAATTCAAAATTCCTTGATAGTAGCTTTAGCAAAAATCTTGTTACACCGGAAAAACTAATGGGGTTGCGTAAAATAAATGATCTGAAAGCCTCTGTATTATCTACTTTGAATACAGCCATTAAATCTACAGAAGGCTACGATTCTATTTTTATACAAAATAGCTATGAATCTTTGTGTACAGCAGTAGAAACTTTAATAGTGGCCGCAGAAACTTTAAGAGGTGCTACACAGCCTGTACTGGAAATGGATCAAGACGCTTATAGTCTTTGGCTATTCAATTGTTTGGTACTGCATAAACTTGCATTTTCAGCTAAAGTGCAAGGTGGTGAGGAATTTCAGTTTGCTGGAAATGTGACTCAAGCTTATTTAATAGAGAAACTGATTTTGTTTAAATCTCAACTGTTCAATTCATCTAAGGATTATGTTCAAGAAGAACATAAGTCAAAAGCTGTTGTCGATCCTATTGAAGATGCTCGTAAAAAGTTTATTGATGCACTTCAAACTGGGAAGCCACTGTCTGCCGAAGATTTTAAAAAGATGCAGTTTATTCACGAACTTTCTGTATTCGATTTTGCTACCAGCATGTTAACTTCTGGCATGACCAAATGTTTGGAAGATAGAGAAACTGGACTGCTTATGATGCGTGAGGCCGTAAGAAATGCGTCATTAAATTCTACAGAAACCGTTACAACTGCTTTGGATGAAGCGCAAGAATTCATGTTGACTAAACTAAAAGAAAATTTGGAGAAGAAGTAATATGTGGTTACTTGTTTTAGCAATAATTACTTCGTCATACGTAAATGGTGGGCGCAGCAATGCAATAGAAGTTATTCAAATGTCTGACTTGGACTCTTATGAAACTTGTGTTAGTAGAGCAGAAGCAATAAAAGCGAAAAATCCAAGTTTCACTGTGGGGCAAGATTCTGTAGTTGTTGTGGTTAATTACAACTGCTTTGAAAATAAGCCAACTAAATTAAAGTTGGCTGTTCCTACACCCAAACCTTCTGACGTAAACACAATGTTTCGCACAGGACAAGACAATGGAATTAAATAGTCGGAACGAAACTTTTTCTCTGGTTATTGAGTTCATAAAAATCTTTTTGAAGATTGGAAATTGCTGTGCAAGTATTAACATAGCAAAATCTGGAACTTGGGGCGAAGAAGATGAAGATGTCAAAGAAGTTCGTTTGTTAGGAATATACACCAAAACTTTTAAGCAATCGGATTCAAATTTTTATACACTGAGCTTTGTTTGTGTGCCACTTTGGATCATGATCGGTATCAACTTAGATAAAAGGAAATAACATGCAAGCTTATTTATTGGTAGCCAGTTTAATAGCCACTATTATTGGCTATATCTCTGTGATGAAGGTAGAGCGTGAAGCGTTTACAGCAAGAGATACAAGTAAATGCAATTCCGATGTTTTATGTACAGTTCTACTTGGATTGTTTGCTTACCAACTTTTGATGGTTGTTTCGCTGGTTCGTGTGGGTACAGAAGCGAATACAGGCATGGTTGAAGCCTTAGTTTTGTATAGCAGCCTGAGTGTACTACTCGGAATAATCTGCTTAAAAGTAGAGGATTTTTACTTAAGCTCTATATTAAAGCGTAAGTTGGTAACTGATTCTACTTCTCTTATTTTAATTTCGGTGGCCGCCTTTGTTTAGTTTATCAATTTCAGATCTAGTTAGCTACCTGCCGTGGTTGCTTTCCGCTATATCCATTTGGCAGACGGTGTTGGCTGGAAATCTAAATCGCAATGCTTGGCTGATAGGTTTATTTAATCAAGTGCTTTGGCTTATTTGGATAATACTCAGTAAAAATTGGGGTTTGTTGCCAATGAACATTGCAATGTGGATTGTTTATATACGTAACCATAGAAAATGGCGTAAACAGTTGGAGTGACTATGTTTAATCACAAAATCACAATGCACGACATTGATAGACCTGCGGCTTCAAGAACTTGGTGCAAGTTCGTGATGTCAAGAACTGAATATACGATAATAAAATTGCGTATTTCAAAAAGTTGTACAGGTCTATCGATTAACTCGGCAAATCCTATAGCTGACGATATACTTAATTATATTCTGCCGTTCATTTGTTCGGCGTCAGCGAAGGACATCGACAAGATAAATAATTCAGAAGTTGTACACTTGTGCGTTGGACACCCAAGACCTGCAATTGAGTATGCTGAATTAAAGTTTCTTACTGTAGGTAAATTGTCGTTGCTTCCAAATTTGTTTAATCGAGTTTTGTACTCTGCCTATGTAGAAACGCTTTACGCTAAAAAGAACGCCGAAGCTGAAGCATTAGATTATACAGCAAGTTATGCGTTTTCTGACTATCCGGTTTCTCAGGTAGTGGTCTGTATAGACAAAGATAAGGAGTTAGAGTTGCAGCCAACTTTATTTCCACCTAGAAAATTAGAGTGCAAGCAGATAGACTGGTTTACACACAAAGGCTGGAAAGTGTTAGAGCAAGTTGAAGAAAAACTTACTTTAATAAAGTTCAGAAAGGCAAATCTAGTTATATATTCAGACAGGATTTAATATGATTAAAATTGAAAAAGTTGATGGCGAAAGATATGTGAAAGTTGAATCAGATCCTTTGGATTCAAGAGATCACATAGAAATCAAAACACCTAGCGCACATGCAATGCAGGTTCCTATTGATAAACAAATTGCGGTATTAATGATTCAAGCAC
>Ga0247725_1000148_pt1 | contig 79950 bp, 68 predicted proteins | sample OKSTACKMCFT3sol_FD_183021 | JGI IMG/M metagenome (GOLD analysis project Ga0247725, IMG submission 183021) | Subsurface sediment microbial communities from gas well in Oklahoma, United States - OK STACK MC-FT3-sol | ecosystem: Environmental > Terrestrial > Deep subsurface > Rock core/Sediment...
CGAGTTGTCTATGCTAGCTAATCAACAACTTAAATTAGTCTTGGATCGATTTGATATTTTAAATCAACGGCATTCTTAACCGACTCAATTACAACTGGATTGGAAGGGTTGACCAACACATTGTGCTCCAAGGGCACAATAAACGAGGGCACCATCAGTCCAGCCGCCGATTCAGACTCTATAAACGAATCTCCAAGCCCTCTGGACATGATTTCGTTATATCGCCACCCCTCGGCCAATTCGCTTTGTGGCAACATCATCAATTCACTTTCGGGCAATTCCAGTTCAAGCGTGACGAAGTTATCGAATCTTCGGGGTGAATTGAGATGCACTAAGACTTCTAGGATTGCTAGAGATAGTGTAGGAGAGGTATACACCATCGGTACTCCCAATGAGTTCCAGCGCCCCCCATACATTGCAGCCCCTTGTCCATTCCATGCAGAATCCACGTACTGCTTTGATACAATGCGATAGAGCTTCACATGTAAACTCCGTGCATTAATCTATTAATTAGACGAATGACATCTACTGTGCCCGACTCAGAGCCCATTAACTCAATTGGTCTTTTACCGTTCAATCCAATTGCGGGTTCATTGAGCCATTGAATAGCATCAGCCTTGTTTCCACCAAGCATCAAAGTTGCTGCTTCATACATTCGTATCATCCGTGCAAACGCTTCGCTTTCACTAGGCTTCAGTCGATGTTCTTTATCCTTTACCCGACGGGCGAAGGTTGCCCGGCTTAAACCGGCATACTGGACAAGGTTCGTAACGGGCATGGAAACGGCTTCGGCAAAGCGATTCACAACATCAATACTAAACCCATGATTTATTGCGTCACTTAGCACAGGGCCTTCGCCAGCAGGCAACCCCACTTTAGCCCAGATAGATTGATGTACTTTAGGTTTTAATCTGAACTCACGTAATTGTTGAACTGCCATATCAATGACTCCTGCATTCCAAATTTATGTATAATTATCGCACTACAAGTCTCATTTGACAAATTTTAATGTCTCACATGATAATCTAGTTATAAAAAATCCCGCAACAATAGCGGGATTCTTTATTTGAACGGTTTAATTTGTGTAATGTTTCTCAATAGAATTTGAGTAAGCGCCAGAGTCATCCACGCCTCTAGCGATAATCACAGCGCTATAACCAGTCGACTTACTTACGTAAATATAAGAGCCAATGTAGGGTGATATTTCACCGTTAATGCTCCACTCGTATTTCGCCATCTTACCATCTTCGTCAGTACATATCAGATCTAGTCGGCGAATGTTGGAATAATTGCTTTCCTTCACGTTACATTTGGGTTCTACGTTTTTGGCCACGGGGATTTCCATTTCGTACTCCCGTTGGATGTTGAATACAGATGTCATAACCGCTTTTAGTCTATGTACACCCGCTTCAACGCCACTTACCACCACCCTCAGATTGGTAGGCTCCACCAGCTTGCCATCGAGATACCAACTGACCGTATTAATGCGGTCTAATGGGTGGCCCATTTTACCCGACAAGTTTGCAATCACGGTTAGTGGCTCACGCATCATAGTGTTGCTATAACGTGGCTCAATGTTCAACTGCGGCTCCGGCGCTTGGTTGGTGCCGATGTAGCTAGAAACGACCTTAGCGTTACCACGGTTGTCAGTAATAGTCGCCTGCACATTCTCTGTACCCGCTTCTTTTACGTTGAACACTACTTGTTTGTCGGTCTTGCGCACCACCTCAAATGTCTCGGGAATTGTCCACTCAACCGAGAACGTCACTCCCGAGTAGTACGGAGGAAGGTCAGTCGGAGTGTTAATCAACATAGAGCCTGACGTCGGCGCATAGCTGCTGCTCGTCTTACTTATAATCTCAAACGATGGGAAACTATAACGCCATGCTGCTGGAGTTAAGCGCTTCAGGTTTTCTGTCTCAGTCTGATAGCCTTCGGCCCATGATCGCACTTGGATATTCACCAGTTTATTAGTGACATCTTCAGCCGTTGGCGTGTAACTGATGGACGGCGCTAACGTCTTGGTGCCGTCTGGTAATGTCCACTCAGTGATGATTGGCGTACCCGCAGCGGTATCCGCTAGCTTCGTAGTCGCTTCCAGTGTGTACGGAACGCCTTCTTCCATCGCCTTGATCACCGGCAATGCCATTCGCACAGGTTGTAAACGTGCGGCACGTACAATCTTAGTAGCCTTCGCATACCTGGCGTCGCCAGCCAAATCAGTATTCACATAAGCTGCGCGAGCATAGATGTTATAGCGAGTTTCACTGTCCATCGTTAACGTGAAACTATCATCACCTTTCACCCAGTTCACGCCATCTAACGACCATTCTACTTCGGTTGATGTCAAATCGACTGATTCATCATTATCAAGCAGCTTATATTGGCCAATCTCGCCAGCATGTAATGCACTAACACCCTCAATCTTCAGTTCTGGTTGGTCGTACACCAACACCTCTTGGAAATCGGTGGTCTGTTTAATACCGCTGTACTTGTTAGCAATCTGGGCTCTAAATTGATAGATACCTTTGTTAGATAACAGGATTTGCACAAAGTCTTTGTTAGTGGCAATTTCTTCCCATGTACCGCCACTATCTTTCGACATTTCCCAAGTCACGTCGCCTTTAGCACGACGGTCATTTAGTGTATTAGGTACGTATAGCAATTGAGCCGCGAATGGCGCTTTACCCGCCATGCGCTTTATCAGGATATCTCCGTCAATAGCCTCACCTTTATAAATCTGGAAAAATGCAGAATTACTCTTAATCGTTTTTTGGTAATCAGCCAGTTTACTGTCCACAGTCACCAGAGCCACTAAGCGAGAACTGCCGATAGAAAAGTCCTTGAATGGGATTTCCGCAGATGCCACACCTTCACTGTTAAGCTTTAATGGCTCTGTTAGGTTTTGATAGCTAGTACCTTCTTTGTTTCGCGACTCCAATGCAATGACCGCAGACCAATCACCCATAGTCTCTTTATCGTAAGTCATTTTTCGAGTTAAGAAGTCCAGAGAGCCAATACTCACTTTAGCAGTGATCGTAGACTGAGTGTTTTGAAGTACCTCGGGGGTTTCTAGCTTCGCTACAATAGTATTAGCTGGCACAGTCAGAACTTTAACCTTCTTAGTGCCTAACGCGGTTTTGTCCCCAGTGTACTGAGCTTTTAGCTCAATATCTCTTGTGGTCCACAAGGCAGATGCCCCCACACTTAAAACTTTACCAATCCGCTTTTTAGACTGAGCTGAGCCTGATTGTGTGTAAGGGTATGACACCTGAGTGCCATCACTGCTAGTGATTGAAAAAGTTAAATCACCGTTAATAAACTCAGCTGACGTGGTGGTAATCACCCCACCATCAACTGTCGTCGTAAAAATGTCAGGTTTAAATTCACGGTATTTAGCAACAGTTACTACTGGCGGCTCCGGCTCAGTCACTTTAAATGCTTGCGAACCCACAAAGCTGAGCGCTTCTGAGTTTTTTCGGTTGATCATCCAAACCTTGTACTTAGCCTCGTTAAGTGAGGATGTACTGGTCGCTTTTTGGAACGTACCCGCGAGCACTTGCTGAGAGTTAGACCATTGAGAGCCTGTGCCATCAGGGAATTGTAGCCATTCAATAAAACAGCGATAATTTAACTGACCACCAGCTTTACGTGCCTGCTCAGCTGACGCATACATGCGACAACCAACCCCCTCGGTGTTTTTGAGTGGCATAGAGACCGCTTGAACACCTCTTCGATAGGTCTGGCTTCTGTCATCTATCTGCCATTTTACTGGCATATATCGAATTGAGACTTCCTGTACTGATGTGTTACCAGCATTATCCTGGACTACCACAGATAGTAATTTATCAGTATTGGGCTCTAATGGAGTATCTGGAGTTTTGAGCATTTTTAAATACTCAATCCCTTCATCAATACCATCTCCAAGAACTGATTGGCCATCCACTGACGCAGCAATCACCTTCCCCCCACCAGACATGGAATCAACAGCCGCAACGAGAATATCATCAAAGAAATAAATAGGGTCGGCAGCGTTAACAATGCCGCCGTTAGTGTTGTAAATCCTGATAGTTGGAGGATTTCTATCGATGTTACTGGACTCACCTACGACACCTTCCCAGGTGTTGCTGTAAGCGTCCGTCAACGTCGCGTATGGGATGTAAACGCCATCTGGAAGCGAAGACAGGTTAAACTCGAATGCCCATACATCGGAATGCTGCTCAACGAGCTTAGGGCTCAGCTTAAGTTCTCCCGTAGGTAAGGTAATAACATCGGTAGAGAGAATGTCATTTCCTGCCAGGTTATAGCTTGGTTGTTTGATTGAATACTGTGGATCTGGTTTTAACGTAATAGTCGCCTGTGGATGCCACCACGTACCGGATTTACCCGCGTGAGGGGTAGCTACTGTTAATAGCGCTTTTTCGTTCTCGATAGTTAGTGTCGTGCCGTCTGCAAATGTTTTAGTGATTGGCACCTCGTTACCCGAGGCCACCGCTTGCATCATATAATCGTCGAGTGTCGCGGTCCTGAAGTCCCACGCGAGATTGTATTGCGACTGATATTGGCCATTGATGGTTTTGAAATAGCCATTATCCGAATCCACGCTCATGCTGTAGTTGGTTGAGCCCGTCGAACTGCTTGTGTCGGTGACAATAGTCGTGCCAGCTGTGGACATGGTACATGATGTGCTGCCAATCGGGATGGTACACGCCCCGAGACTCGGCGCATTAACTACTTGGGTATATGGCCTTGAATCGGTCTTAACTTGGACGGTTTTGAGGATGTTTCCCTTGCTGTTGCTGGTTACGTCCGAGCCTAACTGGATACCAGTGGTTAAGTCACTTACGATTTCAACGATGTTTGGGGAAATAGCTTGCGCCGCTTCCACAGTCATCGAGCCTGTTTCAACCAGCACTTTTTCACTGCCACTGCCAGAATAAATACTTACGGTATACCCGATGATGTTATTGCCAGAGTTATTAAAGTAACCCTGAATACCATCGCTGTAAGTGCTTAACCCTGATGGCAAGCTCCACTCCAGTAAACAGAGCATGTTACCTTGGGACTGCGTAAAGGCTTTTGCCGCCGCTACATCCGTCGTTAAGCTACAACCCGCACCGGTTCCTTGAGTTGGTTTGATTTGCACCTGCTGGACGTTAGCCACCACTCCTGAGGGTGGGGTCAAGACGATTTCGGGCATTTTTGCAGACAGTTCACCAGTGATGGTTACACCGGATACAGCTAAAGCGTTAAATGACCACGCCGATTGCGCTAGTATAAGTAGCGCTATGGCGGATTTACTGAAAATTAAGTCGCCCATTCTGAATCCAACATTTTTTTATGATTACATAGGTTATCAGAATTATATAAATGGATATATTTATTTACCCATTTTTTAAGCAATTAACGGGAATTTTGCGATGAATAAATGCACATTAAATTAATCAAATGAGTTTATGATACCAAGGAGATCCCATATTGGGATCTCCTTATGGAGATGGGAAATTAATTGACTGATGCGGAGAGTTGTAGCGAGTTTATGGCTTGGGAGATTGCGGCAAAGTTATTCACAACTTTGACCATTTCACCACCATTGCGATAAAACAGCGTTGGCGTACCTTGGATGCCCAGTGTACCCATGAGCTCAGAGTTTTGGATGATGGCCATCTTAGTTTCTGGGGTTGGTGTTGCAGTGGCATAAGCAGCTTTAGTTTGCTTCGCCTCTTCGTGCTTCCACACCGCGTCCTTACCGCCATCAATCATGGATTGGATTGCTGGGACAGAGTTGGCGCTGATCCACGCTAACGGCACCAAGCGCACATCCAACTGTTTGCTTTCAATCTCGGGTTTCAAACGTGCGAGTAAACTACTGCAAGCACTACAGAAGGGTTCAAAGAATACATAAATAGCTTTCTCAGCTGACGCTTGTTCATAGCCCAGTTGAATGTATTTCGCCGCAGTGAGACTTTGCCAATCCTGCTCAGTGTAAGATTGCTGAGCAACAGGTGCGCGTTGTGCTTGACCTGCTTGTTGTGGCTGATTCCTATCGGCTTCGGAGATGCCCAGCGTCGTTGCCCACTGCTCCGTTAAGTTGACGCCATTCGCATCCACCAGACCACCAGCAATAACAAAGTCACCCGTGCTCCAATAAATTTGTTTTTGACCACTCAGATCCACCAGCCAGCCCGTGATATTTTGCGAACCGTCGGTGACACTCCATTTCTGGATCACTTTGTTATTGACGTTACTGCTCAACAAAGTTGCTAGGGCCGTTGGGCCATCTTTGGCAACACCCGTTGGTAGTGATGTTTTATAGCTGTTGAACTGGCTCACTACCCAAGCGAGAAGGACAAGAGCCAAGATAACAATAAATGCGATGAACGATTTTTTGCTTAACGATTGTAGTTTCATACCTTGCCCATAAACCATAAAGCGCTTAGATTAATAAAATTGTGTTGATTTTGGCCTAACTTGAGGAATCAATCAACTCAATTGCATCGTTTAAATCATCAAGATTGATTTTGTAACCGAACAAATATCGCTGATGAACTCCCGTTTGCGAGCGACCTGATTTGGTTAAATCGCCAAATCCTCTTAATTTCATGTCCTCAATCGCTAGCGTCACGCCATGAGAAATTTGAGAAATTAACTCTAGCCTATCCTTTGATTTTGGGCTTATTTCAAGGGGTAACAGTAAATCAAAGTACCCTACCCCTCCGTGCCTTGCTAAGCGCCCTCTAAGCTGATGGAGTTGGACGAGACCTAGCCTGTCTGGATTCATCACAATGCAGTGGGTTAACCCTTTAATCGTCAGCCCAGTTTCAACTAATGTCGTCGCTACCAGCACGTTTGCATCACCCGTATTGAGCGCATCGATTGCCGCAGCATTTTCTTCGTTTGTTAGCCCTCCATGCGCCAGAACTACCCCGCTACCATCCGGCAGGACGTGACGATTACTATGGATGAATCGGCACCATTTCTCGTATGCCTCTGTCGCATTCTGAATATCCGCAAATGCCTCACACTGGCTTTCATCTTTAAGGGCGCAAACGATCAATAACTTTTGGCCGCTTTGAAGCGTTTTTAACGCTCTTATTGCCAAGTCTCGACCTGCGTAATGCTCTAACAAACGACTCTCAATACGCTTATCTACGAAGCAATGCTTTAGCTCGTATACCTTCAGCACTCCATGTTTCAGCAAAGCCGCAGTTCGCGGTACTGGGGTTGCTGTCGATTCCAGTAAATGCGCCCCGTCAGCGCAAAAAAGCTCACGCTGTTCTACTGAAAACTTGTGCTGCTCATCCACGACGGCCAGATCAAATGTGAATGGCCACTGTTTGTGTATAATCGCCGTTGTACCAATCAACATTCGACATTGGGAAATCTCTTCAATGATCTCCCCTTCAATGACTAACGTCGGGCTGATGTCAGGGTAATACTCAGAGAACTCTCGATGTAACTGACGCGCTAAATTCGAAGTAGGCAGCATAATGGCCACTCGCCCACCAGCATCCACAACTGAGGCGGCACAGGTGCCAATCACACAGCTTTTTCCGGTGCCAACGTCACCAATTAACATCATGTGTTGAGATACTGCCGTGGTCATTTGCGCGACCATACTTAATGCCGCGGATTTTTGTTCCTCGGTCATTTGGAATGGTAACGATTTAATGCGGTTATCTATCGCCTCTGACTCAAACTGCAACGGGACACGCTTTACTCCCCACTGTGACGCCAATTTCTTTGCCTCTGCACCAATGAGGACTGCTGCTAACTTACTAACTTGCCGAATCCGTGCGTAACCTCGTTGAACACAATCGGGGAAATGGATCTCCTGTAACATCTGCTCGATGTTGTCACTCGGGGCTGCACCCAGAAATTGCTTTAGTCGTTTGTTACTTACAGCGGTAGCTGAAAGCAGCTCTCTAATCTTGTCAGCACACTCCTTGATAACATCACGTTCTGACAGTAAGCGGCTGAGGAAATCGATTACCTTGGGTTCCGCTTTGCTCATTCCCTTGGCCAGTTCATAGCACACATGCAACCGCCCTAAATCATCGGGGGCAATAAACTCCTGATTTTTTAAAATCAGTTGTTGGTTTTGATATTCCGGTAAGCCATAGACATAGATAGGGTGATGCTGATTAGCCATCGCGAGCCCGTTGCTCAACGATTTTAGGTTTTCAGCTGTGTCGTAAACGAAGGTTTTCAGTCGGAACCCCTGTTGGTCTGTCAGCTCAACAATGATGAAGGGACTGCGTTTTTTAGTGCGTCCTAACTTGATGTCAGATACGGAGTGAATATGACCGCCGAAAAGCGTCATCCCAGAGAAGCCTTGATAGGGATTCAAGTCATATTGAACAAGGCGTAAATCTTTGTATTGCAGAGGCATTACAAGTCCAACTTGCCATAACTCAGTTATGCCAAACTTGGATAATTGCTCTAAAGACGTGTCTGTCATGCCCCAATCCGATTCGTGTTCTATGTCTCCATTAGATCACGCTTCTTGATTGAGGCAAATTTTGAGAATTAGCTGTTGGGACTAGCACACTGCACGAATTCTTGGAATCCCCTTTTCGTCGGCTGCGCTTCTCTTTCGTCACAGCGTCCTAGGAACTCGATTGGCTTATTAATAACCCCCATACACGAGGCCAACGTCCAGTAGCTCCCAAACGATGCGCTATGACCCGATTGATAGTTGTTATATGCCGTGTGAATTAATCGACGAGTAATTTCAACAGGGATCTGATTGCTACCCTCGGTGTACTCTTTAGCAATATAATAATCAATAATCACCCCTTCTGGATTGACTTCGCTTTCTGCGTACTTAGGTGCCTCTAAACTGCCTGGGATCCATTTAGCCCCAGTCTCATAACCATGTGCGTAATAGCGAAACTGGGCCATAGCAACAGCACAGCTTTCAGCCTCATTAGGCGCGGGTGATGCGAATGCTGGCGCCGTGAACGAATAAAAAACAGCCAACATCAAACCTAACACCATACAATTTATATTTCTCAACATGCGACCCCCATAGTTAAAGTAGTTTATACTAATTAATTTTTTTGTACGGCATAGATACTGATGTACGATTACACTCAATCAGGTGTTTCATGATACTCTTCAGTCTAAGCGTCTAAGCTGTTAATTAATGGATGATTTATGGCTAACTACACCATATCGGCTAAATCAATAACTGACGCAACCCAAAGCGCTCAGTTTGATTTACTTATCAAAAATGTCCCCGTACCGGAGATCAGGGAAATTTTGAAGCACGACGATCCCATTAATGAACTTTACCGACTTGTTGGTAATGATGCTGCTCTCGCTGCGTTGTTCCTTCGTGTAGCCAATTCAGCTGCATTACCCGTCATTAAAAACTTTGATGATTTAAAACGTGCAATCACCAAACTAGGAACGCTCAGAAGTGTCAATCTGATCATTACCTACATGCTAAGACAACTGTTGCCTAGCTCCGCTTATGACGTCAGTACTCAACTCATAAACTATTCAATCGACACCGCCATCGCACTCGACTACATTCAGCGCAAACCCAGTTCGTATATCACAGGCATTGCGTTATTCGGTGGATCTATGCTGGTAGCTGGTTACGCTGATCACATGGGTATTAATGTCACAATTGATGAATGCACAGCACTCAACCAAGAACTACTTCCTGTGTTCATTCGACACTGGTCATTCCCTGAAGAAACACTGCAAGCAATAGAGCTGTATCTTGCCAATGAACATTCGAGTATCACATTAGCGATTTCCGCTGTTGCCCATAAACATCTGTTATCCCCCTTCCCTGGGGTAGATTCGAGCCTCCCTGAGAGACAGCTTGAAGAAGTTGTTTCCAGTATCAACGCTAATCCATTCTTTTAAGTAAGAACGCGAGGCCTGCGAGCAGCAGGCCTAAGATTCATTTTCGGCGTCGAATCGACGTCGCCATGTCCCGACTAGATCTTTTCCTTCCCTTTCAGCAATCATCTGGCAAGCAGTAAACATATCGACCCCATTGTCTTTCATCATGATTTCAATCTGTTTTTTCTCGTCTGGAGCGGTAGAGTAAGTCAGTGCTTTAGCCCTTGGCAGATATAGCCTGCCTACAGATTTTGTGCCGCCACTGCATAACAGAACTTCACTGAAAAACGGCCTAACAGTCTTGATATTCCTCAGTAAAAGGTAATCCTGCTCAATGAACTTACCCTCTTTATTGAGTCGGGCCAGTTCCTCTCCGTTTTGCATGAGGTAGAATAAGTGAGCCGAGTTACTGGCCATCGCGATACCCGCAGGCGACTCGTTGGCATCCTTCATCGATTGCGAAATACACACACCCAGGCTGTTGTACTTACGGAAACGACGCCAACCAGATTCGAGGAATTTTGCCAGAGTTTGAAGAACCTGACGGGTCTGCTCATCTACACCCTTGTTTTCCTTTAAGAACTCCCACGCTTCATCGAGAATAAAGGCTTTCACAATATGCAGTTGATCATGCCTAAACATTTCCTGCTGAATACGTTGAATACACAGCATGATACACACCGCTTTGAGCTGGTCTGAACCGTTAAGTCCGTCTAGCTCTAACACCACTAAATCCTTCTCAAACTGAATGGGCGGCTTGCTAGGGTTGAACATCCAACTGTTTTGGCCACCGCGTAAGTAACACCAAGGAGTCAATTGGTCGCTGATTTGTTGAACTTCTTCTCGGGGATGTTTGGCACAAGCATCAGCGAAATCGTCAATACTGGTTTCCCTACCCTTCTCGTTCCACAGTTGCATGAGCAATACTGACATTGCAGAGTATTGATAGCTGTTACAGTCTCCAAGTGGGAAAGCCATCAACTTCAGGATGTTCAACAGCATTTCACCTTGAGCGCCTAAATAGTTGTTAGCGTCACTATCTACAACGCCTTCATCAGTATCTTTTTGAGATTCGTCGATACTCTTAAAAGGACATAGGTTAAACGCAAAGCGGTTGTCCGGAATAACCTCTACGAACTGTCCTGCGTACAACTCTGTTGTTTTAACGTATGAGCGACCTGAGTCGATGATGAATACGCGGCCACCATCAGGATCACCGTGGATATTACCAAGTGCATCTGGATAACGGTTTTCTCCGGTTGAAAGTAGACCTTCAATCAAATAGTTAGCAGAGACCGACTTCCCAGCGCCAGAGGTTGCGGTTATAAAGATGTTGTAATTGGAGTCTGACTTTAATGGGTCAAAGGTGATTAACTGACCATCACGGGCAATGTATGTCAGCACAGGGTGTCGAACTGCGTTTCCTGGCCACGATGCCACCATAGGAACGAAGAACTTGACCAAGTTACTAGGGAGAAAGTCAAAGCGTTCAATGAAACTACTGACTTCACTTGAGGTACACATTGGCAGACCATTTAGCCAAGTGAAACGGCCAATCAAGCTATCCACGCCAGCTGACCAACTAAAGCCTTCCATGCGCGTGATTAGTTTTTTAGTGCAGTTCTTAACTGACTTTAAAGTCGGTCCCCACATTTGAAAGTTTAAATGAAAGCGGCAATGCTGAGCCTTTTCTCGCTCTAGATAATGCTCGTAGTATTCAAAATCTTGCAGGCCGTATTTCAAAGACGAAATCCAACGAGCCCACGGACCTTCACCTATCTGTTTGGCCATTAGGCGGCGCTTGGAGTAATCCTTAGCGACTTTCTTAGGGCTCATTTCAACAACAAGGTTGATCATGAAATTGCCGGGAATAGCGCCATCATCCCCTTTCAACCAATCGCCAGTCATTAAATGTAACGTGCCTTGGTAAATGGAATCTGGGAACTCTTTAATGCTCACACTTTGAATAAATCGTGTAGAACCATCTTCTGCTTTAATCGCCATATAATCAGAACCATCGACTTTGACCTCAGTGCCAGGTTCAAGCAACTGCGCACGGATGGGCTGAGTAGAACGGTAACAGCCTTGTCTACCATCTACTTTAATTCCACGGCGCCAAACTGCATTCGGGGATGGGTTGTGGATCATCTGCAATCGGTTAATTAGGATCTCAGGTTGCATTTTGGTCGCTACACCAAAGATTTGTTGTAATGACGCTTCATGGTTGTTAGCCATATCTACAAAATCTTCGACTTCCTCTGTAGTCGGCATGGCTTTCTTGATAGGCACCTTGATTGAGGCCCATACCTCGAAGTTGCGAAGCGGTACACCTTCCATATCTCGCGAAGGGATTGAGGTATCAGCAAGCGCTTTATAATAATCAACCATGTATTCGGTCATATTGTCATTATCAATGACCGTATCGAACCGATTACGCTTGCCACGGCAATGTCGGTAATTGTCTAACACTGTTACTAAGTCGTCTGAAGCCACTAGCGAGAATTGCAGCACAGTCCCTTCTGGATAGACTTTTTTGAAAATCGAATCCAGCGTGGAAATCGTACTCGCACCATAACCACCTGACGGTGGGCATAGCCACGTTACGCCAAGGTAACCCCCTTCTAGGATGTAACCAAGATGTTCCCCTTCCTCACTCACAAATTCATCTAAGATTGGGATGATTGAGGAATATTTCTCAATGCCTAGACTATTTTTCCAGTTATTTACAGTTGTCATTTCGCACCCGTGTTAATTGCCGTTAGCGCGTAACGCTTCTTGAACAACTTTTGGCGCTTGATCCAAAGTGGCCTTTGCCGCTTCTAGGTCAGCATTGAAATTATTACGCCCAGGTTTACCTGTCTTAATGCCAACTCCGTTAATTTCGCTTGGGTTACCCCTTCGCTCTTCTTCAATGGATTGCTGACGAATATAAAGCGGAGTGATTTGAGCAGGCATGTTGAATGCTTCACGGCCATAGGTGTATTTACGGGTTTCAATTTCGGTATAGACATAACCGACATTCTGTAAACGGCCTTTGTCGTCTTGCCATGGAGCAAATGCAACACGAAGCATTTTGGGCGCCTGCCGAACAGCGATAGGCTCTGGAGCGGGTAATGCACGGTTGTTATCAGCCGTAAACATGTAAGCATTACTGACTTCATTCAGGGTGATTGGTTGGCCGTTAGCGTCCAAGCCATAGCCGGCCATGGCGCCGGAGTTAGCCACTGACTTTTTAGGTACTTTACAGTCTGGGCAATCTTCATCGCTTTCAGCTGCTCGCCGCGCTTTTTCTGCCTCAATGCCGCCAGGTGTATCAGCCAGTTTCAGAATTTCTCTAGTGGTGGTACAGGGTAATCCGCTGTTTTGAGTGTTTACACAAACCGTAGGCTCCTCACCCGTTTCGAACATCGATTGACATCCAAAAATAGTTGCCAAACTAACAGCGACCATGCCTAATTTTAATGCTCGAGTAATCATTATTTCTCCGTTTGGGAAATGAAATCAGTTAATGAATCGGGTAATCCGACGTTGTGCAGTCCGTGTCCGTTAACGAAATAGGGTAAACGACGGATCTGTAGAAATTGAGTAACCCCAATCGTGGTGGATAGCTTTTTAATGTCGCAGTTTTCGAGGGTTTCCGGGGCTGTGGTGAAATCAATGTTAACTAGCAAACGTAGGGATTCACTTTGGTCTTTGGCGCACCACAGCTCCCTCGCTCTAATCGCAGCCTCTTTACCATTCACTAATGGGGTAAGCAGTAACGCGATTTGCTTACCTTTAATCGAAAGGAGCTTATTGAATAGGTCAGCGTTTAACTTCGATAAAGGGTCCACAAATACAACTAGATCGGGCTCTGTTTTTGCTAAATCACCAATGTAATATGCAGCCATATCCTTAACAGAAACCCCTAAGACCTTATCAATCTTGGCAAGCCATGCCGCCTTTGCGTTGGCTTCAGTTGCTATAGGTGAACTGTTCCAGCCATCGAATACCTCGCCGCCTTTAACGAGAATCCTGCCATCCGTGGAGGCGAGCACTTGAGTACCATCTCGAGACACCATCATCACCATACCTTTCACGGGAAGCGCTTGAGACCATACGATGTCGTTTAACATCGAGAAAGCATTCTTGATAAGCTCCTTACCCTCACTTTCCGGCATTTTCTCTGGCTGTGTTTGTGCCTGCTTAGCTGATTTGTTTGCCTCTAACAAAGCATCTAAGCCACTGTTGGCCATAGCCAGCGGATGACACAAACCAAGCGATACTGCTAACGCAATTTTGGTTACCTTTCTTTTGATACTCATAGCACTTACAACTTAAAAAGTGTGTTGCATATTTCAGCAGTTTTGCCGCCACAAGTCAATTTTCAAGTCATTTTTCGTGAATTTCTTGTGCATTAAAATTTGATTGGTATGATGCAGTCATTATTAAAACAACTAGAACTTATAGCTAATAGCTAAAAGCTCACTCCAATAGCCCGCTCTTGCGGGCATTTTTTTGCTCCATTTCTAGAAATTTGCCTCAATAGGAAGCCGTGTAATGATGGTTTCAATTGAAGAGTTAGATTTTTGGAGTGAGTATCATGAGTTCATTTGATTTTGATTTAGATGCGTTAAATTCTGCTATGAACGCATTTTTTGACCCTGCCAGCGTGAGCATGGTTACCATCACCTGCCAGCAAACCTCAAGCATCATCCCTGCAAGCCTGACGCATTTAGTCAAGCCTGGTTATGTGGACGGCAAACCACAATTCTTATCTGACACCGGTGAACTTATCGAAGGTGTTTACTCAGACATTCCAAACGATGTGTATCACTCATTAGATGCCATTAGCTCAAGTCAGGTTAAGTGCTATGCAGATAGCCCAATGAAATACGAACAAGCGTATATCAACGGTAAAGGTAAACAGTTCAGCGCCAAATCCCGCGAGTCCGGTGTTCTAAGCCACGAATTAACACTAGAGGGAGCCGATGTATTTAATGCTCGCAGATTTGCCCTGCTCGACTCAGAGCAATTCCCAGATGATCCAAAGTCATTAACCGAGCTTAAAGATGCCTGCACAGCCAACAAACTAACAACCAGCGGCACCATTGCTGAATTAATCAAACGCCTTGAGCAAGCCAACGCTCCGCAAAAACCGTTTGAGTCACGTCAATTGGAGTGGATCAAAGCGAACATTGGTGACGAGTGTTTTGCGTTATGTGATACAGAACTACAGTCAGCGGTGACCTGTGCAGCAATCATTAAATTACTTCAGGATAATCAACATATCGCGATGAAGGCGCTTAAGCTGCCAGTGTCAAAGGAGATGTTTGATAGCGTTATAGGACTCAATCAAGCCATTGAACGCAACGCTCACGCGAACAAATTTTTAAATCGTAAAAACGGTATGGCGGAGGTCGCATTCTTTACAAGAGATCCTGAGACCGGATTGATGCTTAAGTGCAAAGTGGATTGGTTAACAGCCGTTAAAAATTTTATTGTTCCTTGCGATTTGAAAACCACGCGCAGTGCTAACCCAGCGTTAGCGGCCTACCAGTTCGCAGACTTACGTTACGATTTGCAAGCTGTGTTTTACTTAAAAGTGATTAAGCCACATTTGAATGAAACCGAGTATGCAGAGCGTCTATTCCCACTCATTACCGTTGAAACGGGTGATTGTGCAATTTGTGAAGTGTTTGAGCTTCACGATGATGATTGGGCTATCGCTGAGCAAGATCTGCCAATCATTCTTGATAATATGAAAAATAGCATTAAGAAAAACGAGTACCGAGGCTACACCGAACAAGGTAAGTCTGTTATCAAATTGGCAAGACGCAAATCTTCTCTGGCTGCAACTCGATAGGGTGGTGAAGGAATATGAATCTGCAACTCAAAGCACTTAAGGCTATTTACGACAAAAAACCTCACTTGGTGGCCAAGTACATCTCAGCAGGGCTCACGGGTAATCTATTGAACTTCAAAGATGGTCTTTTGCTGCGTGCGGCAATTACATCAAATCAGCCTGAGATTGCTAAGGCGATACTAAATGCCGGTGCAAACGGGTTTGTGCTAAAAGGGGAGGCTTATGCAGCAGCGTTTAAGCAAAACAATCCAGCATTGATTGAAATAATGCGGGACTGGGCGGAACGAAATCCGTCAGAGCTTAACACTATACCTGGGCTGGGCAGAAAACTCGGGCTTGATTCGGTGGAATCAGAGGTTTAAAAGTGAAAAATACAATTTATTATCAGTAACTTATTCACAGTTTCAGCTGGTGCAGATATATAGATTAAATCCAACATTGTAGACTTGAAAAGAATTTTAGGCTTCCTGAAATTGAAAACCCCAGCTCAAGGCTGGGGCAAATTCTTTAGGTCTTTACGCAAGGTCTTGGATATAATCCTTAGAGCCAGACGTCAACCTGACAAAAATTATATTTAATACTGACGCCGACGTCAACAACGAAGTTCGAGAGCAACGATAAATGCCACATACAATTAGCTATAAGGAAATTATAGAAGATTTTATTACAGAAGAACGTCTAAGAAGTTATAAGGTCACGTTTAAAACTCAAAGCGATATTGAATTGCTCGGGGCTTACTTATGGAACACCCACGTTTGTTCTGCTATATACCCTTTGCTTAGTGCCACAGAAGTGGCGCTACGCAACGCAATTGACTCTGCACTAACTTCTTCGGATTTAGGTTACTTTTGGTGGAAGAAGAACAAACTCCATTTTAAAAGTTTCGACCCAGAACAGCCTGATAAGAATCCTCCATTTGAAGTCGAAGCTATCAGAAAAAACTTCTCTAAGGCTACAAAGCAAGTTCAACAAGACAAAAAGAAACGTTATAACATTGCCAATCCAACTCCGATGCATCAAGAGATAATAGCAAAAACTGAATTTTCCACATGGGAGTACATTCTTAGTAAAGAGTTCATGGGGCCAGGTTTGATTTGGCCAACTCACCTGGGTACCGTTTTCAAAGGAGAATGGAACACAACTAAGACCAAAGAGCTGCTAATCAATACAAAAGATCTAGTCAAAACCGTAAGAGAATTCCGAAACAGGGTTTCCCATCACGAACCCGTGTGGAAAAAATATGGTGTAGAGACTGAAATTGATGCTATCGAACATTTGCGCGATAAAATAAGCAAAATTTTGCAACTTTTGGAATTAGTATCCCAGGAAAAAAAGCGTCTTCTGGAAAAGAACAAAATTATCGAGAGAGCTTACCGTGCATGTACATTGGGTGAATTGAGACGATTCCAACACAATATTGCTACACACAATGTAAAGTCTATTTCTAAACTTTGCCGATTAGTGCAAAGCGCACATGATGCTAACTCAGTCGAGAAGATTCAAGTCTATGAAATGGGAAAAATTAGTTTTTTGATTCACCCAAACTAGGGTGTCAAAGCAATTCACCCCAAAATCCGCAAACGTCGAAAGAACGAATTACACAAATAAAATCGGAAGCTAGTCGATAGCAATGCGGTCATCTTCGTTGGTAACGTCAATTCCCTTTCGATGTTCAAAACCAAGCTGGCCAAATCAGCGTTGGATGCAGGCAGGTGGATGTTGAAAACAATGATGGAATACAAATGCGCTCACGCAGGTGTTGTTTTTGAAGAGGTCAACGAAAGTTACACAACCCAAACTTGTTCGTGCTGTAGGGAAATCCCCGCAAGTAGTCCGAAACAGCCAAGAACATGCTTACTGTCGGGTATAATCGTCTAGCGGTAGGAATGCCCGCCCTAAAAGGCGGAGAGGATACCAACAATAACACACCATAATTTACGGAATTGAATAACAAACTCTCATCTCAATAATCCACATAGGGTACATCACCCATTACAGCGCAATCATTTGAAGTAAGTTCCTGTAAAGTATGTAAGCGCTAGACAGTATTAATCTGTGCTTGATTCGGTGGAATCACGGGCTTAATAATCGAAAATTTTCTTTATCTTCAACATTTTACCATTAAAAATGCTTGGTGCAGATATTTTCGTTCCATCTAAAAGCAGCACCAAGCTATAACCTCGTTAAATTATTGTTTTTATGCTAAAAAACTCAGAATTTAACGCTTGATTCCACCGAATCACTCCATAAAAAAACCAGCATCTCTGCTGGCTTTACTTTCTTAATTGGCTGTTTGTCTCATTTTCGCGCTACAACGATTTAGTTCTTCCAGTTCATAGAACTTCATTGCAGGAAGTCTGAATGGTAGTTTATTGGTAATCGCGTTGTTTAAGGCCGTGGCTAGTGTTAACATCACTTCTGCTGACATAAATACTCCGAATAAGTATGTTTGTTAGTGCATGACAGGTCAGGCTTGGCGGTCGGCCTGTCAGTTTCTTTTACTACTGGTTTTTTGCTTCTACTAAATCAATTAAGAATTGTTTTAGCTTCTCAATCTCTTGCTCCGACAATCTTGTTACTTCGACCTTGGTCTTTCGATTTTGGGTCGATAATTTAGCCCAACGATTGCGGTCGTCACCCTCGGCAATTTTATCATTTGCCAGCTTTTTGGGTTTTGATTGTTTATCAAAGTCTTCGAACACCTTCAGTATCTGACTGTTTTTCTGGCCATCGACATCAAATAGTCCCGCTACCGATGTTTCGCCTTCATTTGCATCGATGCAAATGTTTTCAATTTTCTCAAGTAACTGCTCGCTCAATAAAGCTGAAAGTTGATGCTTTTGAGTAATGTCATAAAGAGCCATAATTTGTGTTGAACTTAAAGCAGAAGGGCAGGGGAACAACTCAATAATTTCATCTGGAATTTCTGCGGCTTTAAGTGCTCTCGTTACATACGAATAAGATACGTCGAATTGAGCAGCTAGCTCTCTCAGAGATAACTTAACTGTTTTGTTGTTGGCAATCTCGAGCTCGTTTTTCGCGAGTGCCTTTTTCATCTGAAAACCCGCATCTCGATAACTATACTTTTCAGAGGTTTGGACGTATTTAACGATTTCGTGAACTTCTTCTTCTGTTAGTACAAAATCGGTATACAGCACATTTAATCCAGCATTCTCTAAGATTGCTGCCATACGTCGGCGCTGACCATCAAACAAGTGATAACCAGTTGAATCCCGTGTTGCCAACGCATCAGAAAATTGCACCTTTGCAATAGTTTTACGGATCCGCAGTAATGAATTTGGTTTTACATCACCGGCTGGACGCGGGTTAAATGGGTGTACGAAAGACTTTGTTTTGAGTTCTTCCGCCGTTAAGTGCTTACGAGTGAATGTAAGAGTACGCCCACTGGACAATTTAATTTTAATTGAAGTAGCAGAGTCGTTCAGTACATCAGTATTAGCAACAAATGCAGACTCAGTAGTTTCTGGATGTAATTGACTATTTAAACCAGCAGAGTCAACTAAGGCTCTGCCAAATGGAACGCGCTTACGCGCTTCTTTAGCATTAGATACCATATTCTGAACCTCTAATTCTTGAAATGTGTTGGAATAGCGCCAAAGTAAATTGGTCTAGCGACTCTCTTGCTTTTTTAAGAGCTTTTGAGTCCCCTGTGTAGCTTCCAGGATGTACTGACACAACGGTATCAAATGTTTCTGCACAGCGCTTAAAGGCAGATAATTCAGGAATACTAGCCATCATCATGTCTTCAGCAAATACAGCGTTGGCAATCATTGAGCTATTAATATCTTGCTCGCTCTGCGAATACTTAGACATAAAAGCCAAATGGCCTTTCAAATTCGTTGTTGCGCCTTCTGCTTCTAAATGATCCAGCATTTCTGGGATACGAGTCACGTATTGCAATGTTGAATGTAAATCAACGGTTGAGGGCGGAAGTGGAGTCACTAAAACGTCAGCTGCACACAATGCACTTTTTAAAAGTGAGTCTAAGTGTGGGCCGCAGTCGATAAAGATAAAGTCGTAATCGTTGATTAGCTTTTCACAGACGTTGCGAGATAACGCCTCAAACGGATTAATTTCCGAACCAAAACGCTGAGCGCATAGAGCTTCCCATTGAGATGCTATAAAAGCATCTGCAATGCTTGACGGTATGATGTCAACACCAGGCACTTGAGTAGGTATGACAAACTCGTCTAACAGCTCTTCACGAGTTAAGTCTTGAAATACGGCTTGAACGACAGTGTTATCAATTGTACCAATGGAGTTTTTATGGCTCATGAACATACTGGCTGAGCTTTGAGGATCAATGTCCAGTACTAACACTTTTAAATCATGCTGAAGCATTTCAGAATGGCAACGTAACGCTTGGGCAATATTTACGGTTGATACAGTCTTACTTACACCGCCTTTGAGGTTACAAAGGAATACTACATAGCCGCGTTCAAATTTCTCACGCAATGCTTTATGTCCACGATGCTTGTAAATATCGACTACTTGCTCAACCGTTAGATCATAAACTTCAACGCTACCGTTTAGCTTCTTATCGAACTGGTAACCAGTAGCTTCCATCTCATTAATCGATTTTTCTACGATCTTACGAGTGAGGCCTCTCAGGTTAGCTAATGCGCCTTTTGAGTAACGCTGGTGAAATGTATCTAAACCAAATTCGATTTTGTGCTGTGTAATAGAGTCAGACATGGTGTTAAGCATTTTTCGTGCCCTGTCAGCAGTCGTTCTCATACGAGCTTTGAAGTGTTCATTCATAGCAATTTAACTCCATTTATCAATTGCGTATAAGATTACAGCTAAAAGGTGTGGATTTCAATATTTGGTACATTAAAATCCGCACCTATTTAATGGTGTGCTAATTTCCTCACCTGGATGTTAGTGTCTGATGATATTAGATATACACTCAGCTTCATATCATGAAAGGGCAATGATGCTTTATAGGTGAAGACTGTAGGTTGTAGGTTTACTTGTTTGCTATGGAGCATTCGGGAAGTTGAACTAGAATCGAATAGAATCCTGTTTCTTCTTTTGATCTTAAAAGGATCAAAAACAAGATCTATCTGCTTGGTAATATAAAAAGATATGATCTTTTTATTAAGATCTATTAAAGATATAAAGATCTATAGGGTAGGGTTTTTTATTTTGAATCAATATGTTATGCGTGTTTTTCAAATAGTTTTTTCGCTTTACACCTAGATCTTACTCGTCAGGTTCCCAGATCTCACTCGCTTTATACCAAGATCTAACTCGTGACAGATCAAAAGTTTACTCGTTTAATACACTGATTTTACTCGTGTTACCCATAAGTATTACTCGTGTAGTTATCCACAGTAAAGAGTTTTGGTTGTTTATTGCCCTAAACACAGAGTAGATGCGCCTGTATTGATTGAATTTTATACTTTCTCATGTGTTTTATTCGTGTGACCCCTAGAGTTTATTCGTGTGAAAGACTGTACTTTACTCGTATTTATGAAAAATCAGTTCGTTGTCGCATCCAATTTTAAAATAACCCAAAAATAGACCAATAGTTTACTCGTTCATATGTCGGTAGTTCACTCGCTACTATATCAATAGTTTACTCGTCTATATGTCCGTAGTTCATTCGCTTCGATACCAATAGTTTACTCGTCTATATGTCTGTAGTTCACTCGCTTCTATATCAATAGTTTACTCGTTCAAGTATCTGTAGTTCACTCGCTTCTATATCAATAGTTTACTCGTTCAAGTATCTGTAGTTCACTCGCTTCTATATCAATAGTTTACTCGTCTATATGTCTGTAGTTCACTCGCCTCTATATCAATAGTTTACTCGTTCACATGTCGATAGTTTACTCGCATCTATAACCATTAGTTTACTCGTTCCTTTATCTGTAGTTCATTCGCTCCTAAACCTGTAGTTTACTCGTACCCATGTCTATATTTTATTCGTGACCAACTCAATATTTTTTTCGTGCACTAACCCAATAGTTTACTCGTATTTGAGTAAACTATTGAGAAAGACCAAAGGTTTGATATGGAGGGGAGGGGGATCAGGTATTGACGTTTAACAAGAAATCTAACTTATCGAGTGCAGAACTCTTCAGTTTTGGTCGTTCAGTTTGTTCAGATTCGTTTTCTGCTTTCTCAATCGATATTTTTCGGTAGTGTTTGTAAATGTCGTAAAATAATTCTCTACAGCGCGGTCTGTATTTCTCATAGTGTGATGAGAGAACGTAGTAAGCTACGGCCAGCTGCTCAGTCTCTTCTTGAGTAAGCGTTTCTTTTTTCATACGCAGACGATTCTCTGCATTCATTGCGACTTCCGCTGCTGCTTCAAGATCCATTGGATGCAATTTGATGAATTGATCTATCCAAAGGTACTCGAACTCAATGCTGGTAATTTTGTTGCCTGTTTTGTTTTCAATGATGCCATGACGTTTTTTACCAGAAGGATCTGTGTTGAAAAACATTACCTCGTCACTACAAGCCTCCTCTATTTCTTCAATCGACTTTACCAGCGCCTGATTGACGAATACCGATGTGTCCTTCATGGTTTTCTTGCCTGGCAGATAGTTATCTTTGTCGTCAACTAACCCGAAAATACCTTTGAGAGTCATAACGTCTGTCTTATACAACTGCTTCTCAGGGGTTTTGAACCTCGATAATAGGTCATACATTGGTTTAGAGTATTTTCCCCTCAGTCGTAGGAATCTAGCCACGTTAACGGAAGCGTATCCTTTTGACGCGTCGTGAAAAAAGTCTCTCAAGTCATAATTTGGTACCATTGTTAACTTTCCACGTGCATATTTCACTGTCGGGAAAAGGACGGATGATTCAAATTCATGAGTCGTCGGATGCTCTGCTAAAACCGTTCGTTTCTGAAGCCTAAGAGCGACAGGTTTAATTGTTGCCGCAAGGCTTTTGGATTCAACTTCAAGCCAATCAGCCAACCTAGAGGCGGGGATAGAAATTTCGAGCTGGGTTTCTTCTTTCCACTCTGTCTTTTGCATCTGGATCAGAAATAGGGCAAGTAGATTTTGCTCATGGGTCGTCATCGATATACGACTGTAGATTAAGTTGTGGTTTTTCTTATACGTCTGCGGTAATTGCGCTTCTGGATGTACATCGAATTTGTCAGTTTTGACTTTCTTCGATGTTGTAGTTACCCCATCTGAACCCTGTAGTACCTGTTTGTTGTTTGCTTTATCTGTCATGGCATCCTCCCTATGCATCAATATAGCGTTCGCCATTTTCTCATTCCATATTTTTTTCGTATTCCCTCCATATTTTTTTCGTGTTGACCCAACTATTAAATTTCAATTCCTATCTTTTCTTCGTGTATCTCCATATTTTTTTCGTGTTCACACAATATTTTACTCGTCATATACCTATATTTTATTCGTGTAATCCAAATAGTTTACTCGTCTTAAATTGTGATCAAAATTAACTCTGTAAATGTAAGTCATTGTTATATAAGAGTTAAGTGTAGGCGGTGAACAACGGGATCTTGCAAGTAAAAATCTGTATTTTTTTTGCACAAATATGTTAAATTTTTGAATCAGATTATTTAAAGGCAAAATGAAGTCTAAAAAAAATCGTTAGGTGTTGTTTTAAAAGGGTTTTCAATAGTTTACATAGATTTCGATATAAATATTTGTGTATCAGCATTGATTTTTACAACCCAACTGTGAATGACACTCTAAAGATGACGAGAAAAATCTATGAGTAGACGAGTAAAATCTCGGGCTCACACGGTTTATTTATTGGAATTTTGAAGTAAATCGTGGCAGGGAGGGGAGCGCAAATTTGCGTGAATTGATTCAGAGGCCAATATCGGGCCATCTTTCCCCGATTGCGAGGCATTCATGAAAGTATCCAGTTCTAGCCAGTTAACCGATTTACTGTCTTCCGTTTGGCCCAATAACGAAGTTAACGCCTTACAAGGTCTGCTTTCATTGTTTGACACGTTAATTAATCACGGCGCCAGAGTATGCGAGTAGCCAACGCCGGATATTACTCCCGCTCAAAAGACGTTGTTTGTTCAGGCTGTCTATTCAGAGTTATCGAGCGGTAATCTCGACCCCATTGGAAAAGCAATTAGTTTTTATGGTGCCGATGCAGGGCTTACTCACGACAATCAGGATTTCCGCTTGTGTATCCATGCCGGTGATCGTCAGCCATTAACTGTGAAATCGTATTCATCATTGCAGTCCGGTTAGGGGCTGGATGTACAGGGTTATCTGTTACAGCTGGCTAACGGTTGTCAAAGCAACATCGTAAACGACCCATTTCATTCTCTCTGGATACGACTAGAAGATCCGAGTCGTAGCAAGCTAATTGCCGCATACGTGCAGATTACTCTGCTAATGAAAGCGATTTCTAAGCGAGTAGGTAGGGCGGTATCACCGTTTTGTGTGGAACTGGTGGCAATAAATATTTAAATATACAAAATTTGTGTGATTATGAGTTTGTGTTTTAATGTGCTCGTTAATTACTTCTTTGGAGAGAGCAAAATGGGTTCAGTTAATAAAGTTATCATTGTTGGCAATATCGGTCAGGAAATTGATTTTAAGACACTTCCTAGCGGTACAAGCGTAGCAAATTTCAGTGTGGCCACGAGTGACACTTGGAAAGACCAACAGGGTGTTCAGCAAGAGGTGACCGATTGGCACAAGATTGTTGTTTGGGGCAAGCTGGCTGAGATTATCAATCAATACGGTGGAAAAGGCCGTCAGGTCTACATCGAAGGCAAGCAAAAGACTCGCAAATATAAAGATGCCAATGGCCAAGAACGCTACACAACAGAAGTTGTCGTGGACTTTGATGGTCAAGTACAGCTTTTAGGTGGTTCACCAAAGGATAATGCAGGCCAAAGCTCTGGTTATCAGCAAAACGCACCACAGCAGCAAGGTTACCAGCAAAACGCACCGCTGCTGCATGGATACCAGCAAAATGCACCGCAGCAAGGCGGTTATCAGGCGCAACCACAGGGCGGTCACCAACAAAATACTCAGCAACAGGCTTATAACTACCACCGTTAACCTTTAGGGTTTGTTGAACTAGCCGCCTTCGGGTGGCTTTTGTTCTGTCCACAGGGGCTCATAAAGCCTGCGGCGCCGTGCCTTTAACTGGCCGATCCCAATAAGTCGGAGCCAAAAGGTTTTCGAATATGGGTTTAATGGCTTCGGGAGAAAGGAAAGCGAATTTATGCTTGCTTGAAAGAAATCGATGTTATCCGCAAACATTAATCTTAAATTATTCTATAGTGCTATATAAGGATGTTTCTCTGAAATACAAGATGTTATCATTGGCCATCACAGTCTCTCTTGCTGGCCCAATCCACGCAAGTGAGTTACCGATGTTGTTGGACAGACCCGCTGACTCTATTCCATTGGATAGGTCTATAGAGACAAAGCTCAAGCAAGCAGGGGGTTCTCCTTCGATTATTGCAAAGGCGGTAGCGTTGTCAGCGGCTAACATCAATATAAACGCTGATGCTGAGAACGCAGAGATTAACTGCAAGCCATATCCTCGTGATAAATACTCTCAAACACTGGTTCAGGATTGCACCACTGTACCTGTTGATCTCTCCAAGACCGTAGCAGATGTGATTTTCTTTTATCACCCTCGTTGGATGGAGCAAATGCCATCGAAGGGGCAGGCATTTAAAGCAATCAGAGAAGAAATAGCTACAACAAATAGGGTGTTAGCTCAAAATACTCCTGCACAGCTCAAACTGGTAGCATTTGAAGAGCCGACGTTTGCTGGCTATCGAGATTTCGAAGTGGCTTTATATGGCGGGGAAGAAAAATACCAAGAATTACTCGCTGTGGGTTTGGATGAAGTGCCAAACAGCTTCGATGCCTATAACAATCGTTCATCTAGCTACACCTACCAAGGTGAAAAGTGGACTAAGTATTATTATGGCGCTGAAGGGATGTTAAATCTGTCGTGGAACTATTTACCATTTTATTTAAGTGGGCGAATGGGTATTGAGACTCTGCCAGAAGATACCAAGATGCTGTTAGATTACAGCCCAGACATTGAAATTTATGGTCGTTTAGCCGAGCCTGAATACAGTGATTTCGAAAAAACACTCTGTGGCTCAGCTGGATTTAACGCTGCACAGCTTACGTCCCATGGTGTAAATACCTGCCCGAACACCGTTGTGCATGAAATAGGGCATGTGTACTTGGCCGATCATGACCTAGCGCACCGCAATACCGATAATATCGCTAAATTTAAACGTGCTACTGATTCCCCTTGTGATGGCGGTTATACGGTAATGACTTGGCAATCATCTCCGGACACCAAACTGTATTATTCATCCCCTGAAGTGATTGTAAATGGTAGTGTTTGTGGCGATGAAAGCCTGAGTTTTGTTGTGTCTCGTAACGGCGATTTATCAAAGTCAGCGTCGGTGAAAGTGTTCATTGATAACGCGGTAACACTGCTGGATTCAGATTTTATTGATGTGAAGTTTGCCGCCGGTGAAAGCACTAAATCTGTTGTAGTAAGCATCATAGACAATGCCTCAACCGCTGAAAACAGTAGTTTAGTGGCGGAACTTGTTACCCCAAGACTATTGAAGGTGACGGGCAGTACGATGGCGATCACTATCAACAATGACGATGTACTACCTGTGGTGACTCCGCCGACTACCTCGACTACTCCAACCACCCCAACAACACCAGAGCCGGAATCATCTAGTGGTGGCGGGTCATTAGGGTATATCAGTCTCGTTTTCCTCGCCTTAGCTAGACGATTACGAAAATAACCCAGCGCTTCAAAGACAGCTCCCATTGGAGCGGTTTTTTTGTGCGTAATTTACAGTCATATTTGATGACCAGAAATATTTAAGTGATAGATTAACAGAGTAAGCTGTATCGAGCCTGGGAACCCCAAATTTTTGCGTGAATTTCCCGATATGAGTTAATGAGCATGAGTCAAATGGCTCAATAATTCTGAGAGGGAAGGGTAGTGGATATACTGAATATTGCTGACATCAATGTGGCTGAATACGTTGAATACGATACGCCAGATCAAACGCCTGTCTGGGCATGGATTGAAGACAACGCGACGTATACGCATCGCAAGAACCATGACGCGGATAACTGCGGCATTTGGGAGTTTGTTGTGAATACCTGCTGCATTACCGATGAAGATTGTGATGTATCAATCGAAGATGTGCCGCAAGAAATCAGGGGGGCGGTCCGAGAGGCCATTGATAATGGCGCAGCCTATATTCTGTTTCATCAAGGCACCTAAGCAGCTGCCTAAGATGTAATTTAGCCCCCTGATAGATTTGGTTCTATCGGGGGATTTTGTGTTAAATTGCTGATGAAACAGAGGAAAGTAAATGTTGTATTAAGCATATCCAAGCGTTATTCACAAAATCTGTGGATAAAAGGAAGCCTATAATGAAAGTGAGATTGTTGTGTGCAGTAGCTCTTGCGAGTTCACTCAGTGCCTATGCCGCAGACGGTGGAATAGATCTGAAAAAATCTTTTACCCAATTGGATTGCTCTGAGACTAAACCCGTTGGTAAACAGCTCGGCTATCAGTCTGATTTTGATGATGGCAGTCGCTCAAGATTGTTCTATCCCTTCGTGAAGGCTTTTGGTGGTGTTCATCGTGAGTTTAGTTTGCTGAGCGGGTACAACGATGACCGCTCTCAAACTGCCGATTACTTTTATACACAGATAGGGACATCACGCGTCAGGTATTTTGAAACTACGGCCAATTTTAATTCTGAGTACGGGGCTAACAAAGTACCGCTATACTGCTTCGAGATAGAACGCGCTTATATTTTCCCAAAAGTCTAATCCACCAGATCTGAAATTTGCCAGAAATTCAATCATTGGTAGCCTATTCACAGTAACTAACCCAATGAGGAAAAATAGATGGAAACTCAATCAATGAACAACTCCCACTAAACGCTGCGCGTTTTGAAGGAGTTTCAAAAAGAAAGCCTAAGCTACCTTTTTAGGCTGGTTCCCAGCCTGAATACCTAACGCCCAGTTTAAGTTAACTTGCGCACTGGCTACATCACGGGGTTTCTCACAACCACATTCGCATGAGTGCCAGCGGTCTGCTAAGGATTTCTTCTTCTTAGCTCCGCAGTCTGGACAGGTTTGACTTGGCTTAACTTGCTTTGTTGGTACTTCAACAAATTCGCTACTAGCTTCTTCCGCTTTGTATCGCAGCAAATTAAGAGTCATGGCTGGCGCGGTGTTCAGAATTTCCCGATTCAGACCAGCCTTTTGTTTCACCATTTTTCCGTTTTTCTCGACAGTACCTTTGGCACTGCGAGTCATGTTCTTAACGGTGAGTTTTTCGGTGGCGATCAATGCCGCCACTTCAACTAATTTTGCAGTTTCTTTATGAGTAAAATCGAGTCTTTGACGGGCGATTTTCTGGTGGAGTTTGGCAATTTGATGCTTTAATTTTCGCTGGGTGCGAGTGCCTTTTTTCGCTAACGCGAGGTCACGTTGTAAAGAGGTTAATCGCTCTTTGCTGTTTCTGAGGTAACGGGGGTTTTCGACTTGCTCAAAATTACCATCCTGATCGATAGTCGAAAAGTAATGAGAAACACCCCAATCCAAGCCAACAGCTTTAGTGCCACAGTTTCTCTCAATGGTGTCATACTCCATTGAAACTGAAATGAACCACTCACCATTCTTTCGGATGATTTCGGCAGTTTTCGGCTTGCCTCCTGTGTTTCTAGCTTTACCTCGGATCTTAACGATACCAACATCAGCCAAATAAACAGCACCATGCTTTTTTTCTTTCAGGTTGAGCTTCCAACCATCACCATGAGCCTTGTAGCCCCAACCTTTAAAGCGTTGAAATGGTTTAAAACGTGGGAATCCAGCTTTCTTATCACCTTTTTTGAGCCGTCTAAAAAAACCGTCAAAAGCCAGTGCAACACGTTTTAATGTGACTTGCTCACTCTGAGCATTAGCATTGAAAATGCCATGCGCTTTACGATTATTACGCCACAGAGTGTTGATTTTGCACTGTTCGTGAAAGTTAAGACTGTAATTAGAATCACGATATGTTTCGATGCGATCACGTAAAGCCCAGTTGTACAACTGGTGATGGTGGACAAACAAATCCATCAGCGATTCTTCTTGAGAAACTAATGGTTTCATTTTATATGTAACTTTACGGATTGCTTTTTTCATAACAACTAATTATATTTAGTTGTTATGAAAAAACAAGCCCTAAACACGCTGTATCACAGCGTTTATAATATTCACTATCATTTAGTTCTTGTAACTAAATATCGTCATCGCTGTATCACGCCAGAGGTTGCCGCGTACTTAGAATCTCAGTACAAAAGGTTGTTAAAATCTTGGGATTGTGAGCTTTTGGAGTGCAATGGTGAGCCAGATCACCTTCACCTTTTAATTTCTGCTAATCCCAAGATGCAACCAAGTAAAATGGTGAACAGTTTAAAAACTGCTACATCAAGACTTGTGCGAAAGGAGTTTTCCGAACACTTGGGTGAGTTTTACTGGAAGCCAGTTTTTTACAGCAGAAGTTATTGTCTGGTTAGTTGCGGAGGTGCGCCACTTGAAATCGTGAAGCAATATTTAGCTCAGCAGGAAGGATTTGATTAAAGCCACCACTTCGTGGTGGTGCGCCTTTCACCACCACCTAAATTAACTCGCTTTGGCTCATTAGATTTAGATGGAGCACTTGGCGCTATTGGGTAGACCCAAGAGAAGCGTTTGTTAAAGAAATCACTGGTGAGTCAGATGTTGCTAACTGCTCTTCTTCAGACTATGAAAGGATAGAGGATGCGTTTATTGATGGCGCAAGCGAAATGGGGAAATACCTTGAACAATGTGAAGCACTTCGAGCGGCAGGCTTTACTGAGCTGGCTGACAGCCTAGTCACGTTAGACAATCATCGCCAAGCCTTCGATTGGGCGCGTGAAAACCTCTAATGCCTTTGAGCATCCCTTCTAATTAATACCCGCTTAGTGCGGTTTTTTTATTGCCATTAAGCATGATAAAAGGCGCTTAATCGCGCCCTTATTCTGAATAATCCAGCAGTGTAATAGCGGCTTATTCTTCTTGTAGACAATGCTCACAAGCATTACAGCTAAAACAGTATCGGCAACCGCATCCTGCGCCACCTTCGCTCACTCCGCAATCACAGCAATTGAAGAGAGAACTACAGTCCCACTTGCCGGATTGATTAAGGCATTGAGTGCTGTCACCTTCGCTCTTTGTTACTGGCCCTAGGATATTCATCGTCATCTTGTACGCTCCTGCTTTGAGTTTCTAGCAGCTTCTCTCACAGATTCCAAACGACACAAATTTCTAGGGAATCTCTCAAACGGGGACTGATGTTGTTCTGATGGCTCAAGTACGACAGCTCCGGGACGCGCTTTACCCCAGGCTGACAACTCTGTTAGGCGATTACATGGGAATTGTGATTTTGGCCAATGCCCGGATAGACATGAAGCGATGTTGAGATGTGTGTTAAGCACTGACATTGATACGAGTATTTTAGTCCGGGACATCTCCTGCTCCGGGACATGATTTCCCTAGGCTGACAACTCAGTAAGGCGTTAACGTGTTTTGAGTGGGGACGCGGCGATTAGTTTAAGTAGGGGAGGGCTAAATTCAATCTTTGATTCGGTGGAATCACGCTAAAAATATTAAAGTTAACCCTTTACATTCAGGTTGTTAGGTGTGATTTAGCTTGGTGCAAATTTGTAGGAATTTGAATGGAAGATGTGACTTCTCACCGCCCTATCGGACGATGCTTCTTATTTCGTTAGCCGTTGCTCGATAGTATCGAGACTTACGCAGCTTCCATAAGCAGAGACGACCGTCCAGCCGCCTTTAATTCCAGAATGCCTTTATCTCGGATATTTAGGGCGGCGTTTAAGTCGCGATCAATATCTGTAGTGCCGCAAGATGGGCAGTTCCACTGACGAACCGATAAGGGCATATCATCCATTTTATGACCGCAACAATGGCAAGTCTTAGAGCTGGCGTACCACTGATCGAGCTTTATTAGATGCTTGCCTTGCTCTTTCAGTTTGTATTCCAACTTAACGACAAAGCTATGCCATGAGGCATCCGCTATATGTTTCGCCAGTTTGCGGTTTTTCATCATGTTTGCCGATTTCAATGTCTCAACTATCACTGCTTGGTTTTCGTCAACGAGAGTTCGAGAGAGTTTGTGTTGAAAATCGGCACGAGCATTAGCTACTTTTTCATGGCATTTAGCAACTCGCAGTCGAGCTTTCGCACGATTGGCACTGCCTTTTGCTTTTCTGGATAGCTGACGCTGCTTACGTCTGAGATTCTTCTCAGCACGTTTTACAAATCTTGGGTTGGCTGTCTTTCTGCCGTTTGACTCAATGGCAAAATGAGAAAGACCCAGATCAATACCTGTCACTTTGTTCACAGTATGAATTGGGCTAGGAGCGTCCACAGCATCATCCGCAAGGATTGATGCGTAGAACTTACCTGTTTTACTCATGCTCACGGTGATGCTTTTAACTGTACCCACAATCTCACGGTGAATATTCGCCTCTACTGGCTTCATTTTCGGTAGTTTGATTGCGCCATCGAGTACCTTTACGCCTACACAATGGTAACTCGATTGTTTTCCATGTCTGCGTTTGAATTGTGGATATTTGGCTTTCAACTTTGGATTAAAGAAGTTATCAAAGGCTTGGTGAAGATTAATCACCGATTGCTGCAAAGCAATTGAATCATATTGCTTCAACCAATGATATTTTCGTGATTTCTTTGCAACCGAAAGCAGTGGCTTTATATCCTTTTTTGGACTCAATGTGACACCATGTTTGCGGTACATGTAAGACTTTAAATGTAGAGCTTTGTTATACGCAAAGCGCACAGCCCCAAACTGAGCAATTAAAAACTCAGCTTGTTCTGGCGTTGGATAAATGCGTACTTTCGTTGCTCTTAACATTTCAGTGCTCATCTATATAATACCATTATAATATTGGCTTAGATGGAACTTGTAAAGTGAGTGTACGCAACAAAGAATTACTTCAAGACTACCTTAAAAAAAGGCACAGCGTGAGCAAGTTGGTTGTTCATCTAGTGTTTATAACGAAATACAGACGCAAGTTGTTTACGGGAGTTATGATCGAGCAATTAAGAGAGGCTTTTGAGTCAGCTTGTGTAAAACTTGAATGTGAATTGATAGAAATGGATGGAGAACAGGATCACATTCATTTACTGATCTCATACCCTCCGAAACTTTCAATTAGCGTAATGGTTAACAACTTGAAAGCAGTTTCATCTCGCATGTTGCGACGACAAAATACGCACCTTACGAGACAGAGTAAAAGCTCCGCTCTATGGTCTCGTTCATACTTTGCTTGCACTGCTGGCGGTGCAACAATTGAAACATTAAAAGCCTATGTAGAGAGTCAATCGACTCCAGATTAAGACGCTATCGCGTCTTACGCCTTATATCCCCGCCCTCATCGGGCGAGGGTTTACGGCGAAATTGCTAAAACGGAACCTATCGGTTCCGTCTGCGGCTTGTATCTCTTAAGAAAGCACGCACTCAATGCCTTTCTTATCAATCATATTAAGCAATCTTAGCGCGGCACCCTGTGGCTTAGACTTTCCCTGTTCCCACTTTTGAACGCTCTCGTTGCTCATATTCAGAATCGTAGCTAGGACACCTTGGCTAATGTGCTCACGCTCTCTTAGATTCTTTATTCGCTCTGCTGTCATTTCATCTAGCTTTGCGCTGAGTGCGAGCGCATCGATTTTTCGCATGGTTAGCTGATCCATCGTGCCATTTTTAGCTAAACGCTGAGCCAGTTTGTGCATTCTATCTAAGCGTACATCAGTCATATAGAACCTCTCTTAACTCACCACTTTTGATGATATAAGTAAGACCATCATCACTTCCCTCCTAATAACTAAGGTAAAGAATACTATAGTTTTTGTTGTTCAATAAATGGCAGAGTCGAATAAAATGGAGGCAATCCTAATGTTGGGGCTTAACACAGATGGGGTTGGCTTTATTTCGAGGATGCCCCATTATTGGTTTCGTCTAACAAATTTGCGATTTCAATCAGTCGCAATTTACCCAAATATAACTCATGTGACGTTAATAATAGTTATGCGGTGAGAGTGAAATTTTAATTGGATTGGTAAGTCGCTTCGGGACAGAAGCGACTTAGGCAAGAGTCACCCATTGGCATTTGCTATGCGCTACATCGGTAACTCTATAGGTGTTGAGTCTGCTTCTTCTCCCATCATCATATTGTAGTGTGAGAGATGGCCAGCATAATCAAAGACTTTTTTGAACACAGATATATATAACTCTGTTGAGTCATCTGGATGCTGAATATAAAGGTCGTCTGGGAGACAGTGGGAACCATCATTAATCCAATACATTAGTGAGTTGCAAATTTGTTGCTCCTGCAAATTTTCAAATTTTGATAATATATCGTCATCACTAAAGCGTCCGAGAATCTTGAAGTAGTTCTCAATTATTCTACGCATCGTGTTTTGGATGGTAATACCGGAGTTTGCATTTCGTTCTTTTAACTCACGCCAGAGTAATTCGTATGATGATTCAATAGGATTCTTTTGTTCGTATGCGCTTACACTAGTGACATTGTTAGCTTTTCTTAAGATCCAAAAATTTGTGTCCTTACAGCCATTTGAACGACCATTTTGAAATGAAGCCTCTTTATGGAAATACACATTGTGAGTCAATAAGATAAGTTGCTTTATACTGGACTCTTGATCTGTTTTGATTTCTCGAATGAGGTCTTTAACCAGAGCACTAACAATATAAAGTACGTTGCTATCAAGACTTGATATTGGATCATCGATAACTACAACCCGATCTTCAGCTATTTCTTCTTCGGAAAACGAACCACGGGTTAGTTGATAGAAGTAGAGGAAAGTAATGAAGGTTACTTCTCCTTCACTCAAAGTATCTTGAGCTTGTTCTCCATCTAGGCGTTCAATACTGTAATGGTTCGGAAGAGTTGTTGATGGGGATATTTTGAAGTTAAGGAAGCCAAATCCAACCAACAACCTATTTATTTCATCGACTGTAGGTTGGACACTTGTCATATTTCGACTCAGATCTTTAATATCCCGTGTTAGCCCAGATTCCTTAGTTCTTCTTTGGGTAAGGTTTTCAGATATCTTTGTGACAGCTTTATTTCGTCCTTTAGTTCCTTTGTTGTACTTCTTTAAGTCGTCTTCTATTTGATTCGTTAAGAATCGCCAAATCTCTTGAATAAAAACAGCTAGAGAAGAGTCGAAGTCTCGGGCTAGTTTGTTATGTTTATTCAGGGTGTCGTTTGCTTCTTTAATTAAGCTGTTAAGTTTAGCTATTTCCGCTCTGGAGCTTGTAACATTTACTTGTAAGCTCGCTTTTTCAGATTTTGAAACGAACTCTAAGTGATTAGACTTTATGATGTTCTTTAGGGAGGTTAAATGAGTTTGATATAGGTCAGTATCGAGCTTCGTATCGGTATTTTTCTTCTCCGTATCCAGAGTGTTTTGAAATTCTTCAAGAAGACTATCTGTCATACTCCGGTATGAACGTTCCAATGTTTTGACCTGTTCAATGTCTCTTAAGAACGTGTCATCAAAATATCTTTCAAGTTCTTTTTTAAACTCATCATCAATCGTATTCTGTTGGCAGAATGGGCAACGAGAGTCTGATCCTATGTAATTTCTACCTTGGTTTACCCAGTCATTATTACTGAGGTGCGAGATTAGCTCTGAAATTGCAACATCGGATTTACCAATAATTACTTTTGACCAAATACTATCTTCTTCTATCGTTGGAAGGGTTGTGCTAGTTGAAGAGCTGAGTAAAGGGTAAACAGGTGGTCTCTCTCCCAGTAAGGTTTTGCCTTTTGTTTGTAATTCTTCTAGTGATAAGAGTGCTGTAGAACCCGTGTTAGTTAGCTCTGAAAGCATTTTGTCTCGGAATCTTGCCTTACTACCAATGGAGCCTGTTAACGCAGAGCGAAATTCGGATTCATAAGATTTAAAGACTTTCCAGCAACGTTCAGTTATATCATTCTCTGCATCATTAGTGGCATCCGTCTGCTGATTTAAACTAACAATAAGGCGTGCAATCTGATCTTGTTCATTTTGCAATGATGCTTTTTTTTCTTTGATGGAATCAATCTGTTCTTTTGTCGCTTGGCCAAGCGTGAAAACACCAGCGATATCACTAGAGCCAAAATTCTTTTCTCTGAATGCTTTGTTATAAACTAGAGTGCCTAATGGTCGCTCGTTTTCCCATATGATTTGGCAGTGCTGATACTTGTCATCATTGGGTTGACTTAAGTAAGTTGATGCAGTGGTTTTGCCGCAACCATTAGCGCCATAGATGAAATTGATCTTTTTTAGGTCAGACAAATGAACACCTGAAGCATTGTATGTTGCAACGTTTGCTAATTTTAATGAGCGTATCACTGCACACCTACCTCTCTGAGAAGTTAATATTAAATCTTGGGAAGATACCCTAGGTCTCACAACTCTCCGAAATCCTTAGTGCATCCTCGATCTCGACACCAAGGTATTCAATCGTGCTTTCTAACTTAGCATGACCAAGAAGTAATTGAATAGCGCGTAAGTTCTTGGTTTTGGCATAAATTAATGATGCTTTGGTTCGCCGTAACGAATGGGTTCCGTACTGACTGATGTCTAAGCCAATATCACCAACCCAATGATTTACCAGTGTCAGGTAATAGTGATAAGACAGGTGCTGACCTTTCCGGCGGTGACTTGGGAACAGGTAATCCGCTGCTTAAAGTTCGTTTATGAATATCCATTGTGATAACGGTTGTTGCGTTTTTGGTGTGATTTCAAACTGAACTTCTCTCCGGGTTTTCTGCTGTCGGACTGTAGTTCTGGATAACACCAAACCGCTGCGATAAACGTCTCTAACCTTAAGGTTGAGCAAATCACAAGAACGTAGCTTACTGTCTACTGCCAGATTAAACAGCGCCAGTTCTTCTAAACGTTCTTCCAATTCCAGCCGGATTCGTATCCGCCAGATATCCTCTAATTTAAGTGCTTTTTTCTACCCAACTCGTAGGCCTTTGTTCCACGCTTCCATAATATGTCCTCTTTTTCATAGAAAACATTTAAAGTAAGGCACAATCCAATGAAAACGTGCCAATTTCGCGGTATGATTTTCTAACTCAAACGTCTTAAAAGTTGCCAGAAATGAACGAACTAGAACAAGAATTCCTAAAAGATTTAGAAAAGAAGCTGTGGAATGCCGCAGATAAGCTCAGAGCAACGCTAGACGCTTCGCAATACAAACATGCTGTATTGGGTCTAATCTTCGTAAAATACGTCTCAGACGCCTTCTCAATGCGTCAGGAAGAGATTAAAGCTGACCTCACTAATCCAGAACATGAGTATTATCTTGATCCGGCTGATTTCTCTGAAGACGAATTGGCAGAAGAGATCGCAGCCGAACTGGAAGTTCGCGATTTCTACACTGAGAAAAACGTATTCTGGTTACCAACTGAATCTCGTTGGAAGTTCCTGCAAGACAATGGCCCGATGGTCATTGGTGGTGCCGATTTGGTCATTGATGGTAAGACGAAAAAAATCACGTCTGTTGGACATCTGATTGATAATGCACTGGAAGGCATTGAGCGCGACAACCAGAAACTAAAAGGTGTTCTCAACAAACACTACGCCTCGCTAAAAATTGATCAGGCAAAACTTAATGAGTTGATTAACCTAATCGCGACTATTCCATTCAATCATAAGTCTCTTAACAGCAAAGATATTCTTGGTCATATTTACGAATACTTCTTAGGCCAATTTGCGCTTGCTGAAGGTAAGAAAGGCGGCCAGTTCTACACGCCAGCCTCCATCGTTTCGCTGATTGTTGAAATGATTGAACCGTTTGAAGGTCGAGTGTATGACCCTGCAATGGGGTCTGGTGGCTTCTTTGTGCAATCAGAGAAGTTCATTGAGCGCAGAGCGAATCAAAAAGAAATCGACCCGCTAACGCAAAAGCAAAGAATCTCGATTTACGGACAGGAATACAACTACACCACATGGCAGCTTGCTGCGATGAATATGGCAATTCGTGGCTTGGATTACGATTTCGGTAAAGAGCCTGCCAGTACCTATACCAACGACCAGCATCCTGATTTACGTGCTGATTTCATCATGGCGAACCCGCCCTTCAACATGAAAGAGTGGAATACTGGTGTTGATGATAACGATCCACGTTGGGTATACGGCACACCACCATCAGGTAACGCAAACTTTGCTTGGATGCAGCACATGCTTTACCACCTTGCACCAGATGGTTCTCAAGCCTTGTTACTTGCCAATGGTTCGATGAGTTCAACCACCAACAACGAAGGTGAAATTCGTGCGGCCTTGGTCGAGAACGATTTGGTCGAGTGTATGGTTGCGCTTCCGGGGCAACTGTTTACCAACACCCAGATCCCTGCCTGTATCTGGTTCTTAGCCAAAAACAAAAAGGCTCGTACCGATAAGTCAGGTCGTAAGCTGCGTGATCGCAAAGGTGAAGTGTTATTTATTGATGCGCGCAACCTTGGCTATATGAAAGACCGCGTTCTGCGTGATTTCACCCAAGATGATATCCAGAAAGTCGCTGACCTTTACCACGCTTGGAAAACAGGTGCGGAAGTAAATGGTATCGCTTATGAAGACCAAGCAGGCTTCTGCAAATCAGCAACTTTGGAAGAGATTAAGAAACACGATTTTGTTCTAACTCCGGGACGTTACGTTGGTGCCACAGAAGAGCTGGACGACGGCATTCCATTCGGTGAGAAGATGGCAACGCTAACCTCCAAGTTGAGCGATCAGTTTGCCGAGTCAGCCACGTTAGAAGCAGAGATCAAGAAGAACCTAGCGGGGTTGGGTTATGACCTGTAGTTGGCCTACTGTAACTTTAGATGAGTGTGCATCATTTCAAGAAGGGTATGTAAATCCTACTCAGAAAAAAGAACATTACTTTGATGGGCCTGTAAAATGGCTTCGTGCTGTTGACTTAAACAACGGCTCGATACGCAATACCTCTAGGACGTTGTCTGAAGAAGGGTTCAAAAGTGCAGGAAAAAGTGCATTACTATTTGAACCCGGAACTTTAGCCATAAGCAAGTCAGGTACTATTGGTCGTATTGGAATTCTCGAAGACTACATGTGTGGTAACCGCGCAGTTATAAACATCAAAGTTGATAAAGATAAGTGTGACAATTTGTACATTTTTTATGTACTTTTGATGAGTAGAAGAGTTATAGAAACGCTTGCTGTTGGTAGTGTTCAAAAAAACCTATATACGTCTGCGTTAGGCTCCCTAGAGTTAAGACTTCCGCCTTTGCAAGTTCAAGCAGCTATCGCGAAGCAGTTGTCTGATTTAGATAAAAAAATCGATTTAAACACACAAACCAATCAAACCTTAGAGGAAATGGCACAGGCCATATTCAAGTCATGGTTCGTTGATTTTGATCCAGTCAAAGCCAAAATGAATGGCAAGCAACCAGAGGGTATGGATGCGGCTACTGCCTCGCTATTCCCTGAAAAGCTAGTTGAGTCTGAGTTGGGTTTGATTCCAGAAGGTTGGGATGCGGTTCAAGTTGGTGACATCGTACAACGATTAAAACCAAAGAAACGCTATACCAAGAAGCAAGTTGAGCCTTATGGTAAAACGCCTGTTTATGAACAAGGCGCAAGTATTTTGCTAGGTTTTCATAACGATGACGCAGGCTTTGATGCTTCTCCAGAAGACCCTGTTTTCATTTTTGGTGACCACACCTGTATCACACACTTATCTTGTTCAAAGTTCGATATATCCTCGAATGTAATTCCTCTTAAGGGTAGCGTTAGACCAACGATTTGGACTTACTATGCGATCCAAGGAAAGCAAGAGTTTCAAGAGTATCGACGTCATTGGTCTGAGTTTATTATCAAAGATGTTGTGCTACCTCCGGTGGAATTAGCGGAGAAGTATGCTGAATTAGTAACAACTAAATACTTGATGATGGAGTCGCTGAAACGTCAGTCTAAAGAGCTAGAGCAGCTACGAGATACCTTGCTTCCTAAATTGCTTTCCGGCGAAATCGAGTTAGGAACAAGCGAAGAATTGGTTGAGGCTATCTAATGGCAACCCGAGTAGAAATGATTATAGAAACGCTTAAGGCGCATCCTGAGCAAAAATTTACTGCTCGGGATTTAGCCAAAGTGTTCATTGAACGCTATCCAGTCGAGATGGCAGAAAAGCAAACCAATCCAAGATATGACACCACTGAAAAGTTAATCGCACAACTTGCGGCCGAAATCGGTGGTGAGCGCACAGTTGCCGCAAAAAAAGTGTGTCCTAATGTGGCAACAAGGGATAAACCGAGACCTCGTATTTATTTTTGGAATGCGAATCCTGAACTGGACACGGTCGAATTGTCGACAGATAGTGAAGATACCGATGTTCCAGAAGTGAATACGCCTCTCGCTGTTCAAAACTTCAGTGAACATGATTTATATCCATTATTAATCGAATTTTTGAATAAAGACCTTGGGCTGTATTGCCAGCGCATTGATGAACGAAAGTCGAAAAACTCACATGGGAATGGCGGGAACCATTGGTTGCACCCTGATGTAGTGGCTCTTGAGCCTCTCGACCAAGGCTGGGATGAAATTGTGCGCAGTTGTGTACGTAGCGGCAATCATAGCTCGGTTCGTTTATGGTCGTTTGAAGTTAAAAGCACCTGACGAAAGGTAACGTGCGCAAATACTTCTTCCAAGCGGTTTCAAATTCTAGCTGGGCAAACTTTGGTTACTTGGTTGCAACAGGCTTAAACAGTGACGTTGAAGCAGAACTCCAAATGCTATCCAGCCTACATGGTATTGGCGTGCTTATTCTCGACACCGAGTCACTTTTTGATAGCCAAATACTTATACCAGCCCAAGAACGCAATAACGTAGATTGGCAGTCGGCTAATAGAATTGTCGCGGAGAATAGCGATTTTCATCACTACATCGAACAGGTTGGGATCTACAACCAAACAGGTCGTTTGATTCATAGTGCTTGGAATAAATAATAAGGAAGAGAGTGGTCATGATCACAGAAGACCAACTAGAGCAGCTCTGCCTTGACTGGTTTACAGACCAAGGTTATCTATACAAAAATGGCTACGACATCGCCCCTGATGGCGATTCACCAGAGCGTGATGATTACCACCAAGTCGTGCTGAAGCAGCGCTTGCTTGAGCGTTTAGAGGTATTAAACCCTGAACTACCACAAGAGAGCTTGGATGTGGTGGTGAATACGGTAAGTACGCCAGACACGCCAGTACTGATTAAAAGCAACCGCGCTTTCCACAAATACCTGATTGAAGGTGTACCTGTTGAGTACACCGTGTATGAAGACGGGGAAACGAAAACCAAGCACACCCACGCACGCTTAATGGATTTTACCAATCCAGATAACAACGAGTTTCTGGTGGTGAATCAGTTCACCATTACAGGAAAAAAAGGCAACCGTCGCCCTGATGTAGTGGTGTTCATTAATGGTTTGCCGATTGCGGTTATCGAGCTGAAAAACCCAGCCGACGAACATGCGGACATTTGGCATGCTTACAACCAACTGCAAACCTACAAAGATGAAATTCCTGATCTGTTTGTTTTCAACGAATCTTTGGTGGTGAGTGATGGTTGGACGGCGCGTGTTGGCTCTCTCACCGCAAACAAAGAACGTTTTTTACCATGGAAAACTGTTTCTGGTGAAGACGATAAACCGCTCTGGGATTATCAGCTTGAAACCATGGTTAAGGGTTTCTTCAAGCCTGATTTACTGCTTGATTACATTCGTTACTTTGTCTTGTTTGAAACTGACAACGACACTGTCATCAAGAAAATTGCTGGTTACCACCAGTTCCATGCCGTGCGAGCGGCAGTCGAAGCCACAGTGCGAGCGAAACAGGCCGATGGCGAACTGCCTTTAGTCGCTGAAAGCATGGGGCAATACCAAGTTCAAGCGACAAAAGGCTTAGATAAAATCAAGCCCGGAAGTGGTAAAGCGGGTGTGGTTTGGCATACGCAAGGCAGTGGTAAAAGTATCTCTATGGTTTGCTACGCAAGCAAACTATTGCAACAGCCTGCGATGAACAACCCAACGATTGTGGTGGTGACAGACCGTAATGATCTTGATGGTCAGCTTTTTAATACCTTTGGTATGGCGCATGAAACGCTTAAACAAGTGCCATCGCAAGCGGACGGGCGTGATAAGCTGCGTGAGCTGCTGCTCTCTCGTCAATCTGGCGGCATCATCTTTACCACCATTCAAAAATTTGCCCTACTTGCTGAAGAAACAGAGCACCCAGTGTTATCAACGCGTGCCAACATCGTTGTGGTATCGGATGAAGCGCACCGCAGTCAGTACGGTAACAAATCAAAGTTAGTGGACGTTAAAGACGCTAATGGCAATGTCATCTCACAAAAGTTTGTTTATGGTTACTCCAAATACATGCGTGATGCGCTGCCAAATGCATCGTTCATTGGCTTTACGGGAACACCCATTGCCATGGACGACAAAGACACTCGTGGCGTATTTGGTGAGTACGTTTCTATCTATGATATTCAAGATGCGGTCGATGATGGTGCTACGGTGCCAATCTACTATGAGTCTCGCTTAGCCAAGCTTGATATCAACCAAGCTGAAATCGAGCAGCTTAATGACCAAATCGAAGATGAGATCGGTGAGGATGAAGAGACTGCGAGCCGTGAGAAAATCAAATCTCAATGGGCAACGCTTGAAAAGCTCGTCGGTGCTGAGCCACGTATCCAACAAGTAGCTCAGGACTTAGTGAATCACTTTACCACGCGTACCGAAACGTTTCCCGGCAAAGCCATGATTGTGGCGATGAGTCGTGAAATCTGTGTCGATCTCTACAATGCGATTGTTGCTATCAAGCCAGAGTGGCACAACGATGACCCTGCTAAAGGGGCTATCAAGATAGTCATGACAGGAAGCGCATCTGATAAACCTAAGATGCAGCCGCACATCCATGATAAGAAAACCAAGAAGCTCTTTGAGGCGCGATATAAAGATACTCAAGATGAACTTCAATTGGTGATTGTTCGTGATATGTGGCTAACAGGCTTTGATGCGCCGTGTTGCCATACCATGTATGTCGATAAGCCAATGAAAGGTCACAACCTGATGCAGGCTATCGCACGCGTAAACCGCGTTTTTAAAGACAAACCGGGCGGTCTGGTGGTTGACTATATCGGCATTGCTAATGAGCTTAAAAACGCACTCAAAACCTACACCAATAGCCAAGGTAAAGGGCAACCAACCGTCGATACTGCTGAAGCCTTTTCGGTACTGATGGAAAAGGTTGATATCGTTCGTGGCATGTTTGCGACTCCAGTTGATGGCAAGGTTTTTAACTATCGTCCTGACTTTGAAACTGATGCGCTGCGTTTACTGCCCGGTGCGGTAAACCATCTATCAGGTTTGTCACACACAGATAGCAAAGGCAAAGAAGTACGCGATGGCAAACGTCGATTCCTCGATGTGATGGCTGCGTTAGGTAAAGCGTATTCATTGTGTAATACCATGGATGAAACGCGTGGTTACAAGAACGAAATTGCCTTCTACTCTGCGATTAAAGCCGCGTTTATGAAGCACTCTACCGTTGATAAAAAGCGTACGGATGAAGAGCGCAATACGGCTTTGAAGCAGATCCTCGACAATGCTGTGATCGCTGATGGTGTTGATGATATTTTCTCAATGGTTGGTTTAGATAAGCCTAACATCGGTTTGCTTTCTGAAGAGTTCTTAGAAGACGTTAAGAACATGAAAGAAAAGAACCTTGCTGTTGAGCTGCTTGAGAAGCTGCTGCGTGATGAAGTCAAAGCTCGGATGAAGAACGATGTGGTGCAAGAGAAAAAATACTCAGACCGCATTTTGACGACATTAAACAAGTACCACAACCGTAGCATCGAAACAGCTCAGGTCATTGAAGAGCTAATTCAATGGGCAAAAGAGATGCAAGAAGATGCGGAGATGGTAGATAAGCTCAACCTTTCTGTGGATGAGATGGCGTTCTACCGTGCTTTGGTTGAAAACGAGTCCTCAGTTCGGGAGCTTGGCAACGATGATTTACGCAACTTAGCGATTGAACTTACTCAGCAACTTCGTAAATCTGCAACGGTTGACTGGCAAAAGCGCGAAAGCGTTCGCGCTCGTATGCGTAACCTAGTACGCCGACTGCTGCGTCGATGGAAATATCCACCTGATTCCGCAGAGGAAGCCATCAAGCTTGTGTTAGAACAAGCAGAGGTTCTAGCTGACGGCTGGTATAAGTAATAACAAAGGCTAGGTTTATACCTTGCCTTTTGAATATCTATGCACTTTTCATTTGATTAAAAATCAACGAGCCGCTCTTTTCGGTCAAAAATAGTAATCAAAATGGAATAAATTAGAGCTAATGATCTAAGTAATTTCTGTCCCAAAGTTACTTAGAATTGCCGTTGTGGTGTTGGGGGTTGTTTTGGTGAGCTTGCTCTCTGTACAAAGAAAAGAGGCTGACGTTCCAGCCTGTTTTAACTATCCACACTGTAATTGTATATTTAGCTCTTAACGCTTGGTTTAAGTCACATTCCCTTTCGCCTGAAGATATTGAATTAAAGGCGCATAATCGCCGGCATCAGCTTGGCGTAAGCTCGCAATGTACTCACCCCGCTCTTGGCTTTGTTTATCCAAATCTGTATTGGACCAAACTAAAGGCTTTTGTTTGAGTAGTACCATTCGTATGTAGTCCGTCATCACTCGCGAGTGACGTCCGTTGCCGTTAGGAAAAGGGTGAATTTTAACTAACCTGTGCTGTATCCGAGCCGAGAGTTCTAGGCTGTCATAGTGTTCAAACTCAATCCAGCATTTGATGTCTTCCAGTAAGTTGTATAAATCTGGCCGGATATTCAGCGGATCGACACCAATGTTCAACTCTCGGTGACGGTAGCTGCCGGCCCATTCCCACACATCACCAAGCAAACGTTGATGCAACTCTTCCACAAACGCCATAGAAAGAATGTCATCCATGCTGGTTTTAGGCGTCGTGGATAACCAACTCAACCCTTGTAGTATGTTGGCATTTTCAAGCTCATTAAGCTCTTCGCGAGTCGTGATGTGATCAAATTTCAGCCCGGCAACATCATCGGCATTTAGTTGGGTTGCACCCTCTGGTTCAACAAACAGACTCATTGGTATTTCTCCTGCAAACTGACTTTCCACAAATCTCGGGTGCTGCCCGTTTTAATTTCATTGGCTAATTGAACCAGCGCTTGCTGTTGTTGCTCTGAGGTTAACTGCTGTGCTTCTAAAAACATCGATTGGTGGCTCATGGCCAAACGCTGCTTGGCCAACTCCATAGCGCGCGCTTCTATCATGTCATCAATCGACTGACGCGGAACAATCGCATAAACCAGTTCGGCATCGAGCCCGGTCGCCAGTTGTTTAAGTTGTTTGAGTGTGATGGTTTCATCAGCTTCTTTACGCTCCAATATGGAGACCTGATTACGAGAGAGATTAAGACGTTCACCTAATTGCGCGCCCGACATCCCCAAGGCCTCACGGATACTGCGCACCCAACCATTTTTCGGCGGTTTAGGCACAGATAAACCGAGTAAAGCGCTGATTTTTGCTTTGACTTGCTTGAGTGCAACGGCATAGACACCGGATTTTTTCATAATTTTGTATCTCAAATTAAATACACTACAGTGATAATGGTATCTAATTTCGCATACATTATAAAGATTGTTGTATCTATTTTTTAATACGCGGCAAGGGGGAGTGTATCGATTATAAAATACATTACTTATTTGGCTATCTGTTTACTGGACAATGGTCGTGTCAAATTCATCTTGGAAGTGCAAACGTCTTCGGCAGCGCTAGAATGGGAAGTGAACGGTTTAGGTTGATTTAGAATTGGGATTGTTTCGGGAAAGTACACAATCCAGACTTTTGCTCTGAATGATTTCTGTCCAAACAGCGCCTGAGAGACGCTGGCTTAGGTAGGGACGTAAACGTTTTAGAAATGGCGCGTACTCTGATCGTTGCCATTTAAGTATGAGACTTTAATACTCAGTATGAGGAACTATATTCTACTCACGCAGCTGAGCACTAAATGAATGAAGCTAAGTGACGGCAGAGCCCCACGGCTTTCCGCGTCGTCACGCACTGACATGACGATCTCCACTGGCGCTTTCCAGAAAATGATTTCGCCGTCCTCTTCCTGCATCGCACATGTCGCGCCGGTTGGCCAATCGATGTCAGTTATTAACGCTGATAAAGCCTTGGTTGTCCCGGTGATCCCAGGCATAAACAAAGGCTGGTCAAGTTGAATAAAAGATGTTGCTACGTCCATGATTTCCTTGCTGATAACGTCAAATAGGTGTTGAGCTAACCCGTATTGGGTGATGTTGATAGGATTTAGCCAGTAAGCGGCTAATGCCCTTGGCCAGTTTTATTTCCCCTAAGCCCATAGCCTGCCAATAAAGGCAGTCAAGCGCCCCTAAGCAAAGCGCGATTTTATAGATCTCTTGTGACCGCTCAATGGCACGAGTTAACTCTGATTTGCTCTCGCTAAAGTGCCGACGTAAATGAACACGGATGGGACGCTGTTGGCGTAAGCCCATAACATTTTCGTCATCGCCGGTGATTTTTTTGGCTGCTTTCTTACTGGCCATACATCCTGCCTAACTGTGCTTTTGGGTGAGCAGTGACAATATGGTGCGCCTGATTGATTCAGTCTCACCAAATGTCGTTGGAATTGGGCAACGCAGAAGGGACTGCGCTGCCTCGGGGTGTTGCTGGATATTATCTGCGTTAATCTCAAATATGTTGATGGCTAATCGCAGTGAGTGTGGGAGCTCACCCAGATTGTGAGTCTCAATAATCTGGGCTAGCTGGTTTTGTTCACTAGCTGCCAACAACGCTTGAGCGATTTCCATGTCAGCCATAAACAATTAATTCCCTGCCATCTGAAGCAGCTGCTGTGGCGATGGCGGTACTTTGCCTTCGTCTTGGTATTCGCTACGAATTTGCTTAATGCGGAGCAACACCTCTGCTCTTGGGATGTCCATTTTGAACTCTTCAGGAATGCGCAGCGTCATACTGCTATCGATGACGAGGTATCCCATGTCAAAGTAGAGCTGTCCCAGTTCTTGAGCCGCCGAGCTTAAATCCGCTTGGTTAACCGATTCCTTTGACCATTGCTGAAACATCTCACCTAAATCTGCTACTACGATTTTGGATTGAGTATTGGTTTGTTCGGCGCTTACACCCGTGCCAAAGAAGCTCATGCCAAATTTCATCACGCCAAATAGCAGCACTAGGCCTGCCATCACCATGATCATTTTGACGGGGGACAAGCCCTGCGGAGCCGCGGGTGTCGCTGGCGTTGGCTCAGCGACGGATTGTGCAACCTCAGCGGGAGCGGCTTGCTCTGGCTCAGCCAGAGCGCCGATAGTCGGTTCCAATTTTTCAGAATTTACGTTTTCGGTTGTCATTGCTTAACCCTTATATTTGAGACTAACACCGCGTTGAACAATGAGGTCAACACCTTCAATGCCGCCGTGCATTTCCAGATACGGCCTGGCTTCGTCGGCTAACTGCAGGTAGAAGTCAGCAATCTTATCGAATGCGGTACTTGAGCCACCAGCAAGTGAGCTGGTCGCCGTGTTTTTGAAATAGGTGCCGTCATAAACCACATCACCAGACACTCGATTGGTCGCGGCTTGTGTGAGGGTTTGGGCGCCAGTGCCATAGATGCCTGCCCAGAAGGATTGCTTCACCACTTCACCGTAGAGTGTTACTAACTTGGCTGGGATACCGCTATGACCGTCTTGACCTTGCACTGCGGCAATGAACGGCTGTTCAATCGCACGACCTCTCTGGTCGATACAGCTGATACTCTCAGCGCGGATTTCGACACGACGGGTACTGGCACTACCACGGGCCGCGCCAATCACTGTGCAACCCACTAGATCGATAGTGAAACCGTTAGGCATCACCCCAACGTCTACGATTTTTAATAACACTGGAGCTGGGTTTGATTGCGCCGATGAACTGGTAGGTACATGTTGACCCGTAAGCAAGACGGTTGGTATTACTGTGCCAGCTGACAACCATGTCTCAGGCTCTTTTTCAGTTTTCTTGATAGAACCTGTGTTCTCTTGAGAAATCGCTTGTTTTGCTTTGGCTGCGACTTGGTTTTTGGCTGTTGACGCATTACCAACATTTGCTTCATCACCTGTGGCAGCGGCCTTACCTAAACTCACGTCACCACGGTTCATGGTTAAAGGCTTTGACGCTGGCGGGGTCATGGCGACATTCGACTTAAGGCTTGCCATTGGGTCTAGGCTAAACTCGGTACTTGGCAATGAAGGTGCTTGCTGGGCGATATTTTCTGGTCGAGCTCCTTTCGCGCTCACACTGTCTCGAGCTGTTGCGGCATTTTTGCTTTGTTGTTCAACCAGCATTTGCATTTGATACGCGATGGTCTCGAGGCGTTTTTGTGATTCAAGCTGAGACATTTGCAGGGTATCGACCTGTTGCTGAATTCGCTTTTCACTAGCTTTTTGCTCGGTGTACTGTGCATCAATCGCTTTTTCACGCTCTTGAATTTTCTTTCGCATAGCTATGAGCTGGCCGGAAGTCTGGGTGGACTCCAAGCGCTCGCTCCCCATGGTACTCATAAACATAGGCTTCGCTCTGGCTGGGATTGAGCTGACAGGGGTTTTCGGCGCTGAAGGGAAAATGGCTTCAGCCACAAGATAAGCAGGTATTGCCAATATCACGATTAACGCGATAGTGCGCTGATTCGATGGAAGCGCAAGCCACTTGGTTTTTAAATCCTGTAACGCTTGCATGTTAACCTCCTACACGACTACGACGTGGAACTTTCATTTGGCGCTCGAAGTAGCTGCGGTCACGCAGAATGTACACTTCGGTGCTTTCCCTTGGGCCTAATGTCGCTTTATCTAACACACCAACGGCCATCACATCTTCACGACCTGGCCCCATGCAGGCCTCGTCGCGGAATGAACGTAAGCCATTGACATCGTTTCTGACCTCCATGATGTCAACGACCAATTTGGAGCCAATTAAGCGTTGTTTCACTTCATGGTAAAGGGGGAGCATTTGGCGAATATCGCACGGGTAACGCACTTCCGCCGGAATGGTGTCACCTTCAAGCAGTTCGTAACCTGCCGGAACTTCGGCTTTAGCCACAACTTCCAGTAATGTCATTACATCGTCAACATGGCTGTCAGCGACGGGTTGGTTATTAGTAATACGCTCACGCTCTGCTTGTTTTGCCGATTCCAGCTCCTTAGCTTCGTTCTCGCTGTAGATAGACACGGCTTGCAAAGCTGCATTGCGTTGACTCGCGTTATAGCTAACGGTTAACTCCACGAGCACTGGCGGGACGTTTAATGGCACCAAGTAGAGTGATACTGCGGTCTCTGGTGCGCCATCTTCTTCAACTATCAAGTCAATCGCGCCAGCGTTAACGCCAGGTGTGACGTACACAAAACCTTGCTCACCGTAAACCAGCGCCGCATCACTCGGTACTGACGTGGTTATTTTGGCGTTTTTGAAAGAGGTCGCGATTCGGTTAGTGGTTGACAGCGAAATTGGCAATGTCGTTGTGCCACCGGCTTTCAATGCAATCACTTGATGGCTTTTGTACTGCTTGCGTAAGTAGTCCATTGAGTCATCACGACGGCTAATGACTTCTCCGGCATTGGCAGGGGAGATCGCCGTCGGATTAACAGGGCTCGCGCCGCCGTAAGTGGGGACTTGTTGATGATCTGCTTGTTGCATCGGTTGCTGCGATGGCGGCTGGGTCACTGGCTGTTGATAGAGCACTTGTTCATTGGGCGAAACCGATAATGCAGTTTGGGTACCAATTTCTTTGCTCGTATCGATGGACAGAGGTTGATTCGCATAAGGGCTGTTTAATTCAGCCTGTAGCTTTTCTTCTGCTTGATTGAAATCAGTACCCAAAACAGGTACTCGTTGCGGATTCACCGATTCAGTCGGTAACGAATAAATGTCATCGTCAGCCGCAAAAGCAGGAGCGATCATTAATGAAAGAAGGATTGCAGTTGAAAGGGGTCTTTTATTCATAGGTCTCACCGTGACTCGATTTTAATCACACTGTCTTTATCCAAGGCCGTTGTTGCGTTTTTACCTTGGAGAATTTCACGCTCACGTTGAGCAGGGTTAACAGCAGCTGGATATTGTTGAATATCCAGAATCATGGGATTGCCGTTTCGGATCCCGATTTTTAATTCAAAGGTGTACGCAGTAGTATCAGCTGCGCCTGTTTTTAATGAGATTGTGGTTTGTTCACCCACAACCCATACGTAATCTGTGACAGATGAATAAATCGCGTCAGACGGGACAAACTTCTGACTAACACCCCTAAGCGCCATTTCTTCGATAGCTGCGGCCATCGTCGCTTCCGCTTCATCGGGGTTAAGTTCTAACGGGATCATCTTGGTCACCCTGTCGATGACGAACTTAGCATTCTTGGGGGTGATGTTGCCGATAATGGTTGCAATCATCAGGCCCCATTGGATTTTGAATTCTTGAGTCACGCTATTGCCGTTCATGACAATCGGCTCTTTAAAGTCGTTTGGCATGACAATGACTTCGGTCTGCTTGGTCATCACCATGAACAGCAAAAGTACCACGCTAATGCTTAGTGCCAGATTAGAACGACCTATGTTTTTGTTAGAGATATTGAGATTGTCGTAACTCTCTTTAATCTTCGATTTCCAAAGCATGTTGACCTCTTACTTAATTAATCGACGAATGGCTGGTGACATGAGGGTTTCCGGCCCTTTGGAAATCCACAAACCGTTTACCCATAACAGATGCTTTAATACGCCACGCCCAAACTTTTTAAACAGTGTTTCTACTACGGCCATGCTGGTAATTGCCGCGATAATGCCTAAGTTGATGTGACCTGATGCAAGACCAAAAACCATCACAATCACCGCCAGCTTGATTGAGTCCCAGTGGATAGTTCCAACTTTGATAGCGCCGTTACAACGCTTAGGAAATCTCGCTTCACTCATGTCTCACCCCTTGAAAAAAAAGGGTGCATATAAGATTGCACCCTTCCTTGATACCGCAAAAATTGTCGCTATTAGTGAACTAGGCCAGCTTTCAGCGCTTCTACGGTTACAGTTAAACTGCCGTCGATAGTTGTAGGCGCGTTAGCCAGTACCAGAATTATGACTACAGATGCTAAGAAACCAATTAGGTTTGGTTTAATCATTGAGAATGCGATAGTGCCTAAAATCGACAAACCCATGATTGCCTTAGCAGGCGCACCCGTCATTAAACCCTTTACCTCGTCCCACATTTGGTCGAAGAATGTGTGTAGGGTCGCGCCAGATGCTGATACCGCACTTGCTTCTCCAGCAAACAGCAATGAGCAAGCTACCGCGACAACGATAAGTGCGAAAAACGCTCTTACGGCAACAGGGGCTTCTTTAAACTGCTGGATCAGTCCTTTCTTTTCGGTTTTAGCGCTTTGGTTCATTGTGGATCTCCGTTAAATGTGACGGTCAAATTTTAACTGTTTGCTTGTTACTGTCAACACGTTATTTGTAGGGCGCGCGCTATCTATATTAAAGATGACACACGGAAGAGGGGGTTACATGTTCTTCGCGCTGTTAGCCAAGGTGGTTTTCAAAAACCAACCGATAATGACTGCGGCGAATAGTGGAAATAGCGGGAATATCTCATTGGAGATTAACGCAGGGGTAATGCAGTAAAGCTCTAACAGAATTGCGACCAATATCCCTGACCAGAGCGCTACCCTGAAGTAACCCGTCGAAGGCGCCGTAAACTCATGCTGCTTAATTTTCCGCTGCATCAATCCGTCAACCGCTGACGCGGCTATCAAACCAATGGCCATCCAGAACCAGAAAATCAGCAGGGATACTCTCAGTAAACACTGATACCAAATGGTTTTGATGTTTTGAGCAATCCGTGTAAGCGGTGTACGCCACAACTGGTCCCCCTTTAAGCCAGTGTCTTGGTGATACTGGTCGATGAACGCGGCTAAACCAGATTCCACCATCGTCGCTTCGTACCAACCCTTCGCCCTGAACACCACAACCTTTGTCGCCTCAGTGCTAATGGCCTTTTCGATATTTGAGATTTCCTTTCGTAACATCTCGTTATGCTCTTGGGGCTGCATGAAAATCAGTACATAAATACTGATTAATGCCCCAGCCGCTAAAATCAACCTGCCGTGCAGGGTCTTACTCTCAACTACATCGTCCATAATCAATACTCACTACAGTAAAATCGGAATACGACATTGATAGGTCTTACCGTTGGCCAGACGTGCGACGTACTGCAACTTAGGTAATTCCGACATCAATGAAAGAGGGTACGCTGGCTTGTCAGCTTCCATAATCCGCTCACCCACCGAGCCCGAGAAGTTATGGAGCTTACTGGTCGAATCGGTGTTAGAGCTTAACTGCCATTGCTTTGACTTAATTGGATACTCCGGGAGTAGCGCCGCAAATCGCTCCCTGGTGATATCATCTCGAGCTCGCAGACAGAACCAGTTAGCGGTTAAAGACAGGACCCGGCTCGCTACTGCTTCACCGGCTTTATCAATCAAATCGGGAACACCCTGCGTAGATAGGTGCAATTCAAAGCCTGCACCACGACCCATCGCTGCTAAGTTAATTAGGCCGTCGGAGAGTGCAGAGTGGATTTCGTCACCAAACACCGACACACGCACCCCTTTTCCGCCTTCGTAGTTGTAACGTGAAGCAGCTGCCGCGCAGGTATCCTCCATAATGAGTTTCGATGTAGCTGCTGAAATTGCAGGATTACCCGATGAATCGGTGGCGATGTACAACACGCCGCCCGTATCAATGAATTTCTTGATGTCGATAATAGGACGCTCGTCTTCCGTATCATTCGGGTCAGGGCTTAACATCTTGTCCAGCGGCGCAGCGGTTAACTGGGTTAACATCGGCTTGGTGGTCGCTAACATCTTACTTTGGTGAGATTGGTCGTGCGTTAAGAAACCAATAAAACTCGATACCGCGTCTTCACCTTTGTCGTCAGGGATTAACACCTGTTGGTAGCGCATGATTAAACCCTGTAGCAAACTGCCGCGGCCTTCCTCGGCAATTTGGGTCGCCATGTTCGCGTACCAATCTGGCCCGTAATGCATAGTCATAATCTTGCTTAAGGCTGCTAGGGCTAATTCGCTTTTGCGGTTTAGCATGTAATCAGCGACCATCTTGATTGATGGTCGCTTACCGATAAAACGTAATGCTTCAGCCGTGACGTAGAATGAGTCCCAGGCATAGGAGCGAAAACCCTCAGAGCTTCCTGAACCTTTTTCTAGGACGTTAGCTAAGCGCGATGCAATCTCGGTCGTCACTGTAAAGTTCACCAGTGGGTCGATACGCACCGACTGACTTGGCTCAGCAATGTTGAAGTAATAAAACGGGACGCCTAAACGCTTCGCTTCTGCGCGTAATCTGTTCTTCCAGTTTGGATCGTTCTTAGGGTCTAACACTAATACAGAGTTACCACGGTAAAGGGCGCCAACACTGTTAAGCGTTAACATCGTTGTTTTACCCGCACCTGGTAATCCGGTGTAGAAACTGTGAGACCAGAATAGCGACGCATCCAGCCACAAATCCTGCTCGTCACCACACCCCTGAATCCACGGCCGACCTTCTAATTTCTCGGTATCTGCTTCGACTTTCTTCAGTGCTCTTCGCACTGCCCAAGGCAAGAAACCCTTAGCGTGTTCTGGGCGTTTACCCACCAGCTGATAAGCTCGGTTTGCTTCGGTGATCGTCCACTCAAAGCCGCGACCAAAGAAGGCCTTATCCCTCTGGGTTTTGCTCAGCTCCCACAAAGCGCTAGATTCAATGAGGTATTGATAGTTATATACCAACTTAATCTGGCGACGTATTTGCGGTAAGGCTTCTTTTAAGCGCTTAACCGACATACCTGCTGTGGCCGCTATAACCGAAACTGCGACCATCGATACATCGTGTCCACTTACCCCGTGGTATACCCACGAGCCTGCCGTGAACAAGGAGGCTCCAGCCCAAGCATAACTGGATTGGATTTCATAAATCGGCCTATACATGTTCTCCATGAATAAGCCGTTAGTCTCGATGCTTTTACTCATGCTCTATTCCCACTGTCTCAAATACCATCCATGCAACTTGGTTACTGTCTGTCGCAATTGAGGCGTTGTCGCCTGCTGTGCGCTTGAGGCTAGTCGCCTCTTTTTTTGCTAACCCTACTTCTTGCTCGTAAGTGGTTAACGCGAAACTTTGGATTCGGATCACCCCAGGGCGGAGGTCTATACCGGACTTGCCTGCGCGAGCCATCGCCCAACCAATGAACACTTGCAACTCAGGCGGGTACTTGCTCTTTTCCTTCGGAGACTTGTTACCCGTGGCGACTTTTAGCTGTGAAAGTGTCGATACCTGCTCGGCAGGAGGGGTAAAGCTCGCAGACGTGGTGGCGGGCTCAACGGCAGTTTCAATGGCCGCTTCAGCGACGGGGACGGTAGGTTCCATGTCAGTCGTTAACATCGATTGCTCTTCCGGCGTAAACCATGGCAGCTCATTCTCCGGCGTGGCCAAAGACATCTCCCGCGCGTACTCGGACAACGGTGGAAGTTCGTCAGTCATTAATGAAGATAAATCTTGCTCCGGGACTTCTGCCATTAGGCTATGACAGCTTGATTCTGGTGGTACTTCGTTAGGCATTAACGGAGATAATTCTTGCTCCGGGACTTCTGTCTTCGGGCCATCTATCACATCTTTGATAGACGACTCCTGCGTGGGCAGGCTATTCGGCTCTGTAATGACTTCGGTGGTTAGGGCTTTATTCTTTTGCTTTCTAGCTTTGCGTTCATCGGCCTTAGCTTGAAGCTCAGTCAGCATGTCACCCACTGGCTTGGCAAGAACGTCGGCTAGCTTCAGCTGGTAGAACTTTTGTTTGTTAACGACATGAATAACTTTACGCGGCGCTTTAGGGTCTGGAATAAGTAACTTGTTATCCATCAAATCCTTCAGCACGGCGCCCTCGGCAAAACCAAGCCCTCTCATTTGCTGGTCAATTTCTTCGAATAGGCTGGCATTCAATGTCAGCACGTCACCATCCAGCTTTGCTCGGTGTAGTGTGTTGTTAGCCGTTAACAGGTATTCGATTAAAAGCTCAATACAGGTCTTTTCCTTCGACACTTCTACAGGCATTTCTTGAGCTATTGGCTCAGTTATCTCTACTGCCGCCTCCGCTGGCTCACTGACTATCGGAGTGTCATTCATGTTCTTAAACACGATACCCTTGGTGTCTGGCGCCGGAGCTCTGGTATTGGATTGTTCTGGCTCTACCTGAGTTTCGACTTGCGATTTCTCTGGCGCTGGCTCACTTGGCGTTGTTGCTGGTGCTGGTGCTGGTGCTGGTGCCGGAGTGTTGGTGCTCGCTCGAGCTGATTGCTTCTTCGGTTTCTTTGTCTGAGCCTTACTTTGATTTGTTTGCGACCCATTCTGCTGTACCGGTGCTACCGCAGGAGTAGGGGGTGGCGCAGGAGCGGGTTGGGTTGGTGCAGCCGTGTTGTTAGCCGGAGTTTGCGGGTCTGGCTCACGGGTATCTGTCAGGGTGATTAGCCCCGTATCGGCGTAATGGATTAACAGCGAATCGTCACGGGTTAATGAGATTTTTCCATGAATGCCGCGTTGCGGAATATCCTCGCCATAAACGATGCCTGCCCATTTTGGCTTAACGACTTTGATTGGCCCTGCCGTCCATTCTGGATTCGTAACAGGGTGCAAGTGGCCACTGGTGTAATCCTCAAACAGCGGTTCAAATAGCTGACGCTCTACCAGCATCTCAAGCATTTTTCCGACTTGCATTGGGACGTTAAAGCCATCTTCCTTGAGCGATGACATCACCTTGTTGAAACTTGCTGGGTAAGACACGTACACATCTTCGGCGCCCAGGCACCAAATATCGGCTTTCTCTTCGTTTACCTTCCAGCCGCGACGCATCATTTGTAAGCGCTTAATAAACGCTGCTTCCAGTGGCATCTTGCGAGCACCGGTTAATCTGTCCCATTGCCACATCATGTCTTTGTGGACGGAACGCGCTTCGCCTTTTTTTAGACTGTCTCGCAGTGAGTTATTAACTTCGATACTGCCTGATAAGGTTTCATAGATGGCGACCTGAAGGTCATCTTGAGTGCCAAACAAATACTGCTTAGCTGCCTTGGTCAGTACCGTGTTGAGCATGGATGATGCAAGCCCAATGTGCTTGCCGTGACGGTCTGCATAGTTCCACGTCACTTGATAACGGGATACTTGGTTGCGCCCTGACCAATCATAGATATTTTCGAGTTGTGGGTTCCAGACTGAATCATCGGCCTGCACGGTCATATCATGCAGCGCTTTACCGATGTCATGCACTAACCCGATTACCCACGCCGCATATTGCCAACGGATTTTCTTTCCGTGCAATTCGTCGGTAAATTTGGTCTCTCTAATATCAACCGACGCCATGTGACGCAGGGAGAACAGAGCCACCTCAAGACTGTGACGTGCTAAACCACCAACAGCTGCGTGATGATGGTTTTCTGAGGCTGGGAGTAAGTGAGCGTAAGAAAGGAAATTCGCTACCACATCCCTAACCAATGTCTGTGCGTTATAGACTTGATTGTATTCAGATAGGTTGGCAGGATTGAACGTGTCACGGTGAATATCAGTCAAACCCAGTTCACGAATCGACATATCGATTAGGTCATTATTGGATTTAATGATTCTCGCTTGATTCACGACTGCTACACCGTCAGCTACGGGAGGGTAGAAAGTCTCTACCAACTCTTCGCTGACCGCTTTAGTTTCAATCCCACCAAAAGCCATCCGTACCGCATTCTTATCTGGGGTTTTGCCATCCAGTAAGAAGGATCGAACAGCCAAACTAACTAGCTTGGCTATTTTCTTCATTATGCGTTCACTACCAGGTTTCCGGAATCCTGCTCAATTTCTTCAGCCCCTGAGTCGTCATTGGCTGACTGGTCATCTGGATTGTTGCGGGTGATGGTTTGCATGATTTTGTTGTAAGCGTCTAACGAATAAATTCCGCCCTTACGGTCAGCTGAATCTGTAGCTACAGTTCTCATGCGACCAAAGAAACGAGTCATGGTGTTCATCGCAATGCCGCGACTATTGTTGCTGACTGACTCAGAAATCACGCCAGCTAACCAGAGGTTTTCAATAGCTGCGATAGATTCATCAATCTGGGAAATTACGTCGATTACACGCCAGTAGATTGGGTGCTCGATTTGGAACGTCACTCTGAACGATTCTGGTGTCACCACGTCAAAATCGGCATTGTTGCCAAGCGAGGTAGACAACTCATTGTTGTGGATTGTGTTGAGAAGGGTGCTGCGACGAACAGCTTCTTCTTGCTCAGCTACAAACCACGCATCTAAACGGTCACGGATTTCTTTGTTGTTAGACGTCAACACAAATAGACCAGCGATACGGGCAATGCTGTATTTGATATTCTGCTGACGAGCATCATTGCTAAACAGCTGCTGGATGGCGCTGCTCTTGAAATCCATTTCCTTCAGAATGAATTTACGCTGCTGAACTTGACGAACTGCAGATGGTTTCTGAGTACGCTTTGATGCAACTTGTGGGTTCTCGTTGGTCTGACTCATATAATCCTCCTAGGATTGTTTTCGCTCTATGCGACGTAGTTTGACTTTTGCTTCATGTAGACACTCAAGGGTTTCTCTCAACGGAGCCAATCGATTCTCTGTGTCTTCAATCATTCGCGCCTCCCACTCTGGGGATTTGCGGGTTAACTGGTCTAAGGTGTATCCGCGCTGGGTCGGTTTAACGTCATCGCCCCAAGACTTGCTGATGTTTCCAACTCGCCCTGGTCGATACCTCGTCCAGACCAAATACACCTTTTCGTTTTTTACAACGACCCGGGGGGCCATCTCACCGCCACTAAACTTCCCACCGTCATCACTGCGCAACTGACGGTTTGAAGATCTCCATTTCAGCCAGTAATCATCGACAATGACCTTTGCCTGAAACTGAGCGGCTTCAATCAACCCCTCTAGGCTTCTGATGGTATTCACCAACTGGAACCCTAATGCGGGTACGGGCTTCCCGTTCTCAGAGCTACCCGAAGTACCTGAGTAGTCATTCATTCATTTACCTACTGTTTGTTCGTCTTCAGTAATCCGTTTTCGGCCTACGGGGACAACTCATGCAGAAACCCAGTTCGTTGGCGAACTCGTGTCGCTCACTAATCGTCATTCTGCCAGTTGAGTTTGGGATAAATCCCAGGTGCCTCCGGTGTTGGCCATCCTTTGAAGATTTTCAGTTCGTTGGCCAACTCATGCTTTTCGCGTGATATACACACCGATTCATGGGCAAGCCCCCTGAGAAATCCTTTCTCACGTCTGCGATTCAGTTGGCCACTTCAGGTTTTTTCCCAGTTCGTGAGCCAACTTGCGCTTTCAGAGCGTTGATTTACTGATTTTGGAAGCCGTTAAAACTGCTTAATTTCGAAGAATCCAGAGTAGGAATTTCGCTACTAAGCCAGACTTAGTTGCACTTCAGTTCGTTAGCCATTTCATGTTTTGATTAATTCACTAGCGACATGTTATGGATAACAAAGTGCATAATATACACACAAAATAAATAATACACGAGCTAAATATATTGTGTATTATATGGATCCCAGATTGGTATTGGAATGGTAAGAATAATCTTCAAGAGCAAGCTGGAAAGGTTTTGGAAGTCTCTTAAAACCCTCTTAAAACCCCAGATTGGGGGTCATTTGGTGTGGAGTTGGTATTTATGAATAATCCCGTCATCATCACAGTCGATGTTGGCTATGGCACAACGACTTGTGTACACAAGGAATCGCTAGGCAATTACTCAGTGAAGACGTTCCCGTCCCTGCCTATTCCGATTAAATCGGATATTAATCTGGGTTTAGCAGGCGAGGAACGCGATGTAACAAACGTGGAAGTCGATGGAATCACCTATGAGGTTGGTTCAGACGTAGGGACCTCGGTCGGTTCGCGAAATGTTCGCGTTCTCAACACAGAATCGTTTATCACGAGTGACCGCTATAAAGCGTTATTGTTTGGCGCCCTGTCATTTTTAGGCAAATCAAATCACATCGATATAGATGTGTTAGTGCTTGGTCTGCCAGTGAGTGTCATGTTCAGGAAAGATGAACTCGCCAAGATTTATACCGGCACTCACCAAATCACACCGAGTCGCAAGGTCACCATTCGTCAGGTCTTGGTTTTTGAACAACCGCTTGGTGCGTTGATGTCATTTTTGCGCCAAGGCGGAAATGAACGCTTTGCCCAGTGCAAAGATAAAACCATGTTATCCATTGACCCAGGTTATATGACCACCGACTTCATTACGTCGAAAGGATTGAAGGTCAGTCCAAATCGTTCTGGTGATTCTGAAACTGGGATGTCCAAAGTGATTGGTGCAGTCGAAGTCGCGCTGCGCTCGCAACTCGAAGGTTTCAACATCAAACAGATTAACCCTGAGTTGATCGACCAAGCCTTTATCAGTGGTGAGCTTAAGCTGTACGGTAAAGCGATGAAATTCCCTAAGTGCGATCTATTTGATGTGACTAGCGCGATTCGGTCTGTTACTGACGAAGCATTAACAAGTGTCGTCAACAAAGTAGGTGATGGTCAGGACATTGACCTGATTATTGTCTCCGGTGGTGCCGCAGCGGTATACCTGCCTTCGATTCAGCGCGCATTCCCTTTCCACAAAATCGAAGTCGTTGATGACTCTCTGACAGCTGTTGCCCGTGGCTTGCAAACCGCAGGCGAGCAATTCATTCGTGGAGCCATAGCGCGAGGCGATTATCAAAAGTTAAAAGCAGTCTGAGGTGAGGGATGCCCAAAACAATCGAGAGACACATTCGGATTGCCGATGATACTCACCCGCTAATTTTCGCTCATTTAGATCAGTTTGGGCCAAAGGCACTGACCCGCGAGATGATGACCCTGATGGAATTTGGATTAATGGTGAGACAGCAGGGATTTAATCTAGGCACTGTGTTGGCGCCGAAGGTAGAAGTCGAAAGTGAAAGGGAGAAAGTGGAAGCAGATGCAGAACCTCGAAGTCCAATGGAAGATGACTTTGATATTAGTGATGATTTTTTTGTCGCCCGAGAAACGTGAAAAACAATAAATCAGCCGCCTGCAATTAAGGCGGCTTTTTTTCATCCAGTGAGGCGTGATATATTTAGCCTATAGAATATAAAAAGTGTGTTGGCGTAATGAAAGTAAATAAATTGATGGCTTTGATTTTTGCGGCTCTGGCTCTGCCAGTTGTGGCAGAAGATCCTGCAAATAGCAATGATGGTGGTAACTTCTATAAACAACGCGAAAAGGGCTGGTATTGGCACGAGTACATTCCTGAGCCCGAAGAAAAGGAAGAGGAAGAACCTATAGTGCCAACGCCATCTTCTGCACCAACTGAGACTGAAACGAGTAAAAATTCAGTAGAGGCCATGAGCGTTAAGTGGTTCCAAGAAAACTTGCCCAAGGCAAAGGAGTTGGCGCTTAACACTGGAAAACCAGAAGACGTTAAACGCTACCTTTACATCCAGCGTGCCGCAATAGATCGCGCCAACCAGTTTGCCGCTACTTATATTTCCGAACAAATGTTTGACCCTTACCTCGATGAAGGGTTACGCCGTCCTGAAAACGACGTGACGCTGCAAACTTTCAAAGGCGCTCAGTCTGAAAACCAATGGAAGTTAATTCAAGCCATCGGCAAGAAAGCCACCCTCATTTATTTCTATGGCTCTCAGTGTCCGTATTGCGCAAAGCAAACTCCCTACCTAATCCGTCTGGCAAAGGAATATGGATGGTCGATCATGCCTGTTTCTCTCGATGGCGGCACCGTTCCAAATGATGACTTTTTAGCATTAGGCGATTATCGAGTGGCGACTTCCGACATGGCGCAGCGCTTCGACGTCTTGGCGACACCAACACTGTATCTAACCAACAACACGGGTGATTACTTCCTGTTGGGTTCTGGGCTAATCGGCATGGATTCTCTCAGTGAAAGGATCATCGAACTCGCTAGCCGCGAGAAAATTATTAGCCAAGCAGAACTTAATAATGTGAAGCAGGTACGAGCTCTGTATATGACCGATGCAGAAGCCAAGGTTGACACGCAAAAAGTGTATGAAGACCCAGACTACCTCATTAACAAGATGCGGAATTTTATGCTCGGAAAACCTGATAGCGAGGGTGAACAAGAATGAAAAAGAAAGTTATAGTTGCTTTACTTTGTTGCCCGTTATCAGCGACAGCTGCAAGCGGGTTAAACAATTTATGGGATCAGATGTTGTCTGCCAGCTCCGGTGCAACTTCATATTCAGGCGCTAAACGTGACGGATTTTCTCTGGGGAGTGCGTCGGTACGGATTAAAACCACTAACGAAAAGATTGTGGCGGTTAGGGCTCCTTACCTTCAATCATCCTGCAAGGGGATCGACTTCTTCGGCGGCTCACTGTCCATTATAAAACGTGAAGAGCTTGTTCAGATGGCAAGATCTATCGCCGCCGCCGCCCCGATGTACGCATTCCAATTAGCAATGGGAATGTTATGCCCGGACTGTAATGCAATTCTCGCAGACCTAGCGAAACGCCTCAATGCGTTAAATGATTTTATCAGCAAAGATTGCGAGGAATGGGCTGATCTGGCCGAGCAACAGTGGCCATCACTTCAGGTACAAAGTGACCGTAAAATGTGGAAAGCCTACAATGATTCGGCGGGTGCTTGGTTTGATTCATTCGCTTCATCGACGGTTGAGCGCAGTTCAATAGACTCCCACTCGAAAGCTGCACAGTTGACTCAGGCTGGCGACGAGATGCAGTTCAACTCGGTGTATGAAACCTTCATGCAGTCTGAAACTACCGTCCCAACCCTATCCTCAGACCGCCATGTCGTCGCTCAAATGTTAATGACTATTTTAGGGACTGAAATTTATAAATTCGACAGCACATTAACTGCATCGGCTTCAGCAGGAAGTGATGCGGTCAGTCAGTCATTTAGCCCACAAGTTTCATTGAAAGACTTGTATCAGCCTCAAGCGACTACATCAATGGCTGTAGCTAAACAAATGGTGGTCTGTGAGCAGGCCCAATCTGCCGATAGCAAGTGTCTATCGGCTAAGGTCGCGACTGTACCAATTAGCGATCCACGCTATTTGGATTCGTTCTATCGATTTTATGGTGATGCAATTTGTGGCTTAGTCGATTCTAACTTAGTCGGTTCGAGCATCATGGCCATCTATGCTCAGAAAGGAAATTATAGTGATTCTCAAGCACAGATCATGGCCAATATGAGAAGTGAATTTGAAGACATTATTAAACGAGCCTCAACAGTCAATGTCATCAATACAGGTAATTGTAAGTTTATCTCCGAAGCGATGGCCATAGATGCAACCCAGCAGTTGCTTGACGGACTACGAATTGCCGCGAGTAAGATGGCTTCGACTGATAAAGGTCAGCGCGGCGCGTTTTCATCAAAGTTGTTAGAGAAAATCGACGCGCTGAGCCTCGAAAGGGAAGAAATGGCCAACAGAAGACGTGAAATGGAGCAGGAACTATTAAGTCAGATCAACTTTAGTGCAAGTATGAGAGGTAAGTAATTCATGTTAACTATCTACTCTCTCGGTGACCTCGATTTATTGATAAAGATGGCGCAATCGGCGGAATTGGCATTCAGTGATGGCGGCATTGCAAATAGCAATCTTATTGCGATTGGATTGGGTATTACCCTGCTAGTGTCTGCTTTCAAGCAAATTTTTGCCCCTGATAAATTCCATGTAAAGGAGTTTTTCATCGCCTTGTTCACTTACATGTTTTTGTTCACCCCGAAGGTGGATTTTTACGTTGAGTCAGTCAGAACGGGCGAAGTGTCTCAGTCATTTACTTTGCCCTTTGGGATTGTGGCGCCAGCTGCATTAGCTACCATGATTGGTGGTGGTTTTGCTCAAGGGATGTCAGAAGCATATGCCAGTATAACACCTGATTATGACACCGAGCCAGGCACCAACATAGACCCTCTAAAAGCGTTACTTAAAGCCCGATTTGTCGGCACTTCTGAGGCAGATGCGAGTTATCGTTCTGTCGGTGAAAATTTGGGTGCGTACTTTAAAAACTGTTATTTCGAAGACATTCGGAACGGTAAAAATCCGACGGGACAGGCGGTACAGGAGGTAAATCACGACGAGAGTGTCACTGGGGCGTTTGACTTCACTAAATTAAAAGTCACCTCGGGAAGCTGGTATACGCCTTACTATGATGTTAACACCAAGTCATACACCAAAATTACCTGTACCGATGCTTATGCCAAGTTAGGCAATGATCTCTCTGACAGCAGTCCTTGGGCCGAAGAAATGAAGGGGAGAGCCGCCATAATGTATAACATGGCAGAAGAGTCTCAAGTTGAGAAAGTCTTCGAGTCCTTAACAGGGGATACTGCTAACCTCATAAATTTGTATCGAGCCAACTTTGTAAAAGCAATGATGGCCAAAGTTGGGGCTAGCTATGTAGAGTTAGAGCCCTCTGAACGATTGGCGTTTCAGCAAGAATTTGATGCGATTCAACAGCGTCACTTAAGCCAAGCAGCTCAGTCTTCATTTTTCTTGGAAACTGCCCCTGCACTTATCACTTGGTTTGAGTGTTTTATTTTCCTCATTGCTCCGCTGCTTCCGGTTTTCCTGACCTTCGGCTCCAAAGGGATCATGATGGCCGGAAAGCTCTATTCATTTCTACTCGCTGTGAACTTTTGGCCGATTATCCAAGTCGGCGTCAACATGTATACCAACCACTATTTCAATAAGCTGATGTGTTCTCTGCCAGGGAATGATTCGAGCTCGGTTCAGAACTGCATGATTGCGCCTAGCATGCGAAATTGGAGTATCGATTCTCTGGGGGGAATGGATAGCGCCTACACCACACTTGAGACTTTTGTATCTCAAGCGGCAATCATTCAAACGATGGTGCCAGCGCTGGCTATGATGATTGTCTTCGGCGGTGTGCATACTATGATGGGGGCAACACAAAAAGCCCAAATGGGCGCCAACATGGATGCCAAGGGCGTATCACCACAGACGGTCAATAGCGATGGTAAAACCGTTTCGTCAGGTGGTTATAGTCAGACAATGACATCGAATGGTGAGTGGATGGAAAGCCGTCAGGGTGCCGGAAATATGGCTGGGCTTAGTACGGGGGGGGCAACCTATAACGCTCTATCTGCAGGGGCAACTGCCCTTAGTAAAGCAATATCTGACGTTAGCAGTATTACACAATCGGATACAGCGGCAAGGCAAGCGGTTGGTGCTGCTAATGAAAGGTTAATCACTTCGGTAGGAACCGGAAATGTCTTCCAAAATGGCGCTCAAGCAGGGTTAGGGTATGAAGAAACTCTTGGTTTCGCAGCAACTTCTCTAATAGGAAAGGGAAGCGAACATGGATCTAGCGAAGTAAGAGCGAAAATATTGAACACCTTGGCGTCTATGAATGAAACGGAAGCCAATGAGTTTGCGACGAGTTTTGGGGTAGGACTGGCGCTTGGCCATAGCGGAAGTTCAAAAACAGAAAGCGCTAAAGGTATTAATCCGGTATCGACATTGCTTAGTACGCTTGGTGTTAATGCCAAAGCCGATGCTACATGGTCGCAAACACAATCCACAATTAGGTCTCAGCTTCAATCAGAGGGGGAAACCAACACAAGCACTTTAACGTCTGCAGAGAAAGAGAGCGTCGCCAAGGCATACCAAGAACAAAATACGGAGGCAAACCGCAAGACCTACAACTCAACTCAAGTAGATACGTCTTCTGCAGTTTATCAAGATGCAAAGTCTAGAGATGAAGCTGTATCACAGCAGCGAACCACAGGCGAACAATTGCAACAGGCAGAGGCTAGATCTCGTGAATTACGTGATGGTGTTACTTCGTCAGGTTCGGCTGGTAGTAGTGCGAACATTAAGTTTGGCGAGCTGATTTCTACCAATAATTCGGGATTATTTACTAAAACGGATACGTTACGCCAAATTGCTCAGAATGCCGCTGATGGCGCGATGCGAGGCAAATATGGAAACGATTGGGATGCTGCTACGAATGGCTTGGATACGCTCGACTTTATAAGCACAATGAGTGCTTTAGATGCTAAAGCCGCTGGTGCTGGGGCTGGGACTGGGACAGCAGAAGAAGCCAAGTTGAATGCGATGAAACAGGACTATGCCGCTAATCAATCATTATATGACGTGGCTCGAGATAATAATGCTCTACAGGGGATTGTTAATAATTCGCAGACTCTTATGTCTGCGAATGGAAAACCAATTCCTCTCAATGATGTAGGCTCAATAGCTGACCGATCTGTCGGTATGTTATCGGATATAATGTCACGTACTCAATCAGACCCTATGATGGCTGACGCGGTTCGACATCTTACCGTAGGTTCGGCTATCGGATTTGCCGCTGTAAATGGAACGGAATCTGCCAACACGACAGCGATGGCTGTAGGTGACCGATTCACACAAATTGGTCAGTCACAAATATCGGATTACGACAAGCCAGCCCTAACGAGCGAGCAACAAAAGTTCAAGTCTGATCAAGAGGCAGGTATTGGAGCAACAGGTCAGCGCATTAACAAAGAAGGTCAAAAGGTAGAAGATGAGGCAGCACAAAGAGCTAAGGACTTTAAGCCTTCTAAAGAGGATTACGATAATCAACATCTAGAGTCGCCTGCAAAATGGACACCTGAACAGCAGCATAAACTTGATAAGTTAGACAGGAATATTGATGACCTTTGGAAGAAGTTGGAAGAAAGCCAAAAGGTCGGCGGAACCGCTGGTGTGAACAATATCATCGATACTTTGGGGCAAGAGCTTAAGTCGGGAACTTTTGGTGCGGTATCGCCAAAGGTTGTTGATGACGTTATGAAGGTGATGAAATCAGCTGCAGAGTCTCCAGCTGAATTGTCTAGGGTGCTAAATGATTTTGCGAATAGACAATCAAGTTATTACACCGGCGATCACGCATCTCAAGTGGCGCCAGTTATCGCTGCGATGGCTAACGCGGCCGATGGATTACTGGGTAAGGCCATTGACAGTGGTCAATTGAGCCCAAGCGAGAAGTCAGTATATCAAAATGCACAACAAGCCTTTGGTCGTGTGAACGAAGCGTATGCTAGTCAAGATATTGTAGATCGGCAATCCCATGCGGGTAATGCTGCGGCTCAAGTTATTTCGACGTTGGGCTCCGACAAGGATATGAAGACTCAAAAAGCTGTTGCTCTGGCATCAGTAATTGCGGCAGACGGTGATACTAAAAATCCATTACCAAGCGCTGAATTTAGTCGATTGCAAAGAGATGGCAATCCATCTAAAGACGAAGTGCTAGATATGAAACTCGTAACTGATCGTGCTCAAGATATTGTGACTCAAGCAATGGCACAAGAAGGGTTATCGGAGCCTGTGAGAGAAAGATTAGTTCAGACGCTTCAAGGCTTACAGGACTTTGATCAGAAATTATCAACATCACGCAACTCGGACGCACATACAAGAACAGGTACAAGTTATGACCATGCAACTGACTATGACGATGCAACCAAAAATAGTCCGGTAATGAGTGGGCTAAGCTCAAGCGAACGGATTCATCTAATGGATGGATTCCACCGCATTGGTGAGGGAGAAGGTTCAACTCAATCTAGGATGGAGAACACCCGATTTAACGGTCAAGGTGCGAACATGCAACTTGAGTCCATTGCCAATAAGATGTCGCCAGAAGATAAAGCAGCAATTTTAGGTTCTCTTCCAGATTCGGTAAGGGCGAATGTCGAGCGAGGTATGGAATTAACCGCAAGCAATTCATCGCCATCAAGTGAAAAATTTCCCATAGGTGAGACACAATTCCCATCAAGCCCAGTGGCTTCGGCTCAGGGTGATGCGGTGAGCCAACAAGGCGCAGCGCCTGCAACTACGGCTCAGGGTGATGCGGTGAGCCAACAAGGCGCAGCCCCAGCGGCCACGGCTCAAGGTGACACGGTGAGCCAACAAGGCGCAGCGCCTGCAACTACGGCTCAGGGTGATGCGGTGAGCCAGCAAGGCGCAGCCCCAGCGGCCACGGCTCAAGGTGACACGGTGAGCCAACAAGGCGCAGCGCCTGCAACTACGGCTCAAGGTGACACGGTGAGCCAACATGGCGCAGCCCCAGCGGCCACGGCTCAAGGTGACACGGTGAGCCAACATGGCGCAGCGCCTGCAACTACGGCTCAGGGTGATGCGGTGAGCCAACAAGGCGCAGCGCCAGCGGCCACGGCTCAAGGTGACACGGTGAGCCAACAAGGCGCAGCGCCTGCAACTACGGCTCAGGGTGATGCGGTGAGCCAGCAAGGCGCAGCCCCAGCGGCCACGGCTCAAGGTGACACGGTGAGCCAACAAGGCGCAGCGCCTGCAACTACGGCTCAGGGTGATGCGGTGAGCCAGCAAGGCGCAGCCCCAGCGGCCACGGCTCAAGGTGACACGGTGAGCCAACAAGGCGCAGCGCCTGCAACTACGGCTCAGGGTGATGCGGTGAGCCAACAAGGCGCAGCCCCAGCGGCCACGGCTCAAGGTGACACGGTGAGCCAACAAGGCGCAGCTCCAGCAAGTACGGCTCAGGGTGATGCGGTAAGTACAGCAAGTCCTGAAAGAAGTGAACCAGAGGTTCGTTATGTCGAAACTCCTGCCGAAAATTCTACGCAATCGGGAAGTACAGTTGTTGAGAACAATCCTTTCGCCTTCGATGGTAATCAAGCTGGATTCAATTTCTCTGTAATGGGCGGATTTGGGAACAACGTCCAACCCTCAAACGTGAGTTATAACAGTGTTGATTTGGTGGGTGGTGTTGCGGCCAGCGGTCACTCTGTCGCAGGTTCCAGTAGTAGCGGTGGACCATCTATGGACACTTCCAATAGCAACGTGCCAACGATGGAGCGTTGATTGATTGAGGTTTTAAATTCGGCGGTTTTTACCGCCGTTTTTTTTGGGAAATTTGTTGTTTTTGAATAGTGATGTAGCATGGATGGAAATGTAGTGGTAGGGGAAAAATTTTGAAGATATTTAGCCTATTAGTGGCAGCTTGTTTTAGTTCAGTCAGTATTGCCAATGCTGAAGAGATAACAGTTACAGAGTCAGCAACCGATTTATGGGGTGTGAGTTATTTAAGTGGTAAACCAGTGGGCCGCAAAATGTCACTCAACAATTTCAAGGCGGATCTAATTGACCGAGCGGCGAGAAAAGCAATTTACTCTAAATTAAACCCTACAGCACAACAGGGCGTATTGATCAGGTCATCATCTAATGACGAATCGGTATTGCATGAGGTCGTTACTGCAAGTTCTTATATGTATTCTGTAAATAGTGTTGAATTCGGCTATAACGTGTTGCCTGCAGGTATTGAGATTAAAGCAGATATAACCGTTAGCATTCGTCCTTATGACGAGTCCATGCTGTTAAAACAGTTGGAAACGGATGTTCATCTATCGTCGCAGAATAGGCGCCACTGGACACCGATTGATGGACGCTATTTGAAAGAAAAAGAAGATAGAATTTATGGCACTCCTAATAGTTTGTTTGTGATCACCGGCAATCATGAGAACACTATGCCCTCCGACTATCAGTTTGTGTCTACTGAAACCTTTTTGGATTATTGGGTCATACGATACAAAGTCATGCTCGCTGACGCTTACGGGCGCCGTGGGGTAAAGGGTTCCTTTTTAGGTACGGTAGATGATGTTAGCTCAAGGCCAGATAAGGTCTTTGATGCCGTACTGTCACATAAGCCTCAACAACAGATTAAATATCCTGACCAACAGATGATTAAAAGGATGGATGGAGCATTAATCTTAGTTGGTAAAAAGGTCGTATCTGTCAACAATTTGAAAAATACGCAAGTACCCATAGGTATGAGCGCAACAATTCAGGCAATGCCGTCGAAGTAGGGATGGATTTTATATGCAAAAAATTAGTGCCGCGCTGCTAATAATTACTATGTTGTTAACTAATACAGATGTCATTGCGGGTGAGTTTGATTATCGTGGTAATGGTGTGTCCAGGTTAATTGTTCATGGATTCGACGACGCCGATTCGCTTGCGCACACAGGAAGTATCAAATCGATTCAATATGCGCTTTACGATGCTTTGATGCAGTCAGGCCGCAAGATTGAAAAGCCTTGGGAAGTTGTGATGGTTTTGAATTTGTCCCCGTATGAAGTTACCGGGAGTGATTTAGCCTTTGAACAAGGAGTGATAGAAGGCCAGTCGGAGCCGATATTTAGAATTGTTGCCAGCAAAACAATAACAGTGAGAGGTGATGTGATTGATCGTGCTTATAAAAATGTTTTGAGGTTGGAGCAAAATCAGGAGTTTCAAAAGGCTTTTGACCAGTATTCTAAAGCGATGAATCATAAAAATGCGGGAGAGATGTCAAGGATCTTTATGAGTTTTGAGGCGCTTGATAAGCTGGGAATTTATCTTGAACACACGATTTCAAGTTATTGATATACAATCGTTTTAAAAATGGCTTTTCGAAGATTTTTGAAATTAAGATATAAAAAAGCTGGGAATGTCCCAGCTTTTTTTAGGAAATTAACCTTGAAGGAAGTTTGTCCAGCCTTTCCAAAGGTCTTTATAAACGCGATCTGGTGCAGACGGAATTTGAGTCGCTAGTTTGTTGCCACTGGCTTTCAATTCGCGATGTTTAGCTCTAAATTCCAACATACTGCTGCAATTCCACTTCTTAACTTCTTTACTAGCTTGGTTAAAAGTGACGTACTTTTGTCTTTTAGCAAGAAGGTCTTTGAACTTGACACCGAATAACATGGTCGGTGCTGCTGGCACAAAGTCAGGCAGTTGTTTATTTGCAGCCATTTCTAAAAATTGAGTTGAAGTGGTGATGTTATTTTCTTTAAACCATCTTTTCACTTTCTCAAGAGTACCTTTTTGGTGGTAATCATAAGGTTCTTCATTTCCTAGGAAATGGTTCCAAGATTGCCACATACCTTTTCTTGTATAGAAAGAACGAGGATCAGAAGGAATGTTTTTAGGTTTTTCATTCTTCTGGTGATACTCCACCCATTCGGCCATTGTTTTAATGCCAGATGCTTTGGCATATTCGGAAGATGTCTCATAACTAGCAAATACGCCGCCGCGACTATGAATGTCATCTTCTTCCGATTGCGGTATTACAGGTGCGTTAGGGTTCAACACCCCCCAACCTTGCCATAATCCTCTACGGCCATAGAATAATGATGGCGACACTGGTAGATATGGAGGGATTTCATTAGCCTCGACGTATCTAAGCCATTCTGCACGACTGGTAACTCCGAGATCTTTTATATACTCCACCCAATCTTCATAAGATAAAAACTGCACCCCTTTCCGTGAGGTTATCATCTTCTCCGAAGCAACTTGCTCTGGTTTTTTGATGTTATCCTTGGGTACGTGCGTTAGTGGTGCAGTAACCGGAAATTTAAGTACGTTGTTGCTATTCATGATGTTTTCTCGATTTTTTGACGGCTTCGCGCTGGCTAGGCTCGTAAAATTCCTGAGAGGGTAGTTGTCTACTCAGTACGATTTTCATCTATGAGTATGTGCGAAATCTCTCACAAACACAATTCAAATATTCTATAGGTTAATTATTCCTTGTTAATCTTTGACATGTAAATGTGTAATTCTGGAATGAGAAGATCCGTGTCAGGCGTTGCATCATTGCGTTTTGAACGTGTCTTAGTACCGTAATTACTTTCTAAGTGTTTGACCTTTATGTCGTAATCGGAGAAAACGAAAAGAGGTGTTTGGCCGTTGTATTGCAGTTTTTCTTTACTACTACCAGCTTTCCAAATGTTGTAAATCGTTGTTGGTATTATGTTTCTTTTTATTCGAAAACTATGTGATTTTTGGTTTTTTTGAAAAATTTCTAGATATTCATTTCCTTTTGAAAATTCCAGAATGTTGTTTTGCACTGCTTTTTGTATTCTTGTTGAAAAATCCTTTTCTTTCAAAACGCGCATTCCACTTCTCATGTACCAAGAGACTGAAATGGTAGATTTTTCTTCGCATTTTAAAACGTGGATTTTTCTTGTGAGCATAACGAGTGAGCACAATGTATTTTGCCGGGCTAACGTTGCTCTTAACTTGTGTAGGTCATGCGTTGATAGTAACGCTTGAATGTTATCTTTCGTATTATTTATTTTTTCAATCAGTTGATTTATATGGTTATATTCTGAATGAGGGAAAATGATAACACCTGGTGTTATACTGGTTCTGCCGATTGAATCTTCAGAAAGCGTCATTTGAGTTAAGGAAGATGCTATCCACCCTCGCGCTTTGATGTCAGAAAATAGTTCTACTTTGAATTTATCAAATGTTTGGGGTGAAGGAGTTATTTTATAAAAAAATGACTGATTGCTAGCTGCATCAGGAAGATGACTGGCTAGTTCAATTAATTCAAGAGTCAGTTTGTTGTACAAAACATCAAAAGAGTTAATGTCGAATGCGGCGTTAGTCACCGTCTACCTCGTAAAATTCCGAAATTCCCTTTCTTCTGATTCATTTGAAAACTTAGAACTCTTCTAAAAAAATGTTATTATATATTAAAAACTTTGCGTTTAGAAAACTGTGTAGGCCATATGATGAAAATCAACAAACTAGCAACAGTATCACTGTTCGCCATGATGCTTTCAGCGTGTGCTGTATCAGTATCAACTGAAAAACCTGAAATTTCTGATTGCTGTAGTAAAACAATTTATGATCAAAATATCAATGTAAGGCATCAACAAAGATACGATGTTCGGAACCTTTCAGCTGATGCTGGGAGAAAAATAGGCGATCTCGATCTTGCTTTCGAATTGGAAAAGGCGAGAGATGCGGCTGTTAATGATGGCCGTAGCTCCATGATGAATTACTATCGTGATGTTTACCGTGCAGCAGTTTCATCTGCTTACAGTGATAGCTATCTGCCAACGCAAGCGCCAGCTGCAAATGATGAAAAGCGTGATCTGCAACAATTCAATGCTGATGCCCAAATCATTATTCACCAACCCACCGATAGAACGCTTTATTTTGAGTATGATGCTGTCGGCTATTCCGATATTGCCGAGGCTCAATATGTTTTGGCTAAGCACCGTGATTATCTTTTAAAAACCCACGGTAGAGTGCTGGTTGTTGGTTATGCTGATATTAGTGGCTCAGCTGATTACAATCTTGCTCTTGGACGCAAACGTGCGGAGCGAGTAAAAAACGAATTGGTCACCAAAGGGGTGCCTAGTGAACTGATTAGCGTCGTTAGCTATGGGGCTTCGTATTCGCCACCACTTATGAGCGGTCATACTGACAATTTGAAGTTGTGGCGTAAAGTCGAGTTGTATTATTGAGTCGAAAGGCCAATTTTTGCGTCATTTGAAATGTCTGGTCTAATCATAGTCATGATGATTAGTGGAGATTTAAAAATGAATAACAGCTATTACAGCCAACCCGCTTACAACGCAACCCCACAAGCCCAATCTCAATCTGCTCCAATGCAACAGCAGACGCATTATTTTCAACCGCGCCAAGGTAACCCTATGAATATTGGGCCTCACCACGAGGCCGCAAATTATGATGAATATCAGCAGTACCAACCCCAGCATGACAATCGCCGCGGATTTGAAGAGCAATCCGCACAAAGCGCTCAAAATGTTCAGCCTGCAGCTGCTCCAGAATTTGAAAAATCGGTAAAAATCCACGGTAAGGCCGCTGCGCTGACCATCGTCGCATCTGTCACTAAGAAAGGTTTTCACACCTTGAACATTGAAGGCGCAAACGGAATGGGGGATGGCACTAAAAAGTTTGATTGGCAGGATAAGACAATAATTCAAATCACCGCGACTGAATATCGGCATTTGTTAGCCGTGCTATTCGGATTCATTCCATTCATTGAGTTTAAGTCACATGGCCCACAGAAAAACAAAAGCATCTCGGTCAAGCGACAACAGAATGGGTTTTTCTTCTCAATCAATGAGGGTGGCAAGAAGCCAAAAGCTGTTCCTGTGAGCTTTGATGATGCTTACTTACTCGGGGTCTACGCATTGGATGTATTTGCACGAAATTACCCTAACATTGACTCACATTGCCTGTTAAATACCGTTCAAACCTTTACACAGCTGCCGTACTATCCTGTCCAGCAGTAGTGCTAGGCGTTTTCAATCGGCAAGGAATGAGTTTTGAAAGCGCCGTAGGTGTGGATAGCCAGTTGAGGATAATGCGACAGAAGAGTCTCTATCCACGTCTGCGCAACCGATGGATTATCGGTCATGCTTGGAAGTTGGTACTTAACAATGATCTTGTCATTTGATTCTGGGATAACTCCCAGTTTTAAATGGTAGGCCGCGCTGTGACCTCGGGCATGAATAATTTGAACTAGCACTACTGGCATTTCTGACTCTAGTCGTTTACCGCATTCGTCCACTAATTCTGAATATGAAATAAACAATTTACATATGCCTTAGCATTATAGATTTGTGTTATTGACGCTACTATAATCCATCCTAATTCAAATATGGAGATGTAATTTTGTGAATGCGATAAGAATTTGTCACAACAACCCTAAAATCCGAGTATGGTTTGGTACTTCATTCACACCTTACCCTCGCTCAGTTTTTTATTCGTTGATCTCAATTGTGGGTTTCAGCACGTTGTCTGTGATCGTCAACCTCCATAACTCATTAACTCCTTGGGCTGGGATAGTTGTACTTGGGGGGGGGGCGTTGGTGGCGCTTGGATTAAAGAAAAAGGTCTATATGTCTTATCTTTACGAGTCTGATTGCCTGCTCGAGTTGACACTGTGGGGGGGGCGCATTTGGAGTCGAGAATTCAACTTAGCCAATGATGAACTTAAAATTGAAAGTACAATGAACGCTTATCGCGTGGTTCTCAGTGACAAAAGTATCGTGCTTACCAATTCGCGGGGATTAGCTGAGCAGGTTCATGGGCAGTTAGCAAAACTGATTAAGGTTTGTCACTCTTAGGCTTACTGTATATACGTGTTTCGACTTTCCAAGACTCAACAACCTCCGTGGTTTTCCCACCTTCTGATTTCATCGTTTTTTGTTCCCATGAAGAGACAACTGGCTTGCTGAGCTCATTACGTTCAGCAAGTTCGATGTAAGCATTTTCAGCCATCAATTCGTTTAGGGTTGGCCGTTTCTTGCCATCATCTTTGGCGTAGACATTTAGCGTAGCTGAAGCAATCGCACAAATGGATACGGCTTTAATCAGTCTGATAAGTTTCATGAATTTCCTACCTAGAACTATGGTTTATGTTAGATCTTAACTTAGATTAAATAACATGCAAACTTAATTATCTGTGTTAAAGTAATCGCTCTCGATGAAGGAGCTACTTATGAATTTCAGTCAGCATCGCTACAAACTTTTAGCGGCTGCGTTATTAGCCTTGCCACATTTTGCATTTGCGGAAATTGAAGGTATGACCTTTACGTCTGTTATGCAAGAACAGACGACTTTGACACCTGCTTCGGCTATGGCCATCAACCCGGTTCTTGAACATTCAATGAATGTTTATGTGTCTGCCGGTCTTGACCGAAAGCTAAAACTATATTGGCTTTCTAGTGGGGTCAAGCTTAACGAAGTCAATACGGGTGTGATTGGTGTTTCCGACAGAATTACATTTCAAGGAAAAGACTTTTACGGAAAACAGATCTCTATAGTTGCGCCTAATTCACAGGGAAATTATACCTTACAGGCTGACTTGTTAACCGTTGATGGGAATGTGATTGGCTCTTGGTCTATTCCGGTGACAATAGATACTCAAGCACCAACAGCTAATAGTTCTGATTTAGCTTTTAACTATAGATCCTTCGGTGGAACTTTAGCTTCATATAGCCCTATGGATTTCGGCCAATTAAAACTCACAGGTATTCAAGATACAGGTGCTGGGCTCAAAAATGTTCTCTACATTGTGAAAGATGATGTGAGCCTTTCATTAATAAATTCGATTAATGCTCAATTGGATTTAGATACTTCCACTGCGAGCCTTTCGTCCCTACCATCTGAGGTTTTACCCAGTGATAGAGGTTGGTATCAGGCTGGTTTTAGGGTCTTTGATGCAGCAGGTAATTATTCAGATTTTACTGCTCGCTCGTTTATCGAAAAAGCCTCATATCCCTTACCAGTTCGTAGCGACATTTATGATGCTTCAAGTGCTACGTGGAAGCCGTACACATCTTGGATGACCATCTACAACAATCCGATAAAAGTCCGCTATAGACGGCCCTATTCTGAAACGTTGGAAGCAAACGGGGATTATGGTTGGAGTAGTTATGGTTATCGAGAGGGTGATTTTGTCTATAACGAATTTACTGTCTCATATCCTACAGTAAACCCATATTGGGTTGCGCTGACGAAAAGTGGCATTCACTCAGTCAATTACCTTTCTGATTTCAAGTTCACCCTAGGCCCAGGTGTTGATCGTTCGCCTACTAAGCAACCTGACACTGTACAATGGTTTAGTGAGGAAGGTGGCAGTGGGGGCGAAAGAATCAGTGTTGGCAAATACACAAAAGTGGTAAGGCTTCGTCTAAACAGTGAAAAAATGGGTTATGAACAATTAGCCGTTGTTTCAGGTTTAGGCTCCTGTGTTATCCCAATTGGTGAAACCTATTGCGATGTTACAATCAACAGAGTATTTGAGTCTGGTTTTGGCTATACACCCTACAGCTATGTGGTCTACTCAAGTGTGAACGGTGTCAGTGATGGACGTTTTAGTGCTCAATTTAATTATTGGTATACATATTGGGATTTTATTGCTCCCACAATCGAATCGGTCAATGTTACTGATGATTCAATAACTGTAAACGTGTACGACACGAACACTACTAGCGATTGGCGTTCTGGAATGTGGAAGACAGAGGTTTTCCGATTGCAATCTAGTTTAGGCTTCGCAATATCTCCCGATTCTTGGGTGATCACCGGCACCGGCCGTCATCGAGTTACTTTTAAACTCAATCGATTACCAAGTGGTCGTCAAAATATTTCGTTTTACGCAGATGACACCTATGGTAATCGGGTAACACAGTCGATTCTATCCAATTATCTAAACGACACTACGCCTCCAGTTTTGCGATTGCAATCGCCTTCTGGAGCGCAAATCACAAACGGAAGCACCATTAATGGTTTAGAGAGTTTACGTATCAGCATTACTGATGATAGTGAAGCCAATATCAATTCGGTTGTGCTATCTGGAGGGGCTGCTAAGGATTCAGTTTATGTTTCTACAAATAATTTAGGTGATGGTATTTACGACCTGAATTACCCTCGTTTATTCCCTAGTTTGGAAGCGAATGAAACTTACACTATCAATATTACCGCTCAAGATACAGCAGGGAACGCATCGACGTTAACTTCAACCTTCTTGTATTTGCCTGCCAACTTATTGCAAGTTGGGCAAATGACGACTTTGGCTGTTAATAAACAACTGCAGAACACGCAAAACGACCCAATTACATCAATTAAAACTGGTGTGCTCAGAACGGCTGAAGGACAACTCGCGTCCGGTGCTCAAACGGCATTTATCACGTTACGCAGTGACGCCAAAATCAACGTCAATATCCTTGGTAGCGTGTTGCAACCTGGGGAAACTAAACAAATCACGATCATCCCCAGCATCACAGGTGAAGTTGTTATTCCTGTTTACTCTGCTTCTCCTGGTGTGAAAGGGCAGGCAAGCTTCATGATCGACATTCCGCAAATCACTTCTACCAATTAAAGGGCAGGCCATGCAAATTAATAAATCACTACTTTTAGGGCTGTGTAGCGTCATCTGCTCTGGCATGGCTAACGCGGCAGTAGAAGGCTTTTCGTATACAGACACCAACGCTACAGTGAAAACCACTGAGGGCTCGCTCATTAACCCTCAAACTGATGCGATGGTTTACCTCTCTGGAGGGCTTGATAACAAACTTAAGCTATCAGTCATCAACACCAGTGGAGTGACGGTGTTCAACAACACCACAGATTTTATTCGAGTTTCTGACAGGTTAAGCTTTTCTGGACGAGAATTTTACGGAAAATCAATAACTATCCCCAAATTGATGGATGGTTTGTATAGCCTTAAAATCGAAACGATTAACAGTTCTGGTATAACAATTGATCAGTATACAAAGGTTGTTGAAGTTGATACTGAGGGACCTATCATTGGAGACTGGTATGGAAATGGAACAGGCAATTATGGTGCCGAAACAGGGTCGAATGAGATTTGGTGGCTAAATACACAAAACACCGGCGAAGATTCGAAAATTTGGATAACGGATGTAAAAGGTGCGGTTTCAGGTTCTGTCATTGTACAAAAACTAAATTCCGATTCCATCGTATTAACAAGACCCATGGTCATAGACCAAGCAGCATTCAAAGCTGTGATAAATGCACAAACAGACTTATCAAATATATTACCGTCAAATAACGCTTCTGATCCATATTCAATGCAGGCTCAGCTATATGATGCAGCAGGTAACATCACTCGTTCAACTGTCAAAACATTCTATTACGACAACTATGGTGGGGCTCCATCTTCTCCTTTTGCAGTCTTCGACCCGGATGCAAACTTGGCTGAAAGTGTATCTAGTTCATTTGTAGGTTTTGTAGCTTATACTCCAGGCATGACAGTCAAAACCAACCCCGTTCGATTGTTATATAGAGTACCAGTAGATAACGTTCGAGACGCTGGAGTGAAAGGGGGGCTTGCTCTCGCGAACTCAGTGGGAGCGACAAATGTTATAATTAATGGTGAATACGGTTATTTTGATATGACAGCGCCATTTGGATATAACAACGCAAACCAAATTAAGTGGGTTGACTTTGGTCGATGGATGGCAGGCACTATCCAATACAATTTGTCATTGTCTGAAACTGCTTCAAAATCCCCAGTGTTGACGTCAGCAACATTTTTGTTAAATGACGTTCGAATGTCTATTACGGCAGGGATCATGCATCATAATTCGATTTTGCCAGCTACAATGACTGATTTTGAGCTTCGGGTGCAGCCGCGGGATTACGTGCAACGCGCAAGTTTTCGTGGATATTCTTGCGACATTCCAGCAGGTGAGTCAATTTGTAGCTTAACGGGTTTAACATATGAGATGACCAAAGGTGGATATGGCTATTTGCACGATGCTATCGGTGTTGTGTCAGTGGGCCTGCCGATGGGAACACTTTACGCGAATTACAGCTACGGCGAATCAACCTATAACGATGCTCAATACCCGCAAATGACCAGTTTTAAAGTTGATACGACAACTAACACTCTTACTGCATTTGTTTATCTACCGGGTGCAGGCAGTTGGTTTGAAAGGTTAGTCATGAAGGCCGCTAGAATTAAATATGGTACAAAATATTTAAACCCTATTAGTTCAATTCGCAACGGTGTTAATTGGGAATACGTCTTTAACTTAAATTCTCTGCCGACTGGAAACCATTCACTAGAATTAGAGATGGTCGAGAATCACGGGCCTACCACTGTGTCCCCGCTTCAAACATTCAAAGTAGAAAACGCCACACCAACAATAAGCATTACCAATTCCGGTAGTGCAGTATTCAATGAAATTGTCGGGCTAGATGACTTGGTAGTGTCCATTGCAGATGAATCAAGCTACACCATCGATAGTGTTATTATCTCCGGCGGTTCAGCTAACGACACGGTTTATTTGGCCACTGTAAGTAAAGGCAATAACGTGTATTCATTGCAATATCCAAGGCTTTTCCCATCACTTACATCCGGTGAGATTTATACTTTAACGGTGAAAGCTACCGACGTTTTTGGCAACCAAGGCGTTAGTAGCAAGAGCTTTACTTATCAGCCGCCTAACATAGTAAATGTAGGCTCATTAACCACTCTTGCAGTATCTAGGGATTTAGCTAGCTCTGCAGACAAACCTGTCAGTGAAGTCGTCATTAATGATCTGAGAACAGTTGAAAGCCAGCTCGCTTCGGGACCGCAAGATGCTTTATTTACGTTACGCACTGACGCAGAAATAAGTGTTCAGGTACTTGGTCAAGTGGTAAAGCCAGGTCAAACGGTAACGTTAAACCCGGTGGCTACTTCGGGAGTCGTTAAATTTTCGGTGTATCCCGCGGCGAGCGGTCAAAAAGGGAAGGCACAGTTTTTATTTGAAATATTAGAAGTGAAGAGCAACATCTGATAAGGGCGTTGTTGCCTAAATCAATCTTAGGTATGCCTTTTCCTAAAAGGGTTCCTGGTATTAATTGACCCTCTGGCGAATAGGCATACCCAGTCCTATGACTTTGTTCATCACTTTCACACCAGCCAGTGCCTCGCCGACTTGGCCGTTGTAGTCCCGCAGGCTCAATTTCGGGCTAATCAGTTGCTTGTAACGATACATAGCTGTTTCTGACAGGGAGCGTTGGTGATAGTCATTCTCTTGTTTCCATTGTTTGAGTTCATCACTTTTCAGAGCGCTGACGGCCTCGTTTCTGGGATGACCTTCTTCCCAATAACCTGCATTTTTTCGCGGCGGTATCGTAGGTTTACACCCTCTGCGTTTCAGCAGCTTATGACATTGTTTGGTGTCATAAGCACCGTCAGTTGACACTTGTTTTACCTTGCGCCTTAGTGGGTTTAATAACGTTGGGAGAACCTCACTATCTGCCACACTCTCTAAACTGACTTCGGCTGCGATGACTTCATGTGTGGCCGCATCTATCGCAAGGTGCAACTTACGCCAAGTTCGGCGTTTTTCCTTACCATGTTTACGCATTTTCCATTCACCTTCGCCATATACTTTCAGTCCTGTGGCATCGACAACTAAGTGAGCAATCGCGCCTCGGCAAGGGGGGCGGTAGTTAACTTTGACTGTCTTTGCCCGCTTGCTGATGCAGCTGTAACCAGGTGAAGTTAATTGCAGACTCATCAAACTAAACACTGAGTTGAGAAAACCTTCTAGTGCTCGCAAGGGGAGATTAAACAAACCTTTGAGCATTAAGGCGGTTTCTATCGCCGTGTCACTGTATTGAAATCCCCGACCTCGACCACCATGGTGTTCAGTGTGACACCAGAGGTTGAGCGCCTGCTCGTCTATCCAAAAAGTCAGTGAGCCTCGGTTGGTCAACGCCTTGTTATATTCCGGCCAATTGGTAATGCGAGATTTAGATTTGCCCATCTGATAGCGGTTCCTGCGTGGTATTCACAGGATCTGATCGCATCTGAGACGGAAGGTTCATTCATTTAGGCAACAACGCCCCGTGCGGGGCCTCAATCGGGAGCGCCTGCTGAAACAGCCAGGTGATTTTGGGTTGGTGCTGGAATCCTTCGTCTACAACGAATTGCGCAAACAGGCGGTGTGGATCGAGGAGCCCTTGAACTTCTACCACTACCGTGACAAGGACAAGGTGGAGGTCGATGTGATCATTGAAAACGCCATGGGCGATTGTTTTGCCATTGAAGTCAAAGCGGCGGCAACCTTGAGCACGAAAGATTTTACCGGCTTGAAACGCTTTCAAAGTGTGGCCGGCAAGCGCTTTAAAATCGGTGTCCTGCTCTACGATGGCGATCATACGACGGCTTTTGGTGACAATCTCTTTGCTGTCCCGCTGGGAGCGCTCTGGTCATGAACGAAAACCACACCATTGGCCAGCTGGCCAAGACAGCAGGTGTCAACGTCGAAACCATCCGCTACTACGAACGCCGTGGTTTGATCCGTCAACCACCCAAACCCGCAGAGGGATACCGTACCTAACCAAACGCAACCTTGGCTCGGATTTTATTCATCAAACGCGCCCAGGAACTGGGTTTTACGCTGGAGGAGATCAACAACCTGCTGTCATTGGGCGAGTCGCATTGCTCGGAAGTCCAGGAGCTGGCCGAAGCAAAGCTGGCCAGCGTGCGTGAAAAAATTAACGATCTACACCGCCTGCAACAGGTGTTGGAAGAGCTCGTCACACAGTGCCGGACCAATCCTGACAATGCGGCATGTCCTATTGTTGAATCCCTCCAACCTGCTCCTCGTCAATAAAAGGCATTGGACTTGACTCCGTACC
>Ga0247725_1000151_pt1 | contig 79032 bp, 83 predicted proteins | sample OKSTACKMCFT3sol_FD_183021 | JGI IMG/M metagenome (GOLD analysis project Ga0247725, IMG submission 183021) | Subsurface sediment microbial communities from gas well in Oklahoma, United States - OK STACK MC-FT3-sol | ecosystem: Environmental > Terrestrial > Deep subsurface > Rock core/Sediment...
ATGACGCTCAGGCTCTGGCCAAAACATCGGGCTTAAAGCTTGCTCTGATTTATGGGGGCGAGGGTTATGATTCTCAACGCCAATTGCTGGAACAAGGCGCAGATATTTTAATTGGTACCACTGGCCGGTTAATAGACTACTTAAAACAAGGCCTGTACGACCTGTCACAAATTCAGGTGGTGGTGCTGGATGAAGCCGATCGTATGTTCGATTTGGGTTTTATCAAAGATATCCGTTTTATGTTCCGCCGTATGCCTCCTGTGACTGAACGTTTGAGCTTATTATTCTCTGCCACTTTGTCTTACAAGGTGCAGGAACTGGCTTTTGAACAGATGAACCAGCCCGTGCATATTCATGTGGCGCCTGAACAAATGACTGGCTCACGTATTTCTGAAGAATTATTTTATCCGTCAGACGAACACAAAATGAAGTTGTTGCTGACGTTGATGGAAGAAGAGTGGCCGGATAAAGCCATAGTTTTTGCCAATACCAAACACTGCTGTGAAGATATTCATGCCTGGCTGGAAGCTGATGGCCACCGTGTCGGTTTACTTACAGGGGATGTGATCCAGAAAAAACGTCTACGTATTCTGGAGGATTTCACCAGCGGTAAACTGGATATTCTGGTCGCTACTGACGTCGCAGCGCGTGGTTTACATATTCCTATGGTCAGTCATGTCTTTAACTACGACTTACCTGACGATTGTGAAGACTATGTACACCGTATTGGTCGCACTGGTCGTGCCGGTGAAAGCGGTAAAGCCATCAGTTTTGCCTGTGAGCGTTATGCGTTAAACCTGACGGCTATCGAAGACTATATTCGTCATGCTATCCCTGTTACCCAATACGATACTTCTGCGTTGCTGGAAGATTTGACTGTGCCCAAACCAAGGGTCAGACGTCGTCCAGGTCAGGCACGCAGCGGTGGACGACCTAATCAGAATGGGCCAAGAAACCCACGTAGCCGCCCGCGTTAAGTCTATGGACGGCGCGGCTAAACCGACACAGCATAATGATATTTATGCTGTGATCGATCTCGGCTCCAATAGCTTTCATATGTTGATGGTGAAAGTGGTTGGCGGCAGCGTCCAGGTGATAGGGCGGGTCAAGCGCAAAGTGCGTTTGGCCGCTGGTTTAAACGATAGTTTAGTACTGAGTAAACAAGCCATGACCCGGGGGTGGGAATGCCTGGCTTTGTTTGCTGAACGTCTGCAAGATATTCCCTCAGAAAATATTCGTATAGTGGGTACTGCCACGCTGCGATTAGCCCGTAACGTCAAAACTTTTCTGGTTGAAGCAGAGGCTATTTTAGGCCAGCCGATAGAAGTTATTTCCGGTGAAGACGAAGCCCGTATTATTTACCTAGGTGTGGCTCATACTTCGAATTGTGATTCGAACCGACTGGTGATCGACATAGGCGGCGCTTCCACTGAAATAGTGGTAGGTCAGGGCTTCCAGCCAATATTATTGTCCAGTCTGAATATGGGCTGCGTTACTTTCCTTGAGCGTTATTTCGGCAATAACGAATTAAGCGAAGCCAACTTTAATGCCGCTATTGCTGCAGCTGAACATGAAATCCGTACCATCAGCGATCAGTACCTGCAACAAGGCTGGCAAAATGCCGTCGGCGCTTCAGGCACAGTGCAGGCTATGCAGGAAATTTTGGTAGGTCAGGGCAAAGACGAAGTCATCACCTTGCCACGACTGGAAGCTATTATGCAGCAGGCTTTGGCTTGTGGCCATATGGACCAGCTGAACTTACCCGGCCTGGCTCAGGAACGTAAACAGGTATTCCCTTCTGGTTTAGCTATTTTAATAGCGCTGTTCCGGGTGCTGAATATCGCCGGCATGACCTTATCCGGTGGTGCTTTGCGCGAAGGTGTGCTTTACAGCATGTTGCCGCAGTTACAGCACCAGGATGTGCGTGCCCGCACTATGCAAAGCATGATGGTGCGCTATTATATCGACCAGCAACATGCACAGCGTGTCGCCGACATGGCCGCTACTTTGGCCTCCCAGCTGCATCAGCAATGGAATTTGTCCAGTTTTGAAGGTTTAGCCATGTTGCGCTCAGGCGCTTTGCTGCATGAGCTTGGCTTGTTGATTGAATACAAAAACCATCACCATCATGGCGCTTATATTATTAGTCATGCTGAGCTGCCAGGTTTTACCCGCGCTCAGCAACAGTTACTGATGGCGCTGGTGTATAACCACAGAGCCGATATTCACAAAGAAATTCTATCGAAACAAACCATGACATCAGTGTTACTGGCCGTGCGGCTAACCCGTTTATTGCGGCTGTCGGTGATTTTGTCAATGCGTCGTCGGCATGAAGTATTACCTGAAGTGCAGATCACAGCACAAGCTGAAGCTTTGACTTTAACTTTACCTGCAGGCTGGTTGGATCATCATCCGTTGATGCGGGCTGAGCTTGAGCAGGAAGTGGTGTATCAACAACAAGCAGGCTGGCAGCTAAGTATTGAATAAAGGGTCAGAGTTTGGCTCTGACCCTGTTTATTTTATCCTCGTAACCAAATCGCCGCTTTTTTCGCAAAGTAAGTCAGGATGCCGTCGGCGCCAGCGCGTTTAAAGGCTAACAGTGACTCCATCACTATAGCTTCTTCGGCCAACCAGCCATTCTGAATAGCCGCCATATGCATAGCGTATTCGCCACTGACCTGATACGCAAAAGTAGGCACGCCAAATTCGTCTTTAACGCGACGGACTATATCCAGATAAGGCATTCCTGGTTTTACCATCACCATGTCGGCGCCTTCTTCCAAGTCCAGAGCCACTTCACGTAAGGCTTCGTTGCTGTTGGCTGGATCCATCTGATACGACTTTTTATTGCCGCCTTTTAAGTTGCCGGCTGAGCCCACGGCATCGCGGAACGGACCGTAATAAGCTGAAGCATATTTAGCAGAGTAAGCCATGATTTTGGTGTTTACATAACCTTCAGCTTCAAGCGCTGAGCGAATGGCACCAATACGACCATCCATCATGTCAGACGGTGCCACTATATCAGCGCCCGCCTCAGCATGAGACAGGGCCTGCTTCACCAGAATATCTGTAGTGATGTCGTTCAGCACATAACCGTCGTCATCAATAATGCCGTCCTGACCATGAGTAGTGAAAGGGTCGAGGGCTACATCAGTGATCACGCCTAATTCAGGAACATGTTGTTTTAACATCCGCACAGCCCGTTGCGCTAAAGCGTCAGGGTTGTAAGCTTCTTCAGCTAAAAGAGATTTTTTCTCGGCCGCTGTGACTGGGAAAATAGCTATGGCAGGAATACCTAAGGATGCTAATTCTTTTGCTTCTACCAGCAATAAATCCAGCGATAAGCGCTCTATACCTGGCATAGAAGGAATAGCCTGACGCTGATTTTCACCTTCAACAATAAACATTGGATAAATCAAGTCGTCTACTGTGACACGGTTTTCGGCCATTAGACGACGGCTAAAGTCAGACTGGCGCATACGGCGTAAGCGGCTGGCAGGAAAGTATTCGTTAAACTGACTCATCTGGAGTCTCCTTGGTTGAGATCTCTGACTCAAGACTGCAAACAACCCTATTCCGACCTTCATTTTTGGCCTGATAAAGGGCGATGTCTGCGGCTTGAATATAATCCGAACTGATGCTGCTTATTTGAGCTACTGCTGCATAACAACCTATGCTAGCGCTGATGGATAACTGCAGCTCTTCATGTTGTACAGGGGATGCATTAAGGCAAAGGCGCAGTTGCTCTGCCAGCAGCATAGCTCCTTCAGTGTCTGTATTGGGTAGAATAATGGCAAACTCTTCGCCGCCATAACGACAGAGGTAATCTGTACTGCGTTTTAATTCTTGCTGCAGCCGATGAGCGACTTCTTTGATGACCAAATCACCAACAAGATGACCATAGTTGTCATTGATGGATTTAAAGTGGTCGATGTCGATCATCAGCAAACCTAAAGTACTGCGCTCGCGTCGACTGCGTTTTATTTCCGCATTAATTTTTTGGTCAAAAAAAGCTCTGTTACGCACGCCGGTAAGGGCGTCTCTGGTATTTTGCTGTTCCAGAAGTTTGTTTTTATCCGCTAATTCAGTCAGGGTTATTTGCAATTCAAGGGTGCGCTGCTGAATGCTGTCTTCCAGCTGGTCTGCCACGTCCTGTTGCCATTTCCTTTGTTGCAGATAAAACAATAACCAAGCCAACAAGCTGCTTAGAATTGCTCCAATAGCGATACCAAAAAGCAGCACAGGCCACTGTAGCAACACTCTGTCAATCAACATGCTTTAAGTCCTGTGGCAAATTAAACACCTTGTAGCTATTTTGCATGCTGATTTGCTGGATCTTATCAACAGATTCTCCAGTTAATCTTGCAATACAAAGTGCTATTTCAGCCAGATACATGGGTTCATTGCGTCTGCTTTTTGGTTTTTGCTGCAGTGTCCGGGGTAAAAGATAAGGAGCATCAGTCTCAATCAGTAACCTGTCCAAAGGCAAGTAGTTCAACGCTTCTACCAGTTGATCATGGCGGCGATCATCACAAAGCCAGCCTGTAATACCTATATACAAACCGAGATCAAGGTAGGCCCGCATTTGGTGTAGATCACCAGTAAAACAGTGCGCTACTCCCTGCTGGATCTGATACTGCTTTAGCAAAGACAACTGAGTGTCAAAGGCGTCACGCTCATGCAAATATATCGCCTTATTGACTTTTTTTGCCAGTTGCAACTGTAGTTCAAACACCTCTATCTGGCGGTCGCGAGGCGAAAAATCCCGATTAAAGTCTAAACCACATTCTCCAACCGCGACCACTTTATGATGCGTCAGCATCAACTGTAACTGCTGCAAATCATCAGAGCTGACCTGGGCAGCATAATGCGGGTGTACCCCTGCTGTGCAAAAAAAATTGGGATCCAGTTCTGACTCAAGCTGATTTTTTCTTGTTTCGTCGATATCAGTGCTGATTAGCAGCATAGCGTGCACGCCAGCTGTCCTGGCTCTGTCAATAACCTCCTGGCGATCCAGGTCAAACTGAGCGTTCAGAAGGTTGACTCCGATATCAAACACCAGGATTAATCCTCTAACCTGGCGACCTTGGTTTGGCGTTCTGACCCTTTTCTGGTTAACAGGAATGAGTTGAATACCCCTCTGATGATCGTGACTTCTTCACCTTTACGCAGTAAAAAGCCATCACTGGAGATCTGACGCCATTTTTGGCCATTGTCCAGAGTCACAGTCCATAAACCACGTTTTGACTGCTCTATCGAAGCTACAGTCGCTGTAAGGCTGCTAGCAAGCCCCTTAGTGACTTCTTTGTGCTCTATACCGAAGTTGTCAGTATTGGTCTCTGCGATGACCTGATTATTTGCAGTTGGTGCTCTCTCGAGGTCTTGTTGGTCTTCCGTCTTAACGACAGTTGAATTAAATGTTTTAGTACCAATTTTGTCATAGCAGGTTAAACGTTGCAGATCATTTTGCACTGCGCGACACTGTGACAGTTGGTCAGACAATTCTGCAGCATTGGCCGATACGGCCCAAAGGGTCAAGACTAAAATACCGAATTTACTACTCATCATTATTTTCCTTACTGAATCTCTGTTTGTTCTGACTCGGCCTGAACGTAAAAACGGCTGAGCCAAATACCCAATTCATACAACAAGCACATGGGGACAGCCAGCAATATCTGAGACAATACATCTGGTGGTGTCAGTAACATGCCAATAATAAACGCAAACACTACAAAATAAGGGCGCTTTTCCACCAGTTGCTGACGACTTACTGCACCTGTCCATACTAATAACAATACAGCGACCGGAATTTCAAAAGATAAACCAAAAGCGAAAAAAAGTTTTAACACAAAATCGAGATAGCTACTGATGTCAGTTGCTATAGTCACGCCTTCTGGCGCCACACTGGTAAAAAAACCAAAGACTATTGGGAAAACAACGTAATACGCAAAAGCTATACCGCAATAGAACAACACTGTACTGGACACAATAAGTGGCGCGACCAGATGTTTTTCTTTTTGATACAAAGCGGGGGCTACAAACAACCAAATTTGCCACAGCATATAAGGTACTGTAAGGCACAAGGCAACAATAAAGGTCAGTTTAAACGGAGCAAAAAACGGCGCTGCTACATCTGTCGCTATCATGGAAGCGCCGGTAGGTAACACCGCCATTAAAGGCGATGCCATCAGATGATAAATATCTGCGGCAAAATAAGCCAGGCAGATAAATACCAGCAGCACAGCCATCACTGTATTTAACAGCCGACGCCTCAGTTCAATCAGGTGTCCTAACAAACTGTTAGGATTTGTGGTTTTTGTCATCTGCTACTACTGATTCTGGTGAAACGGATACTGTGCTGGCTGCAGGCTCTGCCTGTTGTACAGGCGCACCCACAACCGGCGTTGCAGCAGGATAAGGGTTAGTAACATCCGCAGCGGCTTGACGTAGCTCTGTGATTGCCTGCATTTCTTCAGTGGTCAGGTTGAGCAAGCCTTTTTCTTCGGCTTGTTTTAACTTGTCGTGCAGCTCCTGTACCCGAAGTTCGTCATTTAATTCAGCCTGCATTTGCTGGCCGAATTGTTTTACACTGCGGACAAAACCACTAACGCTGCGAATAGCGCCTGGTAATCGCTCTGGGCCTAACACCAGCAGAGCAACTACGGCTATAACCACTAATTCCCAAAAGCTCATTTAGCGTTGTTCAGGAGTTTTTGCTGATTCAGCAGTGGCCGGAGCCGTTTCTTTAGTCTCAGTTTTTAGTTGAGGCTGAGGTGTCTGTACCACAGGGGCTACAGGCTCACTGTTTTCTTCAGAATCTTTGACTGAGTTGCGGAAACCTTTGATAGCTGAACCCAAATCAGAACCTATACCACGCAGACGCTTGGTACCAAACAGCAGGACAATAATCACCAGTATGATTAATAACTGCCAAATACTAATGCCACCAAAACCCATGTTATTCTCCTTCGCTTTTTTAAACCGTTACTACGGAACTGTTTGTCCGTTAATTTATTTTAAAAACAAAACCCAGTGCGACCAGCACAAGTCCCGCCGCTGTTATAGACCAACCAGATGTCAGTAATAAGACAGCACTTAACAAACTGCAGCCCGCCAATATGGCATAAGCCAGTTTTTTTGTCTGGTTCTGTTGTTGTAATTGCATTTGCTGTAGCGCTGCTAACAGGCTGCTTTGCTGTTTAGGGCCTTGTTGTAAATACTGATGCAACAATCCCGGCATTTCTGGCATCTTTTCTGCCCAGAAAGGCAAATTGGCCTTCACCTCCCGCCACAAGGCGGCGGGGCCCATTTGCTGTTGGACCCAGTTTTCCAGAAAAGGTTTGGCTGTTTGCCACAAATCTAATTGTGGATACAACTGCCGGCCTAAGCCTTCAATGTACAACAGAGTTTTTTGTAACAATACCAGTTGTGGCTGAACCTGCATATTAAAGCGACGGGCAGTATTAAACAGATTAAACAGTACCTGGCCAAAGGAGATATCCTGCAGAGGTTTCTGGAATATAGGTTCGCAGACAGTTCGTATAGCACTTTCAAATTCTTCTACGCTGGTATCGGGAGGGACCCAGCCTGAGTCTACATGTAGTTGCGCTACTTTTAAGTAATCACGGTTAAAGAAGGCGACAAAGTTCTCTGCCAGATAACGTTTATCTTCTTTGTTTAAGGTGCCTACTATACCGCAGTCGATGCCAATGTATTTAGGGTTATGCGGAGTTTCAAAGGAAACAAAAATATTACCGGGGTGCATATCTGCATGAAAAAAGCTATCGCGGAACACTTGGGTGAAGAAAACTTCTACTCCACGTTTAGCCAGTAATTCTAGATTGGTGCCCTGGGCTTTTAGTGCCGTTAAGTCTGATACTGGTATACCATAAATCCGCTCCATAACTATGACGCCAGCTCTGCTGTGGTCGGCGTATACATAAGGTATGTACAGCGAATCTGAACCTTCGAAATTGCGTTTTAACTGAATAGCGTTAGCAGCCTCGCGTTGTAAGTCCAGTTCGTCCAGAATAGTCTTCCGGTACTCTGCGACCACCTCTTTAGGGCGCAACCTTTTTCCGTCAGGCAGATAGCGGGCTACCAAATCTGCCAGTGCTTCCATCAGCTCTAAATCGGCCAGAATTTGAGGTCTGATATCAGGCCGAATCACCTTAACTACAACATCAGCTAAGGTGCCGTCAGTTTGTTTAAGTTGAGCAGTATGAACCTGAGCTATAGAGGCAGACGCCAACGGTTTTTCATCAAACTGCTCAAACAAGTCGGTGATTTGTTCTAAACCCAGTTGCTGAATAATTAACTCTTTCGCCTGCTGACCAGGAAAAGCCTCTACTTTGTCTTGTAACTTGGCCAGTTCATCCACCCATTGTTCAGGAAACAAATCGCGCCTGGTGGATAACATCTGACCAAACTTGACCCACACCGGCCCAAGCTGTTGCAAAGCCAGCCGTAAGCGCTCACCTTCGGTCTTGTCCGGGTGTTTATTGTTTAGCCAAAAGATGGTATTTCGTGCAGTGCGGAAATACCAGGGCAGCCATTGCTGTGGGATAAGTTGCTCCAGTCCATACTGCAGCAGGGTTTTTAAAATATGGTAAAAACGGCGCAGACCCAAAATTACTCCTGCCTGAAGGCGTTATGTCGGCTCAATTGATCCAGTCTTGCCTGTAATTGACTGACGTCACGGCTGAATTGGTTCATTTCTGCTTGTGTTGGGCTCAATGCAAGTTCGTCCTGAGCCAGTTCAACAGCAGCGTGTTCCAATTGCTTTAGTTGCGTCTGTATATATAGCTGCAGTTGTTTGATCGCCAATGCGACTTTATGGGCCAGCGCATCACCCAGCCAAGCAGACAGATGTTGTTGCCAGTCAGGGTCCAATTGTTGTAACAGGCTGCTGAACTGCTGTGCTACCTGCAGATCACCATCAATTTGCAGTTTGTCCTGTTTTATTAAACGGGTGAGCTGGCCAGGGTCATTCAGTTGTTGTAAGGTCGCAAGGTCTGTACTGATCACACAATCGACTTTCTCGTTATGTTGATTCAGCAGTAAGCTTTCTGTTGTTGCAGATAAAACAAAACGCCATGGCAGTTCCTGTAACTGCAAGGCGAGTTGTTTTCCCTGTATTTTCTGCAACAAGGCTGGGGATGCAGGGTCCATAGCCACTACTTTGTGCAGCACTTTTTCTAATGTGGCGCAGATTAGTTGTGGCACTAAACTCAACATCAGAATTTGTAACCTTTGTGCAGAGCCACTATACCACCGGTCAGATTATGAAAGCTGACATGTTCAAAACCAGCAGTTTCCATCATTTGTTTTAAGGTGTCCTGATCCGGATGCATGCGGATAGATTCAGCCAGGTACTGGTAACTTTCTTTGTCGTTTGCTACCAAACCACCAATAGCGGGCAATAATTTAAAAGAATACAGATCATAGACTTTACTCAGCCATTCGTACTCAGGTTTGGAGAACTCTAATACCAGCAAGCGGCCACCTGGTTTCAGCACTCTGTACATAGAACGCAGGGCAGCGTCTTTGTCCGTGACATTACGCAGGCCAAATCCGATGCTGATAATGTCAAAGCTGTTATCAGCAAAAGGCAGAGCTTCTGCGTTAGCCTGCACATAATCAATGTTATTAACTAAACCTGAGTCACGTAACTTGTCACGACCCACATTGAGCATAGATTCGTTAATATCTGCCAGTATCACTTTGCCTGTAGGACCAACTCTTTTCGAAAACAAGGCAGTGATGTCACCAGTACCGCCAGCTAAATCCAATACCTGATGACCAGGACGAACACCACTACAATCTATAGTGAATCTTTTCCAGAGGCGGTGGATGCCCATAGACATCACGTCGTTCATCAGATCGTATTTGGCCGCAACGGAATGGAATACATTGGCTACGAGTGAAACTTTTTCGGTCTGCTTCACCGTTTTAAAGCCAAAATGAGTGCTATCAGGTTGCTGGTCAGTCATAAAAAAGCCTTTGGCTGTTCGTTGTGAACTAAAGTGGCGCTAGTGTAAAAGATTCGGCGGCTTACGCCAACTTATCCCGACGTTTTATGACAGCACTGATGTTTTAGATCAATTCAAAGAAGCTCTCTGCATAACAATGCCCATTGAGCATAATCTGCAAGTGATGCTGGCCTGGATAATGTTTGCGGGTGGTCAGGTCAACAAAAGCCTGGCTGCGTTCAAATCGTAAATTCTGGCCTGTCCAGACTTTATTACTCAGTTGGAACACTTTGTAATTCAGCTGGCCAGATTTTTTTCGATAACCGATTTTGTATTCCAGCCTTATTTTGGCTTCCAGTTCCGTTGGACCAGAGAGCTCAACCAAAAAATGCAGCGGCCGTTGCGCTGACACTGTGGCGTTATGAATATCCAATCGGACTTGTAGCGGTAACTGCTGCAAACCAAATAAAGCTAAGGCTCTGGGATGAGCCTGTTTCAATAGACCACGTAAAGCATGTTTAACGATCCAATCTGTAATTTGATGCTGGCCAAACCATTTTTCTGCTATGTCCAGCACAAGTTCAGGGTGATCTTTGCTGATATCGTTGAGGTGGTTTGCCACACTGCGTTGTACATAAGGTTCTGTATCAGCTTTCAGCTGTTCCAGAATAGGTAGCAAAGGCGTAGGATTTTGTTTAAAGGCTTTTAGCGCCATACCCCAGGGCAGTCTGGGTCTTGCTCCCTCACTGGCCAAGCGACGCAAATGCACATTGTCAGAACTGGCCCAGGCTTTCATTTGACTTAGAGTTAAATCAGGGTAACGTTGGAAAAATGGCCTGATCGCAAACTCAGCTGTTGAATAACAGGTGAAATGCGCCAAGGCTTTAAATGAGGTTTCCGGATCGTCCAGACCATAAACCTCAACATAATCGGCAAAGATAAAACCCGGCACACCGGAGAAGTGATTGCTGATCGGAAGCAATACTTGAATGGCATCGCTGTAAGGTAAATCAAAGGCGCTGTACAGGGCATGGCTGATCTGACGGGTTCTGGCTTTGAGCTCTAACTGCTGCCAGTCTGCGCCTTGAGTTTGTCGCAGAAATTGTTCTGTCGAAAAGGCTTGATGTTGTTGCTGACATAATGCCGCTAACCGCTGCAGAAATGCCGGACTAAACAGATCTTTGAGCAAGCTGGCCATATCAGGTTGCCAGCATTAACTCTGTCGCCACCTGATTGCGGCCGCGAACTTTTGCTTCAAGTAATACTTTGCTGCTACGGGATAAAAATTGATGCCAGTTTTCCGCTGTGTTGTAGATGCTGACGCCTAGGGAAATCGTCACTTTAGGCAAAGTTTTCTTACTTTTCGCCGAGACAAAGCGTAATTTCTCTACACCTTTACGCACTTGTTCTGCTATTTCCCCTGCTGTGCGTAAATCAACATCCGGTAATAAAATTAGAAACTCTTCACCACCTGAACGAACAGGCAAACCACTTTCCTGTACATAACTTGCAATTTTTCTCGCCACTTTGCTCAGGATCACATCACCAACACCAAAGCCATAATCCTGATTAAATTGGGAGAAATGATCCAGATTGACTGCTATTGCAGCTATCCGGCGGCCCGGATTTTCGCTTAACCAAAGATCCAGATGCTCCTGCATCGCAAGCCTGTTATACAAACCAGTCAAAGGATCTAACTGTCGTTCTTTTTTCAGGTTTTCCAATTCAGATCTCAGTGCATGACACTGTTCATTAGAAAAATCGAGCTGATCTTTGAGTTTTTGCTGACTGGCTTTAATAGCGTAAGTGGCACTAATGACTTTATTGACGCTTTCACGGCTGCGGTTCGCGTTGTTTGGGTCAAACCCAAGTAATGCTTGATCCAACACATCTAAATAATGCTGCACAGCCTCGCTGGCAATATCTGTAGTGCCGGACAATTTGCCGAGCATAGATGTGACTTGTTGGCTCAACTCTTCCTGACGTTGGTGTTGCGGGCTTAACCACTGACTATAAAGCTCGGCCAGAACAAAATCGTCAAAGGTACTTTGAACAGCCAGTTTTTGCTCTATCGCCTGGCATAAACCATCGTTTTGGCCGTTGATATACTCATAGATCACTGTGTAATTGACCGGGTGGGCTGCCAAACGATGCCGCTGTAAAAAAGCGGCGGTCAGCGCTGCCTTTTCACTTGCCTGCTCGATTGAGTCCTGATATTTCATGCCAAACACAACTCCACTAAATACTACTGCTAATTTAGCCTTCAAAACGTAATGTTACGCGAAACTTACGTTGAGGCAAACAAACTGATGTTGTTAAGCTGACATATCTAATAGAAAAAGTCTGCATCTTCAGCTTTATTAATGACTTATTTTTTATATTTTTTTTCTGATTGTCTAAAAAAACGTATTTTGGTGGTTAAAAAACAGCTTTTTTGGTCTGTTCGATCTGAATATTGCGGCCAAAATGCGAAAAGCTTAGTTCGCTGCTCTGGTTGTAAGAACTGAACAGAGTAGAATCAGAAAAAAAGCAGGGGAAATAAAATGCGCCAGAAATTTATGGTTTTTTGTATGGTGTGGTTAGTGACAGCTTGTAGCAGTCAGACTATTAAACCTAAAGATTTTGACCAGTTTGCCAATGAGCTGTGGCAAGCGGAGCAAAATTTAGTAAGCCGCAGTAAAATAAGTTTGCCCGATATGTCCGCTGCTACTTTGGCTGCTCAATCTAAACAAAGGCAAATGTGGTTAAGTAAGTTACAGCAGTTTGATGCCACTAAGCTAACTGAGCAACAACAAATCAACCACGCAATCCTGGCTTATATACTCAAAGATGCCATTTCCGAATACCAGTATGGTGCTCATTTAATCCCGATAACGGCAGAATCAGGCTTTCACAGTGATCTGGCGTTTATGGTGTCGGGCACAGAGTTTAAGACGAAGCAGGATTATCAGGACTACCTGACTAAGTTAAAAACCATCCCTGTTTACATGCAACAACAAACACAGTGGATGCAACAAGGCTTAACCACAGGTATGACTCAACCAAAAGCGGTGTTAGCCGGTTTTGAGCAAAGTATTCTGGCTTTTGTCAGTAAAGCGGGTGAGCAGAACGTGTTTTATCAGCCGTTTAACCAAAAGCCGGACTTTATTGATATGAATAGCTGGGCAGCCTTGCAGCGTGAAGCACAGCAGGTTGTTGATCGACAAATTAACCCAGCTTACCTGCAGTTTTATCAGTTTATGGTACAGCAGTATTTACCAGGTGCCCGTGACAGCATCGCAGCCAGTGATTGGCCTCAAGGTCGTGACTACTATCAAAACCGACTGGAACATTACACCACTTTAAAATTGACGCCAGAGCAAGTACATCAGATTGGCCTGGATGAAGTTGGCCGTATTCGTGCGGAAATGCAAACCATCATCACAAAAGTGGGCTTTAACGGAAGCTTTGCCGAATTTATTCAGTTTTTGCGCTCAGATCCGCGGTTTTATGCAAAAACTCCAACAGACTTACTAAAAGAAGCCTCTTTTATCGCAAAACAAATAGACGCCCAATTACCGAAATATTTTAAAACCTTGCCCAGAACACCTTATGGTGTTGCGCCAGTCCCTGCAGAAATAGCTCCAAAATACACTACTGGTCGTTACGCAGGGACCAACAGAGACGATAGAGCGGGTTTTTATTGGGTCAATACCTATGCGCTGGATCGTCGCCCTTTGTATGAGATGGAAGCTCTGACCTTACATGAAGCTGTTCCCGGTCATCATTTGCAAATTTCTTTAGCAAGAGAGCAGTCGGCATTACCTGAATATCGCCGCAATTTTTATACCTCTGCATTTGGCGAAGGCTGGGGCCTGTATTCAGAGTATCTTGGCATCGAAATGGGTTTTTATCAGGATCCATACAGCGATTTTGGCCGTCTAACCTACGAGATGTGGCGCGCGGCCCGTTTGGTGGTAGATACGGGTATGCATACTATGGGCTGGAGTCGTCAGCAGGCGATAGATTTTCTGGCCAGCAACACAGCCTTATCCATGCACAACGTAACAACAGAAATTGATCGTTATATCAGTTGGCCTGCTCAGGCTTTGTCGTACAAGCTCGGTGAACTGACGATAAAACGGTTACGTAAACAGGCTGAACAAGAGCTGGGCCATCAGTTTGATCTGCGGGAATTCCACGAGGTGGTATTAAGTAATGGCAGCGTACCTTTGTCGGTGCTGGAGCAGCAAGTTGGCCGTTACATTCAACTGAAAAAATCCTAGTAAAGTGTTCTTAGCCAACTACAGAATTTCGTCGTGATTCTGTCATAGGATTCTGCTGCTGGCTCTGCTAAAGTGCCGCTGTTTTGGGTGGCGTCTGGCGCTGAAAGGAGATGAGTTTAGATGTGGATGTTGTTGTTACTGCTTGCGGTGGCTCCTATAGTGTTTTTAGCCTTAAAACTGGACCAGTTGGGCAAGATGCAAAACAGGCTGAAGGTGCAGTTGCATTTCGCTGAACAGCAGTCAGTGCAACTTGAGCATCTGGCCTTTTGGTTAGCTGAAGAACAAAGCCAGCAATTGTTGGTCAAGGTGCATCAGGCTGGGCGGGCCCATACTAAAGCACCTGTTTGGTACCTGCACACTGAACTCTTGTGTAAAGCTATTCCGGTTTTATGTAAAGAGCAGGCCAACCATAATACGTTACCTCGCCAGGCTGTTGCCAAATTTTTGAAACAGCAGAATCAGCTCAGTTTTAATGAAATGGAAAACTTTATCCGTCACCACCCGGTGTTAACGGAGTTTTGGCAAAGTAATACTTTGACCTCTTATCTGAAACTCTGTCAGCGGGCGGTCGAGATGTTACAGGACTATCAGCCGGCGCATTCGGACCGTTTAGCAAGTTAAGTCTCGTCGTACGAGTCGCTTAGTCACGCAGGAAAACTTTAGGCGCAGTATTAATCTGACCGTCCTCATCAATACTGGCCATCTTCAGGCCAGCTTTTAATACTGCCACCTTTTGCTGCTCCTGTTGTCTGACAAAAGACAACTCATAGCCAAAACGTTGTAGCTCAGAAACTGAGAACTTCTGCGCCATGCTAAGCATTTCCCAGAAGTAATTTAAATCCCGTGCTTCGCGCCTTCTTTCTTGCTTCATTGAGCCCCCTTGTCTTTACTCATTGTTATTATGTGCTGCCATTCTGCTGAGCTAACCGGCATAACAGACAACCTGTTGCCTTTTTTCACCAGTGGTAATTGCTCTAGCTTAGTTGACTGCTTGAGTTTGTCGAGTGACAACAGTTGAGGAAATTTTTCGACAAAACGCAGGTTTACAGCGACCCAAGGGGCTTTGGTTCCGGTTGATTTGGCATCAAAATAAGGACTCTGGGAATTGAACTGACTTGGATCCGCGTAGCTGCTTTGCACCACTTCAGCTATACCGGCTATTCCTATGTCTTTGCAACTGGAGTGATAAATAAATACCATGTCGCCGGTTTTGACCTGATCCCGCAGAAAATTGCGGGCCTGATAATTTCTGACACCTTCCCAAACAATGGCTTCAGTGGGTGCTTTGGCAAAATCCTCAATGCTGCATTCTTCAGGTTCAGTTTTAAAAAGCCAATACTGCATTCAATTCGACCTCCTTGGTTTGGTAACATAAAGTTACATACTTTTACTTCTTATTTCAAAATGGCACATTTACTATAACCTCGGTTCGTTGAATTTAGTTTTTATGAATAGTAATGTACAAGCGGTACAATATTTAAACAAGGAGCAGGAACGTGAATAAAACCTTACTAGTGGCAGCTATCGCCACTGCGTTAACACTGAGCGCTTGTGCCAGTGCACCAAAGCAAGATGTTGTGAAAAAAGAAGGCACAACTATTGAAGCGAAACAGGCTCAGGTCGCCAAAGTAAACTCTGAGGGTAAGGTTTGTGAGCATAGCCGCGCTACTGGCTCTATGTTGAAAAACAAACGTTGCCGCACTAAAGCGCAAATTGAAGCTGAACGTGAAGAAGCAAGAAACACTATGAATACTATCCATTCAAGTGTAACTGGTTTAGGCGAAATGCATCGTCAATAATCCCCCAAATGAAGTGCTGGTCTTTTGACAAGCACTTTGCCTCTACTGCAAAGTTGCGTCACAATGCTCTCTTGTTTGTATGAACCGGAGGGAGTTATGAGTCAGGTACTGTCCGACTTATTATCACTGTTAAAACTAGAGACGATAGAACAAGGTTTATATCGGGGGCAAAGTCAGGACCTTGGTTTTAAGGCTGTGTTTGGTGGTCAGGTCATGGGACAGGCATTGTCCGCCTCCAAAGAAACAGTGGAAGCGGATCGCAAAGTGCATTCATTCCACTCCTACTTTTTACGCCCAGGTGATGCAAGCAAACCTATAGTCTACGAAGTAGAAAATATCCGAGATGGTAAAAGTTTCAGCACCAGAAGAGTCAGTGCGATTCAGTTTGGTAAACCTATTTTTTATATGACAGCTTCTTTTCAGGCAGAAGAACAAGGTTTCGAGCATCAGGAGCTGATGCCCCGGGTTCCTGCTCCGGAAGAATTAGTGTCTGACTTAGAGTTTTATCGCGAACATGCCCATTTAATACCTGAGTCGTTACGCAGTAAATTTATCTGTGAAAAACCTATAGAAATGCGGCCTGTGGCTTTTCATAACCCTTTTAACCCGCAGGTAAGCCAAGCTAAACGTTATGTTTGGTTTAAAGCCAATGGTGTAATGCCAGATGATTTGCGGGTACATAAATATCTGCTGGCTTATGCTTCGGATTTTAACTTTCTGCCAACAGCCTTGCAGCCTCATGGTAAGTCTTTTATGGCGCCTAATATGCAAGTTGCCACAATCGATCATGCCATGTGGTTCCACCATGATTTCCGTTTTGATGACTGGTTGCTTTACGCAGTAGACAGCCCAAGCGCCTCAGGTGCCCGTGGCTTGGTGCGTGGTCAGTTCTTTAACCGCGAAGGAGTATTGGTTGCTTCGACCATGCAGGAAGGGGTGATCCGCAGTTACGACAAGGCTCGATAACAGCTTTTGGCAACGATAAAAAACCACCTTTGGGGTGGTTTTTTATCGAACTAAGGCGCCAATCTAATCAGCTTTTCTTTTTCACTATGCTAAGCACAGTTTGCAGTACATCAGCTCTTAATAAGCCATTGACGGTCTGCTGCAGTGGTAACAGTATAGCTGTTGCTTCCAACTCATTCTGCTCGTTGGTATGGCAATAACCTGCCTCACGTAGGGCATTAATTAAAGTCGCAAACAACTGTTTGTCGTGATATTCAGGTGAGCTGATACCATGCAAAGTACTTAAACGCTGTGCCAGTTCATGACTTTGTTGCTCTAAATCAGCGCGAGTCAGTGGACTATGTAATTGCAGTAGATTCAGCACTACAGCGTAGCGTTGTAACACGTCCTGAGCATTAAATGCTAAGAGCTCCAACATAAAATGGCCGGCTTGCTGTACTGGCACTGCCTGCAACTGTGGGCCCGCCGCTTCGATTAACTGCCGTTGGAGTAACTGTTCCAGTACCTGTTCTATATAGGCGTTGAAGTGATCCAGCTGCAAAAACAATTCGTGTTGTAGCAAAGGCTGTAACAGCTGACAAATATTCACCAACTGCACTTTAGTTAAAGCTGGATGCTGCAATAAAGCCGTCGCCAGAATAGCTGGCAACATAAACAAATGGCAGACGTTGTTGCGGTAGTAACTTAACAAAATCGCATTTTCAGGCGTTAACTGAATAATTTGGCCAAAGCTGTCTTGGGATACTTCCACTTTCTTCAGGCTAATCGCATGGTCTATCCACTGGCTAACGGAACCTTCGGGCAAAGTCACACCGCTATGGTAAGGCGCGTAGTGTTGTAAGTTGCGGTAAAACTCCAGTTGGGTTGTAAGCTCTTGTCGTGTCAGTGAATGCTGGCGTGTTGCCAGTAAACAAGTTGCGATCAGGTTGATGCTGTTCAGAGCCGCCGCCTGGTTAATGCGCTGCATGATTTGCGTCGCTAAGGTGGCTACCGCTGGATTTAACCATACAGGTTTTTGTGTGTCAGCCGTTTCTATGGACGCACGCCAGTCAGGAGCTTGTTGGTTTAAAAAAGCATTCAGCGAAATAGGCTGACCAAAATTTACGTACCCATAGCCGTAATCCCTTAGTTTACGTGCCGCACTGAAAACGCCCCCTATGGACTCTTTTTTCTTACTCGAGCCTTTTAGTTCAGTCAGGTAGGTGTTGACCTCCATCACATGCTCATAACCCAGATAAACAGGGACTAAGCTAATAGGTCTGTCGATGCCACGCAATACCGCCTGTACCGTCATTGCCAGCATACCGGTTTTAGGTTGTAGTAAACGACCTGTGCGACTGCGGCCACCTTCAGAGTAATATTTTACCGGGTAGCCTTTGCTGAACAGTTGGCTTAAGTATTCACGAAACACTGCAGAATACAGCTTTTCACCACTGAAGCTGCGGCGGATAAAAAAAGCACCTCCCCGGCGGAAAAAATTACCGACAGGCCAGAAGTTCAGATTAATACCTGCAGCGATATGAGGTGGAGCCAAACCCTGATGGTAAATGACGTAACTTAACAACAGATAATCCATATGACTGCGGTGGCAAGGCACATAAACAATTTCGTGGCCTTTTTGCACTAAGTCAGTAAGCACCTGACCGTTCGTTATTTTTAAGCCTGAGTACAGCTTTTTCCATAGCCAACCGAGAAAACGGTCACCCACTCTTAATGTAGATTCTCGATAATCTGCTGCTATTTCCTCCAATAGCTTCAGAGCTTCAGCGCGCGCTTCTCTGACGCTGATTTTTTTACTTTGCGCTTCTTCTTCAATAGCTTTTTTTAACGCATCAGACGCCAGCAGGGAGTTAAACAAAGCAGCTCTGTCCGGTAGTTTCGGACCAGTTGCAGCTAAACGTTGGCGATAGAAATGGAAACGCGCCACCCGCAATAATTTATGGGCTGTGTCTTCGTTGACTGTGGCATTTTCAATAATCTGACGCACAGAAACGGCTTTACTGAAACGCACCAGGGTATGACGACCGGAAATTAACACAATAAACAGCTTGGCCAACCAACTTGGGGATTCTGATTCGCCCAGCATAGACTTCACGCTGTCTTCTTTACCCGGAGCCCGGCCCCAAAGCACTGATACAGGGATAAGTTGCGCAGAGATCTTTGAGTCCCGCTGATGTGCCTGCAATAACGCCAGACCTTGCTGCATCGCATCAGTGGATGCTCTGCTGCCCCAAAGTACGCGAGGTTGTTCTAAAAAAATAGTACGGGATAAGGTGGCATTACCTAACTGAACCTGAGCCATAGGGTCAGGTAAGCCTAGCTTTTCACAGACTCGGGCCAAGGTAGCCAGATCGCTGGATGAGGCTGTTCTGGTGATATAAAACACCGGCTGTTTTGGCTCAAGTGCCAGATTTTCAGCTAGAGGTTCAGGCACAATTTTACATCTGACCAAAGGTTTGAGTGGCCAGTACAGCACTTTGGCTAACCATGTCATTGGTTTTAACATATCAAATCCGTACTTATAAACAGCCGTTAGAATAGCATGGAAGGTCTTACCAGCAAAACGACTTGGCAGACTGTAAAAGGCTGTATATACTCACAGTATCCACTGTATAGGTATTCAGCATTATGCGTCCATTAACACCAAGACAAGCCGAAATTTTGCAACTGCTTAAAGATCATCAGGCCGCTTCAGGTATGCCGCCTACGCGGGCTGAAATAGCGACTCAGCTGGGATTTAAGTCCGCCAATGCTGCTGAAGAGCATTTAAAAGCGCTGGCGAAAAAAGGTTTTATTGAAATGATGCCAGGCACCTCCCGTGGCATTCGGTTGGTTGAAGATGAAGCCGTCAATGATGTTGATGAGGAAGAGCCAGGCTTGCCATTGATTGGTAAAGTCGCTGCAGGCCAACCTATTTTGGCTGCAGAGCATATTCAGCAACGTTACCAGCTTGATGCCAGCCTGTTTAAACCTAATGCCGATTTTTTATTAAAAGTGCAGGGCATGAGTATGAAAGACATTGGAATTCTGGATGGCGATCTGCTGGCCGTGCATAAAACTACTGAAGCACGGCAAGGACAAATTGTGGTCGCCAGAGTGGAAGACGAAGTCACTGTAAAGCGTTTTCGTCGTGAAGGCCAAATGGTTTATCTGCATCCGGAAAATGGCGATTTTGACGTGATTAAAGTGGACTTAAGCCAACAGCATTTTGCCATTGAAGGCCTCGCCGTTGGTGTGATCCGCACTAGCAGCTGGTAAAAAAACCACCTGTCTCAATAGTTTGCCAATTCATCAAGCACTGGTAGGATCTGTTGGTTTTATCGGTGCTTTTTCATTCTTCGGGTTTACTTCTGTCTGTTCCTTGACTAATTGTTAGATGCAACTGATAACAAAATAGACAAATCAGTGCACCGATTTATACAAGTTAAATCGGGATAATAATAAGAATGGCGGTTGCGGACCAAAGACGAAGTTGGGTGTGTAGTGTCTTTTAATCTGCAATTTGCTTTGTGCAAAGACAGAGGAGAAGTCACGTGGCGAAAACCAGTTATCTGTGTTGGTCGCTGCTAACCTTTTTGCTTGCGTTTTCGACGCAGTCTGCAGAAATGCCTTTGAACATGACTCAAGGGGTTACAGAAATCAGTCAGCAGGTGTACCACCTGCATATGAAGATTTTTTACATTTGCTGTGCAATAGGGGTAGCGGTATTTGGGGTGATGTTTTGGTCCATCATCCATCATCGTAAATCGAAGGGCGTCGAGCCCGCTCAATTTCATGAAAGCACCAAAGTAGAGCTGCTTTGGACTGCTTTACCTGTGGTTATTCTTATTTTAATGGCGATACCCGCCACTCAAACTCTGATAGCGATGGAAGATACCTCTGAAGCTGATGTGACAGTGCTTATCACTGGCTCGCAGTGGAAATGGCACTATAAATATATGGACCACAAAGTAGAGTATTACTCGCTGCTGGCCACACCCCGCAAGCAAATCGATAACAAGCTGAAAAAGGGCGACAACTATCTGTTAGAAGTTGACAGGCCTTTGGTGATCCCAACCGGCAAAAAAGTACGCTTTTTAGTGACGTCGGATGACGTGATCCACTCCTGGTGGGTGCCGGCTTTTGCTGTGAAAAAAGACGCGAACCCGGGCTTTATCAATGAAGCCTGGACCAAAGTTGATCATCCCGGTGTTTACCGCGGTCAGTGCGCTGAGCTTTGTGGCAAGGACCATGGTTTTATGCCGATAGTGGTGATAGCTAAAGATCAGGCTGATTTTGATCAGTGGATAGCTCAGGAAGCTGCCAGTCAGGCTGCTGCTAAAGAGGCTGAACAGAAGCTGCTGGCCATGAATATGAGTAAAGAAGAGCTAATGGCCTTGGGTGAAAAGACCTATATGGGCTACTGCGCTGCTTGTCATCAACCCACCGGCATGGGGATACCTGGTGTTTTCCCTGCGCTTAAAGGCAGCAAAATGGCATTGGAGGACTTACCGGGCCATATCAATATAGTACTGAATGGTAAAACCGGCACAGCTATGCAGGCTTTTGGTAAACAGCTGAGTTTAAGTGAAATTGCAGCAGTGATTACCTATGAGCGTAATGCCTGGGATAACAATACAGGCGATTTGGTACAAGCTGCCGACATCGCCAAAGCACAAAAACCATAGGGGGCGCAGATGAGTACTGTTACTACAGATCCACATGCTCATGCTGAGCACGAGCATCATCATGGGCCGGCTAAAGGCTTAAAACGCTGGCTTTATACCACCAACCACAAAGATATAGGCACTTTATACCTGCTATTTGCACTGACGATGTTTTTTATCGGCGGTGCTATGGCGATGGTGATTCGGGCAGAGTTATTCCAGCCCGGGTTACAGATAGTGCAACCTGACTTTTTTAACCAGATGACCACAGTGCACGGCCTGATTATGGTGTTTGGTGCCGTTATGCCGGCCTTTACCGGTCTGGCGAACTGGCTGGTGCCTATGATGATAGGTGCGCCGGATATGGCTTTACCACGGATGAATAACTGGAGCTTCTGGATCTTACCTTTTGCTTTTAGCATCCTGCTGCTGTCTTTGTTTATGGAAGGCGGCGGCCCTGGTTTTGGCTGGACTTTTTACGCTCCACTTTCAACTACCTACAGCAGCGACAGCACAGCATTGTTTGTGTTTTCAGTTCATATCATGGGCATTTCCTCCATTATGGGTGCTATCAACGTGATAGTGACCATTATGAACCTGCGTGCGCCTGGCATGACCTATATGAAAATGCCATTGTTTGTCTGGACCTGGTTTATTACGGCTTACTTGTTGATTGCGGTGATGCCTGTACTAGCCGGTGCTGTCACTATGGTGCTGACCGACAAGTACTTTGGTACCAGCTTTTTTGATGCGGCCGGTGGCGGCGACCCTGTGTTGTTCCAGCATATTTTCTGGTTTTTTGGTCACCCTGAAGTCTACATTATGATTTTACCTGCCTTTGGTATTGTCTCGAGCATAGTACCGACCTTTGCCCGTAAACCCTTGTTTGGTTATGCCTCTATGGTGTACGCCACTTCCAGTATTGCGTTGCTGTCTTTTTTAGTCTGGGCGCACCATATGTTCACCACAGGCATGCCGGTGTTTGCTGAACTGTTTTTTATGTACTGCACCATGCTGATTGCGGTGCCGACCGGGGTGAAGGTCTTTAACTGGGTCGCCACTATGTGGCGAGGGGCTATGACCTTTGAAGTGCCGATGATGTTTGCCCTGGCCTTTATTGTACTGTTCACTATAGGGGGCTTCTCTGGTTTGATGTTGGCCATTACGCCTGCGGACTTCCAGTACCACGATACCTACTTTGTGGTCGCACATTTCCACTATGTGTTAGTCACTGGGGCCATCTTCTCCATTATGGCGGCAGCCTATTATTGGCTGCCGAAGTGGACTGGTCATATGTACGACGAAACTCTGGGGCAATGGCATTTCTGGTGTTCGTTGATTTCCGTCAACGTACTGTTTTTCCCTATGCATTTTGTTGGCTTAGCCGGTATGCCAAGGCGCATTCCGGATTACGCTCTGCAATTTGCTGACTTTAATGCCTTGATCAGCATAGGTGGTTTTGCCTTTGGTTTATCTCAGCTGCTGTTTGTCTGGCTGGTGGTGAAATGCATTAAAGGCGGTGAAAAAGCCACAGATCAGGTCTGGGAAGGAGCCGAAGGGCTGGAGTGGACTATTCCGTCTCCTGCGCCTTATCACAGCTTTACTACCCCACCGCAAATCAAATAGGGGGCGTTATGGCACTAAAGCATCAACCTATAGTGGTGAAATTATGTCTGCTGACGGCAGCTATGTTTGGTTTTGGTTATGCCTTAGTGCCTTTGTACGACGTGTTTTGTGATTTAACAGGTCTGAACGGTAAAACCTCCAGCATGGCGGCAACAGCCGAAGCTGCTATACCGGATAAAAAACGCGAAGTGCTGGTGGAGTTTATTGCCCGACCAAATAACAACATGCCCTGGGTGTTTGAACCTGTAGTGCACAAACTTCGGGTGCATCCGGGGGAAATTCACCGTATCGATTATCTGGCACACAATATCACAGGCAGAGCCATGACAGCTCAGGCTGTGCCGTCAGTGTCGCCGGGTCAGGCCGCTTTATATTTTAATAAAATGGAATGTTTCTGTTTTACCCAACAACATCTGACGGCAGGTCAGCAGTTATTAATGCCGTTGCAATTTTATGTCGATCCCGCACTACCGGAACAGTTCAGCACCATCACTTTGTCCTACACCTTGTACGAAGTAGAAGCTGCCACCCCGGTCACTGCACAGACAGCAACAGGGGATAACAATGAGTGAAAAATACGAACATTATTACGTACCAGAGCAAAGCCCCTGGCCGATAGTAGGTGCCGTGGCGCTTTTTATGATGGCTTTTGGCGCAGGTCATTTTGTTAATGACGTCACCAAAGAGCAGTCGGGCTTTGGTGGTTATTTACTGCTGGCTGGTGTCGCCACCTTAATTTTTATGCTGGTGGGCTGGTTCAGAAATGTGATTGATGAATCTATGCATGGCTTGTACAGCAAACAACTGGACCGCTCTTACCGTCAGGGCATGAGCTGGTTTATCTTCTCCGAAGTGATGTTTTTTGCCGCTTTTTTTGGCGCTTTGTTTTATGCCCGCACCATTGCCATTCCATGGTTGGATGGTGCCAGCAATAACGCCAGTACAGCTGCTGTGTTGTGGCCGGCTTTTGAAGCGGCCTGGCCATTATTGAAAACTCCCGGTGGTATAGAAACTCAGGCAATGCCGTGGCAAGGATTACCACTTTATAACACGCTGATTTTATTAGCATCTTCCGTCACTTTGCAGTTTGCGCATATAGGGTTGGAGCAAAACAAAAGGGGCCAGCTGAAGCTGATGTTAGGACTTACTATCCTGTTAGGCGCTACTTTTCTTGGCCTGCAGGGAGTTGAGTATGTACATGCCTATCAGGATCTGGGTTTAAAACTGGATTCTGGCATTTATGGCAATACCTTCTTTTTATTGACAGGTTTTCATGGCTTGCATGTCACTCTGGGGGCCATATTCTTGCTGGTGATGTTTTTGCGGATAGTGCTGAAAAATCACTTTACTGCCCATAAGCATTTTGCCTTTCAGGCTGCTGCCTGGTACTGGCATTTTGTTGATGTGGTCTGGTTATGTTTGTTTGTTTTTGTCTACGTGTTGTAGCGCTAGAGGCGGGCTTTTGAGCCCGCTTATACAGCTAATAAGGACGCTCGTGCGGGGTGATTAAACCAAACTGCAAGGCAAGGATCACCAGCAGTAACACTATGGCTGACCACCAGACGCGACGGCCTAAAAACTTCGACATGCTGGGCTGATTTTCATCGTCTTTCAGCATCAGAAACAAAGCACGAAATAAGTTAAAAACAATAAAGAGCAGTAGTGCAATGAGTAAAAGTTTAATCCACATAAAACCTCGCTTAGGGCTGGTCATTCTATGACAGCCAAGCCCTTTGTTACTCATTTAAGTCGCAACTGGCTGTTGGCTGTATTCACTCTGGTCGCTTTTGCACTATTGATCAAGTTGAGTTACTGGCAATGGCAACGCGCTGAGCAAAAACAAACTCAATTGGAGCAGTTGCACAGTGCAGAGCTACAAGGGCCAATGCAATGGACAAACTTAACCTCGGTACCGACAGAGCAACAGGACGGCCTGATGGTAGAAGGCAAAGCAATCTGGTTAAAACCTGCGGTCTGGTTGCTGGACAATCAGCTTATTCAGGGCAAAGCAGGTTACGACGTGGTGATCCCTGTATTGGTGTCGAATCAGGGCCCTGCAGTATTAATTAATTTAGGTTGGGTGCAAGCGTCGCCCAGCCGTGATGTGTTGCCAGAACTTAGTATTCCCGAATCCTTTGAATTAAAGGCGTTACTGCGCACTGAACTCAAAGGTTTTCGCCTTGGCCAGAATTTAGAAAACACAGGACTGTGGCCACAACGTATGCAACAGGTCGAACCTGCAGAGCTTTCGCAAGTGCTGGGGCAGGAACTGTATCCGGCTCTGCTGTACCAACAACAATCCCCTTATCTGTACCACTATAAAGCTGTGGTGATGCCGCCGGAAAAACACCGGGCTTATGCGCTGCAATGGTTATTGCTGGCTGTTGCTGTGGTGGTGATCGGCTGGTTTATGTCAAAGAAGGAGCTGTAAATGGCGAAGAAGAAGTTTTTGCTGCTGTTTTTGTTGTGTTCTTTATTGCCTTTAGCCTTTGCTCAGGCGTTTTTATCTTTAGGCTGGTTTGGTGGCGCCACCACCAATAAAGGCCAGTGGCTGAAAGAAGAAATTTTGTTATTACCCAAAGCCGCTGGCGATGTGCATTGGCGGTTGGTCTATGTCAGCGATAAAGCTGGCTGTGACTCCTCTTGTCAAAACGCCCATTACGGTATGCAGCAGGTGTATACGGCCTTAGGCCGCAAACAACAGCATCTGGAGTTATGGCAATCCGGCGGCGACAAATTTGCAGCTATGCAATGGCAGAAGAATCCTGTTGGGGTTGATGCACTGCAGCAAAAGCTGGTGCTGGTGGATCTGAACGGGCTGGCGCTGATGACTTATCCTGTCACCGAAGACAAAACTCAAATGGTGCAAACCGGTAAAGCCATTCTGACCGATTTAAATAAGCTGCTGAAATACGACAGAGGGCTGTAATGATGACCCTGAAACGTTTAGTCAGCTGCGCTATTGTCCTTGCGATGTGTGTCATTTTGCTCGGCGCCTACACCCGTCTGACCGATGCAGGTTTAGGTTGTCCTGACTGGCCCGGCTGTTATGGCTTTTTAAAAGTGCCAGAACAGGCGCATCATATCGAGCAAGCTGAAGCTTTGTATCCGGAGAGGCCTGTCGAAAGCCACAAAGCCTGGAATGAGATGATCCATCGCTATTTCGCCGGTACTTTGGGTTTACTTATTCTGACGATTTTCTTAATTAGCCTGAAACAAAAACGCCTGCTGTTGCCTTCTTTATTATTGGGGCTGGTGATTTTTCAGGCCGCCTTAGGTATGTGGACTGTGACTTTAGCTTTGCATCCAGTGGTGGTTATGGGGCACTTATTGGGTGGTTTTACTTTGCTGTCATTATTGGCGCTGTATTGGTGGCAATTACAACCTGCGCCTTTAATTGCTGTAAAACAAAGCCTGAAGCTGTTGTTTTGGCCCGTTCTACTAGTGCTGGCAGCACAAATAGCCTTAGGTGGCTGGACAGCAGCCAACTATGCTGCTTTGGCCTGTATCCAGTTGCCGGTCTGTGAGGCGGGCTGGGCCAGTCAACTTAATTTTGACGAGGCGTTTTCTTTGCATCTGGGCTATGACAGTTACGAATACGGTGTAATGAGTCAAAGCGCCCGGGCTACTGTACATGTCATGCATCGTGTCGGTGCTGTGATTACTTTGCTGGTGGTCGCTGCTTATGCCATTGCCTTATGGCGCGCTAGTTCGGGTCTGATAAAGAACCTGGCTGTCGCTGTGCTGGCGCTGCTATTACTGCAATTTAGTTTGGGGCTTGCCAATGTAGTGCTGCATTTGCCTTTGGCCAATGCGGTAGCGCATAACTTTGTGGCAGCCAATTTAGTCATGTGTCTGGTGGTCATTGGTTATCAGCTGCACAGAAACAAGGAGTCTGCTTATGCTTAAAGTTCTGGCTTTGCCCCAACACTATAGCCAGCAATGGCGAGATTATTATCAGCTAACCAAACCTAAAGTCGTCGCGCTTTTAGTGCTGACAGCCTGGGTTGGTATGATGCTGGCACAAACTGGTTTGCCTAAATTTGGCCTGATGATAGCTGCCACTTTAGGTATAGGCTTATTGTCCGCTGCAGCTGCTGCGATGAACCATATAGTGGACCAGCGTATTGATGCGCAAATGGCCCGTACTTATAACAGGCCAGTGGCCCGTGGTCGTTTATCGACGCAGCAAGCCGTGAAGTTTTCACTGCTGCTGGCAGGGTCAGGTTTTCTGCTGTTATTTATTGCAGTGAACCCACTGACAGCCTGGCTGACCTTAGCCAGTTTGTTTGGTTATGCCGTGGTCTACACCATGTTTTTAAAACGGGCAACACCGCAGAATATTGTCATTGGCGGTTTAGCTGGTGCCATGCCACCGCTGCTAGGCTGGACTGCGATGACGGCCGAAGTGCATGCCCATGCGCTGCTGCTGGTGATGATTATCTTCACCTGGACACCACCACATTTCTGGGCTTTGGCCATTCATCGCCGTGATGATTATGCCAAAGTAAATATGCCAATGTTACCTGTCACTCATGGTATTGAATTTACTAAAAGCGCTATTTTTCTTTATACCCTGGTACTGTTTTTGGTGTGTTTGTTGCCTTATCTGGTCGGGATGACAGGAGCTGTGTACTTGGTCGGTAGCACGGCGCTGAATCTGGGGTTTATCTGGTATGCCTGGCAGTTAAAGTTTAACGCCAAACCAGAAACCGCCATGGCAACTTTTAAGTTTTCGATTTGGCATCTGATGGTATTATTCCTGTTGTTGTTGCTGGACCATTATTGGTTGATCTCAGCGCTTTAACAGGAAAAAACTCTTATGCAAAAGTGGTTATGGGTTGTAGTTGGGGTCGTGGCATTGGCCGCGGGTCTGTGGTTGTCAGCCAGTTTTAAATCTACTCCCGCCGAGCCTGTGGCCGCTTTGGTCTATCCAAGCCCAAGGGTTTTAACCGAATTTAATTTGTTGGATGAGCAAAAACAGCAAGTGGGCCTGAAGGATTTACAAGGGCACTGGACTCTGGTTTTTGTCGGCTATACCCATTGCCCTGATATTTGCCCTATGACCATGGCGAAATTAGCTGGTATGTATCAGGACTTGGTCAAACTGACACCGGATCCACTCGAAATTTGGTTTGTCTCAGTCGACCCAAAACGGGACACACCAGAACAATTAGCCCAGTACATCACCTACTTTAAGCAAGCCCCTATCAAAGCCAGAACCGCCGATCATAAAGACTTGTTCCCTTTTATCCGCCAACTGGGCCTGATGTATGCCATTAATGATGGTGCGGAGGATCGTTACACTGTCGATCATAGCGCCAGCATAGCGCTGCTAAATCCTCAAGGCGCTGTAGTAGCTATGTTTAAACCAGAAATGAAACCAGGTGCTGTGCCGCTGATCAATAACCAGCAGTTCTTGGCGGATTATCCTTTGGTGATAGCGGCGGCAACCCGATAATCTGCTGTCCGTAAAACAAAAATAACTACAGGCTTTACAAGCTCTTGCCAAAGGCCCTATGGTGGAGATGTATGCATAACAAGAAGTTATGAGACAGACTCCACCACAGAAGCAGAGCCTTATGAAAAAATTTCTATCCAGCGCCTTAGTCCCACTACTGATTGTAACTGCGGCATTTAGCTTTAATCTCAGCGCCGAAGATTTTAGTCAGTATGGTCCAAAAACATTTACCACCCCCAATAAATGGACGGCTATAGTAGCTGCCTATGAGCCGGAAATTAAGGCGATTGACGAGGCTTTTGCCAAGCTTAACGACGCAAAAATAGAAAAAACACTGACCATCCGTGGCGTTAAGTATCAATTAGGCCACTATAAAGGTGAGCCCATTGTCATTTTTACCACAGGAGTTAGCGTGCCAAATGCTGCTATGACGATGCAAATGGCGCTGGATTATTTCCCTATTGAACGGGTGGTGATGATGGGTATTGCTGGTGCTGTGGATCCACAATTCCAGCCGGGCGATATCGCTATCCCTGAACGCTGGTACTTTCATGATGAATCTGTGTATGCCAATCCTGATCCTGCAAAACCAGGCCAGTATATTTTGCCCGATTATTATGAACAGGCATTAGCCAGCTACCAACAGCGTAAAAAGCAAGACCCGCATTCACCTGCCTACGAAAACTTTGGGTATATCTTTCCTGAAGAAATGGCTGTGATTAAACAAGGCTGGGATAGCCCGCAGCAAATGCCTTATTTCACCGCAACGCCACAACTCATTGAGCTGACTAAAAAAGCGGTGGCTACTATAGACCCAATCAAAATGCCATCCGGCCACCCAATCCAAATCAAAGTGGGTGGGAATGGCGTCACAGGCTCGGTATTTTTAGACAATGCCCAGTACCGTCAATGGCTGCAAAAAGTATTTGAGGCAGAAGTGACTGAAATGGAATCGGCCGCTGTAGCTCAGGTCTGTTTTGTTAACGAAGTCGACTGGATAGTGATCCGCTCTGTCAGTGATTTAGCCGGCGGCCAACAAGGCAAAAATGCCGAAAATGTATTTGACGCTATAGCCTCAGGCACAGGCACTAAATTGCTGTTGGGGTTATTGGATCAAATTGTGTTGGTGAAGTCGCCGTAGGTTGTAATAGCCCAGAGCATTACAGCGCGGTGTTAATCCATCACCCAAGGCTGGGAATACCAGTAGAAATAGCCTTTTTTCGTCAACGAAGGGGCTGTGCAGTTGTAGCGTTTATGGCTGGTTTTTAGCTTTTGGCTTGCCTGAGCGCTAAAAGTATCGGGTTTGAGCCAGGTCACTTTAATTGGTTCGCCATTGCTAAAGCAGTTGAGCTGGCTGGTTTTAAAATCTGAGCTGTCGATTTGCAGAGTCAAAGTTGGCGGGTTTGGGCCTTTGACCGGATCGGCAGCCAGATAGGTGGTCACAGGCAACGCCAGAGTTTTCAGTTTAGGTGTGAAGTGTTTTAACGCCGCATACTGGCTGGATGAAGGGTAACGGGGCAGGCGGGTCATCAGGCTGTTCAGGCCGACGGCACCGGATTGTTGGCCTATGCCAATAAAGCCCATTTCTTTAACCATCTGCTCCAACTCAACACTAAATTCACCATAAGGATAAGCCAGCCATTTGTGTTTAATGCCTAATTGCTGCTCCAACTGAGTTTGTGCCAGCAAAATATCTGTTTTCACACGTTTGAGCCACTGTGCTTTGCTTTCGCCTTTATTCGGAGCGGCCAGATGATCATGGTAGGAGCTGTGGTTGGCGATAATAACGCCGTCTTTTTGCAGCTGTTTGATTTGCTGCCAGCTCATCACAGGGCCTTCTTTACGGTCTATTAAAGCCGGGCTTAAAAACACCGTATAAGGAAAACCAAACTGCTGCAAAATCGGGTGAGCCTGATGGTAGATATTGTCAAAGCCATCGTCAAAAGTGATGGCTACTGCATTATCGGCTGGCTCTTTACCTTGTTGCAGCTGGGTCAGCAAAGTATCCAGCCCAATGACCTGATACTTATGGTCTTTTAAATACTGCAAATGAACACGAAACTCTTCCGGCGTGACACTGGTGGAACGAGGCGTTTGAGTGCTGACATGATGGTACTGCAAAATAATAGCGGCATGGCTTTGAAAGCTGATGTGAAAGCTCAGCAAAGCAAATAAACAGCACCATAGTTTCATCTCACCACTCCTTTAAAACATAAAGGCCACGTAAAGTGGCCCATCTATTAGATACCCAAAGCAATTGGAGTTGCAGGGAGGCGACAAGCTCACGAGATCCCAGGAGCATAGTTACCTATGTGACTGGGGCGAGAGCGCGCAGTCAACAAAGCTGCAGCTTCAAGTGAGCAGGGTATCAACTTAATAGTAAGAATGCTCACCACGCTGGTGATCAGTCACATCACGTACAGCAGTCAATTCACCGGCAAAACGTTGCAACAGTTCTTTTTCGATGCCTTCTTTTAAGGTTAAATCGACTTGTGAACAACCATTACAGCCACCACCAAATTGCAGCACAGCTACACCGTCGTCCGTCAGTTCTACCACTGAAACACGGCCACCATGGTTGGCTAATTGTGGGTTAATTTCCGCATCTATCACGTATTGCACTTTTTCCTTCAGCGGGGCGTCGTCGTTCACCTTACGTACTTTGGCGTTTGGCGCTTTTAACGTCAGCTGAGAACCCATCTGATCGGTGACAAAATCGATTTCGGCGTCGACTAAAAATGGCTTGCTTTCCGCATCCACTATCGCCATAAAGCCTTCAAATGGCAGCTCTAAATCTGTGCTTTCTACCGCGTCGGCAGGGCAGTAGGACACGCCACATTCCGCAGAAACAGTGCCCGGGTTGACCACGAAGACACGGATATGAGTGCCGGCGGCCTGTTTTTCCAGCAGCTTACGAAAATGGCTCTGCGCCTGTTCAGAAATGGTGATCATCGGTAGTACCTGACTAAATTACTAGGTTAATGGCTATGATACTCTGACTTACTCTGCCTTGCCAGCCCCGCTTGTCGGGCCGGACTTTTTATTGCTAAGGTAGCGGCCAGAAAGGGAGAAAAACAATGTACAAAATAACAACTATCATCAGTGCCTTAGTATTGGGGTTGAGCAGCCAGTTCTCAATGGCAGCGCCGCAAAGCCCGGAACAATTTTTTGGTTATCCTGTAGGCGAATGGCATTTACGCCATGATCAAATTCAAATGTATTTCCAGCAACTGGCCGCAGGCTCAGATAAAGCCCAGCTGGAAATCATTGGCCACACTCATGAACAGAAACCTTTATTGCAGCTGATTATTTCATCTCCTGACAACTTAAAAAAGCTGGAGCAAATCCGCTTGCAGCACCTGACACAGCTGTCGACAGGCACACAACTGGCGGAAGACTTACCGCTGGTAGTTTGGCTGGGTTATGGTGTGCATGGCAATGAGTCCAGTGGTCCTAATGCTTCGGTGCAGGTTGCTCATCATTTATTAACCAGTACGGATGCCGAAGTGCAAGACTGGCTGAAAAAAGCTGTTATTTTGATCCAGCCGAGTTTAAACCCTGATGGTTTAGAGCGTTTCGCCACCTGGGCCAATATGCACAAAGGCAAATCCCCTGTTGCCGACCCACAAAGCCGTGAGCATATTGAACCCTGGCCTAATGGTCGTCCTAACCATTATTGGTTTGACTTAAACCGCGACTGGCTGCCCTTAGAGCATCCGGAAAGTCGTGCCCGTATCGCTCAGTTTTATAAGTGGCGTCCCGCTGTGGTGGGTGATTTTCATGAGATGGGTCCAAACAGTACCTTCTTTTTCCAGCCCGGTATTCCAACCCGAACTTACCCTTTAACACCAACCGCAAATCAGCAACTAACAGCTAAAATTGCTGATTACCATGCCGCAGCTTTGGATAAAAAAGGCCGTTTGTATTACACCGAAGAAAGTTTTGACGATTTTTATGTGGGTAAAGGCTCAACATACCCTGATGTAAACGCCAGTGTGGGTATTTTATTCGAGCAGGCCAGTAGCCGAGGTCATCTGCAGGACAGCATCAATGGACCTTTGCCTTTTAGCAAAACTGTAGAAAATCAGTACATTACTTCGTTATCGACTCTGCGCGGCTCAGTAGCGCAAAAAAATGCGCTGCAAAGTTACCAAAAAGCTTTTGTGCTGGAGTCGGAGCGCTTAGCTGCAGATGATTCGACTCAGGGTTATGTTATTGCTGAAGCTGCGGATAAAACCCGCTTAGAGGCACTGCTCTCGTTATTAAAACAACATCAGATCAAAGCTTACCCCATCAATGAACGATGGCAGCATAAAGGCCAGGCTTATCAAAAAGGTCAGGCTTATTATATCCCGCTGCAACAGAGTCAGTATCTGCTATTAAAAGCTGCGTTTAGCACTCAGACCAACTTTCAGGACAATACCTTTTACGACGTCTCGGCCTGGACTTTACCTTATGCCTTTAATATCGAATTCAGCGCTGTAGGCCGCAAACCTTCAGGGGTTGCAGAAGAGCAATGGTCACCGCAGCCTGAATCCGTGCTGATGCCATCGGCTGGTGCTTATGCCTATGCTTTTGACTGGGCCGATCAAAAGGCGCCTTTGTTGACTCAGGCGCTGTTGGAGCAAGGTGTGGTATTACGTGCTGCCAGCAAGCCATTTTTTGCTAAAACTGCGGATGGAGAGCAGGCTTTTAGTGCCGGCGCTATCGTTATTGCCGCGGGTTTACAGCAGCACAACAACTGGTTTGAACTTTTGGGCAAAGCTCAGCAGCAAGTAGGTTTAGCTATTACGGCTCTCAGTTCAGGCTTAACTGTCAAGGGCCAGGATTTAGGCAGCAATGGTTTTGTACCTGTGACCAAGCCCAATGTACTGTTAGTGGCTGGCCCCGATGTCAACTCCACTGAGGCGGGCGAAGTTTGGTTTAATCTGGAAAAACTGGCGGGTGTATCGGCAAGCCTGATAGAGCCTCAGCGTTTAGGCCGGGTGGATTTAAGTCGCTACACTCATATCATTTTGCCGGACGGCAGTTACAACAGCTTGCAGCAAAAAGAGCAACAACTACTGAATGACTGGGCGAAAAAAGGCGGTGTGTTATGGGGTCATAAAGGTGGGGCGGCCTTTTTGGTGCGTTCAGGTTTGTTGAAGACCAAAGCCTGGACCCCTGCCGATATGAGTATGCTGATTGTTGATCAAGGTTTAAGTTATGCCGATAAAGAAAGTCTGGCAGGCCAGCGCCGTATTGCCGGTGCTATTTATCAGACTCAACTGGATTTAAGTCATCCTTTAACTTTTGGTATCTCGACTAAAAACCTGCCTGTGTTTAAAAATGGCACTTTTTTATTAGCGCCTAGTGAAGAACCTTTTATCAATGTGGCTTTGTACACTGATAAACCTCAACTGGCGGGTTATACAGCGCCAGAATACGTCAGCCGTATCGCTGAAGGCGCGGCATTGGTGGCGCATAATCATGGTGAAGGCCGTGTCATTGGTATGACAGATAACCCTGTGTTCCGTGGCTATTTTGTCGGCTCCAGCCGTTTACTAATTAACGCTTTGTATTTTGGTAAAATGTTCAGCGCTGAATCTTCCGATGGTGAAGGTGAAGAAGCCCACTAAAACGCCCTGGTGATGGCCAGAGTCCAGACACTGACGGTCTGGACTCCTTTGGCTTTGAGCAAAGTGCTCAGATAATCAAGAGTGGCCCCTGTAGTTATGACGTCGTCCACTAAAGTGACATGAGCGGGCAGGGGACGCTCTTGTAGCTGGATCTTGCCCTTTAAATTCGCCAACCGTTCTTTACGGTTTAGTCCAATCTGATGCGGTACTAAATTCGTGCTTTGAAACAAACTGACACAAGGTTTTTGCCAAGCGGCAGAGAGCTGTAGTGCCAGCAGTTTTGCCTGATTAAAACCTCTTTCCTGCAGTCTTGGATTAGATATTGGGGTATAGCTAATACAATCCGGCAAAGTACCACCTTGTTGTTGATAACCTAGAGCTTGCTGATACATCAACTGACACAACAACTCGCCTGCTGCGTGATGCTGCTGAAATTTCCACTGGCTGATCCAATGACGGTAAGGTTGTCGGTACCAACTTAAGCTGCAAAGACGATCAAACTTGGGTCTGGTGAAGCCTTGAGCGACTTGAGGCAGTAACAAAGCATTGTGTTCAACCCAGCTTAAATCCAATTTAGGTAATTGAGCATGGCAAAAATCGCAAAGCTGGGCCTGCGGTTGTTGCACCTGCATTTGGCACCAAAGACAGCTGTTTGGCGCTAGTTTATGCACCAGTCGCTGTAACAAAGTCGCTTGCATCTGCCCCCCTGCTTTGATAAAAGGCCTGTCATAACCTCAAGTATGGTCGAGCGAATGAGCGAACAACTAAAATTTAGCCAACTCCCGGTGGTGTTATTGCATGGCTGGGGCTTAAACCATCAGGTCTGGTCGCAACTGGTGTTGGCATTACCAAAAGAACTGGATATAAGGACGCCTGATCTGCCTGGCTTTGGTTTGTCTCCTTGTCCTCGGTCCTATGATATTGACTCCGTGTTGACGCAATTGGCTGAGCAAATCCCGGATCAAAGCATTTTGATAGGCTGGTCTTTAGGTGGGTTATTGGCCATAGCTTTAGCTAGCCGCTATCCGGAAAAAGTGAAAAAGCTGGGGTTAATTGCCAGTTCGCCCTGTTTTATGGCGAAAGACAACTGGCCTGGGATGGAAAGCAGGGTAATGCAGCAATTTGCTGGGCAATTGCAGCAAAATTTGGTCTTAACAGTGGAGCGTTTCCTGGCGATCCAGGCGATGGGCAGCAGCACAGCGCGACAAGATATTAAACTATTAAAACAAGCCGTCTTGAGTTTAGCTTTGCCTTCGGCCACGGCTTTACAAGGTGGACTGGAGTTATTGGCAACCCTGGATTTGCGGCAAGAATTTGCCGCTTTAGCTTTGCCCGTTTTTAGCATTTTAGGGCGTTTGGATTCCTTAGTCCCTGTCGCTATAGCGCCTTTGTTACAAAACTTACGGCCGGATTTGCAGGTCGAGATCCTGCTAAAAGCCTCGCATGCACCTTTTATCTCACACCAAAACGAGTTTATTTCCCTGTTACTGCCACACTTATCCGCTTAAATTTTAACTAAATTAGAAAAATCTGCAATTTGGCGGCAAATACTTGCCGTCAGGCTTTCGTTTTGCCGCAAAATGACTAATAATTACACAGTTAAATTAGTCAACGAGGTCATGATGGAAATCAGTTCAGCCTTTACGAGCGGTTTTCAGGGCTTTCAGCGTGCATCAGACGCTGTGACTGAAGCGACCGTAAATATAAATCAGCAAACAGCCCAAAGCAGTAATCAACGTGCATTAGAGACTCCGGTGGAGCCAAATACTGGCCCTTCGATAGAGCAAAGCCTGGTGACGTTAAGTAATGAACAAATAAACGCGGAAGCTAATATGAAATCGGTCAAAACTGCCGATGAAATGTTGGGTTCTATTATTGATTTAAGGGTATAAACAGCTTTTATGTTATTGACTTCGAATTACCCAAATGTGCCTTTGCACACTGGTAATCCGGCCATGGATATGGTCCGGCGCGATAACTTGCGCCGTGAAGTTATTGAACCTGTTGCAGCTATGGAACGCTCCGCAGCTGAAAAAGGCCTGATGGCCGATGAAAAAAGCCGGAACGGCAACAGCGCGACCCCAGCCACTTATGAAGATGTAAAAACTAAAGGTTTGGAATATCGTCAGGCTGTGGTTGAAAAAGATCCGCAATCTGGTTCGGAGCAAGAAAAACAAGGTGCTTCTGAACAGGAAAAAGAAGACCCACAGCAGCAAAAAGAAGATCAGGCTGAACAAAAGCGTATTGCTGAATTAAAAGCACGGGATCAGGAAGTCAAAGTTCACGAACAGGCACATGCTGCTATTGGTGGTCAGTATGCTGGCGCTCCCAGTTACGAATACGAAACAGGTCCTGATGGCCAGCAGTATGCCGTGGGTGGCGAAGTCCGTATTGATGTGTCTCCAGTGCCCAATGATCCTCGTGCTACTATCCAAAAAATGCAGCAGGTTAAGGCAGCTGCTTTAGCTCCGGCCGAGCCTTCAAGTGCCGATCGTTCTGTAGCGGCTCAAGCTAGCCGCACTTTAATGGAAGCTCAGGCTGATTTAGCTGCCGAAGTTGCCCAAATGGCTGCTGCCAGCCCAGAGAAAACAGGTCAAAAGTCTGTCTCTGATACTTCTGAATGGGAACCCTATGAAGCGCCTGCGAATAACGAGGCCAATGACTTTGCTCCAGCTGATTTTAAATCCCTACAGCGTGACCCTTTAATGTCACTGCGTTCTGATGTGATTTCAGGTTTTTACGCCAGGGCGACTCAGGTTTCCGAACGGCCTTTATTGCAAATTGCTTAACGCTGCCCGATACAACTCTAGTGGATATGTAGTCGGAATAGATTTTAAATAAAAGCCGGGCAGACCCGGCTTTTGTTTTATAGTGGCAAATGGAGGGTATTACTTTTTAAACTTGGCAAAAGCCTGAGCAAAAGCATTTCCCATAGCTGCATTTGGTACTTCAGGCGTTTTTGCTGGTTTAGCCGCTTTGCCTGAAGTTGAGCCTGAAGAACGTGAAGCCTCTTTCCCTGCACCACCTGCACCTTTGACTGCAGGTTGTTCGTCCATCCGCATCGTCAACGCTATACGTTTCCGGTCCAGTTCTACTTCCAGCACTTTGACTTTCACTATATCGCCTGCCTTGACCACCTGATGTGGGTCTGAGACAAACTTGTCGGTTAAAGACGAAATATGCACTAAGCCGTCCTGATGCACTCCGATATCTACAAAAGCACCAAAGTTAGTGACGTTAGTGACCACGCCTTCCAGCAACATACCAGGTTTTAAGTCAGCCATGGTTTCTACGCCATCTTTAAAGGCAGCAGTTTTAAATTCAGGACGAGGATCACGGCCTGGTTTATCCAGCTCTTTAATGACATCTTCTACTGTCGGCAAACCAAAATGTTCGTCAACAAAGTCAGCAGGATTCAGACTTTTTAAGAAAGCGCTGTTGCCCAGCAGTTGCTCTATAGGTTGGCCAAATTTCGCCAGAATTTTTTCCACTAAAGGATAAGCTTCCGGATGAACTGAAGAGGAATCTAAAGGATCTAAACCTTTGTTAATGCGAAGGAAACCCGCAGCTTGTTCATAAGCTTTGGGCCCTAAGCGGGCAACTTTCAATAAATCTTTGCGTTGTTGAAAGCGGCCATGAGTGTCACGGTACACCACAATATTTTGCGCCAGGGTTTTGTTTAAACCTGCCACCCGCGCCAGTAAAGGCACAGACGCCATATTTAAATCCACACCAACGGCGTTTACACAGTCTTCCACTACGGCGTCCAGTGATTTAGCCAACAAGCTTTGATTGACGTCATGCTGGTATTGACCCACGCCTATAGCTTTAGGCTCCACTTTCACTAACTCGGCCAATGGATCCTGTAAACGGCGGCCTATGGATACAGCACCACGCAAGGATACATCCAGATCCGGGAATTCCTGCGAAGCCAGCTCAGAAGCTGAATACACTGAAGCTCCAGCTTCGGAGACCATAATTTTGCTGATGTTTTGCTCTGGCAGCAGTTTGATTACATCGGCAGCTAACTTGTCAGTTTCGCGTGACGCTGTACCATTACCAATAGCAATCAGCTCAATTTTGTGTTGTTTAGCTAATGCCGCTAAAGTGCGGACTGATTTGTCCCAGTGATTTTGTGGCGCATGAGGGAATATAGTGGTCTGATCCACTAGTTTGCCCGTTTCATCAATGGCAGTGACTTTCACACCAGTACGTAAACCAGGGTCAAGTGCCAAAGTAGGACGCATGCCGGCCGGTGCCGCCATTAATAAGTCTTTTAAGTTACGGGCAAATACCTTAATGGCTTCTTCTTCGGCTTGCTCTCGCAATTCACCTAATAAGTCATTTTCTAAATGCAGGTGTAATTTTACTTTCCAGGTCCATTGCACAACAGTGCGCAGAAAATCATCGGCAGCACGGCCTTGCTGGCGGATATCAAAATGATTGGCAATCATTTGCTCACATACGGCATGAGCTGACGCGTCGTCGGCGTCAGGTTGCAATTGCAGGTTTAAAATGCCTTCGTTACGGCCACGGAACATGGCCAAAGCGCGGTGAGATGGCACAGTTTTAAAGGCTTCTTTATGTTCAAAATAATCGCGAAACTTGGCGCCTTCCTGCTCTTTGCCAGCCACCATGCTACTTTTCAGCACGGCATTCTGGCTTAAATGACGACGTAATTTCGCCAGCAAAGCTGCATCTTCAGCAAAACGTTCCATCAGAATATATTTCACACCATCCAGCACAGCTTTGCTGTCGGCAAAACCAGCTTCGGCATTTAAATAAGTGGCGGCTTGCTCCTCCGGCACTAATGTGGGGTCGTTAAACAGAGCATTGGCCAGAGGTTCTAAACCTGCCTCAATTGCGATCTGGCCTTTGGTACGGCGTTTGGCCTTGTAAGGCAAATACAAATCTTCTAAACGGGTTTTATTGTCAGCGGCCAATAATTCCTGCTTTAACTCAGGAGTCAGTTTGCCTTGTTCATCTATGGTCTTGATAATAACCTGACGTCTGTCTTCCAGCTCACGCAAGTAAGTTAAGCGCAAATCCAGATTACGTAACTGGGTATCGTCCAGGCCACCTGTCACTTCCTTACGATAACGAGCGATAAAAGGCACTGTAGCACCTTCATCCATCAGCTGAATAGCTGCAGCAACCTGCTCTGGCCGTGCTGAAATCTCCAGAGCAATTTGTTTAATGATCATAGACATAACTTTAAAACTTCCTTAGCGGCTGGCGGCTGTACTTCAATTCAGAGCCAGGCTGGTTCTTTTCAACTGCGGCAATTGTCCACTGTTAAGGCTAAAAAATCCAATAGCAAAACGTTGAAGCGTATTTTGCCTGCACTGAATGGCTAACTGAGCCAGTTCAACACTTTAGCTTTCCAATCGGCGTAAGGGGCAAAACGCACCGGAAGTTCAGGCCAAAGTGGGCGTTTTAATACAGATTTTAAATGGCTAAATTGTTCAAAACCTGCTTTGCCTGAATACTGCCCCATACCACTGGGGCCGACACCACCAAAGGGCAGCTCAGAAACCGCCATAAACATCAGTACATCGTTAATACACTGACTGCCACTACTGATTTGCTCCACCCATTGTTGTTGCTGTGTGCTGCTATTGCTGAACAAATAGGCTGACAATGGTTTGTCGCGTTTCTGCACAAAAGCAACAGCGGCATCAAAACCGCCGATAGAAATCAGAGGCAGTACGGGGCCAAAGATTTCTTCTGTCATCAAAGGACTCTCAAGAGGTGGGTTCAGTACCAGAGTCGGGCTGAAATACAATTGCTCCGGGTCCACTACACCACCGTGAAATACATTGGTACCGTCCAGATAGCTGTGTACCCGTTTTAAGTGGCGCAGATTAATAATACGGCCATAGTCCGGACTAAGTTTGGGATCCGCGCCATACATTTGATGCAACTGCAGCTTAATTTCATCCGCCAGTGATTGAGCTATATCTTTATGCGCCAGAATATAATCAGGTGCTATGCAGGTTTGGCCTGCATTGAGCCATTTACCCCAGGCTATACGCTGAGCTGTCAGCTTTAAATCGGCACTGCTGTCGACATAAACCGGGCTTTTGCCACCTAGTTCTAAAGTGACAGGGGTTAAATGTTCCGCGGCTGCTCGCAGTACAATTTTGCCGACCTGCCCATTGCCTGTGTACATAATATGATCAAAAGGCAGTTTCAATAACTCTGTAGTTTCAGCCACGCCGCCTTCGATGACCACTACAGCCTCTTTATCTAAATACAAGGGCAGTAAACGGGCCATAATGGCAGAAGTGGCTGGGGCCAGTTCAGAGGGTTTGAGTACGGCACAGTTACCCGCAGATAACACTGCGACCAAAGGAGCCAGGGCCAGCTGCAGCGGATAATTCCAGGCGCTGATAATAAGCACTGAACCATAAGGTTCGGGCTGGATAAAAGCCATTGAAGGAAAAGTACGCAGGCCCGTGCTAACCCGTCGTGGTTTGGCCCAACTTTTCAGCTTGCTAAGGCAGTGTTTAATATCTGAATGCAGGTAGTTTATTTCACTGAGCATGGCCTCAAAGGACGGCTTTGCTAAATCTTGTTGTAAGGCCTGTAATAACTCGCTTTGATGCGAATTCAGCAGCAATTGAAGTTGTTTCAGTTGCTGTCTGCGCCAGTTCAGATTTTTGGTTACGCCGTTGGCAAAATACAGCTGTTGTTGCTTCAATACTTGCTGATACATAACACACCTTAACTTTTTTGCTGGGGATACCAGATTTTGTTAATCCACCATTCTTTCATGCCGGTGGGAGTGGGCACTTGCACTTCGTCATCAACTTGTTTTTTGATTAAAGCCCGGGCCATAGGCGCATCTATCGAAATGTAATCATTGCGGCCATAAATTTCATCAGGGCCGACAATACGAAAAGTCAGCTGTTCACCTTCGTCATTTTCAATTTCCACCCAGGCGCCAAAAAATACTCTGCCATTTTGCTCCGGTGAATAATCAACGACTTTAATTACTTCTAAGCGTTTACGTAAATATCGAACTCTTCTGTCAATTTCGCGCAAAAGCTTCTTGTTGTATTGATAGTCCGCATTTTCACTACGATCGCCCAGACTGGCCGCCCAGGCCACTTTGGCCGTGGTATCAGGGCGTTTTTCCCGCCATAGATGGTTTAATTCCTGTTGCAAGGCTTCATAACCTTCGCGGGTGACTAACTCTGTTTTACTCATGGTATCCGGTGATTGATTTGCAAAAGAAAGAACACTGTTCTGGTCTGACTTTATAACCATTTAACAGCAAAGTGGAAAGAGAAGGTCATGAATTTCAACAAGTAACTCAGATGCTTAGAAAGTCTGATTTTTATTTTTCACAAGATGAATGATTAAAAGTTTTTATTAAACAAGCAGTTATTGTTAAATTGAAAAATAACTCAAAATATTTGTTCACTGTCATTTAGATGTAACAAAAATATGCTAGGCGAATTTAACAAGGCCTACTATAGTGAAAATGTGCTTAACAGAGGAGGCCAACAATGAAAGCAAAATTAACAGGTCTGATAGTCCTTGCTACGGCTCTTGTGATGACAGGGTGCAGCTCTGCTCCGGATTACGCTTATGTGATTGATCAAAAGACCTTAGAGAAACAAGAAAACTCCACACGGCTTAATGCTCATACAGCTCATGTGGTTTGGGTGAACCCACCGATGCGTAAAGTTGAGAAGGTGCAACCTGAATAAGTTAATCAAACAAAAGCAGACAAATTTTGTAACAACTGAACCCGGCGCATGCCCTCCATGCACCGGGTTTTTCGTTTATAGTGGCATTAATCTGTGGAGGGATTGCTATGCTCGGACAAGAAACAACAAAAATTTTAGTGGTCGATGATGACATGAGGTTACGTTCTTTATTAGAACGTTATTTGGTCGAACAAGGTTATATAGTCCGTACCTCAGCTAATTTTGAGCAGATGCAAAGATTAATGGAGCGCGAAAACTTCCATCTGGTGGTTTTGGATTTGATGCTGCCTGGTGAAGATGGCCTGTCTATTTGTCGTAAGCTGCGTCAGCAGGAAAATGAAATTCCTATTATTATGCTAACCGCCAAAGGAGACGAGGTAGACCGTATTATTGGTCTGGAAATGGGAGCTGACGATTACCTGCCAAAGCCATTTAATCCCCGTGAATTATTAGCCCGTATCCGGGCTGTGTTGCGTCGCAAATCCAAAGAGTTACCTGGTGCACCAGCTGTCGAAGAAAGTCAGGTGAAGTTTGGTCCTTTCGTGTTTAATCTTGCGACCCGCGAAATGCGAAAAGGTGAAGAACTGATGCCTTTAACCAGCGGCGAATTTGCAGTATTGAAAGTGCTGGTGACTCATGCCCGCGAACCTTTGTCGCGTGACAAATTAATGAATATGGCTCGTGGTCGTGATTACTCTGCGATGGAACGCAGTATCGATGTTCAGGTGTCCCGTTTGCGTCGTATGCTGGAGGATGATCCCGCTAATCCACGTTATATCCAAACTGTTTGGGGTTTGGGCTATGTGTTTGTACCTGATGGTGCTGTCAGCTAAATGCGTTTGTTCCCTCGCAGTGCTTTTGGCCAGACAGTCTTTCTGATTGGTATTTTGCTGCTGATTAATCAGTTGGTGTCGTATTTATCCGTAGTCTATTACGTGATTAAGCCCAGTTATCAACAAATAAACCATCTAATCGCCAAGCAAATTAAAGTAGTCTTTATCGATGTAGAGCATAGTGATGTTCTTTTGTCTGAGGAGTTAACTAAAAGATTTCAACAGGCTACAGGTATAGAGGTATACACTGATGCGACTGCACCTCTGAACGGATTAAATGAGGCCAGCTTCTATCAGTATTTTTCTGAGGAGATGTCGTTAGAACTTGGTGGGCCAGCCGAAGTACGTATTGCTCAACAAAATAGTTATGCCTTTTGGGTTAAACCTCCACAGGCGCCTCAGTATTGGGTGAAAGTGCCGCTGACGGGGTTGGATGAAACTGACTTTTCACCTTTGAAAATTTATGTTTTTGTCATAGGTTTTTTAAGTGTCGCCGGTGGATGGCTATTTGCACGTCAGCTCAACAGGCCTTTACAGGGCTTGCAGCAAGCCGCATTAAAAGTAGGTCGTGGAGAAATGCCAGAGCCTCTGCCTGAGCGCGGGTCCACTGAGATAGTTGCTGTGACTAAAGCCTTTAACCGTATGGCGAAAGGGATCAGTCAGCTTGAGAAAGACAGAGCTTTGTTAATGGCTGGTGTTTCGCATGACTTACGCACTCCTTTAACCCGTATCCGCTTAGCCAGCGAAATGGTCAGTGAACAAGATAGCTGGATTAAAGACGGCATTGTCAGCGACATTGAAGACATGAATGCAATTATCGACCAGTTTATCGACTACATTCGGCATCACAAAGAAGAAGCTTTGGACGAAGAAGATTTGAATCTGTTGGTGCAGGAGCAGATAAGTGCTGATAGATTGCAAAAACGAGAAATTAAAGCCAGCCTTTGTGAATCTTTACCTCCTGTGCCTTTGCGCCGTATCGCGATAAAACGTGTACTGACCAATCTGATAGAAAATGCGTTGAAGTATTCAGAGGGCGTTATAGAAGTCAGTACAGGAGTAGAACGTGCCAGCCGTAAGGTTTATGTGCAAGTGCGTGATCATGGCCCTGGTATTCCTGAACACGAAATGCAACGTATGTTTGAGCCTTTTGCGCAAGGGGATACAGCCCGTGGCAGCGGGGGATCAGGTTTAGGACTGGCTATTATCAAAAAGATTGTCGATATGCACCATGGCCATATCAGTATGCATAACCATGCTTATGGTGGATTAGTGGTGACTGTGTATTTGCCTTTGAGTCAAAATAAAACGGCATAAAAAAGGCTCCAATGTAGAGCCTTTCTAATCAAAGCAACCTCAAAAAAACATTAAGCTACTTTTGGACCTGCATTGCGGATGGCGTCAGATACATCGTATTTCTTAAAGTTATTGGCAAACTCCGCCGCCAGTTTAGCTGCGTATTGATCGTAAGCAGCTTTGTCTGCCCAGGTATCTCTTGGGTTTAACAAAGTGCTGTCCACGCCTGTTACTTTCAAAGGTACGTTTAGGTTTAACTGTGGTAAATGCACAGTTTCAGCCGTGGCTAATTCGCCAGAGACTATAGCGTCTATAATGCCACGGGTGGTTGGGATATCAAAACGTTTACCTACACCATGTGGGCCACCTGTCCAGCCTGTATTAACTAAATACACCTTGCTGCCAAATTCTCGCACACGTTTGATCAAAAGCTCGGCGTAGACACCGGCTGGACGTGGGAAAAACGGTGCACCAAAGCAAGTGGAAAATGTAGATTCTATTGCTGAGGTTGAGCCAATTTCAGTTGAACCTACTTTAGCTGTGTAACCACTTAAAAAGTGATAAGCGGCGGCTTCTTCTGACAGGATAGACACAGGTGGTAATACACCGCTGACGTCACAGGTCAGGAAAACTACAGCTTTAGGTTCACCAGCACGGTTTTCCAATACACGTTTTTCCACGTGTGCTAATGGATAGGCAGCACGGCTGTTTTGAGTCAGGCTGGCGTCTTTATAATCTGGAGTACGGTTAGCATCTAACACCACGTTTTCCAGAATAGTGCCGAAGCGGATTGCATCCCAAATCACAGGCTCATTTTTCTGCGACAGGTCGATACATTTGGCGTAGCAACCGCCTTCAATGTTAAATACAGAGTTTGGTGCCCAGCCGTGTTCGTCATCACCAATCAGGAAGCGTTTCGGGTCGGCAGATAGAGTCGTTTTACCTGTGCCTGACAAACCAAAGAATAAAGTGGTATCGCCGGCCTCTCCTACGTTAGCAGAGCAGTGCATTGGCAGGACGCCTTTGGCTGGTAACAGGAAGTTTTGCACGGAGAACATGGCTTTTTTCATTTCGCCAGCATAACGCATACCTGCTAACAATACTTTGCGCTCGGCAAAGTTGATCATGACAGTGCCATCACTGTTCGTACCGTCACGCTCCGGGTCACATTCAAATGAAGGCACGTTCAGAATTTGCCAACTCTCTTTGCCTGCTTTGTTCCACTGTGCAGGAGTGATAAATAGGTTTTTTGCAAAAATATGTTGCCAGGCTGTCTCTGTAGTCACAGTCATCGGAATGTAATGTTCCGGGTCTGCACCTACTTCAAGGTGAGAGACAAAATGTTCTTTGGTCGCGATAAAGTCACTGACACGGGCCCAAAGTGCAGAGAATTTAACCGGATCAAAAGGACGATTGACGTTGCCCCATTGAATATCCTGTTCTGTACTGGCTTCTTTGACGATGAAGCGATCCGTAGGTGAGCGACCAGTTCTATGACCGGTTTTAACCACTAAAGCGCCGTTGTCCGCTAATACACCTTCATTACGACGAATAGCGTGTTCAACTAAATCAGCCACTGTTAAATCAAGATGGCGAGTGATTGTAGAGGTCATTGTAGGGTGACTCCTTGAGGTACGTAGGTCAGTAAATTTATGGTTTTTTAATAGGGTTCGGCTCGATTGTACTCCATTTAGACGGCTAAAACACCACGGAAAACAGCCTTTTGTTGGAAAATTAAAGGAAAAATGAAAGCTTACAGGGCGGGTTACAGAGCGGGGCTATAAGCTGCCAGGCCTGTTGCTGTGAGGCCTGACAGCTGCAAAGGTGTTAGAACTTGTTCAATAATAAAGACAATTCTGCACTATCAAACAGATAAGTACTGTTGCAGTAATCACAACTGATCTCGAGTTTGCCTTCTGCTATATGCTCTTCGATAACAGACTTACCAAGACTAATAATAGCGGCCTCACATTTTTCTCTGGAGCAACCACAGACAAAACGTATAGCTTGCGGCGCGAACAATTCAACTTCCTCGTCGTGATACAAGCGGTGTAGCATTTGTTCAGTGGGTAAGTTCAGTAATTCGGTTGAGGTTATAGTGTCTGTGACTATCACTAAATCACTGAAGTCCTGTTTGGCTTTTTCAGGGTCTACAGGCAGTACCTGCAACAGTAAACCCGCAGCACGGCTTTGGGTTTCTGTCAGTTCAGTAAATAGATACAAACGGGTTGGAAGCTGCTCAGACTGTGCAAAATAGGCTTCTAATGTTTCTGTCAGGCTATCTCCTGTCAAAGGGATAATGCCCTGATAACGTTCGCCTTGTTTTGGCGTTATAGTCACCAGCATATAGCCTTCACCTATTAAATCCCTGAAGCCTGTAGCGCCTATTTCAGCTTGCAGACGGGCTACTCCGCGAAACTCTTGCTCTGCGGTACCATTGACTGCGGCAAAACGTACGGGACCATCGCCTTGCAACTGCACTGCAATATCACCATCCAGTTTTAAGGTCGCTGTTAGCAGGCTGGTGGCAACCACCAGTTCGGCCAATAATTGTTTTACCGGATAGGGGTAATCGTGATTTTGCAGCATTTGTTGCAGACTGTCGGAGGTGTATGCGATTTCGCCCCTGACGTCGCGCTGGTTAAATAAAAAACGTACTAACAGATCTTGATTCATAACATTACCTTAGGACCTATGATTGCTGAGCTTTAATCAGCAGCAATTGACGCCGCATTTTTTTGTCCGGTTTGGTTTCCGGATGAGGCGCGAACAGCACATTCATTTTACGTAACTCCGCGCGTTCAAGTTTAAGCTTGATACTTTCTTCTGTTTCCTGATAAAGAGCCTGAGCTAAAGGAGCTGACAGTCTTTTGTCCGATAATCCCAACACAAGCACAGTGCGCTCATCTGTACCTTGTGTCAGTTTCACTGTTGCTCCGACTTCAACAGTTCGGCTTGCTTTACAACGCTGGCCATTATAATGAACTTTTCCGCCTTCGATCATGTCTTTTGCCAGCGCTCTGGTTTTGTAAAAACGACAAGCCCAAAGCCATTTATCTAAACGTAATATAACTGTGGTAGGCTGGTTTACCGATTTATCCATGCCTGGTCTCCGCTGTTGCTGCGCATAAAGTATAGTACTGAACCCAAGCGAGCTGCTGCGGGTTCTGAATTCTGATATGTAGGCTTGTTGAGGACAAAACAACTGGGTAAGATGCAATGAGTTTTGTAACAGAATTATTAAAGAATGAATTGGCTCGCTTCCACCAGACCCGCCATTGAATGGCTAACCCGTTTGCCGCATCAGCGACTGAATTTCTGGCTGACAGGAATATTTGTACTGCTGTTTTGTTGGCTATTGGCAAAACTGAGCTGGCAATTGTTGCCGGTACCGGATGCTGAGCCTATTGTAACTGCAGTTGCCGCGTCTCAGGGCGCAGCTCCGGATTTGAAATCCTTACTGGCTGCAAGTTTATTTGGCAAGGCTTCGCAAGTCGCAGAGGCGGCTCCAGTGGTGGTGCCGTCATCAGCCCCAAAAACCAGCTTAAATGTGAAACTCACTGGGGTTGTTGCAGTAATGGGAAGGCCTGAGCTGGGTTCAGCAGTAATAGAAAGCCAGGGCGCTGAGCAAACTTATGGCGTAGACGACAAAATTGAAGGCACTAGCGCGAGTTTAAGTCAGGTCTTTGAAGACAGAGTTTTGCTGAAAATAGCTTCACGTTTCGAGACGCTGATGCTGGATGGTATCGAATATCAGCAAATGGCAGCGCAAAATACAGGCATACAGCAGATTGATTACCAACCTCAGCCAGAGCCTATGATGGATGGGCCCCAGCCTCCGCTGGAAGATTTGGCCGAGGTGCGTAAAGAAATGTTGTCTGAACCGATGAAGTTTTTCGATTATGTGCGGGCCTCGCCACAATATCGCAACGGCCAGCTTTATGGGTACAGAGTTATGCCTGGCAAGGACCCAGAGCTATTTGAACGCATGGGTCTAAAAGCCAATGATGTGGCAGTTGAGATTAATGGTACTGCGCTGAACGATATGCAGCAGGCTATGATGGTCATGAATGAATTACGTGAAGCAACTCAGGCTTCGATAAAGGTTGAACGTGACGGCCAGACCAGAGACATCGTCTTTAGTCTGTCACAATAATAATTAATTAAGATGGTTAAACTCTAATGAAGTCAGTGACATCTTCTCGTGTGCAAATTTTCCGCTGGTTAGGTTTAGGTGCTGTTGCGCTGCTGAGCTTTTTTGCCACTGCAACTGAATATCAGCCGAACTTTAAAGGCACAGATATCAACGAATTTATTAATATTGTTGGTAAAAACCTGAATAAAACTATCATTGTTGATCCTCAGGTCCGTGGCCGTATTAACGTGCGCAGCTATGAAATGCTGAATGAAAAACAGTACTACCAGTTCTTTTTAAACGTACTTGAAGTGTATGACTTCTCTGTGGTTGAAATGAAAAGCGGTGTACTGAAAGTTGTGCGGCAAAAAGACGCGAAGACGTCCAATATTCCAGTGGTCAGCGATAATGCCGGTGCCTTGGGTGATGAAATGGTCACCCGTGTTGTGCAGGTGAAAAACGTCTCTGTGCGCGAGCTGGCGCCGCTATTACGCCAGTTTGTTGATCAAAGTGGCGGTGGTAGTGTGGTGAACTATGATCCCTCTAACGTCATTATGATGACGGGCCAGGCTGAGACAGTGAACCGCCTGGTCGACATCATTTCCCGCGTCGATAAAGCAGGTGATCAGGATTTAGAGATCATCAAATTAAGTTATGCTTCATCCGCTGAAGTGGTACGAATTCTGGAAAATATCTATAAAAATCAGGGTAAATCAGAACAACCTGAGTTTTTAATTCCCAAAATTGTCGCGGATGAGCGCACCAACAGTGTAATAGTCAGTGGCGAGCGTCAGGCTCGTGAGCGGGTAGTGGCTTTAGTACAACGTCTGGACGCTGAGCTGGAAAGTCAGGGCAACACTCGCGTGTATTACCTGAAATACGCCAAGGCTGAAGAATTAGTCAAGGTACTGCAAGGGGTTAGCGCCACGATAGCAGCGGAAGCGCAGGGGGCCGCAACTCAGGCTCAGGGAGCCCGAACTTCAGGTCGGGGGCGGGATGTAAGTATTGAAGCTCATGCCGAAAGTAACTCTTTAGTGATCACTGCACAACCTGATGTATTACGTTCATTGGAAGATGTGATACGCCAGGTCGATATCCGCCGGGCTCAGGTACTGGTGGAAGCCATTATAGTTGAAGTGGCAGACAACTCTGGTGCCAATTTAGGGGTGCAATGGATTAGTGCTCAGGGTGGTTTGACTCAGTTTAATAATGGCGTCGTACCTATTAGCCAGATTGCTGCTGGTGCTGCGGCAGCCAGAACAGTGAGGGGAACCACGGTAGTCAACGAAGAAACAGGTGTGACTACGATCAATCCAGATCAAAATGGCGATTACACTGCTTTAGGCGAAGCCTTAGGTGGCGTGACAGGCATGATGCTGGGGGTGGTGAAAAATGACTGGGGTGCAATTTTGCAAGCTGTGACCAGTGACAGTAATTCCAATATTCTGGCTACACCCTCTCTGACGACCTTGGATAATCAGGAATCCTCTTTTATTGTTGGTGAAGAAATTCCAATTAAAACCACTACCAGCCCAGGTACAGGGGGGACTAACCCTTTTACCACGCTGGATCGTCTGGAAGTAGGTATCAAACTGAAAGTGACGCCACAGATTAACGAAGGCAACGCAGTTAAACTGACCATAGAGCAGGAAGTGTCAGGCCGCAACGGCGATATTGAAGGCAACCCTATAGTCGCGAAAAGAGAAATTAAAACCACAGTACTGGCCGACAATGGCGCTACTGTAGTGCTGGGTGGTTTGATTGATGAAGACGTGCAGCAAAGTGAATCCAAAGTGCCGCTGTTAGGCGATATACCTGTATTAGGTGCTTTATTCCGCTCTACTGCGTCGACAAAACGTAAACGTAATCTGATGATTTTTATTAAGCCAACCATTATGCGTGACGATGGTTTGCTCAGTGAAGTTAGCCAGCGGAAATACAACTATGTGCGGGCTCAGCAACTGGCACAGGGCGACAAAGGTATTCATTTAATGCCTGGCGCTGAAACTCCGGCTATGCCTGAATTTGATGAAAGCTTAATCATTCCGCCAACTTTTGATGAGTATCTGCAGAAAAAAGAGGCACAGGACAAAGACGCTGCGACACCGGCACAACAACCTGCAGAGCAGGGGAATAACTAATGTCCGCTGCTGATTTGAGTGAGATGCAACCAGTGGCCAAAGTGCGTTTACCTTTTGGCTTTGCCAAACGCTTTGGTGTGCTATTACAGGCTCAAACTGACGGTTGGTTGTTGTATGTGAATCCGCAGACATCACCAGTGGCTTTGCTCGAAGTACGGCGTTTATTGTCTGCGCCTTTTAAAGTGCAGAAGCTGCAGCAGGCAGAGTTTGATGCGCTGCTGGAAGCCTCTTATCAGCGCGATTCGTCTGAAGCTCAGCAGATTATGCAGGACATTGGCAATGAAGTGGATTTAGCCTCGCTGGCGGATGAAATTCCTGAAACTGAAGATTTATTAGAAAACGAAGACGACGCACCGATCATTAAATTGATCAACGCCATGTTGGGTGAGGCCATTAAACTCGGCGCTTCAGATATTCATGTCGAAACCTTTGAAAAAAATCTGGTGGTGCGTTTTCGGGTGGACGGAGTCCTAAGAGAAGTATTAAAACCTAACCGTAAGTTATCCAGTTTATTAGTTTCCCGTATCAAAGTTATGGCTAAACTGGACATAGCTGAAAAGCGCGTGCCTCAGGATGGCCGTATCAGTTTACGTATAGCTGGTCGTGCTGTGGATGTGCGGGTGTCTACTATGCCATCCAGTCATGGTGAGAGGGTAGTGCTGCGTTTACTCGACAAAAACAACTCGCATCTGGATTTAAATAAGCTGGGCATGACGGCTGCGGTACAGCAAAGTTTTTCACAGCAAATTCTAAAACCACACGGCATTATTCTGGTCACAGGCCCTACGGGCTCAGGTAAAAGTACCACGCTTTATGCAGGTTTAACCGAGATCAACACCAAAGATAGGAATATTCTGACGGTCGAAGATCCTATTGAGTATGAACTTGAAGGTATAGGTCAGACGCAAGTTAATACCAAGGTCAATATGACCTTTGCCCGTGGCTTGCGTGCCATTTTACGTCAGGATCCTGATGTAGTGATGGTGGGGGAAATCCGCGATTTAGAAACTGCACAAATTGCAGTGCAGGCCAGTTTAACAGGCCACTTAGTGTTAAGTACTCTGCACACCAATACCGCAGCTGGTGCTATTACCCGTTTGGAAGATATGGGCGTTGAGCCTTTTTTATTATCGTCCAGCTTGTTAGGTGTTTTAGCCCAGCGTCTGGTTCGTACTTTATGTGTGCACTGTAAACAAGCTCATGAACCTGATAAAGAAGAACGGGCTTTACTTGGCGTTACAAAAAAAGACGGAACTGTGATTTATCGTGCTGTAGGCTGTGAGCATTGTAATCACACAGGTTACCGTGGCAGGACTGGGATTCATGAACTACTTGTGGTCGATGAACATACCCGTGAGCTTATCCATAACGGTAAAGGCGAACAAGCCATCGAAAAATACATCCGCACGCAAAGCCCAAGTATCCGCCAGGACGGTTTCAGCAAAGTATTAACAGGTGAAACCACGCTGGAAGAAGTATTGCGTGTGACCCGAGAGGATCTGTAGTGCCAGCTTTTGAATACCAGGCTATGGACGCCAAAGGGCGTCGCAGTAAAGGTGTACTGGAAGCCGATAATGCCCGTCAGGCCCGTCAGCTATTGCGTGAGCAAAAACTGACACCTCTGAGTCTGGAACTCGCTTCGCGCCAGGAAAAATTGCTGGCTTCCGGTAAAAAGTGGTTTCAATCAGGGATCAAAGCCAGTGAGTTAGCTCTGATTACCCGTCAGATGTCGACGTTGATTGAAGCGGGCTTGCCGATAGAAAGCGCCCTGCTGGCGGTCTCTGAGCAGTGTGACAAAGCCCGTTTGCAAAGCATGATGATGTCAGTACGCTCTAAAGTGGTCGAAGGTTATAGTCTGGCAGAGGGATTAGCCGAATTTCCTTATGTGTTTGATCATCTGTTTACCTCTATGGTGGCTGCGGGTGAGAAGTCGGGTCACCTGGATGCAGTATTAAACCGTTTGGCCGATTACACTGAACAACGCCAGCATATGCGCAGTCAGATTATGCAAGCTTTGCTTTATCCAGCTATTCTGACCTTTTTTGCTATTGCAGTGATCAGTATTTTACTGGCGGCAGTGGTACCGCAAATTGTGGGGCAGTTTGAGCATATGGGCCAAAGTTTGCCCGGTTCGACGTTATTCCTGATCGCCGCCAGTGACTTCTTGCGCTCTTATGGTCTTTTTGTACTAGTGGCTATTATGCTTGCTGTAGCAGCCTTTAAACGAGCACTGAAAAAGCCTGCATTTAAACTGAAGGTTGATACCAGACAGTTAAAGCTGGGGCTTATAGGAAAGGTCAGCCGTGGCTTAAACACCGCTCGTTTTGCCCGTACTTTAAGTATTCTCAACGCTAGCGCTGTGCCTTTGCTGGAAGCCATGCGCATTAGCGCAGATGTGCTGGATAACAGCTACATGCGCCAGTCCATCGCCGAAGCTACTCTGAAAGTCCGCGAAGGTTCTTCGCTGAAAAACGCGCTGGAGCAAACGAAATTATTCCCTCCAATGATGTTGCATATGATCGCTTCCGGCGAAAAAAGCGGGCAGCTCGACGGCATGTTGGAACGCGCTGCTAATACGCAGGATAGAGAGTTTGAGACCCTGGTGACCGTTTCGTTAAAAGTATTTGAACCTGTTTTAGTTGCCGTGATGGCTGGCATAGTTTTATTTATTGTAATGGCGATTCTGCAGCCTATTTTGGCATTAAACAATTTAGTCGGAGGTTAAAAATGCAACAACAAAAGGGTTTTACCCTATTAGAAGTGATGGTGGTTATAGTGATTTTGGGTGTCATCGCCAGTATGGTGGTACCAAACTTGATGGGTAACCAGGAAAAAGCTGCTAAACAAAAAGTGGTAGTAGACATTCAACAGCTGGAGAATGCGCTGGATTTATACAAGTTGGACAACGGCTTTTATCCAACCACTGAACAAGGTTTGCAGGCATTAGTCACTCAGGCAACGTCAGAGCCTATGCCACGTTCTTTCCCGGAAGGTGGTTTTATTAAACGTCTGCAAAAAGATCCATGGGACAATGACTATGTGCTGGTAAGCCCGGGTGAGATGGGGCGTATTGATGTGTACTCTATGGGACCAGATCGTGTTGCTGGTACAGATGACGATATAGGCAATTGGAATCTGGATGCACCGGAAGAGCAGCAAAACTAGAAAATGAAACACCACCGCGGATTTACATTGCTGGAAATTATGTTGGTGATGTTGTTATTGGGTTTAATGGCATCCTACGTGGTGGTGAATTTTGTCACTGAATCCAGAACATCGCGTCTGCAAAAAGAGACCGACAGGTTACAGCAGTTGGTGCAGGTAGTTTCAGAGACTGCAGTTTTAAAACAGACAGACTTTGGCTTACTGCTAAATAAAAAAGGCTATCAGTTCCTGATCCATGATGGCCAGAAATGGCTGGAGGTGGGGGAACCTAAGTTTATGCAGTTTCATGCCTGGCCCGATGCCGTGCAGGCCGAACTGGAGTTGGAAGGCTTAAGTTGGGCAGAAGACAGCATTTTAGGGCAGGAAGAGTTCCGTAAGCTGCAGGAAGAGTTACTCGAACAACAAGAAGAAGCTGCCGACGAACAAGATGAAAAAGCTGATAGTGAGGATAAAGTCAAAGGTTCGGTAAAAAGTCGTGAGAAACCTTTGTTGCCTAACATCTATATTTTATCGTCAGGCGACATCAGCCCCTTTCAGCTGGTGCTTGCAGATGAGACTGAGAGCCCTTTTTGGTATCAGGTGCTCAAAGGCGAGTACAGTATTCCGTTGAGTAAATCTGCAGTGGAACATGACCGACCATGAAAAGCACCGGTTTTACCTTGATTGAATTACTGATCGCAATGGCAGTATTTGCCACAGCAGGTGTAGCTGTGATGAAAACAGCCTCTGAGCATATGAATTCGATTTCTCACCTGGAAGATATGACGTTCGCCTCTTATGTAGCGGAAAATCAGTTGAATGCGGTTTTTCTGCAAAAAAGTTGGCCACTGAAAAATGAACAAAAGACGGTGGAGTTTGCCAACCGAAGCTGGTTATGGCAGCAAGAAATCCGCAAAACCCCAGACGCTAATTTTAGCGCCGTCGTAGTGAAGGTTAGTCTGGCCGATAAACCAGAAAAAGTGCTGTATGAATTGCAAACTTTTGTAGGTAAATCTGATGCAGAAGGTTAACTCATTGCGGGGATTTACCTTTATCGAAATGTTGCTGGCAATGGCAATATTTGCGCTTGTTGGATTGGCTTCTGCCAGTGTGTTGTCCAGTGTCACAGAGTCTGATGCAGCATCACAAAAGGCTGCAGAGCGTTTGGCGCAGATCCAGCGTTTTTTCTTGATTTTAGACCGGGATTTAGCACAAATCAGTGCAAGGCAAATCCGGGTGGACGGAGAAGAACCGATAAAATTTCCTTTGGTTGGCTTTAAGCTGATGTTGGAGAGTGAAGAGGGCGGTTTTAGTTTTGTTCACAATGGCTGGCGTAACCCTGGTATGGTGTTACCCCGCAGTGAAATTCAGGCCGTAGCCTATCGATTTCGTGAAGGTAAAATTGAGCGGCTTTTTAGTTTGTACCCAGATGCGGTCACGGGTAGCGAACTCAAAGTGCAACCTTTGTTGGATAAAATTACTGGCTTTAAGGTCGAGTTTTTAAAAGACGATAACTGGCAGGAAAATTGGACCGAAACTAAGTTGCCAAAAGCGCTTCGGTTAACTATCACCCATGAACAACTGGGCGAGATGCAACGTTTTTACACTCTGATGAATGGATTAACCTGATGCGTCGTCAAGCTGGTGTGGCTTTAGTTGTAGTGATGATGATCGTTGCTTTTGTGGTAGTTATTGCTGTAGGCATGAGTGGTCGTTTACAGTTTCAGCTGCAACGTCAGCAGAACTTGCAACAACAACAGCAAGCTTACTGGTATGGCATAGCAGCAGAACAGGCCAGTATTCAATTATTAAAACGTACAGTGGTAGGGAAAGAAACTGTAAATTTATCACAGGACTGGGCTCAGCTTGGCGCTACCTTTCCCGTTGATAATGGCAGCATCACTGGCAAGCTGATTGATTTACAAAGCTGTTTTAACCTGAATAATTTGCAGCGGCCAGCGGATCAGCAGCAGGTCGGTGCAGGGCAGACCACAAGCCAAAAAGCTTTTCAGCGTTTGCTTGAATTAAAAGCCACGGATTTGTCTATGCCGGCTGAGTATTTAACTGCGCGGGTCAGTGACTGGCTGGATGCGGACAGCTTATTGCAAACTGCAGGCGGTGCTGAGCAGGACGACTATGCCGGATTACAGATGCCATTTTATACGGCGAATAGTTTAATGGGCTCTAAGTCTGAGCTTAGGGTCATGCTGGATTTAACACCAGCTGATTATGAACTGCTGCAGCCCTGGGTTTGCGTGATCCCTAAGGTTCGCAACAGTAAACTAAATATTAATACTTTGACTGTGGAAAACGCGGCCTTACTGGCTGCTTTTATTCCTGAATTGGATGAATCTGCAGCAGCGGATCTGCTCGGGAGTAGACCGGAAGAAGGTTTTGCTACCATAGATGAAGTGTGGGCCACTCCCCAATTAGCGGGGATTACTGTCACTGACGAAGTGAAGGCTATGGTAACAGTCAATTCTAATTATTTTGTGCTCGAAACCACTGTTACTTATATGGACAGCATTTTTAATCTGGCTTCCGTATTGGTCATTGATGAGCAGCAAAAAGTAAAAGTGTTAGCGCGGCGGTTTGGAGGCCAGTGGTGAACGAACAATTAATTATAAGACTGGGTAGTCAGCCACAGCAACCAATCAGTTGGTTAGTTTGGTCCGCCATAAACAAAGAAATTATTGCTTCAGGCCAACTGTCATCAACGGATGAGCTGCCTGCTTTATCTGAACGATTAGGTCGTCGCCCTGTGACAGCTTTAGTGCCCGCGGCAGATGTTGTGTTAAGTGAAGTGCTGCTACCATCCAAACCAAACAGGCAAATAATGCAAGCTTTGCCTTATATGTTGGAGGAAGAGCATGCCGAAGATATTGAGCAACTGTATCTCGCTTTAGGTCAATGCCAACAACGGGGCAAGGAATACTGGCAACAAGTCGCCTTATGTAAAAAGACTCAGCTTGATCAGTGGGTTGCTTCATTACTCACAGCAGGATTCCAGCCTTTGCAATTATTGCCTGATGCACTGTTATTACCTGTGCAGCCTCATGCTGCTTCAGCTATTGAGTTATCAGGCCAGTGGTTATTGCGCCAGGGCGAGTGGCAGGCCTCTAGCATCGAGGCCAATTGGTGGCCAGACTACTTAAGCCTGGCGAACATCGAATTGATCCATAGTTACAGCCCATGGCCTATGGATATATTGCAACAGGTGGAATTGGCTGAACCCGAGCTGCCTCTGGCCTTATTAGCTCAGCAACTGCCAGAGCAGCGCTTTAGTCTATTGCAAGGTCAGTATGCGCCGAAAAAGGCGCAAAACCAGATCTGGTCAACGTGGAAAACATCCGTTGTGGTGGGGGCTGGTTGTTTAGCTTTATATTTAGTCGGTTTAGCTGCTCAGGTGTGGCAACAAGGCCAGCAGTTACAGCAACAGCGTACTGAGTTAGTGACTTTGTATAAAAGCCGGTTCCCAGCCGAGTCCACCCGGGATATTTCGCGGCAGTTAGCGCGTAAGTTACAAGGTGTTGGCTCAGCACAGGACACTGGCTTATTCAGCCTGCTTAATGATCTGCAGCGGGAACTGGCCGTGACCACTAATATACGTCTGGATAATTTAAAGTACGATCAGAAAACCAATGAGCTTAGATTCCAGGCAGAAGCAGACAGCTTTCAACGCTTTGATAATTTAAAAAATCGTCTGGAGCAAAAAGGTTTTGAAGTAAAACAAGGTGCTTTAAGTAACGAAGGTGGCAAAGTACAAGGTACTGTGGCAATGAAGGTGAAAGTATGAAAAATTGGCAGGATAGACAATTTTCACAGCCGCAGGCTGCCCTTAAGAGTACAGCACAGGGAGGTGCTGTATGAAAAATTGGCAGGATAGACAATTTTCACAGCCGCAGGCTGCCCTTAAGAGTACAGCACAGGGAGGTGCTGTATGAAAAATTGGCAGGATAGACAATTTTCACAGCTGCAGGCTGCCCTTAAGAGTACAGCACAGGGAGGTGCTGTATGAAAAATTGGCAGGATAGACAATTTTCACAGCTGCAGGCTGCCCTTAAGAGTACAGCACAGGGAGGTGCTGTATGAAGCAACTGCAAAACTGGTGGCAGTCATTACAAAAGCGTGAGCAGCAACTGGTGCTGAGCGCGGCGGCAGCTTTGGTCGTGGCAGCTTTTTATTGGCTACTATGGGCACCTTTACATCAAAGTAATCAGACGCAGCAACAGCAGTTGCAACAGGTTCGTCAGCAATTACAGCAAGTTCGCAGCTTTCCGGCTGTATCAACCCAAACTAAAGCTCAGGGCAGTCTGACGGATATCATCAGTTCAAGCGCTCGTTCTCATAAAGTTCAGGTCAGCCGGATGCAGCCACAAAATGAACAGATGCAGGTGATGTTAAATGATATTAGTTTTGATCAGTTGCTCATCTGGCTACATGAGTTACAGTATCAGCATCATGTCAGCATAGTTCAGCTGGATCTGGCTGCCGCAGATGCACCTGGTATGGTGCGCGTCCGGCGTCTATTGGTTGAGTCGTAAATGAATTATAAGAAAATAATCCCGGCCGCAATTGGCCTTTATTTAGTATTTTTAGTGGTGTTAGCGCCAGCAGCCTGGTGGCTGAAGCTTGTGGACTTACCATCACAGCTGAAATTGGGCCCAGTCAGCGGCACTTTATGGCAAGGTCAGGTGCAAGCTGTATCGCTAAATGGTTATGTGTTGCCACAACTGAGCTGGCAACTAAAGCCTTGGGCCTTGTTCACAGGTAAGCTGGCTTTGTCACTCGATATAGGTCAGATCCGTCAGCCAACTTTACCCTATGCTAAAGCTGACCTGGCTTATGGTTTCTCCGGCCTGGAGTTGAATTCAAGTCAATTACGTTTGCCAGTAGAGCCTATCATTCCTTTACTCAAACTACGTTTACCTTTTGAGGTCGCTGCCAGCGGGAATCTGTTGTTGAATATTCAGCATTTCACAATGGGAGCTCCTTGGTGTGAACAACTGGCAGGCAAAGCCAGCTGGCTGGACGCGAAGTTCCGTGCACCTTCAGGCTGGATAGATTTAAAAGCGTTGGATGCCGGCTTGAGCTGTGAACAAGGCCAGTTGAAGTTGGTGACTGAACCAGGTAATCCGCTGGCACTTAATGTAACAGCTGTTATTGGCGAGCAGGGCAAGTACCAACTCAATGGCACCATGAAACCTGATCCCAGTATGCCAAAAGAAGTACATCAGGCGATGCAATTTGTTAGCAGACCGGATGAGCAAGGGCGATTTACGCTGAGATTACAGAGCAGATAAGGTCTGTTCTTTGTTAAGGACTCAGTGCGCTCGACCCAGACAGAGAATAGGAGGCCTGTCTGGGGGCATTCATCAATGGCCTTTTTGTCACTTTACTTTATGCACAGGTGTCGCCTGAATATCCGCCAGTAATACCGAATAATCCTCTATAGCTGGAAACTCAGTGATAGCTCTGCTGGGTTTCTGGCTGTCAGGATTGGCTACAGCTAATAAATGGGCTATGCCAAAACGTTGAGCTGATTGCAAAATTGGCAGGCTGTCGTCTACAAACAAGGTTCGCTTCGGGTCAAAGTCAAAGCGTTGCTGTAATTGCTGCCACAGCTCCTGCTGTTCTTTGGTGACGCCAAATTCATGTGTGGACACTAAGGTATCAATATAACTGGCAAGTTCGGTGCGCTCGATTTTTAGTGACAGCGAATCCGGGTGGGCGTTGGTCACCAGTATCACTTTTCGGCCTGAATTTCTTAATGCTGTCAAAAAAGCTGGGGTATCGGCACGCATTTGAATCTTTTCCATCACTTCACGTTTTAGCTCAGTAATGGGTAAAGACAGTCTCTGAGTCCAATAATCCAGGCAATACCACTGAATTTTTCCGTTTAGTTCATGGTACTCAGCCTCCAGCTGTTGCTTCGCCTCGATCAGGCTAATGCCGCTAAGTTCTGCCCAACGTTGTGGTAAATGTTCCAGCCAGAAGTAGTTGTCAAAGTGTAAATCCAGCAAAGTACCGTCCATGTCCAATAAAACGGTATCAATTTGTCTCCAGTCCAGCATAGGTTTTTCCAGCTAATCCATTTATAGTAAGGCGATGGCCCATTGTAGCAGAGGCAGTTTTATGGTGCAGCGCGACGGCGACAAAGAAAAACCGCAGATTTTAGATCAAAAACTGGTCGCTGAAAGTCGGTTGTTTAAAATTGAACAGTTGGATTTGCAGTTCAGTAATGGTGAAAAACGAACCTACGAGCGGATGAAAGGCGGTAGCAGGGGAGCTGTGATGGTGGTTGCCTGTCCTGATCCTGATCGCTTTTACTTGATCCGTGAATATTGTGCCGGCACACACGATTATCAGTTGGGATTTCCAAAAGGGCTGATTGACCCTGGTGAAACTGTGAGTGAAGCTGCGAATCGCGAATTGCAGGAAGAGATAGGTTTTAAAGCAGAGCGGTTAATTCCATTAAAAACCGTGGCCTTAGCTCCGGGGTACTTTAGTGCTACAATGCATATTGTATTAGCTTTGGATTTAACGGCCTCCGTTTTACCAGGGGATGAACCCGAGCCGTTGGAACTGGTACCCTGGCAGTGGCAACAACAGTTTGAGTTGTTAGATCAAAGTGATTTCACTGAGGCCCGCAGTGTGGCGGCCTTGTTCTTAGCACGAGATTATCTGGACAAGCATCAGGATGTTTTTAAGTAGGTTATTGGAACCTGTCAAAGACGCGGCCCGTGCGGCTGGTGATACCTTATGGTCTATTTACCAGAGTGGCGACTATGAAGCCAAACATAAAGCAGATGAAAGTCCAGTCACCAGTGCTGATTTGGCGGCCAATGCACTTATTTTGCATGCTTTAACTGAACTTGCGCCTGAAATTCCTATTGTCTCCGAAGAAATGCACTTGCTGCCGCTGCGTAAGCGCCAGGATTGGCCACGTTATTGGTTGATTGACCCCATGGACGGCACTCAGGAGTTTATTGCCCGCAGCGGTGATTTTGCTGTTAGCATAGCGCTGGTGGAACATGGCTGGCCTGTGTTAGGGGTGATTTATTGGCCAAAAGAACAGATTTGGTATTACGCCACTCGCGGTAATGGTGCTTTTAAGCAAAAACAGCACTTAATTAATCGTATTCAGGTCCATCAGCACCAGGCTGGTGATGTATTAAAAATTGCGGTCAGTCGCCGTCAGCCTATTGAACATATCCATCAACTGTTAACTACGCCTGCCAGTTCCGAATTTATAGCACTAGGTAGTTGTTCACTAAAAAGCTGCTTAGTGGCTGAAGGTGGGGCAGATTGTTATCTGCGTTTAGGCCCGACAGGTGAATGGGATACAGCTGCTGTGCATGTGATAGTTGAAGAGGCCGGTGGTAAAATTCTCGACAGTCAGTTTGCACCTTTGAGTTATAACCAGCGCGAAACCTTATCAAACCCGGATTTTATGGTGATAGGCCGCTCAGAATTGCCCTGGACTGAGCTGATTCGCGCTCATAGTGCCACCAGAACCTTAGGCTGAGTTCAAAACGAATCACTGTCAATTTCGCCTTGTTTTACCAGTTGGCGCCACTGGTGTCTGGTAATAATATCTACGCTTTCATGTAATTCTGAATATAAAATCACCAGCTGATTGGCTTGTAGCTGAGTTTTTACCTGCGTGACTTTCTCGTTCAGGCTTACGTCCTGTTCACCGTATTCAGTGCCTTCGCGTAACACAAAAGCTTCAATCAGCCCTTCCAGGGTGTCGCTGGATAATTCTTGGTAAGGAATAAGTAACATCAGTGTTGTCCAAAAAATTGTGCAAGATAACCCGGCAATTGTTGCTCAAGATAATACTCGGCTTTTAATAGCCTCTTGCCTGTGACAAAACCCACATGGCCACCATGGCTGGACAGTAATAACTGCACATTAGGTGGTATTTCATCTACTTTAGGTAAAACAGCAGCCGATAGAAATGGATCATCTTTGGCATGCACTAATAACAAAGGCACTTTTACTCGTTTTAAAAAGGCTTTGCCGCTGGATTTTTGGTAATAATCTTCGGCATTTTGGAAGCCATGCAGTGGTGCAGTCAGTAAGTCATCAAAGTCTCTGATGGTTTTTAATGCACTAATTTGTGCTTTGCTTACCGGTAACGGGAAGTCTTTGTGTCTGTCCAGTTTACGCATCATGGTGGCTTTGAGTCGCCCCAGCAGGTACTGCTGATAGACTTTGCTGCAACCCTGATTAATACGCTCTGCACTGGGGGCTAAAGCCAGTGGTGCTGATATAGCAATGGCTGCTTTGAGTACACATCGTGTTCCTTGCTCGCCACAGTACTTCACCAACACATTACCGCCCAGCGAGAAACCAACAGCCGCCAACTCACGGCCCGGATAACGCAGCTGTATTTGCGCTACTAAATAAGCCAGATCGGCCGTATCGCCGGAATGGTAAGCCCGGGGTAATCTATTAGCAACGCCATTACAGCCGCGAAAATGCATCAAAACACCAATAAAGCCTTTGCGCTTTAGAGCGTCCAGCATGCCAGCTGCGTAGTGACTGTGAATGTTCCCCTCCAGGCCATGCAGTACTATAACAACAGGCTTGTCAACGACAAGCTCCGGGTTCTCTGTCCAGTTCAGTTGAATGTGGTCGCCATCTGGCAAGGCCAGCATTTCTGTTTCTGTATGCAAAGTCCGACGTGGGGCCAGATACTTAGCTGCTATGGTCTGCAGATGGCAGTTACGCAGCCACCAGGCTGGTTTAAAAGGCGGTGGAAGTTTTACGAAATCGGGGGCTTGCAAAATCTACAGTCCTATTTAACAATCGAGATCACTTTCACTGGCCGGACCACAACAATGAATAGACGCCAGTTTATATTTCGTTCTCTTGCGCTGACCTTAGCTGCCAGCACGGGTTACTCATTATATCAGTATCAAAGTCTGCAAGGCAGTAACAATCCGGCTGTTCTGGTATTGGATGCTTTATTGCCTGCGGTATTAATGGGGGCCTTACCTGCTGACATTGCAACTCAACAGCGATCGTTGCAGCAATGCCGGGATGCTGTGCTGGAGTTTATGGCCTATTTACCTCAAAGCCAACAACAGCAGCTAAATCTATTGTTTAAATTACTGCAGCAGGATTTGGTCAGGCTGGCATTAACAGGCCAATGGTTGTATCTGGCTGACTTGCCCGTTTCACAGCGTCTCGATTTGTTACTGAGCTGGCGCGACAGCTATTTTTCCTTGTTGCAGCAAGCCTTTAGTGGCTTACGTGAACTAATCTATGGTGCCTTTTATGGACAGCCGGAGCATTGGTTGCATCTCAACTACAGAGCTCCGGAGTTTAATCCATGAGAAATTTGATTGCAGAAGGTGTTGCCGCTGGCTGGTCATATCTGGATGCGTCCACTGTGACAGTAGACAAGCAGTTTGAAGCTGATGTGGTAATAGTAGGTTCTGGTGCTGGTGGTGCTATGGCGGCGGAGCAATTGAGCCTGGCCGGACTTAAAGTCATAGTGTTAGAAATGGGCTCTTTGTATGAAGGCAAAGACTTTAAACAGCAAGAGCGTTGGGCTTACCCCGCTTTATATCAGGATGGTGCTGGCCGCAAAACTCTGGATCAGAGCATAGGTATACTGCAGGGCCGCACAGTAGGCGGCTCTACCACTGTGAATTGGACTACTTCTATCCGCACACCGGAGAAAACTCTGGATTACTGGCGCACAGAGTTTGGTTCAGACTTGACGTCAGAAAACTTAGCGCCTTATTTTCAGCAAGCCGAGCAAAGGCTGAATATACATCCATGGCCTGTACCGCCTAATGCCAACAACGATAAATTACGCCAAGGCTGTGAAGCTTTGGGCTGGCAATACACCGTGATTAAACGCAATGTAAATGGCTGTGCTAACCTCGGATACTGCGGCATGGGTTGCCCCATTAATGCCAAGCAGTCGATGTTGGTCAGTACCATACCCTCTGCGATGCAGGCTGGAGCTCTGTTGATTAGCCGTGTATCAGCCCGCGAACTCAACTGGCAGAATGATAAGGTGCAATCCTTAGTCGCAGTGCCTGTTGATCAGTACTACCAGCCCATTTCTAAAATAAAACTCAGCTTTAAAGCCAGGCATTACATTGTGGCCGCTGGAGCCATAGGTTCACCTGCATTGTTGCTGCGCTCCAGAGTGCCTGATCCCAGTGGACGTTTGGGCAAGCATACCTACCTGCACCCCAGCGTGATTTCCGGAGCTTTGTTTGAGGAAACCATTGCTGGCCACAGTGGTGCTCCTCAATCTATTTATTCCGATCAGTTTGTCTGGCCTGTGGCTGAACAGATAGGTTTTAAGCTGGAAGTTCCCCCTCTACATCCGGTATTAATGGCGACTAAGCTAACCGGAATAGCCCAAACTCATGCAGCCTTAATGCAGCAGTTTAATCAGTTACAGGTAGTTATTGCTTTACTAAGGGATGGCTTTCATCCTGATAGCCAGGGCGGTACAGTGCTGTTATCCGATAATGGCGAGCCCGTAGTGGATTACCCCATATCGGACTATATGTGGCAAGGGGTACAACAGGCTTATCTGGCTATGGCTGAACTGCAGTTTGCAGCTGGTGCTAAATCTGTTTTGCCTATTCACCAGGATGCTAAGCTTTATGCCAACTGGAGGCAGGCGCGTGAAGCCATCAAAGCTTTACCTTTGCAAAAATACCGTGCAACTTTGGCTTCTGCTCATGTGATGGGTGGCTGCAATCTGAGTGCGGATCCAGACAAAGGGGTGGTCAACCTGCAAGGTCAGCATCATCAGCTCGAAAACTTGTCAGTATTTGATGGCTCGGTGTTTGCGTCAAGTTTAGGTGCCAACCCGCAGTTGACTATTTATGCCCTAACTTTGCGCAATACAGCAGCATTAATAAAGATACTGAAGTAAAAGATAAAAGCGCGTCTGGATGGACTGCGCTTTTATCTATTTAACCTTACTCTGCATGTGAGGTCTTGTATAAGAAGTAGCATGCATAAAACAGACACAAGCCAATCACTAAAGCCAAGCCAGTAAAAGAGAAAAAAATCACCGGATCTTTCAGAAACTCTTGCCATATATTCATGATCGTATCCTCGCTATTTGCTGATGCTTGTAGTGTAGAAGCATCAGCCCGAGCAAAGCCTGATTTAGATCAAAGTTAGATTTTAGTGGTTTTCGAACTGTTGGCTTTGTTGATACAGATCAAGAATTTCAACATCCAGCTGTTCAACCGGAGCGTTAATCATTACTAAATAGTGGTCTAGCAGTTGGCTATGAGGCAACACATCGTCACTATGACTGAACTGATTAAAATGCTGCACTAATAGTTGTTGTTCCAGTTTTTCTGCGGCAAGCTCAGTGCTCAACAATTGCTGGCGTAAGGGCAGTTGCATATCGGATTCCAACCAAGGTGAAGGCAGAGTGCGGCGTAAAGTCCGGATAGATTGAGTCACTTCCGTACTGAAGTGCTGCAGTAAATCTTCCAGCTGTTGCAACTGTTGTTCGCTTAAACTCTGCTGCTGTTTGTCCAGATACAATAAAAACAGCAACAGGTTCACATTGACGCCAAAGTTGTCCTGCCATTGCAGGCACAAGTCTTTAATTCTCGGATATAAACTCAGGCTGTACTGCCAGAGTTGTTCAGGATTAAGAATTTTTTTTCCAAAACTCTGCACTTTGTTGCTCCCATGCTTCCTGAGCTTCGAACCATTGTTCTTCCACCTCAGACAATTCCTTTAGTACTTTTTGCTGCTCAGCTAATGTTTTAGTTAGCTCAACTTTTCGACTGGCATCGTAGATCCCGGTATCTGCCAAAATTGTCTCAATCTGTTGTTGCTGCTGATGCAGCTTTTCCTGCTGTTGCTCCAGCTTTTCAATCTTTTGTTTCAGCGGCCGCTGCAAAGTGCGTAGCTCAGCTTCGAGACGCTTTTGATCTTTACGATTTTGGGCGCTGTTGGCTGTCATGGTGTCGTCGGACGCTGCAGCCGAATTGGAGGCACGTTGATCCTGTTGCAACCACTGATAGTAATCGGATAAATCACCAGCAAAAGGCGCAACTTTGCCATGAGCCACCAGATAAAACTCATCTGTAGTACTGCTGAGCAAATGCCGATCGTGCGATACCACTACAATAGCGCCTTCAAAGCTTTGTAATGCCATCACTATAGCTTCACGCATGTCCAGATCTAAGTGGTTGGTCGGCTCATCCAGCAACAGCAGGTTAGGACGTTGATAGACCAATAAAGCTAAGACCAAACGGGCTTTTTCACCACCTGAGAATGGCGCGCATGGCGATAAGGCTTTATCACCATGAAAACCGAAACCACCTATGTAATCGCGTAGTTGTTGTTCAGTGGCATCAGGTGCCAGCCGCACTAAATGCTGTAATGGCGAATCTTGTGGCCTCAGTGTTTCCAGCTGGTGCTGCGCAAAATAACCAATGCTGACACCATTGGCATACCAGATTTCGCCAGCTTGTGGAGTTAAAGACCCGGACAGTAATTTTATCAGCGTCGACTTACCAGCGCCATTCCGGCCTAACAAACCTATACGGCTACCTGGAAGCAACTGAAAGTTAATCTGCTGCAAAATAGCTGTATCACCGTAACCTGCCTTAACATTTTCCATCTTTAGCAGCGGGTTGGGTAAAGAGCGTGGATCTAAAAACTCAAACTGGAAAGGTGAGTCTGCGTGGGCCGGTGCCAATAACGTCATACGTTCCAGTGCTTTAATCCGGCTTTGCGCTTGTTTAGCTTTAGTCGCCTGAGCACGGAAGCGGTCAATATACTTTTGTAGGTGTGCCACCTGGCGTTGCTGCTTTTCAAACATGGACTGGTGTTGCGCCAAATGTTCTGCACGCTGGCGTTCAAACTGACTGTAGTTGCCTTTATATAAAGTTAAGGTCTGATTGTCGATATGCGCCGTATTGTCTATGACAGCATCGAGAAAATCGCGGTCGTGACTGATCAATAGCAAAGTACCGGTAAAAGACGACAGATATTTTTCCAGCCACAGTACCGCGTCTAAGTCTAAGTGGTTCGTAGGTTCGTCTAGTAACAATAATTCAGCAGGCTGCATTAAGGCTTTGGCCAGATTTAAGCGCATGCGCCAGCCACCGGAAAATGATTTGACGCTTTGTTGTTGCGCGGCGCCGCTAAACCCTAAACCATCCAGTAAAACGCCGGCTTTGGCCTCTGCCCTGTAGCCGTCTAAGGCGTCAATCTGGTGATGCACTGCGGCTAAATCTACACTGCCGTCTGTTATTTTTAACTGCTGTAATAGAGGAAAGAGTTTTTCGTCGCCTTGCAGTACATAATCCATGGCAGATATATCCAGGGCCGGAGTCTCTTGCGCTACAGTGGAAATAGTCCAGCTGGACGGAATGGAGACTGAACCGGCGTCAGGTTGTAGCTTTTGTTGCAATAAAGCAAAAAGGCTGGATTTACCGCAGCCGTTAGCGCCAATAATTCCGACCTTTTGGCCCGGAAATACGGTAAGATCGGCCTGTTGCAGTAAGCAGTTGATGCCGCGTCTCAGTTCGACGTTTTGCAGTTGGATCATGGTGTTTTAGCCTGGACGAAAATTGGTTGCTACTCTAATCGCAAAGTGGCGACAAACCAAGAGTGAATGCGGTTTTTACCCAAAGTAATTAGAGTTGTACTGCGAAGGCAAGAGCGATACCTCATGACCACCACTCAGATGGTGTTGCGGGAAATGCAAACAGCAATGTTACAGCCTCAAGTAGGCAGGGTATTGATGCGATAAATGCTGATTAAAGAGGGTAAAACATGACAGAAAGAAAGAAAAAGCGTTTTATTGCCGGAGCAACCTGCCCGCAGTGTAAGGCTATGGATACTTTGATGTTGTTTATTGAAAACAATGTGGAAAAAGTAGAATGTGTGGAATGTGGCCATCACATGGCGCAACCTGAACAGCAAGTGGCGAAAGCATCCCGCGCAGCTGAACAGGTCATTGGCGTATTTAAACCGGATTAATAATGCGGCGGTGGCGGCTCTTCATCGACACGCAATATGCCACTATCATTACCCTGACTTATTTTTTCGGCCAGCATCATCACCTGACGTTGTAACTTCTCAATGCTTTTCTGATGTTCATGCAATTCGTCATTCAGGCTTTGTACCACGTCTTCCTGAAATGCGAGTTTGCTTTCCAAATCAATAAGTTGCTGTTGTAGTTCTGCGACTTGTTCTGTCATTGTTTAATCTCCCATACTTCGGCTATGCCACTGGAACTTTCACTGATAACCTGACTGTCATTTAAAAAGGCTACAGCGTGGATCACAGCACTGGCTGGCCTGCTATTAAGAATAGCTCTGACTTGCCATTGCTGTAATTTTTTCCCTGTGGCGACATCCCATAAAATTAGAGCTCTGGATGGAGAGCCTGTGAGCAACCATTTGCCGTTTGGACTAAAGCGTGCCGCAGTAATAATTTGTGCTCGGGCTAAGTCAAGCTTACTGATTTGTTTACCGGTCTCTAGGTCCCAAATAAAACCCTGCAGCTCACTTCCTGCACTAAAGGCGTAACGACCTTGCTGATCCAGTGCCACCTTAGTGACGCGGTTTGGATGCGGAAAACTATAAATAATCTGCGCTGTTTCCGTATCCCACAAATAGGCGTAATGGTCATTCGAGCCTGTTAAGGCAAAACGGCCATTAGCAGATAGATCGACTGAGTTGACGTTTTCAGTGTGACCCAAAAACTCAATACGACGCCCTGAACTCAGGGTGATGTGTTGTACTTTGCCATCACTTTGGCCAACCAGCATATGGCGGCCAAAATCAGACACAGCTAAATCGCGGATCGTAGCGTCTTTAACAGACCAGAAACCAATATTCCGGCCATCTATCATTTGCCACAAGGCAAAGTCTTTGCTGTCACCCGTTAATAAATGGCTACCATCAGGGCTAAGTGACAAGGATAAAATCTGGTTATCACTTTTTTCCTGGTGGCCAAGCGAATACAAAGCTGTATCTTTTTGTAGATCCCAAACTGTGACACCTGCATCCAGAGCTGATACGGCAACCAGGGTTGATTTGTCATTAATAGTGGCGCCGTAGGAAGGCGTTTCGCTATGTTGCACCTGCCGCACAGATTTTGGTTGAACTTCTGAGCAGGCAAAGAGACAAAATGCCAGAAAAATCGTCAGATATTTACTGCTATGGGTTAACGTCATTCGCACAAACCGTTAGTATAGGGACGTTGCATAAAACCTTTAAACTTATTAAAACACAATTTTGCAGCCAAACCTGCTTATTTATTGGAGAAATACATGCGTTTATTAACTAAGGTGTCGCTTATTGCGGCTACCGTTTTAACTTTGTCTGCTTGTAACAAAGAAGCCGAGCAGCCAAAACCTTTGGTTTTAGATACAGATGCTGCAAAACAATCCTATAGCTTAGGCGTATCAGCTGGCCGTTTTATCGACACTACCATCAAAGAGCATGAGAAGTTAGGTTTGCCTTTAGCTTCTGAAACTATTCTGCGTGGTATTCAGGATCAGTTGGCAGGTAAATCTCAACTGAACGAAGAAGAAGTTCAGAAAGTGATGATGGCCCTGGAACAAACAGCTCGTGAAAAACAAGTTGAAGTTGCCAAAGCTCAGGCCGAGCAAAATATCGCTGCTGGTAAGGCTTATTTAGAAGCTAATGCCAAGAAAGAAGGCGTAAAAGTAACTGAATCAGGCTTGCAGTATGAAGTAGTTCAAGCCGCTGACGGTCCAAAACCAGCGGCAACAGACGTAGTTCGTGTGCACTACACTGGCACTTTGGTTGATGGCACTGAATTTGATAGTTCAAAAGAGCGTGGCCCTGCTCAGTTCCCGTTAAATCAGGTGATCAAAGGCTGGACTGAAGGCGTTCAGTTGATGAGCGTTGGTTCTAAGTTTAAGTTCACTATTCCAAGTGATTTAGCTTACGGTGAGCGTGATATGGGTACTATCCCTGCGAACAGCGTTTTAGTCTTCGACGTTGAATTGTTAGGCATTGGCGAAGAAGCTCCTGCAACTGAAGATGCTCCTGCTGACAAGAAGTAATTCTTAGTTCATTAAAAAAAGCGACCGTCAGGTCGCTTTTTTTATATCAAATCCGAATTAAATCAGGCAGAGACGGGTTTGGAATGCTTATTGTGTAACGTCTGAATGAGTTCGTCTTCGAAATCAAAACGTTCGACCAATGCCTGACCCAGAGTAGATAGATCACGATCAAAATTCTTCGATAAAGTACCGCTCTCTGCTTCCGCATATTTATCATTAAACTCCAAAGCCATATCAGTGGAGTGTGCAATTTTAGGGTACAAAGAATCTGCCAGTTGGCGGCTATCCTGACCATTGACAGCGCATTGCGACACAATTTGTTCGTACACTTCAAAATGACCTGCAGATAAATAATCCATAAGCAGTTGGCAAAAGTGCTGGATATCCGCCAAATCAGGTAAAGAATTACCACTTTTCTTGTCAAAAGGAGGCAGTGCAGCCAGCTCACAATAACGAACAATCAGGCGTTGCCGTTCGTCCAGCCAATTATCTATGGCCGTCAGGCTACCGCCCCATTTCTGCTGTGCCGACTCTAAACGGGTGTACATATACTTCCCCTTACTCAAATGACTTACTGCTTCGAATCTCTAATTAAAAGAATTCCCGGATAAAGATCAACTACTTTTTTATTGGTCGGTTCAGTCTTTGGCTCTATCATACGCTTGTTTGTACGAATAAGTGGTGGAGTAAAACAAAAATGATTAAGCACAATGTGGCCGCTTCCGCGGACTTGTTCGGACACTGGTATATCGTCAGTCAAGGCAAAATCTGGCTCAGTTGCGCCGATGCTCCTCCTCCCCTGTGTCGTTATGATCAGTTACCTGATTTTTTAGATGGCACTGAGTCCTTGTGTGCGCTTGGGTCCATCGACGGTATTAATTGTTATCTGGTGAACTATAGTGACAGACCTGAAGCTGAAGACCAGTGGCATTCAGCTCGTGTTTTGTTGCAGCAATCAGCCGCTATTTTTGAACATGCCGCCAGGGCCTGCCAGGTTGCTTTGTTTTTGCAAACGCATCGCTACTGTGGCCAGTGTGGTAGCTCTATGCATCTGGTCAATTGGGAGCTGGCAACTCTCTGTCATAAATGTGGTCATCGCTGCTACCCTAGAATCAACCCTTGTGTGCTGATTGCTGTGGTCAATGACAAAAATCAGCTGCTGTTGGCCAGGTCTGCGAGGCACAAAACAGGTTTTTATTCGATTCTGGCAGGTTTCGTAGAATCAGCTGAAACTTTAGAACAAGCCGCAGTGCGGGAAGTAAAAGAAGAGGTTGGTATTGAGATCTCGAATTTACGTTATATGGGTAGTCAACCCTGGCCTTTCCCGCATTCGCTGATGACGGCTTTTATTGCCGACTATAAATCCGGTAATTTGGTGTGCCAGCCTGATGAAATTGAGGAAGCAGACTGGTTTAATCTTGATCAGTTACCTGAAGTACCCATGGTTGCCACTTTGTCAGGGCAGGTGATTCAATACATTGCGAAAGGTGGCAGGTAACAGCTTTAGCTGGCCCGATAGGGTTTGCGCCATGGATGGCAGCAAATAAAAAATCTTCTGGAAAGATTTTTAACAAAGCGAAGCATTGGCCCGGCAGGGTGGACCCCATGGATGGGGGAAATAAAAAATTATCGGGAATAATTTTTAACAGCCTTAGCTGGCCCGATAGGGGTTGCGCCACGGATGGCAGCAAATAAAAAAGCCACTAACGTGGCTTAAGAGAGGTGTAACTTGCGTTACCTGGACCCGTTAAAACGGGTTTCTTTATTCTTGTTCTTTACTAGCGCAGGTAGTTTATAACAGATGTATTTTTTCAGGGCAACAGCTTTTTTCTATACAGAATAAATAGCTTTTGGTAAAAAATAGTGACGGATCAAACATCAGTGATAAACTAGTGATAAATCAAAAGATGGCAGATGATAGATGCAACTAAAAAATGATCGTTACTTAAGGGCTTTGATGAAACAACCTGTTGATCGCACCCCAATCTGGATGATGCGACAGGCGGGACGTTATCTTCCTGAATACAGAGCAACACGTGCTATTGCCGGCGATTTTATGTCTTTGTGTAAAAATCCTGAACTAGCTTGTGAAGTCACTCTGCAGCCATTAAAACGTTATCCTTTAGATGCTGCCATCTTATTCAGTGACATTTTAACAATCCCTGATGCTATGGGCATGGGATTGTATTTTGGTGAAGGCGAAGGTCCACGTTTTACTAAGCAACTGACCGATTTTATGGATGTGATGCAGCTGCCTGTGCCAGATCCAGAAGTTGAGTTGCGTTATGTCATGGACGCTGTGCGCACTATCCGCCGTGAGCTCAATGGCGAAGTGCCATTAATTGGTTTCTCCGGTAGCCCATGGACTCTGGCTACTTACATGTTTGAAGGCGGCAGCAGCAAGACCTTCTCAAAAATAAAAAAGCTGATGTACACAGAACCAGAAGTAGTACACATCCTGTTGGATAAACTGACTCAAAGTGTCATTTTATATCTGAACGCGCAAATTGCTGCTGGTGCTCAGTCTGTGATGATTTTTGATACTTGGGGTGGAGTGTTAACTCCACATGATTACCGGGAGTATTCTTTAAGTTATATGCAGCAAATAGTGGCTGGTTTAACCCGTTTTGCTGATGGTCGTCCTGTGCCTGTTACCTTGTTCACCAAAAATGGTGGCTTATGGCTGGAAGAAATAGCTGCGACTGGTTGTGATGCTGTTGGATTAGACTGGACCATTGATATCAGGCATGCGCGTGAGCGTATAGGCGACAAGGTGGCTCTTCAGGGTAATATGGATCCTTCCATTCTGCTAGGCACACCAGAGCGTATTCGTCAGGAAGTACAAGCTATTCTTGACGGTTATGGCATGGGCTCCGGCCATGTGTTTAACTTAGGCCATGGTATTACGCCGGATGTTGACCCGGAAAAAGCTGGGGTATTTATTGAAGCAGTGCAGTCCTTTAGCCGCACTTATCATATGAATACTGAAGTTGCAGATGACGACGATTCTCTTTGAATCCTGACCGACAAAACGCCAGCTTGATGCTGGCGTTTTCATTGGTGTCGTACTCTAAAATAACCGATTTAACCCATTCATAGCCGCGACCCGATAAGCTTCGGCCATAGTGGGATAGTTGAAAGTCGTGTGTACAAAATATTCTATGGTGTTGCCGCCATTCTTTTGCATCATGATTGCTTGTCCTATGTGGACAATTTCTGCCGCCCTTTCACCAAAACAATGAATGCCCAAAATCTCTTTAGTGTCGCGGTGAAACAGCAGCTTCAGGCTACCCACACTGGTATTGGCGATTTGAGCGCGAGCCAAATGTTTAAACTGGGCGCGACCCACTTCGTAAGGAACCCTGGCGGCAGTTAACTCCTGCTCGTTTTTACCCACAGAGCTCATTTCAGGTATGGTGTAAATGCCAACAGGAATATCGTCAATCAGATAAGTACTGCAGTTACCATGAATAATAGAATTAGCGGCAATACGTCCTTGGTCATAGGCTGCGCTGGCCAAACTGGGATAACCAATCACATCACCAACAGCATACACACTGGGTACCTCGGTCTGATAATTGTCATTGACCTTTAACTGGCCACGGCTATCGGCTTTTAAACCAATGGCGTCCAGATTCAGCTTGTCGGTGTTACCCGTTCGGCCGTTGGCAAACAGGATACAGTCTGCTTTCATTTTTTTGCCAGATTGCAGGTGCAAGATGACACCATCGTCGCAGCCTTCTATCCGATCGAACTCTTCGCCATGACGAATAGTGACTCCTGAGTTCCAGAAGTGATAACTCAGAGCATCAGATATCTCGGTGTCCATAAAAGACAGCAATCTGTCTCTGGTATTGACTAAATCGACCCTCACACCTAAGCCTCGGAAAATGGAGGCGTATTCACAGCCAATCACGCCAGCGCCAAAAATGATGATATGGCGCACATCGTCTTTCAACGACAATATGGTATCGCTGTCAAAAATGCGGCTATGGGTAAAATCCACGTTCTGAGGCCGGTAAGGTCGCGAGCCTGTGGCCAGAATAATATGTTCAGCTGAGATAATTTGATCAGGCGAGCCTTCGTGCTCTATACGGATTTGGTGCGCATCAACAAAAGAAGCGTTACCCTGAAAAACTTTAACCCTGTTGCGCTCATAAAAACTGCTACGCAGCTGAACTTGTTTCCTGATGACGCCTGCTGCGTGTTTTAGAATGTGCGGGAAAGTCAGATTAGAGGATTGATCCTCCATCTGAAACAGCGGGTTTTCTTTGTATTCGATATAACGACTGACCGAATGGCGCAGCGCTTTGGAAGGAATAGTGCCCCAATGTGTACAGCCGCCACCCACCTGCTGATGGCGTTCAATCACAGCCACTGTTTTGCCGCTTTTGGCCAGATTCATGGCTGCACCTTCGCCACCTGGGCCCGTGCCTATAATAATTGCATCAAAATCATATGTTTTGCTTTTAGCTGCTTTGACCACCTGACAATTCCTTCGCTGAATGCACTTTGTTTATTTAATCAGAAAATCAGAATTAAAGGCGATAAAAAAGGCGGCAAACGCCACCTTTTTTTATATCCATGGAAGGACTCTAGGTCGTAACTGTTGGAAAGCTTGTTACGACTCCACTAAAACATCAGGCAAATTGTGCTGTTAACTGCTGCCAGCTCTTTTTTTGAAGCTGTAGATTCCGGCGAACTTCCAGTAGCTGCTGCTTTAAATCAAATTCATTGTATTGCTGCATCAATTGTTGTTTTTTCTGCTGCAGCAAGGCTTTTTTAATATCGTAGTACGCATGCATTTTTTCAATCAGTAGCTCGTATTCATGCTCGAGGCGTTGCATAATCAGCTCTGCATCTGGCAAGTGAGACACTTTAGCCTGAGCACGTTTTAGCTGCATCTGCGCTTTAGCTTTTTCGATTCTATCGGGTGGACAAACCCGCAAGTTACGGGTTAAACCTAACCAGGAACAGCTTTTGATCAGCCACTTGGTTGGATCAAATTGCCACCATTGGATGCCATTCCGATAATCGTATTCAAAAATATGATGAAAGTTATGGTAACCCTCACCGTAAGTTAAAAACGCCAGTATGCCGTTATCCCGTGCACTGTTTTGATCGGTGTAAGGTTGATTGCCCCAGATATGGGCTAACGAGTTAATAAAAAATGTAAAATGGTGGCTAAGTACTAAACGTAACACACCAACACTGAGCAGCATGCCGATGTAGCTGTCAGTTAACCAGCCTAAAAACAGCGGGATACCAAAGTTGGTTGCCACTGTTAATGCCAGATAGTTTTTGTGCTGCCACATCACTATTTTGTTGTTCTGTAAGTCGCGCGCATTACTGTAATCCGCATAAGTATTGCTTTGATACTCGCGTAACATCCAGCCTATGTGGCTGAACCAGAAACCACGTTGGGCGGAATAAGGATCTTTGTCGTTTTGATCAACAAATTTGTGATGAACACGATGATCGGACGACCAATGCAGAGCGCTGTTTTGCAGAGCAAAAGCCCCCCCTATGGCATAAAACCATTGCAAAGCTGGGTGTGCATCATAAGTCTTGTGTGCCCAAAGTCGGTGATAACCGGCAGTGATAGACATGCCGCAATAACCCAGACATAAAATGGTGGCAATAATTTCTGTCCAGGTAAAACCAACAGCGACGGCATACCAAGGCACCAGAATGGCGGCAACAAGAAAAGTGGACGTAAACAGAATGACGTTGGTCCAGATAATAGGGGGTTTATTCATTTTGGGAACTTTAAGCTTACAACTGTAAGCTAATTTAGCCGTGCAATGTGACAGGGTCAAGCGTTAAAATGAACCAGAAGCAAAAAGGAGTGAGCCGTGACACGCGCCCAACAAAAAGAAAAAACCAGACGCGCTATTATAGATGCAGCTTTTCAGCAGCTTAGCGCCGATAAAGGCTACTCAAGCTTAAGTTTGCGTGAGGTGGCCCGTGAAGCAGGTATAGCACCCACGTCTTTTTATCGCCATTTTGCTGATATGGATGAATTAGGTTTAACTCTGGTCGATGAGGCAGGTTTAATGCTTCGTCAGTTATTGCGTCAGGCACGGCACCGTATCGAAGCCAATGGCAGTGTGATCCGTACTTCTATTGAAACCTTTATGGAGTTCGTTACCGGTCACAGTAACGTATTTCGCTTGTTATTGCGTGAGCGTTCTGGCACTTCTGCTGCTTTTCGTAGTGCAGTAGCGCGGGAGATTTATCATTTTGGTGCTGAGCTGGCGGATTATCTTCGCAAAGAAACAGATTGTCCGGCTGAACGAGCCCAGATGCAGGCCGAAGCTATGGTGATCTTAGTCTTTCATGCCGGAGCCGATGCGCTGGATGCTACGGCTGAACAACGCAAACAAATCACCCAGCGCACTATTATGCAGTTGCGCTGGATGGCTCATGGCGCTGCCAGTTATGGTCGCAAAACGCCGTTGTCATCAGGCTAAGCTGTAAGCTTACGTAACCAAACACCAGATTCAATATGGTGGGTGTAAGGAAACTGGTCAAACAAAGCAAAAGCTTTAATTTCGTGGGTTTTGCTTAGCTGCTGTAAGTTCTGTTCCAAAGTCACAGGATTACAGGAGATATAAATAATATCGTTAAACTGGCTGACAAAAGCTTCAGTGGCTGGATCTAAGCCAGCCCGTGGTGGGTCAACCAGAATGGTATCCAGCTGTAACTCTGATAAATCTAAAGTCTTTAACTGCTTGCCTGTGGCCATAGCTGCGCTGACATCTTCAGCGGACATCTGCAGCACCTGCAAATTTGTCACCTGGTTCATTTCAATATTCAACTGGGCTGATTTAATCGAGCTGCGGGCAATCTCTGTGGCGACGACCTGACGGAAATAAGGCGTCAGGGCCAGTGAGAAGTTACCGTTACCACAATAGAGTTCCAGCAAGTCGCCTTTCAGTTGGCTTGCTATATCACAAGCCCACTCCAGCATTTGCTGATTTACTTTGGCATTTGGCTGGGTAAAGCTGTTTTCAATTTGCTGGTAACTTAAAGTGCGGTCTTTTACTGTCAGCTTTTCAATAATATGGTCGCGATGTACCAACACTTTTTGCTTACGCGAACGGCCAATCAAGTCCAAAGGCCATTGCTCTGCTAAATCAGCTTTTAGTAAAGCCGCTTGTTCAGCCCAATCGTCACTCAGCGGCTTCTTATAAATAAGAGAAACCAACAGCTCGCCACTTAAGCCACTCAGGTAATCAATCTGGTATAACTTGTTCCGTAGTGCCGGGCGCTTTTTCAGCTCTTCCAGCAGCACAGGCATAAAATCGGCTATTTGTTTACAGGCTACAGGAAAGTAATCAATGCGCTGTTTTTGTTTGGTTTCAGAATCAAACATAATGTGGAACAAATCGTCCCCTTCATGCCAGACCCGAAATTCAGCGCGTTGGCGATAATGGCTGGGTTCAGAGCGGAACAATTCCAACTCTGGCAATTCATAAGCTGCAAACAGCTGCTGGATGCCAGTTTGCTTTTCTGCCAGTTGAGTTTCATATAAATCCGGAAATACTTGCCCTAAAGCCATTGCCTGTCACCTGTTGTCGAAAAAGCGGCCTATTCTAAGGGCTTTTACCTGAATGTCTATCACCAAAAGCAAGCTGCAGATAAAAGTAGCAGAGCAGCTGCCTTAGCGGGTCAATGTCTGGCAAAATAGCGCCTTAGTTTTTAAACATACATTTTTATAGAAGACGGCGGTATGCGGATAGGTTTTATCGATAGTGGTGTGGGAGGTCTTTCTATACTAGAGGCGGTGCGTGCTTTAGTGCCAGCAGACTACTTCTATATGATGGATAACAGATACCTGCCTTATGGTACTAAGTCGGAGTTATTTATCCGCCAGCGCTTAAAACAACTGACCGAACATTTGCTGACCTATCAAGTCGACCTGATTGTTATTGCCTGTAATACCGCAACCACTCAGGCAGTAGACTGGTTACGTCAGCAGTTTGATTTGCCTTTTGTTGGTGTAGTGCCAGCCATTAAACCTGCTGCTTTCTATTGTGCAGGTGCAAAGATGGCGTTACTTGCAACTCCTGCCACGGTCGAAGGCCACTATATAAAGAGGCTGGTCGCTGATTATGCTGGAGAAAGTCAGGTGCAATTGGTTGGTAGCAGTGAACTGGTGATGTTGGCAGAACAAAAAGTCTGGGCAGGTGCTGATATAAAAGCAGAGGTGGCTCAGGTTATCAAAGACAGTGGCTTAAATGAGTTTGCGCCTAAAGCTATTATCCTGGGCTGCACTCATTTTCCTTTTTTAGCTCAAGAGATCCGTTCGGCTTTTACAGATGCACCAAAGCTGTTTGATACAGCCGATGCGATTGCCAGAAGGGTGCAACATTTAGCTGCAGCGATCATTCCTCTATATAAGGAGAAGAGTCAGGATTGTTTTATTGCCACACAAGAACTGACAGAGCAGCAAAAACACAGTGTAACAGAGATGGGATTAGGCCAGCAGAGCTGCTGGCCAGATTTATATCAGGACTAGTACAGCTTATTCGTCGTTATCGTCACCGTCCTGACGTTCTTTGGCTTCACGCACTTTTAAAGTACGCTCCTGAAACGCAAAGTCGTTTAACTTCTGGATCATCTTATTGGCATCTTTCGCTGCCACTTCAACAAAACCAAAACCACGGCGACGACCCGTCTGGCGATCTTTCATCAAACGTACGTTGACGACTACACCAAACTTTTGGAACAACTCACGTACAGCATCTTCATTGGCACGGTAAGGTAAGTTACCTACATATAAAGTAGCAGTTTCACCCTCGTAGTTTGTTTTCGCTGCTGTAGGGGAACCAGTGCTATTAATAGAGGCACCTTTGACTTCAACCAGAATAGGCACCAACACACCTCCCAGCACTACACCTATGGTCACTAATACAGAAGCACTTAAAGCAAGATCAGGGATTAATAGTAAAACCAGATAAACGATGATGGCTAACGCCAGAGTAAAAGGTAAGGATCGTTGTAAATTAGCTAACATAAAGATTTCCTAAGTAATAAAGATGAAAGAGTCAGAGTAAATACATATAAATACTTAAAGCTCTTTCATATTAGCGACTAGATCTTAAGCAGCCAACTATTAAATGCAGCCTCATTGATAATGTTTTTGGAGCTATTTTGCTCATATTGCCGCTTTAACCAGCAAACGATCGCCAAAGCCTCAAAAAACTAAGATTTAGTGTTGCACGCCGTCAAAAACTCCCTATAATGCGCGCCATGCCAACGGGGTGATGCGAAAGCAGCTCTGGGGTGGTTTTGAAATGAAGTGAAAAATGATGCAAAACATCGCTTGACACGGAGTTGAAAAT
>Ga0247725_1000152_pt1 | contig 78858 bp, 83 predicted proteins | sample OKSTACKMCFT3sol_FD_183021 | JGI IMG/M metagenome (GOLD analysis project Ga0247725, IMG submission 183021) | Subsurface sediment microbial communities from gas well in Oklahoma, United States - OK STACK MC-FT3-sol | ecosystem: Environmental > Terrestrial > Deep subsurface > Rock core/Sediment...
TCAACTCCGTGTCAAGCGATGTTTTACATCATTTTTCACTTCACTTTAAAACCACCCCAGAGCTGCTTTCGCATCACCCCGTTGGCATGGCGCGCATTATAGGGAGTTTTTGGCAGCGTGCAATACTAAATCTTAGTTTTTTGAGGCTTTGGCGTTCGTTTGCTGGTTAAACCGCCAATATGAGCAAAATAGCTCCAAAAACATTATCTGCGAGCATGCATTTAATAGTTGGCTGCTTAAGATCTAGTCGCTAATATGAAAGAGCTTTAAGTATTTATATGTATTTACTCTGACTCTTTCATCTTTATTACTTAGGAAATCTTTATGTTAGCTAATTTACAACGATCCTTACCTTTTACTCTGGCGTTAGCCATCATCGTTTATCTGGTTTTATTGTTAATCCCTGATCTTGCTTTAAGTGCTTCTGTATTAGTAACTATAGGTGTAGTGCTGGGTGGTGTATTGGTGCCTGTTCTGGTTGAAGTGAAAGGTGCCTCTATTAATAGCACTGGTTCTCCTACAGCAGCGAAAACAAACTACGAGGGTGAGACAGCTACTTTATATGTAGGTAACTTACCTTACCGTGCCAATGAAGATGCTGTACGTGAGTTGTTCCAGAAGTTTGGTGTAGTCGTCAACGTACGTTTAATGAAAGATCGCCAGACTGGTCGTCGCCGTGGTTTTGGTTTTGTTGAAGTGGCAGCGAAAGATGCCAACAAGATGATCCAGAAGTTAAATGACTTTGCGTTCCAGGAGCGTACGTTAAAAGTGCGTGAAGCCAAAGAACGTCAGGACGGTGACGATAACGACGAATAAGTTAGTTCTGGTATAAATCTGGCCAGCAGCTCTGCTGGCCAAACCCCATCTCTGTTACTCTGCATTTTTGCTGCTCTGTCAGTTCTTCTGTTGCAATAAAACGATCCTGACTCTTCTCTTTATATAGAGGAGTGATCGCAGCAGCTAAATGTTGCACCCTTCTGGCTATCGCATCGGCCGTATCAAACAGCTTTGGCGCATCCGTAAAAGCTGAACGGATTTCTTGGGCTAAAAAAGGAAAATGGGTGCAGCCCAGGATAATAGCTTTAGGCGCAAACTCATTTAAGCCACTATCTTTGATAACCAGAGCCACTTCTGCTTTTACATCGGCACCAGTCCAGACTTTTCGCTCGGCCAACATCACCAGTTCACTACTGCCGACAAACTCCACAGCGCTATCACCAGCATAATCTGCGATCAGCTTTTTTATATAGTCACCTTTGACTGTGGCTGGAGTTGCAAGCAACGCCATCTTTGCACCTGCACAATATAAAGCAGCAGGTTTAATAGCTGGCACTACACCAACAAAAGGCAAATCAAACTGCTGACGTAACCAGTCTACTGCCTGAGTGGTTGCTGTATTACAGGCAATGACAATCAGATCAACTTGATGGGTCAGCAAATGTTCTGTCAGTTGTTTTAAGCGCTGGCGGATAAATAATTCCGACTTAGTGCCATAAGGCAGGTATCTGTTATCCATCATATAGAAGTAGTCAGCAGGCACTAAAGCGCGTACCGCCTCTAATATAGAGAGACCTCCCACACCACTATCGATAAAACCTATCCGCATACCGCCGTCTTCTATAAAAGTGTCTGCTTAAAAACTATGGCGCTATTTTGCCAGACATTCGCCTGCGAAGGCAGTTGCTCTGCTACTTTTATCTGCAGTCTGCTTTTGCCGATAGACATTCAGGCAAAAGCCCTTAGAATAGGCCGCTTTTTCGACAACAGGTGACAGGCAATGGCTTTAGGGCAAGTATTTCCAGATTTATATGAAACTCAACTGGCAGAAAAGCGCTCTGGTATAGAGCAGCTGTTTGCATCCTACACCTTGCCAGAGTTAGAGTTGTTCCGCTCAGAACCCAGCCATTATCGTCAACGTGCTGAATTTCGGGTATGGCATGAAGGGGACGATCTGTTCCACATTATGTTTGACTCTGAAACCAAACAAAAACAGCGCATTGATTACTTCCCTGTTGCCTGCAAACAAATAGCCGACTTTATGCCTGTAATGCTGGAAGAGCTGAAAAAGCGTCCGGCATTACGTAATAAGTTATACCAGATTGACTACCTGAGTGGTTTAAGCGGCGAATTGCTAGTTTCTCTTATTTATAAGAAGCCATTAAGTGAAGACTGGGCTGAACAAGCGGTTTTATTAAAAGCTGATTTAGCCGACCAATGGCCACTGGACTTCATTGGCCGTTCACGCAAGCAAAAAGTGCTGGTCAATCGTGACCATATTATCGAGAAGCTGAGCGTCAAAGGCCGTACTTTGAAATACCAGCAAATTGAAAACAGCTTTACCCAGCCTAATGCCAAGGTCAATCAGCAGATGCTGGAATGGGCTTGTGATATAGCAAGCCAGCTAAAAGGCGACTTGCTGGAACTCTATTGTGGCAACGGCAATTTCTCACTGGCCCTGACGCCTTATTTCCGTCAGGTCGTTGCGACAGAGATTGCCCGCAGTTCGATTAAATCAGCGCAGCTGAATATTGAAATGAACCAAGTAGCAAATTTGCAGGTGCTGCAAATGTCGGCTGAAGATGTCAGCGCGGCTATGGCGACAGGCAAACAATTAAAAAATCTGGATTTATCAGAGTTGCAGCTGGATACCATTCTGGTTGACCCACCGCGGGCAGGTTTAGATCCGGCCACCGAAGCTTTTGTCAGCCAGTTTAACGATATTATTTATATCTCCTGTAATCCCGTGACATTGGAGCAGAACTTACAGCAGTTAAGTAAAACTCACGAAATTAAAGCTTTTGCTTTGTTCGATCAGTTTCCTTACACCCACCATATTGAATCTGGTGTTTGGTTACGCAAGCTTACAGCTTAGCCTGATGACAACGGCGTTTTGCGACCATAACTGGCAGCACCATGAGCCATCCAGCGCAACTGCATAATAGTGCGCTGGGTGATTTGTTTGCGTTGTTCAGCCGTGGCATCCAGCGCATCGGCTCCGGCATGAAAAACCAGGATAACCATAGCCTCTGCCTGCATTTGGGCACGTTCAGCCGGACAGTCGGTTTCTTTACGCAGATAATCCGCCAACTCAGCTCCAAAATGATAGATCTCCCTTGCTACAGCGCTACGAAAAGCTGCAGAAGTGCCGGAACGCTCACGCAGTAACAAGCGAAATACGTTACTGTGACCGGTAACGAACTCCATAAAGGTTTCAATAGAAGTACGGATCACACTGCCATTGGCTTCAATACGGTGCCGCGCCTGGCGCAATAACTGACGAAGCATTAAACCTGCCTCATCAACCAGAGTTAAACCTAATTCATCCATATCAGCAAAATGGCGATAAAAGGACGTTGGTGCTATACCTGCTTCACGGGCCACTTCACGCAAACTTAAACTTGAGTAGCCTTTATCAGCGCTAAGCTGCTGAAAAGCTGCATCTATAATAGCGCGTCTGGTTTTTTCTTTTTGTTGGGCGCGTGTCACGGCTCACTCCTTTTTGCTTCTGTCTCATTTTAACGCTTGACCCTGCCACTTTGCACGGCTAAATTAGCTTACAGTTGTAAGCCTAAAGTTCCCAAAATGAATAAACCTCCACTTATCTGGACCAACATAATTCTGTTTGCGTCCACTTTTCTTGTTGCCGCCATTCTGGTGCCTTGGTATGCCGTCGCTGTTGGTTTTACCTGGACAGAAATTATTGCCACCATTTTATGTCTGGGTTATTGCGGCATGTCGATCACTGCCGGTTATCACCGACTTTGGGCACACAAGACTTATGATGCACATCCAGCTTTGCAATGGTTTTATGCCATAGGGGGGGCTTTTGCTCTGCAAAACAGCGCTCTGCATTGGTCATCCGATCACCGGGTTCATCATAAATTCGTCGATCAAAACGACAAAGACCCTTACTCTGCCAAACGTGGTTTCTGGTTCAGCCACATAGGCTGGATGCTACGTGAGTATCAAAGTAATACCTACGCGGATTACAGCAATGCTCGCGACCTACAAAACAATAAAATAGTGATGTGGCAGCACAAAAATTACCTGGCACTGACAGTGGCAACCAACTTTGGTATCCCGCTGTTTTTAGGCTGGTTAACTGACAGCTACATCGGCATGCTACTCAGTGTGGGTGTGTTACGGTTAGTGCTGAGCCACCATTTTACATTTTTCATTAACTCATTAGCCCATATCTGGGGTAATCAACCTTACACCGATCAAAACAGCGCACGCGATAACGGCATACTAGCGTTTTTAACTTATGGTGAGGGTTACCATAACTTTCATCATATTTTTGAATACGATTATCGTAATGGCATTCAATGGTGGCAATTTGACCCAACGAAGTGGCTGATTAAGAGCTGTTCCTGGTTAGGTTTAACCCGTAACTTACGAGTTTGTCCGCCGGATAGGATCGAAAAAGCTAAGCTACAAATGCAATTGAAACGAGCTCAGGCTAAGGTGTCTCACTTGCCAGATGCTGAACTGATTATGCAACGCCTCGAGCATGAGTACGAGCTGCTGATGGAAAAAATGCATGCGTACTACGACATCAAAAAAGCCTTGCTGCAGCAGAAAAAGCAGCAGTTGATGCAGCAATACAATGAGTTTGATTTAAAGCAGCAACTACTGGAAGTTCGCCGGAATCTACAGCTTCAAAAAAAGAGCTGGCAGCAGTTAACAGCACAATTTGCCTGATGTTTTAGTGGAGTCGTAACAAGCTTTCCAACAGTTACGACCTAGAGTCCTTCCATGGATATAAAAAAAGGTGGCGTTTGCCGCCTTTTTTATCGCCTTTAATTCTGATTTTCTGATTAAATAAACAAAGTGCATTCAGCGAAGGAATTGTCAGGTGGTCAAAGCAGCTAAAAGCAAAACATATGATTTTGATGCAATTATTATAGGCACGGGCCCAGGTGGCGAAGGTGCAGCCATGAATCTGGCCAAAAGCGGCAAAACAGTGGCTGTGATTGAACGCCATCAGCAGGTGGGTGGCGGCTGTACACATTGGGGCACTATTCCTTCCAAAGCGCTGCGCCATTCGGTCAGTCGTTATATCGAATACAAAGAAAACCCGCTGTTTCAGATGGAGGATCAATCCTCTAATCTGACTTTCCCACACATTCTGAAACACGCAGCAGGCGTCATCAGGAAACAAGTTCAGCTGCGTAGCAGTTTTTATGAGCGCAATAGGGTTAAAGTTTTTCAGGGGAACGCTTCTTTTGTTGATGCGCACCAAATCCGCATAGAGCACGAAGGCTCACCTGATCAAATTATCTCAGCTGAACATATTATTCTGGCTACAGGCTCGCGGCCTTACCGGCCTCAGAACGTGGATTTTACCCATAGCCGTATTTTTGACAGCGATACCATATTGTCGTTAAAAGACGATGTGCGACATGTCATCATTTTTGGCGCTGGCGTGATTGGCTGTGAATACGCCTCCATTTTCCGTGGCTTAGGTGTGAGGGTGGATTTAGTCAATACCAGAGACAGATTGCTGTCTTTTATGGACACAGAGATTTCTGATGCATTAAGTTATCATTTCTGGAACTCAGGTGTCACTATTCGCCATGGCGAGGAGTTTGACCGGATAGAAGGCTGTGATGATGGGGTGATTTTGCACCTGCAATCCGGTAAAAAAATGAAAGCAGACTGCATCCTGTTTGCCAACGGCCGCACTGGCAATACAGACAAGCTGAATTTGGACGCTATTGGCTTAAAAGCGGACAGCCGTGGTCAGTTAAAGGTCAATGACAATTACCAGACCGAAGTGCCCAGTGTGTACGCAGTGGGTGACGTGATAGGTTATCCAAGCCTGGCCAGTGCAGCTTATGACCAAGGTCGTATTGCGGCTAATTCCATTATTCATGGTAATTGCAGCACTTATCTGATTGACGATATTCCTGTTGGTATTTACACCATACCTGAAATGAGTTCTGTCGGAAAAAACGAGCAGGAGCTTACAGCTGCAAGGGTTCCTTACGAAGTGGGTCGCGCCCAGTTTAAACATTTGGCTCGTGCTCAAATTGCCAATACCAGTGTAGGCAGCCTGAAACTACTGTTTCATCGTGACACCAAAGAGATTTTGGGCATTCATTGTTTTGGTGAAAGGGCTGCAGAAATTGTCCACATAGGACAAGCAATCATGATGCAAAAGAATGGTGGCAACACTATAGAGTATTTTGTACACACGACTTTCAACTACCCAACTATGGCCGAAGCTTATCGGGTCGCGGCTATGAATGGGTTAAATCGGTTATTTTAGAGTACGACACCAATGAAAACGCCAGCATTAAGCTGGCGTTTTGTCGGTCAGGATTCAGAGAGAATCGTCGTCATCCACAACGTCGGTATTCATATGATAAGTGCGGCTAAAGGATTGCACCGCATCGATAAACACACCGGCTTTTTCTGGATCCACATCCGGGGTAATGCCATGGCCCAAGTTAAACACATGACCTGAGCCCATGCCATAACCGTCCAGAATAGCTTGAACTTCCTGGCGAATGCGTTCTGGTGTACCTAGCAGGATGGAAGGATCCATATTGCCCTGAAGCGCCACTTTATCGCCTATACGTTCACGCGCATGTCTGATATCGATGGTCCAATCTAATCCAACCGCATCACAGCCAGTTGCAGCTATTTCTTCCAGCCATAAACCACCATTCTTGGTGAATAAAGTCACTGGCACAGGACGACCATCCGCAAACCGGGTTAAACCAGAGACTATTTGCTGCATGTAGCTTAACGAATACTCACGGTAATCGTGTGGAGTTAACACCCCACCCCAAGTATCAAAAATCATCACAGACTGAGCACCAGCAGCAATTTGTGCATTCAGATACAAAATAACGCTTTGGGTGAGTTTATCCAGCAGGATGTGCACCACTTCAGGCTCTGTGTACATCAGCTTTTTGATTTTAGAGAAGGTTTTGCTACTGCCACCCTCGAACATATAAGTGGCCAGAGTCCATGGGCTACCGGAGAAACCAATCAAAGGCACTTCGCCATTAAGCTCACGGCGGATAGTACGCACAGCGTCCATCACATAACGCAACTCAACCTCTGGATCTGGCACAGGCAGCTGCATCACATCCATAAAATCAGTTAACTGTTTGGTAAAGCGCGGGCCTTCCCCCTCACCAAAATATAATCCCATGCCCATAGCATCCGGGATGGTTAAAATATCACTGAATAAGATGGCAGCATCTAAAGGATAACGTTTTAATGGCTGCAGAGTGACTTCGCAGGCAAGTTCAGGGTTTTTACATAAAGACATGAAGTCGCCGGCAATAGCACGAGTCGCTCTGTATTCAGGAAGATAACGTCCCGCCTGTCGCATCATCCAGATTGGGGTGCGATCAACAGGTTGTTTCATCAAAGCCCTTAAGTAACGATCATTTTTTAGTTGCATCTATCATCTGCCATCTTTTGATTTATCACTAGTTTATCACTGATGTTTGATCCGTCACTATTTTTTACCAAAAGCTATTTATTCTGTATAGAAAAAAGCTGTTGCCCTGTAAAAATACATCTGTTATAAACTACCTGCGCTAGTAAAGAACAAGAATAAAGAAACTCGTACCAACGAGTCCTGGTAACGTAAGTTACATCTCTCTTAAGCCACGTTAGTGGCTTTTTTATTTGCTGCCATCCATGGCGCAAACCCTATCGGGCCAGCTAAAGCTGTTAAAAATTACTCCTGATAATTTTTTATTTCCCCCATCCATCGGATCCACCCTTAGTGGGCCAATGCTTCGCATTGTTAAAAATCTTTCCAGAAGATTTTTTATTTGCAGCCATCCATGGCGCAAACCCTAACGGGCCAGCTGAAGCTGTTAAAAATTACTCCTGATAATTTTTTATTTCCCCCATCCATGGCGCAAACACTACCGGGCCAGCTAAAGCTGTTAAACATCGTTCAGACCGCTTTTATTTATCGGCCGCCTTTCGCAATATATTGAATCACCTGCCCTGATAAAGTGGCCACCATGGGTACTTCTGGTAACTTATCCAGATCGAACCAATCTGCTTCCTCAATTTCATCGGGCTGACACACCAGATCACCGGATTTATAGTCGGCAATAAAAGCCGTCATCAGCGAATGCGGGAAGGGCCAGGGTTGACTGCCCATATAACGTAAATTTGAGATCTCAATACCTACCTCCTCTTTTACTTCCCGCACTGCGGCTTGCTCCAGAGTTTCAGCGGATTCAACAAAACCAGCCAGAATCGAATAAAAACCTGTTTTGTGCCTCGCCGACCTGGCCAACAACAGCTGATTTTTGTCATTGACCACAGCAATCAGCACACAAGGGTTGATTCTAGGGTAGCAGCGATGACCACACTTGTGACAAAGCGTTGCCAGCTCCCAATTCACCAGATGCATAGAGCTGCCACATTGGCCACAATATCTATGCGTCTGTATAAACAACGCCACCTGACAAGCTCTGGCTGCATGCTCGAAAATTGCTGCTGACTGCAGTAACAGAGCCCGCGCTGAATGCCACTGATCTTCAGCCTCTGGTCTATCACTGTAGTTCAACAGGTAACAATTCACACCATCAATAGAACCAATCAAACAGAGAGACTCAGTACCATCTAAAAACTCTGGTAATTGATCATAACGACACAAAGGCGGAGCCGCATCGGCGCAACTGAGCCAGATTTTGCCCTGGCTGACAATAAACCAGTGTCCGAACAAGTCTGCTGTAACAGCCACATTGTGCTTAATCATTTTTGTTTTACTCCACCACTTATTCGTACAAACAAGCGTATGATAGAACCAAAGACTGAACCGACCAATAAAAAAGTAGTTGATCTTTATCCGGGAATTCTTTTAATTAGAGGTTTGAAGCAGTAAGTCATTTGAGTAAGGGGAAGTATATGTACACCCGTTTAGAGTCAGCACAGCAGAAATGGGGTGGCAGCCTGACAGCCATAGATAACTGGCTGGACGAAAGGCAGCGCCTTATTGTTCGTTATTGTGAGCTGGCTGCATTGCCTCCTTTTGACAAAAAAAGTGGGAATTCTTTGCCTGATCTGGCAGATATCCAGCACTTTTGCCAGCTGCTGATGGATTATTTATCCGCTGGTCATTTTGAAGTCTATGAACAAATAGTGTCACAATGTGCTGTCAATGGTCAGGATAGTCGCCAACTGGCAGACTCTTTGTATCCAAAGATCGCCATCTCTACTGATATGGCACTGGAATTTAATGACAAATATGCTGAATCTGACAGCGGCACCTTGTCGAAAAACTTTGATCGCGATCTGTCGACTTTAGGTCAGGCTTTGGTTGAACGTTTTGATTTTGAAGACGAACTGATCCAGACTTTACACAATAAACATTCCAAGGCTGTATCAGCCTGAGTCCTAACAAAGATTCAGCTGGTTACCAGATAAAGCCCAAGGCTACACATAATAAAAAAAGCGACCATCAGGTCGCTTTTTTTATTGAGCTAAGAATTACTTCTTTTCAGCCGGAGCAGCTTCAGCAGCTGGGGCTTCTTCGCCAATGCCTAGCAGTTCAACGTCGAATACTAAAACGCTGTTAGCTGGGATAGTGCCCATATCGCGCTCGCCGTAAGCTAAATCGCTAGGGATAGTGAATTTGAACTTAGAGCCAACGCTCATCAGTTGCACACCTTCAGTCCAACCTTTGATAACCTGGTTTAACGGGAACTGGGCTGGACCACGTTCTTTTGAGCTATCAAATTCAGTACCGTCCACTAAAGTACCAGTGTAGTGCACGCGCACTACGTCAGTCGCAGCAGGTTTTGGACCTTCAGCAGCTTGCACTACTTCGTACTGTAAACCTGATTCAGTCACTTTTACGCCCGCTTTCTTGGCATTGGTTTCTAAGTAAGCTTTGCCAGCAGCAATATTTTGCTCAGCCTGAGCTTTAGCCACTTCAACTTGTTTTTCGCGAGCTGTTTGCTCTAAAGCCATCATCACTTTCTGAACTTCTTCTTCAGTCAGCTGAGATTTACCAGCCAATTGATCCTGAATACCACGCAGTATAGTTTCAGAAGCCAAAGGTAAACCTAACTTCTCATGCTCTTTAATGGTAGTGTCGATAAAACGACCTGCTGATACACCTAAGCTATATGATTGTTTTGCAGCATCTGTATCTAAAACCAGAGGTTTTGGCTGCTCGGCTTCTTTGTTACAAGCAGACAAAGTTAAAACGGTAGCCGCAATCAGCGACACCTTAGTTAATAAACGCATGTATTTCTCCAATAAATAAGCAGGTTTGGCTGCAAAATTGTGTTTTAATAAGTTTAAAGGTTTTATGCAACGTCCCTATACTAACGGTTTGTGCTAATGACGTTAACCCATAGCAGTAAATATCTGACGATTTTTCTGGCATTTTGTCTCTTTGCCTGCTCAGAAGTTCAACCTAAATCTGTACGGCAGGTGCAACATAGCGAAACGCCTTCGTACGGCGCAGCTATCAATGACAAATCAACCCTGGTTGCTGTCTCGGCTTTAGATGCAGGTGTGACAGTCTGGGATCTGCAAAAAGATACAGCTTTGTATTCGCTCGGCCATCAGGAAAAAAGCGATAACCAGATTTTATCCTTGGCACTTAGCCCTGATGGTAGCCATTTATTGACGGGTGACAGCAAAGACTTCGCCTTGTGGCAAATGAACGATGGCCGGAATATTGGTTTCTGGTCTGTTAAAGACGCTACGATCCGCGATTTAGCCGTGTCTGATTTTGGTCGTCATATGCTGGTCGGCCAAAATGACGGCAAAGTGCAACATATCACCTTGAGTTCAGGGCGTCGTATTGAGTTTTTAGGCCACACCGAAAATGTAAATTCGGTGGATCTGTCTGCCAATGGTCGTTTTGCCTTAACAGGCTCAAACGATCACTATGCCTATTTCTGGGATACCGAGACCGCTCAGATTATTTATAGTTTTCCACATCCAAACCGTGTCACTAAGGTGGCACTGGACCAGCAAGGTCGTTACGCTTTTAGTGCTGGTAGCGAACTTCAGGGCTTTATCTGGGATCTCAAAACAGGCAAACAAATCAGCCGGTTAGAATTATCCAGAGCACAAATTATTACTGCAGCCCGTTTTAGTCCAAATGGCAAGTGGTTGCTCACAGGCTCTCCATCCAGGGCATTAATTTTATGGGATGTGGCGACAGGGAAAAGACTACAGCAATGGCAAGTCAGGGCTATTCTCAACAGCAGACCCGCTAGTGCCGTAATTCATGCGGTGGCTTTTTTAGAAAATGGTCAGATTATCAGTGAAAGTTCCAGTGGCGTAGCCGAAGTATGGGAGATTAAAGAATGACGGAAAAAGTGGAAGAGCTGCAACAACAACTCATTGATCTTGAAAGCAAACTAGCTTTTCAGGAAGATGTGGTACAGAGTCTGAACGACGAGTTGCACGAGCATCAGAAAAGTATTGAAAAGCTGCAACGCCAGGTAATGATGTTGGCTGAAAAAATCAGTCAGGGCAATGACAGTGGCATATTACGAGTCCACGAAGAGCCACCACCGCCCCATTATTAGCATTATTCAGGTTTAAATACGCCTATCACCTGTTCAGCAGCACGCGATGCCTTAGCGACCTGCTGTTCAGGTTGTGCCATATGATGGCCACATTGCACACATTCTACTTTTTCAACATTGTTTTCAACAAACAACATCAAAGTATCCATGGCTTTGCACTGCGGGCAAGTTGCACCGGCAATAAAGCGCTTTTTCTTTCTGTCAGTCATGTTTTTACTCTCTTCAATCGGCTTTTATCGCATCTAAAACAGCTTACGCTCTTGGTTTGTCGCCACTTTGCGATTAGAGTAGCAACCAATTTTCGTCCGGGCTAAAACACCATGATCCAACTGCAAAACGTCGAACTGAGACGCGGTATTAACTGTTTACTACAACAGGCCGATCTTACCGTATTTCCAGGCCAAAAGGTCGGAATAATTGGCGCCAACGGCTGCGGTAAGTCCAGTCTTTTTGCTTTGCTGCAACAAAAGCTGCAACCTGATGCAGGTTCAGTTGCTATACCCTCGAGCTGGACTATCTCCACTGTAGCGCAGGAAACTCCAGCCTTGGATATCTCAGCCATGGACTATGTGTTGCAAGGTGACGAAAAACTCTATCCTTTGTTACAACAGTTAAAAATTACCGATGGCAGTGTCGACCTGGCCGCCGTACATCACCAGATTGATGCTTTAGATGGCTACAGGGCGGAAGCCAAAGCTGGCACTTTACTCGATGGCCTGGGTTTTAGCGGTGCAGCCCAGCAGCAAAGCGTGAAATCTTTTTCCGGTGGCTGGCGTATGCGTTTAAACCTCGCCAAGGCCCTGATGCAACCGGCCGAATTGTTGTTATTAGATGAACCGACCAACCACTTAGATTTAGACGCTGTGCTTTGGTTAGAGAAATACTTAGCCTCCTTTACCGGCACTTTGTTACTGATCAGCCACGACCGCGACTTTCTCGATGCTGTGATTGACAATACGGTGCATATCGACAATCAGACCTTAACTTTATACAAAGGCAATTACAGTCAGTTTGAACGGCAGCGCGCTGAACATTTATCGCAACACCAGTCGATGTTTGAAAAACAACAACGTCAGGTCGCGCATCTGCAAAAGTATATTGACCGCTTCCGCGCTCAGGCGACTAAAGCTAAACAAGCGCAAAGCCGGATCAAAGCATTGGAACGTATGACGTTGTTGGCGCCTGCGCATGCAGATTCACCTTTTCAGTTTGAGTTTTTAGACCCGCGTTCTTTGCCTAACCCGCTTTTAAAGATGGAAAACGTCAAAGCTGGCTACGGCGACACTGCAATTTTGCAGCAAATTAACTTCCAGCTACTGCCAGGCAGCCGTATCGGGTTATTGGGACGCAACGGTGCTGGTAAATCGACGCTGATTAAAATGTTATCAGGCTCGATAAAACCACAAGCAGGTGAAATCTGGTATGCCAATGGCGTCAGTATTGGTTATTTTGCTCAGCACCAGCTGGAAACCTTGAGACCGCAGGACTCACCATTACAACATTTGGTGCGTCTGGCACCTGACGCCACAGAGCAGCAGTTACGCGACTATATCGGCGGTTTTGGTTTCCACGGTGACAAAGCTCTATCTCCCTGCGCCCCTTTCTCAGGTGGCGAAAAAGCCCGTCTGGTCTTAGCTTTATTGGTGTATCAGCGCCCTAATTTGCTGTTGTTGGATGAGCCAACCAACCACTTGGACCTCGATATGCGTGAAGCCATCGTCATGGCCTTGCAAAGCTTTGAGGGCGCTATAGTGGTAGTGTCGCACGATCGGCATTTACTCAGCAGCACTACAGATGAGTTTTATCTGGTCGCCCACGGCAAAGTTGCACCTTTTGCAGGAGATTTGGCGGACTATTACCAATGGTTACAACAGGACCAGCGTGCAGCCAATGCAGCCTCAACTGCGGAAGATACAGCTACAGCCAATAGCGCCCAAAATCGTAAAGATCAAAAGCGCCTCGAAGCAGAGCTGCGCACTTTGCAGCGGCCGCTTAAACAAAAGATTGAAAAGCTGGAGCAACTGCAGGAAAAACTGCATCTGCAGCAACAGCAGATTGAAACTGCGTTGGCCGATGCAGGTATCTATGATGCGGCGCGTAAAGCTGAGTTAACCAAAACTCTGGCTGAACAGCAAAAAGTACTAAAAGAACTCTCTGAGGTTGAAGAACAATGGTTCGAAGCTCAGGAAGCCTGGGAGCAACTAAATGCAGAATTCTGGCAAAAAAACTCTTAGTTCTGAACAATTTTGGCAGTACAGCCTGAGTTTATATCCGGCGATCAAAGATCTTTGTCTGCAATGGCAGGATAACTTTGGCGTTAATATCAACTTGCTGTTGTTTTTACTTTATCTGGACAAACAGCAGCAAAGTTTGACAGAGCAGCAACTGCAGCAGCTGGAAGATTTACTGCAGCACTTTAGTTCTGAGGTCACTCAGTCTATCCGGGCGTTGCGCCGGGCTATGCCATCTCCCTGGTTGGAATCTGATATGCAACAACCTCTGCGCCAGCAGTTGCTGAGCACTGAACTTGCAGCTGAGAAACTGGAACAACAGTTACTGGTGCAGCAGTTTAATCAGTTAGGTCAAACTCATGAACTGCTCCCCCATAGTCAGTTGCTTGATCATTATTTACTGCTGATTAACGCACCAGCTGAACAGCTGGATGTTGAAATTCTTGATCTGTATCAACAAAGCCAACAGTTGGAAAACCACTAAAATCCATCTTTGATCTATATCAGGCTTTGCTCGAACTGATGCTTCTACACTGCAAGCATCAGCAAATAGCGAGGATACGATCATGAATATATGGCAAGAGTTTTTAAAAGATCCGGTGATCTTTTTCTCTTTTACTGGCTTGGCTTTAGTGATTGGCTTGTGTCTGTTTTATGCATGCTACTTCTTATACAAGACCTCACATGCAGAGTAAGGCTAAATAACCTAACCTGGATTTATTTGGTTAAATACAGAGTGTTCGACACTCATTATCCCGAGTTCAGCTTAAATAGATAAAAGCGCTGTCCGTGTAGACGCGCTTTTATCTTTTACTTCAGTATCTTTATTAATGCTGAAGTATTGCGCAAAGTTAGGGCATAAATAGTCAACTGCGGATTAGCACCTAAACTTGACGCAAATACCGAGCCATCAAATACTGACAAGTTTTCCAGCTGATGATGCCGACCTTGCAGGTTGACCACCCCTTTGTCTGGATTCGCACTCAGATTGCAGCCCCCCATCACATGAGCAGAAGCCAAAGTTGCACGGTATTTTTGCAAAGGTAAAGCTTTGATGGCTTCACGCGCCTGCCGCCAGCTGGAATAAAGCTTAGCATCCTGATGTATGGGTAATACAGACTTAGCACCAGCTGCAAACTGTATTTCGGCCATAGCCAGGTAAGCCTTTTGAACCCCTTGCCACAGATAATCAGAAAGAGGGTAATCCACCACTGGCTCCCCCTGCTCAGATAGTACTACTGTGCCACCCTGACTATCCGGATGAAAGCCATCCCGAAGCAAAGCAATAATGACCTGCAATTGATTAAACTGCTGCATTAAGGCGGCATGGGACTGGGCTATTCCGGTCAGCTTAGTCGCCATTAACACCGGATGTAGAGGGGGAACTTCCAGCTTAAAACCTATCTGTTCAGCCGCAGGCCAGACAAACTGATCGGAATAAATAGATTGAGGAGCACCACTGTGGCCAGCAATGGTTTCCTCAAACAAAGCACCGGAAATCACGCTGGGGTGCAGGTAGGTATGCTTACCCAAACGCCCACTGGGATCAGGCACTTTGGAGCGCAGCAACAATGCAGGTGAACCTATGGCTCCAGCAGCCACAATGTAATGCTTGGCTTTAAAGCTAAGTTTTATTTTAGAAGTGGGCTGGTAGTACTGATCCACAGGCACTGCGACTAAGGATTGCACCTGATCATTCTGCCATTTGAGTTCACGGGCTGAAACACGGCTAATCAACATAGCGCCAGCCTGCATAGCAGCTGGAATGGTGCTGACCAACATTGACTGCTTGGCATTAATAGGGCAACCCATGCCACAGTATCCGAGGTTAGCGCAGCCATTTACATTGCGTTTAATCACAGTGTATTGCCAACCTAAAGCTTCACAGCCTTGGCGTAATTTATCGTTGTTAGCATTGGGCGGTACAGGCCAGGGATGGATATTCAGCCTCTGCTCGGCTTGTTGAAAATAAGGAGCCAAGTTTTCTGAAGTCAAGTCTGAACCAAACTCAGTACGCCAGTAGTCCAGCGTTTTCTGTGGTGTGCGGATGGATGTAGTCCAATTCACTGTGGTAGAGCCGCCTACTGTGCGGCCCTGCAGTATACCTATACTTTGATCCAGAGTTTTGCGGCCAGCACCATCCTGGTACAAAGCAGGGTAAGCCCAACGTTCCTGTTGTTTAAAGTTTTTGCCTTCATACAAAGAGCCCATTTCCAACAGGATGACTTTAAATCCGGCCTGGCACAATTGCTCCGCAGCCATGGCACCACCAGCACCAGAGCCTACTATCACCACATCTGCTTCAAACTGCCTGTCTGCCGTTAATGTGGACGCATCCAGATAAGACCAACCAGCAGCGACACCTTCGGCAATCAAATTTCTCATGGATTAAACTCCGGTGCTGTGTAATTTAGATGCAACCAATGCTGCGGCTGTCCATAAAAAGCACCGTAGATCAATTCACGTAAGCCACTAAAGGCTTGTCGCAACAAAGCAAAATAACTGTCGCGCCAACTCAATAACAAGTCCAGTCGTTGTGATAAGGGCAAATCGGCAAGCTGTAACCACTGCCCGGTTAACGCTAGCCTGACCAGGTCTTGCTGCAACAACTGAAATAACTGCTGTAGCTGTTGCTGCTGGTTCTGGGGTAAATAGGCCATAAACTCCAGCACTGCATCCCTGCTCTGCTGCAAGGACAGTTGCTGCGCTGCCGCATCAGAAGGTAAAGCCCCCATCAATACAGCAGGCAATAACGCATCCAACACCAGAACAGCAGCATTGTCACTGCCTTGCAGACTTTGATACTGATATACTGCGTAACCCGTGCTGGCCGCTAAGGTCAGCGCCAGAGAGCGAAATATAAACTGGCGTCTATTCATTGTTGTTGTGGTCCGGCCAGATAAAGTGACCTTGATTGTTAAATAGGACTGTTGATTTTGCAAGCCCCTGAAATTGTAAAACTACCACCGCCTTTTAAGCCTGCATGGTGGTTGCGTAATTGTCATCTGCAGACCATAGCGGCGAAATATCTGGCGCCACGTCGGGATTTACACACCGACACAGAAATGTTGGCTTTGCCGGATGGCGATCATATTCAGCTGAACTGGACAGTAAGTCCTGAGCTTGCAGCTGATAAACCTATTGTCATAGTACTGCATGGCCTGGAGGGCAATATCCACAGTCACTACGCAGCAGGGATGCTGGACGCTCTCAAGCGCAAAGGCTTTATTGCTGTGTTGATGCATTTTCGTGGCTGTAATGGTGTCGCCAATAGACTACCCCGCGCCTATCATTCAGGTGATACGGCCGATCTGGCTTATTTAGTAGCGCAAATACAGCTGCGTTATCCGGGCCGTGAGCTGGCTGCTGTAGGTTTCTCGCTGGGCGGTAATGTGTTGGTAAAGTACTGTGGCGAGCAGGGAACACAATGTGTACTCAAAGCCGCCATCGCTGTATCAGCACCACTGGCTTTAGCCCCAAGTGCACAACGCATTAATCAGGGCGGCAGCAAAGTCTATCAGCAGTACTTGCTGGGTCGACTCAAAGCCACCATGATGCGTAAACTGGACAGGCACAAAGACTTCCCGTTACCGGTAAGCAAAGCACAAATTCTGGCGTTAAAAACCATTAGAGACTTTGATGATTTACTGACGGCACCATTGCATGGCTTTCACAATGCTGACGACTATTACCACAAATCCAGTGGCAAAGCCTTTTTAAAACAAGTGCGAGTACCTTTGTTATTAGTACATGCCAAAGATGATCCCTTTTTATCTCCAGCTGTGTTACCCAAAGCTGATGAAATACCACCTAATGTGCAGTTGTTACTGTCCAGTCATGGTGGCCATGTGGGTTTTGTCACAGGCAAAAAGTTATTAAAAGCCGAGTATTATCTTGAGCAACAATTGCCCTGCTATCTTGCACAATTTTTAGGACAACACTGATGTTACTTATTCCTTATCAAGACTTATCTGCCGATACACTGGAAGGCCTGATTGAAGCTTTTGTGTTACGCGAAGGCACTGAATATGGTGAGCAAGACATTAGCCTGAGTGAAAAAGTCTCTCAGGTAAAAACTCAGCTACAAGCCGATCAACTAGTGATTTTATATTCAGAATTACATGAAAGTGTCGACATCATCACAAAGCAACAGTGGCGTCAGCTCGTGAAACAAGGCGAGATTGACAGCGATTCGTTTTGAACTCAGCCTAAGGTTCTGGTGGCGCTATGAGCCCGAATCAGTTCAGTCCATGGTAATTCTGAGCGGCCTATTACCATAAAATCCGGGTTTGATAAGGTTTCGCGCTGGTTATAACTTAAAGGTGCAAACTGACTGTCGAGAATTTTGCCACCAGCCTCTTCCACTATCACATGTACTGCAGCTGTGTCCCATTCACCCGTAGGCCCCAAACGTAAGTAACAATCTGCACCGCCTTCAGCCACTAAGCAGCTTTTCAGAGAACAACTACCCAGTGCAATAAATTCGGAACTGGCCGGCGTAGTTAACAGTTGATGGATATGTTCAATGGGTTGACGGCGACTGACCGCAATTTTTAATACATCACCGGCCTGGTGCCGGTGAACCTGAATACGATTAATTAAGTGCTGTTTTTGTTTAAAAGCACCGTTACCGCGAGTGGCGTAATACCAAATCTGTTCTTTTGGCCAATAAATCACCCCTAACACAGGCCAGCCATGTTCCACCAGCGCTATGCTGACGGCAAAATCACCACTGCTGGCAATAAACTCCTGAGTGCCGTCCATTGGATCGATCAACCAATAACGTGGCCAATCCTGACGCTGACGCAGCGGCAGCAAATGCATTTCTTCGGAAACAATAGGGATTTCTGGCGCAAGCTCAGTTAAGGCATGCAAAATAAGTGCATTAGCCGCCAAATCAGCACTGGTGACAGGACTTTCGTCTGCTTTATGTTTGGCTTCATAGTCGCCACTCTGGTAAATAGACCATAAGGTATCACCAGCGGCACGAGCTGCTTCTTTGACAGGTTCCAATAACCTACTTAAAAACATCCTGATGCTTGTCCAGATAATCTCGGGCTAAAAACAAGGCCGCCACACTGCGGGCCTCAGTGAAGTCGCTTTGATCCAATAGCTCAAACTGCTGTTGCCATTGCCAGGACACCAACTCCAGTGGCTCGGGTTCATCTCCCGGTAAACTAGAGGCTGTTAAATCCAAAGCTAATACAATATGCATTGTAGCACTAAAGTATCCCGGAGCTAAGGCTACGGTTTTTAAAGGAATTAACCGATCTGCTTTAAAGCCTATCTCTTCCTGTAATTCGCGATTTGCAGCTTCACTCACAGTTTCGCCAGGGTCAATCAGCCCTTTTGGAAATCCCAACTGATAATCGTGTGTGCCGGCACAATATTCACGGATCAAGTAAAAGCGATCAGGATCAGGACAGGCAACCACCATCACAGCCCCCCTGCTACCGCCTTTCATCCGTTCGTAGGTACGTTTTTCACCATTACTGAACTGCAAATCCAACTGTTCAATTTTAAACAACCGACTTTCAGCGACCAGTTTTTGATCTAAAATCTGCGGTTTTTCTTTGTCGCCGTCGCGCTGCGCCATAAAACTGCCTCTGCTACAATGGGCCATCGCCTTACTATAAATGGATTAGCTGGAAAAACCTATGCTGGACTGGAGACAAATTGATACCGTTTTAGTGGACATGGACGGTACTTTGCTGGATTTACACTTTGACAACTACTTCTGGCTGGAACATTTACCACAACGCTGGGCAGAATTGAGCGGCATCAGACTGATCGAGGCGAAGCAACAGCTGGAGGCTGAATACCATGAGCTAAACGGAAAAATTCAGTGGTATTGCCTGGATTACTGGACTCAAAGACTGTCTTTACCCATCACTGAGTTAAAACGTGAAGTGATGGAAAAAATTCAGATGCGTGCCGACACCCCAGCTTTTTTGACCGCATTAAAAAACTCCGGCCGCAAAGTGATACTAGTAACTAACGCACACCCGGATTCGCTATCACTAAAAATCGAGCGCACCGAGCTTGCCAGTTATATTGATACCTTAGTGTCCACACATGAATTTGGCGTCACCAAAGAACAACAGGAGTTGTGGCAGCAATTACAGCAACGCTTTGACTTTGACCCGAAACGAACCTTGTTTGTAGACGACAGTTTGCCAATTTTGCAATCAGCTCAACGTTTTGGCATAGCCCATTTATTAGCCGTAGCCAATCCTGATAGCCAGAAGCCGAGCAGAGCTATCACTGAGTTTCCAGCTATAGAGGATTATTCAGTGCTACTGGCGGATATTCAGGCGACACCTGTGCTTGACGTGAAGTAATACTAAGGCAGTTGATGAATGACCCCAAACAGAGAGTCTGTTCTCTGTTTGAGGTGTGAGCACTGAGTCCACAACCTGAGTCCTCAGCAAAGAACAGCTCTTATCTGCTCTGTAATTTCAGCCTGAATCGCCCTTGTTCATCCGGTCTGCTGACAAATTGCATCGCCTGATGCACTTCTTTTGGCAGGCTGGCATCTGGCTTCATAGTGCCATTCAATTGGTACTTACCCTGATCTCCAATGACAGCTGTGACATTAAGCGCTAGCGGATTCGCTGCATCTGTCACCAACTGCAACTGGCCTTGGTCGCAACTTAAGCTGGCATCCAGAGCATTTAAATCTATCCACCCTGAAGGAGCGCGGAACTTTGCTTCCAGCCAGCTGGCTTTGCCTGCCAGTTGCTCACACCAGGGTTTCCCCATAGTGAAATGTTGAACATTCAGCATTAAATTACCACTGGCAGCCACTTCAAAGGGTAACCTTAGTTTCAACAAAGGTATGATAGGTTCTACCGGCAAACGCAACTGACTGGAATACAATTCTAAACCAGAAAGGCCATAAGCAAGTTCAGCTTTGGCGTAAGGCAAAGTAGTCTGGCGGATTTGCCCTATATCCAGTGACAAAGCCACTTTGCCCGTCAGCAGAGCCCAAGGCTTTATTTGCCATTGAACCTGCGGCAACACATAACCATTTAATGATACCGCCTGCACTTGGCCTTGCCACAAAGTGCCACTGGCTGGCCCTAATTGCAGTTGCGGCGGTAAAGTAACTAGCTTTAGCCACCAGGCAGCAGGAGCCAATACCACTAAAAACACTAAATACAGGCCAAAAGCGGCCGGAATTAATTTTTTGTAATTCATTTACGACTCAACCAATAAACGACGAACACGTACCATACCTGGCGCATCTGCCGCGGCCAGATCCAGCTGAACTATACTGACGTTGTGCTGGTACTGTAATTCATGTAACCAGGTCAGCAGTTGGTCAAAACTAATATCGTTTAGCATCACCTGCATCTGATCATTTTGTGGCTGCATCCGGCTGACCTGAACTTTATGAGAACGGGCGCTTGAGCTGATAATGTCCGTCAGACTGCCCTGAACTTTAGTTTGAGCCGATACCGCCGGGAAGCTACGAACTTGCAACAATTGCTGGCTCACTTGGCGTAGCTGTTGTTGTTGGGTCTGGTAACTTTGATGTAAAGGTGCCCAGAGTAACCAATAAAATGCCGCCACAGCTAAAGTAACAGCGGCGAACTGCACCAGCTGTTGTTCACGTTTTTGCAGTGACTGCCACCAGTTTTGTAGTTGCTTCATACTATAGGCCCTTGTGCAGTACTCTTAAGGGCAGCCTGCGGCTGTGAAAATTGTCTATCCTGCCCATTGCTCATGCTTTCACCTTCATTGCCACAGTACCTTGTACTTTGCCACCTTCGTTGCTTAAAGCCCCTTGTTTGACTTCAAAACCTTTTTGCTCGAGGCGATTTTTCAAATTATCAAAACGCTGAAAACTATCGGCTTCCGCCTGGAATCTCAGTTCGCTGGTTTTTTGATCGTACTTTAAATTATCCAGACGCACATTAGTGGTCGCGGCTAATTCCTGTTGCAAATCATTCAGCAGGCTAAACAAGCTGGCATCCTGAGCTGTACCTGAACCTTGTAACTTGCGCGCTAATTGACGGGAGATATCCCGGGTAGATTCAGCTGGAAAACGACTTTTATACAAAGTTACCAATTCGTTTCGCTGCTGCTGTAACAGCTGGCCTTGTTGCCATACCTGAGCACCCAGCGCTACTAAATATAAAACTAAACAACTGCCGCCTAGCAGAATAGAAGTTTTCCACTGTGTCCAGATCTGGTTTTGTGCTTTTTTCGGCGCGTACTGGCCTTGTAATAAACTAAAGCGCTGTTCTGGAAGTTGCTGAGCTAACAAGGCCAAAGGCAATTCTGGCTCAGCTAATTCGACCTGCTGCAGAATATCAGCTGGCCATGGGCTGTAGCTATGGATCAGTTCTATATTCGCCAGACTCAAAAAGTCAGGCCACCAGCCTGGTTCAATACTGGACGCCTGCCATGGACCCTGACGTAACAACCATTGACCTGATAGCTCTATGGCTGAAGCTCCCTCTGGATGCACAGGCAATAACAAGGCATCAGGCAACAATTGCAAAGGTTGGAATCCAGCGCTAAGTAACGAGCTCACCCATTGCTCCAGCTGAGTTTTTTTGCATAACGCAACTTGTTGCCAGTACTCTTTGCCACGTTGTTGGCATTGGCCCAAGGCCAGATACAGTTGCTCTATGTCTTCGGCATGCTCTTCTTCAAGCATATAGGGTAAAGCCTGCATAATCTGCCTGTTCGGCTTAGATGGCAGCAAGACTTCGCTTAATACCACATCAGCGGCTGGTACTAAAGCCACCACAGGACGACGCCCAAGGCGCTCAGACAAAGCAGGTAGTTCATCCGCACAAGACAGCTGACCCGATGCAATAATCTCTTTATTCATGGCGGACCAAACTAACCAACTGATTGGCTGCTGTGGTTGACTACCCAGTCTTATTATTAATTGTTCGTTCACCACTGGCCTCCAAACCGCCGCGCTATCACTTTTACTTTTTGCTGCTCATCAATCACCAGTACAGAAGCCAGATTAAAAATGGTATCTATGTAAGTGACTGTGGTTTCGAGCACGAAATAGTTAGAATTTACTGTCACCATAGCCTTCACTTCATCTGTGACAGTGATCCCTGCTAACTGAGGGCTGGCCCATACCTGATCTATGGTAGCAAAACCCTCGTCCGGTCTGCTGCCGATTAAATCCGCCGCGGCAGATTCATCCAATTCTGGAATAAAAGCGGCCAGCAAAGCGGCATTCTCCACTGTCAGGGTATTAATATTCAACTTACTGCTATTCACTTTCGGGATCACACAAACCCAGGGCTGCAACAGTTCATAATCGGCTGGTGTTAAATCCAGCATGACTCTTAACTCCGACTTAGATCCCATCAGGCTATTGGCCGTATAAAAGGGCATCTGTAACCCCGCGTAATCGTCTTGCTCTGCACCACCCGCTGTTTGCAGTAAACTGTCTGCATCCAGCCAGTCACTGATCCGGGCCGTTAAATACTCGGCAGGCATAGACAAATCTGTGGCTTTTAATTCAAGCAAACGCTGAAAGGCTTTCTGGTTTGTGGTCTGCCCAGCACCTACCTGCTGCTGCTCCGCTGGTCGTTGTAAATTATTTAAGTTAAAACAGCTTTGCAAATCAATCAGCTTGCCGGTGATACTGCCATTATCCACAGGAAATGTAGCGCCCAGTCGAGCCCAGTCCTGCGACAAATTCACTGTTTCCTTGCCCACTACTGTGCGTTTTAACAATTGAATACTCGCCTGTTCGGCTGCTATGCCGTACCAGTAAGCCTGTTGCTGTTGCTGCAGATTCTGCTGACGTTGCAGCTGAAACTGCAAACGGCCACTCATGCCAACGGCAATGACCACCACAAAGGCAACGATCATCATCACCACAACCAAAGCCACACCTGCTTGACGACGCATCAGGTTAATCCATTCATCAGAGTGTAAAAACGCTGCATTTCGCCGAGCTGCTCATGGGAGATAGTTAACCGAAGCGCTTTGGGCAGCTTAGTTTCGGTCCAATTTTCCTGCCAGGTATCATCTTTTAAAAACTCGACCTTAAAGCCAGTAATTTTATCCAACAAAGGTTGCACCTTGAGCTCGCTGCCTGTAACTGCATCTGGGTACAAACTAAAAAGCCGCTCAATTTTACCTTCACGAAACCTGTAGGCTACGACCTGAATTTCACTGCGGGGCAGCACCATACCCGGGTTACGCCAGCCATTGTGAACAAAACTAAAACCGCCCTCTTCACTCTCCAGCATCAGCTTAAAGCCAACCAAAGGAAATTTTATCGGTTCTTCTCCGTCGACCCGGATCTGACGTGCGCTGATTTGCGCTAAATCCCGATCTAACATCAGAAAAAAACGCTGAATTTGCGCCAAACGTTCTGCTGCTTTTTGCGATGCGGCGTCAGACTCAGTCACACTGGACAGCAGGCTGGCAGAAGCCAGGCCAACAAGAGCAAAAATCGCCATCGCCAGCAACATTTCGATAAAGGTAAAGCCACGTAATGAATTAACTTTCTGCATCAGATTTACCGATATAGGTTTGTAATTCATACAGTACTTTCTCTGGTTTATCGGCCAGACTCACCTTCACTACAACAGCACTAAAATTAGCGTCGGGAGTTTTGCGGATTTCCTGTTGCCACAGCCAGCTGCGATTGGCAAATTCCACGGTATTTTGCTCATTTTTCAGTGGCCAGCTTTTTTGCAGAAAAGCCGCGTTTAATTGATTTTCCGCTATATAAGACGCAAAGGTCATTTCTTCCAGGTGAGCAATGGAATTCATATGCTCAGAGGCTGTTTTCATCACAGCAACGCCTGCTGTGGCAAAGACCGCCATAGCTATCAGCAATTCAATCAGGGTAAAGCCCTTGCTTTTCATGGCCTGTCGTTGTCCACTTCAGATTTAGTCAAAGGAATACTGTATTCCCCTTTGAGCTGCTGATACCAAAAAGGCTCTTCGGTTTCATCCGCTAACACCAGTTGAAATGGACTGATATCGCCGGACGATAAAATATAGATATTGGGCAACACAGGTTTTTCACCCTTCTTTGCCGGTGCTTTAGGTTTTTCAGCTTTGTCTGAGTCTTTTGCTTCTTCTTCCGCTTCTGCTTGCTGTTCAAGCAATTCCTCCTGCAGTTTACGGAACTCTTCCTGACCCAAAATACTGTCTTCAGCCCAACTTAAGCCTTCAAGCTCCAGCTCAGCCTGCACTTCTTGGGGCCAGGCATGAAACTGCATAAACTTTGGCTCAGCCAGTTCCAGCCATTTCTGACCATCATGGACTAAAAACTGATAGCCCTTGCTGTTGAGCAGTAGACCAAAATCCTGCTGCTTTAATACTGCAGTTTCAGACACCACCTGCACCAATTGCTGCAACCTGTCCGTCTCTTTCAGCAGACGAGAGGTTCTGGACTCGGTGACGAAATTCACCACCACATAGGATGCCATTAAACCAAGCAACAGCATCACTAACATGATTTCCAGCAATGTAAAACCGCGATGGTGTCTCATGTTTTAGTTTTGCTGCGCTTCCGGCGCATCCAAATTCCAGTTACCTATGTCGTCTTCTGTACCTGCAACACGGTCCGGCCCCATAGAATAGATGTCAATACGGCCCATCTCGCCTGGACTCACCAGTAAATAATCGTTATCCCACGGGTCTTTTTGTAAACGTTTGATAAAACCACCTTCAGGGAAAGAACGTGGTATAGGTTCTGACGTTGCCTGAGTCACTAACGCCTGCAAACCTTGTTCTGTCGTTGGATAAAAACCATTATCCAGCTTGTATAAATCCAGCGCATTTTCCAGCTGTTGAATATCCACTACCACTTTTTGTTTAGCAGCTTTTTCCTGGTTACCCATTAAGTTCGGCACAACCATACTGGCGATAACACCCAAAATCACTATAACAACCATGACTTCTAATAAGGTAAAACCCTTTTGTTGTTGCATTTTTTAACCTCCGACTAAATTGTTTAATGCCAAAATAGGCTGCAGAATCGCCATTACAATAAATAAAACTATGCCAGCCATCACGGCAACTAAAACAGGTTCAAATACTTTCAGTGAGACAGTAACCAGAGTTTCAAATTCCCTGTCCTGCGTATTGGCAGCGCGTTCCAACATGCCGTCGAGCTGCCCGCTTTTTTCGCCGGAAGCTATCATGTGCAGCATCATAGGAGGGAATAATTTAGTTTGCTCCAGCGCATTTTTCAGCGAAGAACCTTCACGCACTTTTAACGTAGCTTCGGCAATAGACTGGCGCATATAACTGTTATCCAGCACATCTGCGCTAATGCGCATAGCCTCCAGTAAAGGTACAGCGCTGGCGTTGAGAATACTCAGAGTACGGGCAAAACGAGCTGTGTTTAAGCCACGACTTACCTTTCCAATCAGCCCCAGCTTTAACTGCCGGGTATCAATTTTCAATTTAAACGCTGGCTTTTTCAGTGCTCGTTTAAAGGCTGCCACGGCAAGAACAATAGCCAGCAGCACAAAAAGACCATAAGAGCGCAAGAAGTCACTGGCGGCGATCAGGAATAACGTCGAACCTGGCAAACTTTGGCCCATATGCTCAAACTGCCCCACAATTTGTGGTACCACTGCAGCCAATAAAATACTGATCACTGCAATAGCAAAAAAGGTCAGAATGGCAGGATAAAGCAATGCCTGCATAATCTGACTACGCATATGCTGACGCTGCTCAGTGTAATCGGCCAAACGGTTTAACACCGCATCCAGGTGACCTGACTTCTCGCCTGCTGCCACCATGGACGTAAACAGATGATCAAATACATAAGGAAACTCGGCTAAACCTTCAGCCAGACTGTAACCTTCAACCACTTTAGAGCGCACCGACATCATCATGCTTTGCAAACGGGCTTTGTCACATTGCTCAGAAACCGCCAGCAAGGCGCTTTCTATCGGCAAGCCAGCTTCAATCAACGTCGACATCTGACGGGTAATCAGAGCTAATTCACTCGCTTTGATCCCAGATTGAAACCACTTTTTACCGGACGCTAGTAGTTTTTCCTGACGCGAAGCGAGTTCAAGACTCAGAGGCGTCAGTTTTTGCTCACGCAATAGCTGACGGGCCTGACGGGCATTATCGGCTTCCAGTACACCTTTACTGCGACGCCCTTTGGCGTCCATGGCCTGGTATTCAAAAGCTGGCACTACAGATCCTCTCGGGTCACACGCAATACTTCTTCCAGCGTGGTTTCACCTGTTAATACTTTGCTGAAACCGTCCTGACGGATACTAGGGCTTTGAGTCCGGATGTATTTTTCAATGGCCTGCTCGCCTTTACCGTTATGAATCAGTTCTCTGGTATGCTCATCGACCACCAGTAATTCATGAATACCTGTCCGGCCACGGTACCCTGTGTGATTACAATGCTCACAGCCTACAGCACGATAAATCAATGTTCCGTCTTTTTTTGTAACGCCAAGTAAAGCCCGTTCTTCTTTATCAGGCTCGTGGGCTTGTTTACAGTGCACACATAAAGTACGAACCAGACGCTGGGCTAACACACCTAACAAGCTGGACGACAATAAAAAAGGCTCAACGCCCATATCTTCCAAACGGGTAATAGCACCAGCGGCGGTATTGGTGTGCAGCGTACTTAATACTAAGTGACCAGTTAAACTGGCCTGCACTGCAATTTGTGCAGTTTCTAAATCGCGGATTTCACCCACCATCACTACATCAGGATCCTGACGTAAAATGGCACGCAAGCCACGGGCAAAGGTCATATTGACCTTGGTATTAACTTGCGTCTGACCTATGCCTTCCAATTCATATTCAATAGGATCTTCGACCGTCAGAATATTGCGGTCTTTGGTGTTGATCTCGGTTAAACCCGCATAAAGCGTGGTACTTTTACCTGAACCCGTAGGGCCTGTGACCAGAATAATGCCGTGAGGTTTTAGAATTTGCTGTGAAAAACTTTGCTGTACAGCAGCCGTCATACCCAGCTTATTTAGATCCAGATGCGAGTTGTTTTTGTCGAGTAAACGTAACACCACCCTCTCGCCATGACTGGATGGCATGGTGGAAACCCGCACATCCACAGCACGGCCAGCTATACGTAAACTGATACGGCCATCCTGAGGCACGCGCTTTTCAGCTATGTCCAGTTTAGCCATTACTTTGATACGGGAAACCAATAAACTGGATAACTTACGGTTAGGTTTCAACACTTCCCTTAACACGCCATCTACCCGAAAACGCACCACCAGATTTTTTTCAAAGGTTTCGACGTGAATATCAGAAGCTCCTAACTTGATCGCTTCGCCCAGCATGGCGTTGATCAATTTAATGATTGGAGCGTCGTCTTCGTTTTCCAGCAAGTCTTCAGTTTCGGGGATCTCATCGGCAAGCGAAGCTAAATCCACTTCATTACCAATGTCCTGCATAATCTGCTGAGCTTCAGACGAGTCACGCTGATAAGAGGCTTCCAGCAGCGCATCAAACTCTGCTTGCTGCAACTTCTGCACTTTAAAAGGCGCAGACAATAAACGCCGCACTTCAAGCAGAGCCACTGGTGATGTCTGCGGATTAACATACAACAACCAACCCTCGGCCTGAGCCTGCAACAAAACACCAAAACGTTTAGCAAAACCAAAAGGCAATCGCACTTTGGCCGCTGGCTGCGTGCTGTTCAGATCTACAGCGGACATTAGTTATTCCCCTGCTCTGCAGGTTGTTGTGCCGGTGTCGCAGCTTCTTTGTCCTGCGCTTGTTTTTTCTGCAGATACTCATCAAAAGTGGGCGGGATAATCAGAGTTTCATCAAATTCAGGCATGGCTGGAGTTTCAGCTCCAGGCATCAAATGAATACCTTTATCGCCCTGTGCCAGTTGCTGAGCCCGCACATAGTTGTATTTACGTTGGCTGACTTCGCTGAGCAGACCATCATCACGCATAATGGTTGGCCGGATAAAAATCATCAGATTACGTTTACGTTTTGTCGACGAAGTAGAACGAAATAACGCACCTAATACAGGTATATCGCCTAACAGCGGCACTTTAGATTCACTTTGCTGCACGTCTTCATCAATCAAACCACCCAGCACTACAGTAGCGCCATTATCGGCCAGTACTGTGGTTTTGATTTCTCTTTTCGCGACTATAGGGTTGCCTTCGATATCGCCATTACGACCAGAGACTTCTTGCTCTATGGTGAGCTTAACCGCGTTACCCTCGTTAATCTGAGGTGTCACTTTCAGTTTGATACCTACTTCCAGACGATCCAGAGTCGTAAAGGGGTTAGTGCCGCCTGTACCTGGACTGGTTGTGGTTTTAATCGGGATTTCTTCACCTACTATAAAAGAGGATTCCTGATTATCCAGTGTCGTCAGAGAAGGTGTGGCAAGAATATTGGAATTACTGTCACTGGTCACAGCTTGTAAAATTGCTCCCCAGTCATTTTTTACTACCCCAAGCATCATGCCTGTGACACCACCTAAGGCTTCTCCCAGCTTGGTGTAGTCACCTGGGGTATCTGCGGTAGTTTGTGTAATAGGCCCCGCAGTACTTGGGGTAACTGTCGTTGTTCCTTTGGTTTCACGTGCAGCAGCGGCACCGGCTGCAATCTGACTGATGGGCACCACGCCGTTATTAAACTGAGTTAAACCACCCTCAGCACTAATCCATTGCACACCTAAGTTGGCGCCTGAGTTGTCCGCCACTTCAACTATGATAGCTTCAACCAGTACCTGAGCACGGCGTATATCCACCTGACGTATCACATCTTCCAGCGAACGTAACACGTCAGGCTGAGCTGTGATGACTAAAGAGTTGCTTTCGGCATGAGCTTCGATGCTGACATCACGACCGCTGCCGGAAGTCCTGGTACCAGGAGTCTGAGTTGCAGCGCCTTGAGCTTCGGCTGCAATAGTGGCACTGACGCCTTGCAGTACTTTGACTAAATCTTCAGCTTTGGCATATTTCAGGTAATACACACGAGTATTGCCCTGACTTTCCAGTTCGGCATCCAGACGTTTCACAAGAGCGACGACACGCTCTCGAGCCTGACGCTCACCACTGACGATCACACTGTTGGTGCGCTCATCAGCGACAATTTTTGGAATTAAAAACTCAGGCTGTTCAGATTTACCCTGATTTTTATAGATATTTTCCAGAATTCGTACCACTTCAGCGGATGAAGCGTAACTTAATTTGATGATCTCTAAATCCTGATCACCGGCTTTATCGACACGGGAGATAATATCGACCAAACGGTTCACTGTCTCAGCCTGACCCGTCATCATAATGACGTTCGATGGGTCATAGTTAACCACACTACCACCGCCACTTTGATCAACAAACTGGCGCAACAGCGGCGCCAATTCACGCACTGATACGTTTTTAACCTGCACTACACGAGTGACCATTTCATCGCCCAAGGCACCGGCATTGTCGCTGACTACAGGGATGTTAGAGGTCTTGGCGTCCTTTTGCCGCACGACTTTGAGCACACCACTTTTCATTTCAACCACTGAAAAATCATAGACTTCCAGCACGTTTAAAAAGAACTGGTAATACTGCTTTTCGTTCAGCATTTCATAACTGCGAACGTTAATACGGCCACGGACCTGAGGGTCGACAATGATAGTTTTATTCAGGTTTTTACCAACAATATTAATAAATTCGTTGATATCTGTGCCTTTAAAGTTCGGCTGATATTCAGTTGCAGTGGCAAAAAAGCTCAACAGCGCAACAGCACCCAAACCTAACCAACGGAAAATTTGCACACGAGAAGATGTCACTGACTTCATTAGAGTTTAACCATCTTAATTAATTATTATTGTGACAGACTAAAGACAATGTCTCTGGTCTGGCCGTCACGTTCAACCTTTATTGAAGCCTGGGTTGCTTCACGTAATTCGTTCATCACCATCATGGCCTGCTGCATATCATTGAGCGCAGTGCCGTTAATTTCCACGGCGACATCATTGGCTTTCAGGCCCATACGTTCAAATAACTCAGGATCTTTACCAGGCATCACACGATAGCCATAAAGCTGTCCGTTGCGATATTGCGGTGATGCGCGCACATAGTCGAAAAACTTCATCGGCTCAGACAGCATTTCTTTGCGCACATCAGCCAAACTTTCTACCGGAGGCTGAGGACCATCCATCATAGGCTCAGGCTGTGGCTGATACTCCACCTGCTGCACGCCGCTGTTTTGCGCAGCCATTTGTTGATATTCGATACCGTCCAGCATCAGAGTCTCGAAACGAGCCCCCACTTTCAGCAAAACCCTGTCTTCAAATACCTGACTTAAAATGGCACTGGTACCTTCAATTTTGTCATCGACACCATAAGTCTGTTCAGCGCCCTGACTTTCGACCACAGCTGAACCCAACTCTGGTTTGCCCTGAATTGCCACAACACCTGTCAGTTTTACATTCAAGCTGGTTTTAGGAGCAACGGATGGTACTGCCACAGCAGCAACCTCAGCTCCACGTGAGGCCTGACCAAATAACCTGGCAGCCAACAAAGAGTTCAAATCCGGAGCCGCACCTGCTGGTGTTGCCGCGGTCGTCAAAATAGGCTCAACACTAGGGGTTGGCAGTAGCTGCCAGGTCAGTTTGGCCAATAGCCAGCAGAACAACAGCACTAATATTCCTGTAAGCCAGAAATTCAGACGCTGATGCGGCAAACGTGTCAGCCATTCAACGGCTGGTCGGGTGGAAGCGAGCCAATTCATTCTTTAATATTTCTGTTACAAAACTCATTGCATCTTACCCAGTTGTTTTGTCCTCAACAAGCCTACATATCAGAATTCGGAACCCCCAGCAGCAAGCTTGGGTTCGGTACTATACTTTATGCGCACCTACAGCGGAGACCAGGCATGGATAAATCGGTAAACCAGCCTACCACAGTTATATTACGTTTAGATAAATGGCTATGGGCTTGTCGTTTTTACAAAACCAGAGCACTGGCAAAAGACATGATCGAAGGCGGAAAAGTTCATTATAATGGCCAGCGTTGTAAAGCAAGCCGAACTGTTGAAGTCGGAGCTACAGTGAAACTGACTCAAGGTACAGACGAGCGCACTGTGCTTGTGATGGGATTATCGGACAAAAGACTGTCAGCTCCTTTAGCGCAGGCTCTTTATCAGGAAACCGAAGAGAGCATCAAGCTTAAACTTGAACGAGCAGAATTACGTAAAATGAATGTGCTGTTTGCACCTCATCCGGAAACCAAACCGGACAAAAAAATGCGGCGTCAATTGCTGCTGATTAAAGCTCAGCAATCCTAGGTCCTAAGGTAATGTTATGAATCAAGATCTGTTAGTACGTTTTTTATTTAACCAGCGTGATGTGAGGGGCGAGATCGCTTACACCAGCGATAGTTTGCAGCAAATGCTGCAAAATCACGATTATCCTTATCCGGTCAAACAATTGCTGGCCGAACTGGTGGTCGCCACTAGCTTGTTGACAGCTACCTTAAAACTGGATGGTGATATTGCAGTGCAGTTGCAAGGCGATGGCCCTGTGCGTTTTGCTGCGGTCAACGGTACAGCGGAGCAAGAGTTTCGCGGCGTGGCCCGCCTGCAGGCTGAAATTGGAGCTACAGGCTTCCGTGATTTGATTGGCGAAGGCTATATGCTGGTGACTATAACGCCTAAACAAGGCGAACGTTATCAGGGCATTATCCCTCTGACTGGAAATAGCCTGACAGAAACCTTAGAAGCTTATTTTGCGCAATCTGAGCAACTGCCAACACGTTTGTATTTATTCACCGAACTCACAGAAACCCAGAGCCGTGCAGCAGGTTTACTATTACAAGTACTGCCTGTGGACCCTGAAAAAGCCAAGCAAGACTTTAGTGATTTAGTGATAGTCACAGACACCATCACTTCAACAGAATTGCTGAATTTACCCACAGAAAAAATGCTGCACCGTTTGTATCACGACGAAGAAGTTGAGTTGTTTGAACCTCAACCTATACGTTTTGTTTGTGGTTGCTCCAGGGAAAAATGCGAATCAGCTATTATCAGTTTAGGTAAATCTGCTATTGAAGAGCATATAGCCGAAGGCAAACTGGAGATCAGTTGTGACTATTGCAACAGTACTTACCAGTTTGATAGTGCCGAATTATCTTTATTATTGAATAAGTTCTAACACTACAAATGCTGTCAGGCCCGACTAAATAAGGTCTGACAGCAGACAACACCACACTGTAACCCACTCTGTAAGTTTTCATTTTTCATCTTAATTTCCAACAAAAGCCAGTTTTTCGTGGTGTTTTGGCCATCTAAATGGAGTACAATCGAACCGAACCCTATTAAAAAACCATAAATTTACCGACCTACGTACCTCAAGGAGTCACCCTACAATGACCTCTACAATCACTCGCCACATCGACATAACAGTGGCTGACTTAGTTGAACACGCTATCCGTCGTAATGAAGGTGTATTAGCGGACAACGGCGCTTTGGTGGTTAAAACCGGTCATAGAACTGGTCGCTCACCTACAGATCGCTTTATTGTTAAAGAAGCCAGCACTGAGCAGGATATCCAATGGGGCAACGTCAATCGTCCTTTTGACCCTGCGAAATTCTCTGCGCTCTGGGCCCGAGTCAGTGACTTTATTGCGACCAAAGAACATTTTGTCTCTCACCTTGAAGTAGGTGCAGATCCGGAACACTACATTCCGATGACAGTGACCACAGAAACAGCATGGCAGCATATTTTTGCCAAAAACCTGTTTATTACCCCGGCACAATGGAACAAAGCGGGCAAAGAGACCTGGCAAATTCTGAACGTGCCTTCATTTGAATGTGACCCAGAGCGTGACGGTACTAACAGTGACGGTACTGTGATGATCAACTTTGCTGAGCGCAAAGTATTATTAGCTGGCATGCGTTACGCCGGCGAAATGAAAAAAGCCATGTTCTCAGTGCAAAACTTCCTGCTGCCAGCCAAAGGTGTATTGCCTATGCACTGCTCTGCTAACGTGGGTGAAGCGGGCGACACTACTTTATTTTTTGGTTTGTCAGGCACGGGGAAAACGACTTTATCTGCTGACCCTAAACGTTTCCTGATTGGCGATGATGAACACGGCTGGGCACCAAACTCTGTGTTTAACATTGAAGGCGGTTGCTACGCTAAATGTATCGACCTGTCGCAGAAAAACGAGCCTGTGATTTGGGATGCGATCCGCTTTGGCACTATTCTGGAAAACGTGGTGTTAGATGCAAACCGTACTCCGGACTACAAAGACGCCAGCCTGACGCAAAACAGCCGCGCTGCTTATCCATTAGCTCATGTGGAAAAACGTGTGCTGGAAAACCGTGCAGGTGAACCTAAAGCTGTAGTTTTCCTGACTTGTGACGTGAGCGGTGTTTTACCACCTGTATCTATCCTGTCAGAAGAAGCTGCTGCTTATCACTTCTTAAGTGGGTACACCGCCAAAGTAGGTTCAACCGAAATTGGTTCAACTTCTGCTATTGAATCGACTTTCTCGACTTGTTTTGGTGCGCCGTTTTTCCCACGCCCAGCTGGCGTGTACGCTGAGCTTCTAATCAAACGTGTTCGTGAATTCGGCAGCAAAGTGTATTTAGTGAACACAGGCTGGACAGGCGGTCCTCATGGTGTAGGCAAGCGTTTTGATATCCCGACAACCCGCGGCATTATTGACGCTATTGTCTCAGGTGAATTAGCCACTGCTGAAACTGTGCACTTGCCAGAGTTAAATCTGAATGTGCCGTTAAAAGTCTCAGGCGTAGACAGTGCTCTGCTGAACCCAAGAGATACCTGGGCTGATAAAGCAGCCTATGATCAGTACGCTAGCAAACTGGCCGCTGAATTTGCCAATAACTTTAAGAAATACGATGTATCTGATGCGATCCGCAATGCTGGTCCAAAAGTAGTTTAATGAAATTGGGGTCAGAGCTATCAGCTCTGACCCTGTGTCGTCGCCATACCAAACTTTGACTTAGAGTCGGAACTTTGAGCCGGATGTTTTCCACTGAACCGCTGGTTTTATTGGATACGAGGGTCAGAGCCAAGGCTCTGACCCATTTACACCGGCAAATACACCGTCACCACTAAACCACCATAAGCGTGGTTATGCATAGTAATTTGACCATGGTGCATATCGACAATCTTTTTGATAATGGCCAGACCCAAACCTGAACCACCACTTCCCCGAGCTGTATCCCCTTGGGCAAAAGGCTCAAACATCCGCTGCATTTCATGCTCAGGAATACCAGGTCCATGATCCCGCACCTGCACGTATACTTTGCGACTGGCTCGCTCTATGCCAGTACTGACTTCAATGGCACCGTCTGAATACTTCAGCGCATTCTCAATCAGGTTATTCAGTACTCGTTTTATCGCTATACGGCGCAGCGGCACTAGCGGTAAAGGATCACAAAGACTGGCACTTATCTCGCGTTTTTGTAATCTATCTGCGCTGATTTGCTCTTGCACCAACAGATTTAAATCTTCTTCATCCAAAGCTTCTTCTTTGTGATGGCGAATGTAGTCGATAAACTGATCGATGATCGCATTCATATCTTCGATATCGCTGACAATACCCTCTTTAATCCAGCTGTCTTGTTCGCTGACCATTTCACTGGCCAGTCGGATCCGGGTTAAAGGAGTACGCAAATCATGCGATACCCCAGCCATCAGCAAAGCACGGTCTTTTTCCAGCTGACTTATCCCTTTTGCCATACGGTTGAAGGCCTGAGTCACCGCCACTATTTCAGTAGAACCATGTTCAGGCAAAGGCTCTGGCATTTCGCCACGCCCTACTTTCAAAGCGGCTTGCTGCAAACCTTGCAAAGGTCTGTTCAGTTGCCTAGCGAATAGCCAGCCTCCGGCCACACTTAAGAAACCTATGACAAAAACGTAAATTTTCAGCGGTGAAAAATCGGTTTCATCCAGCCCGGTTAAAGGCACTTTAACCCAGTACTGCGGCGCCTGAGGCGGTTTCACCCAAAACGCATAGCTGTTTTGCTGGGCGATACGTACCTCTGCAGGACCACCTAATTCCTTCGACATTTCCTCGGAAAAGTACGGATATAAGCTGGCGTCGTTTAAGCCATTGAGTGGCGCTGTGGCGTCGGTATACACCTCTATCCCCGTCGCCTGCTGGAATCTTTTAGTTAACTCCTCTGAAAGCAGTACATCGCTGTGCTCCACGTCGATAAAAACCACTTTAATTTGCTTGGCAATCAGATGGTTAATTTGCTGATAGCTGGGTTTAATCACGTAGTAGACTACGGATAAATAAGACACCAGCTGGTTAATCAGCAATAAAATACCGATCAGAAAGACGGTCTGACCAAAAGCACTACGAGGAAACAATCGCATTTAGCTGACGGCACCATCAGGCACGAACACATAACCCAAACCCCAGACGGTTTGGATATAACGTGGATTTGCAGGATCATCTTCCAGCATACGACGCAAACGAGACACCTGAACGTCTATGCTACGCTCCATGGCTGAATAATCCCGACCGCGCGCCATATTCATTAACTTGTCACGCGACAGTGGTTCACGGGCATGCGTCACCAGCACTTTGAGTACTGCAAATTCACCGCTGGTTAAAGGCATCAACTCTTCGCCTTTGCGCATTTCACGGGTTGCCAGATTAAACACAAAAGGGCCAAACTTCACCTGGCTTTCTTCAACTGCAGGTGCACCTGGTAACTCTTTGGATTTGCGACGCAATACAGCACGGATGCGTGCTAATAATTCACGTGGGTTAAAAGGTTTTGGCAGGTAATCATCAGCGCCCATTTCCAGCCCAATGATGCGATCCACTTCGTCACCTTTGGCGGTCAGCATTATGATAGGAATTTCATTTTCTTGTTGGCGCAGCTTACGGCAAATGGATAAACCATCTTCGCCTGGCAGCATCAAATCCAGCACCACCAGATGGAAATTTTCGCGTTCCATTAAACGCTGCATTTGCTCGAAGTTGGCTGATGTACGGACAATATAACCTTGCTCAACCAGATAACGTTCTAATAAAGAACGTAATCTCATATCATCATCTACTACTAAAATTTTTGTTGTTTCTTGTCCGAGCATACAAATCCCTCCGCAAATTAAGCCCACTATAAACGAAAAACCCGGAGCATGGAGGGCATGCGCCGGGTTCAGTTGTTACAAAGTTTGTCTGCTTTCGTTTGGGCAACTTATTCAGGTTGCACCTTCTCTACTTTACGTAGTGGTGGATTCATCCAAACCACATGAGCTGTGTGAGAGTTCAGTCGTGTGGAGTTTTCTTGTTTCTCTAAGGTCTTCTGATCAATCACATAAGCGTAATCTGGAGCAGAGCTGCACCCTGTCATCACAAGAGCCGTAGCAAGGACTATCAGACCTGTTAATTTTGCTTTCATTGTTGGCCTCCTCTGTTAAGCACATTTTCACTATAGTAGGCCTTCTCAATTTCACCTAGCATATTTTTGTTACATCTAAATGACAGCAATGAAATAATTTAAATTATATTTAATTATCAGATTAAGTGACTGATTGGTATTGGTTTTTAATTTCTAGCTTTACTAAAAAAAAGATAAGGCGTTTTCTGTCTCTGAGATATCTACTGAAAATCATGGCCTTCTCTTTCCACTTCGCCGTGAAATGGTTATAAAGTCAGACCAGAACAGTGTTCATTCTTTTTCAAATCAATCACCGGAAAACATGAGTAAAACAGAGTTAGTCACCCGCGAAGGTTATGAAGCCTTACAGCAGGAGTTAAATCATTTATGGCGGGAAAAACGTCCCGACACTACAGCTAAAGTGGCATGGGCTGCCAGCTTAGGCGATCGCAGTGAAAATGCAGATTATCAGTACAATAAAAAGCTGTTACGGGAAATAGATAGACGAGTCAGATACTTACGTAAACGTTTAGAAGTAATCAAAGTTGTAGATTACTCCCCGGAGCAAAATGGCCGGGTGTTTTTTGGCGCTTGGGTCGAAATTGAGAATGATGAAGGTGAACAACTCACCTTTCGAATTGTCGGACCTGATGAGATTTATGGTCGCAATGACTATATTTCGATAGATTCTCCTATGGCCCGAGCTTTGATCAAAAAACAAGCAGATGATGAAGTGCAAGTCCCTACGCCCACCGGCATCAAAGAATGGTGGATTAATAAAATCTGGTATCCCCAGCAAAAAAACTAAGGTGTGTTATGTATCAGCACGTATTGGAGCAACAACAGCAGTATTTTGCCACTGGCGCAACCAAAAATCTGAGCTGGCGTAAACAGCAACTGAAACAACTTCAATTGCTGCTCACTTCTCATCAAGACGAGTTACTAAAAGCCTTACAGCATGATCTGTCAAAGCCAGCCTTCGAAGCTATGCTCAGCGAAATTGACTATCTGCATTCAGACATTAAACATTGCCTGAACAAGTTAGACAATTGGGCCAGACCACGCCGGGTTGGAACAGGATTACGCACTTTTCCTTCTATGGCTTTTGTGCAGCCGGAGCCTTATGGTTCAGTGCTTATCATCAGTGCCTGGAACTACCCGCTGCAACTGACCCTGGCACCTTTAGTCGCTGTATTGTCAGCAGGCAACTGCGCTGTACTCAAACCTTCTGAATTAGCTCCTGCGACCTCAGCTATTATGGCCCGTCTGCTGCCTTTGTATTTAGACAAAGAGGCTGTGATCGTCATCGAAGGAGGTGTAGCTGAAACGACAGAATTATTGAAGCTGCCTTTTGATCATATTATGTACACTGGCAATGGCCAGGTCGGTAAAATTGTACTGCGTGCCGCCGCTGAACATTTAACACCTGTAACTCTGGAGCTGGGCGGTAAAAGCCCGGTTTATGTCGACAGCAGCGCGGATTTGAAACTGACAGCCCAACGTATAGCCTGGGGCAAATGGTTAAATGCTGGCCAAACTTGTATAGCACCGGACTATATTCTGGCGCACAAAGATATAGCTCAGGCGCTGGCAGAAGAAATTAAAGCCCAGCTACAACAAATGTATGGTGCAGATCCTCAACTCAGCCCCGACTATGGCCGCATTATTAATCTCCGTCATTTACAGCGGTTACAAAGTTATCTGGATGGGATGCATCTATTCTGTGGGGGTAGCACAGATCCTGAGCAGTTGTACTTCAGTCCGACTGTGGTGTTGGACCCACCTCTTGATAGCCGCCTGATGACTGAGGAAATTTTTGGCCCTGTGTTGCCTCTGCTTTCGATCAGTAGTTTTGACGCCGCTGTTACTTTTGTGCAGAAGCGCGATAAACCGCTGGCAGCTTATCTGTTTAGCAATAACAGTAACCAGCAGCAACAATGGATAGATCGCATTAGCAGTGGTAGTCAGTGTATTAACGATGTGCTGATGTTTATGGCCGTATCTGAACTTCCTTTTGGTGGTGTAGGTCCCAGTGGCATGGGCCAGTATTCAGGTAAAGCCGGCTTTGAGCAGTTTAGCCATTTGAAATCTGTGTTAAAGCGCCCGCTTTGGCCTGAGCTTCCGGTGCGTTTTGCTCCCTACGCCAGTTGGAAAGCTAAAGTACTGAGCTGGCTGAGCTAGCCATTCGGTGCAGACAAAATACGCTTCGACGTTTTGCTATTGGATTTTTTAGCCTTAACAGTGGACAATTGCCGCAGTTGAAAAGAACCAGCCTGGCTCTGAACTGAAGTACAGCCGCCAGCCGCTAAGGAAGTTTTAAAGTTATGTCTATGATCATTAAACAAATTGCTCTGGAGATTTCAGCACGGCCAGAGCAGGTTGCTGCAGCTATTCAGCTGATGGATGAAGGTGCAACTGTGCCTTTTATCGCTCGTTATCGTAAGGAAGTAACAGGTGGCCTGGACGATACCCAGTTGCGTAATCTGGATTTGCGGTTAACTTACTTACGCGAGCTGGAAGACAGACGTCAGGTTATTATCAAAACCATAGATGAACAAGGTAAGCTGACTTCTGAGTTAAAGCAGGAATTATTGGCCGCAGATAACAAAACCCGTTTAGAAGATTTGTATTTACCTTACAAAGCCAAACGCCGCACTAAAGGCCAGATCGCGATTGAAGCAGGTTTAGAGCCACTGGCAGATGCATTGTTTAACGACCCCGATTTAGTCCCAGATCAACAAGCAGCCAGCTACCTCAATGCAGAAGCAGGTTTCGCCGATAGCAAAGCTGTGCTGGATGGTGTGAAATACATTCTGATGGAACGTTTTGCCGAAGACGCTGCTTTATTGGCGAAATTACGTCGTCATTTAAGCCAGAATGCCGTGCTGAAAAGTAGCATGGTATCAGGCAAAGAGCAGGAAGGCGCCAAGTTCCGCGATTACTTTGAACACAAAGAAGCCTTTAAAACTGTGCCATCTCACCGCGCTTTAGCCATGTTCCGTGGCCGCAATGAAGGCATTTTAAACCTGCAATTGCAACCTGATGCCGACGATGCTTCAGCTCATGCAGTCTGCGAGCAAATGATTGCCAATCATTTTGATATTCGCCAGCAAGGTCGCGCCGCTGATGATTTCCTGCGTACCACAGTGCAGTGGACCTGGAAAGTGAAATTACACCTGCATTTAGAGAATGACTTATTAGGCGAATTGCGTGAACAAGCCGAAGAAGAAGCCATTAAGGTGTTTGCCCGTAACTTAAAAGATTTATTAATGGCAGCTCCGGCTGGTATGCGCGCCACTTTAGCACTGGATCCGGGTTTGCGTACCGGTGTCAAAGTGACGGCCATTGATGAGACCGGCAAGCTGGTGGATCAAACCACCATATTCCCGCATGCGCCGCAAAATCACTGGGATAAATCAGTCCGCACTTTGGCCGCTTTAGCCAAACAACACAAAATTGAACTGATTGCTATTGGTAACGGCACAGCGTCGCGTGAAACCGACAAGTTAGCCGGGGATGTGATCAAGCTATTGCCAGAGCAAAACATCAGCAAAATTATGGTGTCAGAAGCAGGAGCTTCGGTGTATTCAGCCTCTGAGCTGGCATCACAGGAATTCCCGGATCTGGATGTATCTTTACGTGGCGCCGTGTCTATAGGCCGTCGTCTGCAAGACCCATTGGCTGAGCTGGTAAAAGTTGAGCCCAAAGCCATAGGTGTTGGTCAATATCAGCATGACGTTAACCAAAGCTTGCTGGCCAAGTCTCTGGACGCAGTAGTCGAAGACTGTGTAAACGCCGTAGGTGTGGACTTAAACATGGCCTCCGTGCCTTTGTTGGCTCGTGTTGCTGGCTTAAACAAAACGCTGGCGCAAAATATTGTGGTCTACCGTGATACTCATGGCCGCTTCCAGCAACGCAAAGACTTGCTCAAAGTGGCACGTTTAGGCCCTAAAGCCTACGAACAGGCCGCTGGTTTCCTGCGCATCAATAAAGGTTTGGATCCGCTGGACTCTTCGTCAGTTCACCCTGAAGCTTACCCTTTAGTGGAAAAAATTCTGGCGAAATTTGGCCAGCCGATAGAGCAATTGCTTGGCAACAGCGCTTTCTTAAAAAGCCTGAATCCTGCTGACTTTGTCGATCAACATTTTGGCTTGCCAACAGTAGAAGACGTGATTAAAGAGCTGGATAAACCGGGCCGTGACCCACGTCCAGAGTTTAAAACTGCAGTGTTTAAAGACGGCGTAGAAACTATGTCCGACTTAAAACCTGGCATGTTGCTCGAAGGTGTAGTGACTAACGTCACCAATTTTGGTGCTTTTGTCGATATTGGCGTGCATCAGGACGGCTTAGTGCATATTTCGTCTTTGACTGACAAGTTTGTGTCTGACCCACATCAGGTGGTCAAGGCAGGCGATATAGTCAAAGTCAAAGTGCTGGAAGTAGAACTGGACCGTAAACGTATTGCGCTGACCATGCGGATGGACGAACAGCCTGCAGTCAAAGGTGGAGGTGGTGCAGGAAAAGAGACAGCACGCTCTTCAGGCTCTGGAGCAAATCAGAACAGACCAGCTAAGGCTGCAAAAGCTCCTGAAACTCCAAACGCGGCTATGGGCGACGCTTTTGCTCAGGCCTTTGCCAAAATGAAAAAGTAATTAGGTTTTGGAAAAAACAAAGGCCGGGTATTCCCGGCCTTTTTTATTATTTAGCTTTGAATTAGGCCATTTGTAATAAAGGCCGTTCTGAAACCTGGGTAGCTCTGGCGTAAAAGCCTGAAATCACATCAGAACGCAACGACATTAAAGGGTCACGCTGCAGGGATTTAAAATCAGCTGGAGCAAAGTCATTGGCCTCGTTATTCGCTGGCGCTTCATAGGGTTCCCATTCAGCTGAATCAGAGGCAGACTTTTGACCTGTTTTCTCTGGGCTGGCAGTAGCCATCTGTGCTACTTCAGCAGCTAAATCAGCCTGAGCTTCCATTAAAGTTCGGCTAGCTTGAGCCGCTACTGAACGATCTGCACTTGAAGGCTCTGCCGGCGCTAGAGCAGCTGCCTTAACCTGCTGCATTTTTTGGATAGTAGCACGTGGATCATTAGGCACTGGAGACACATCGATACGAACTTCGCCACCCACAGCGTACTGCTGACCATCAGGACCAGTTTCATATTCGTAACTGGGAGCACCAGCATACTGACCACCAATAGCGGCATGCGCCTGCTCGTGAACTTTGACTTCCTGATCCCGGGCTTTTAATTCGGCAATACGTTTTTGTTCAGCCTGCTCTTCTTTTTGCTGTTGCGGATCGTCTTTTTGCTGATCAGAAGAGCCTTGTTTCTCCTGCTCTGAACCGGAGCGTGGATCTTTTTCTACCACAGCCTGACGGTATTCCAAGCCTTTATTTTTTACATCTTCATAAGTGGCAGGGGTCGAGCTATTGCCATTGCGGCTTTTTTCATCGGCCATCAGGCCTTTTTCAGCTGCTGAGCGTTCCATAGCTGCAACAGGTTCAATAACTTCGCGGCGCAAGTTATCACGCCGAACCATATCCATGGCCGGATTACCAGTGTGCAAAGGCACATTTGGGTAATTCGAAGTCAGTAACATAAAAGCTGTTTATACCCTTAAATCAATAATAGAACCCAACATTTCGTCGGCAGTTTTTACCGATTTCATATTAGCTTCTGCGTTTATTTGTTCATTCGCCAATGTCACCAGACTTTGCTCTATTGATGGGCCAGTACTTGGCTCAACCGGAGTTTCCAGTGCGCGCTGATTACTGCTTTGAGCAGCTTGCTGATTTATATTTACGGTCGCTTCAGTCACAGCGTCAGATGCACGCTGAAAGCCCTGAAAACCGCTCGTAAAGGCTGAACTGATTTCCATCATGACCTCGTTGACTAATTTAACTGAGTAATTATTAGTCATTTTGCGGCAAAACGAAAGCCTGACGGCAAGTATTTGCCGCCAAAATGCAGATTTTTCTAATTTAGTTAAGATTTAAACGGAAAGTCGTACCTTTAACAAGGAAACAAACTCATCCAAATGCGATATAAAAGGCGCATGCGAGGCTTTTTGCATAATATCAATCTGCAGATCGGGGCGTAGATTTTGTAACAAAGGGGCGATAGAAACCGGAACCAGAGAATCTAAACGACCCAAAATGATAAAAACAGGCAGATCAAGGGCGGCAAATTCTTGCCGCATATCCAAATTAGCTAATAACTCCAGTCCACCTTCTAAAGCAGAAGCCGAAGGCAAAGCTAAACTCAAAACTGCTTGTTTTAACTGCTTAATATCCTGACGTGCCGTGCTGCTGCCCATGGCCTGAATAGCTAAAAAACGCTCCACTGTTAGCGCCAGATCCTGCTGCAGCTGCCCGGCGAATTGCTGCATCACCCTGACGTCCATTCCAGGCCAGTTGTCTTTCGCCATAAAACAAGGCGAACTTGCGATTAAACCCAGCTTTTTCACCTTCTGCGGATAACGCTTGGCTAAAGCTGTCGCCAATAAACCACCCAAAGACCAGCCTATAACAATGCTTTGCTCTGGAATTTGCTCAACCAATTGAGCTAAAACGCTATCGATATCATAAGAAGCCGGACAAGGCGACAAGCCAAAGCCAGGCAAATCAGGAGTATGAAGATCCAGCTCAATAGGTAATGCCCGCACCAGTTGTGACCAAACCTGATGGTTTAGACCCCAGCCATGTAACAGCACCACAGGGTTTTGGCTAAATTTTCTTTGTTCGCTCATCAGTTCAACCATACTTGTTGTTATGTCTGGCCTTGTATCAAAGCAGGGGAGCAGATGCAAGCGACTTTAGTCCAGCAACTTGTGCATAAGCTGGCACCGAACTGCTGTCTTTGGTGCCAGATGCAAGTGCAACAGCCTCAGGCTCAGCTCTGTGATTTTTGCCATGCCCATTTGCCCAAACTGGATCTCAGCTGGGTTGAACACAATGCCTTGCTGTTGCCACAAGTAGCTCAGGGACTCAGGCGCAGCCACTTTGACAACCTTTACAGCTTAAGTTGGTATAAACAGCCTTATCGGCATTGGATCAGTCAGTGGAAATTTCAGCATCATCATGCTGCTGGTGAATTGCTTTGTCAGTTGTTTTATCAGCAGGCTGTGCTTTATCAACAACAAGGCGGCCCCTTGCCGGACTGCATCAGCTATACGCCTGTATCCAACAAAAGGTTGCAGGAAAGAGGTTTTAATCAGGCAAACTTGCTGGCACTGCAGCTAGCCGAAGCTTGGCAAAAACCTTGTGTAAGTTTGTTCCAAAGCCCGGAATTAGTCCCCCACCAGACAGGGCTGAACCGCAAAGAGCGACTGGCGAATTTAAAAGGTAAAATCCAACTGCGGCAGCGTCCGTTGCCCGCCCATATCACGCTAGTGGACGATGTGATTACGACAGGCGCTACGCTGGATTATCTGACTCTTTTACTTAAAGCCAGAGGAGTCCAGACTGTCAGTGTCTGGACTCTGGCTATCACCCGGGTTTTCTAATGGGCTTCTTCTTCCTGTGCTTCTTCACCTTCCCCATCAGAGGTCGTAGCGCTGAACATTTTGCCAAAATACAGCGCATTGATCAGTAAGCGGCTGGAGCCAACAAAATAACCACGGAATACCGGATTATCTGTCATACCAATGACACGGCCTTCGCCACTATTGTGGGCTATTAAAGCCGCACCTTCGGCAATACGACTTACATATTCAGGCGCTGTATAACCTGCCAGCTGAGGTTTGTCGGTATACAAAGCGACGTTGGTAAAAGGCTCTTCAGCAGGAGCTAACAGAAAGGTGCCATTTTTAAACACCGGCAGGTTTTTATTCGATAAACCAAAAGTTAAAGGATGGCTTAAATCCAGTTGGGTTTGGTAAATAGCACCGGCAATACGACGTTGACCTGCCAGGCTTTCTTTATCAGCGTAACTTAGGCCTTGGTCGACAATCAACATACTCATATCGGCTGAGTTCCAGGCTTTGGCTTTGAGCAAACCAGAGCGCACCAAAAAGGCTGCACCGCCTTTGTGGCCCCACAGCACTCCACCTTTTTTCGCCCAGTCATTCAACTGTTGCTGCTCTTTTTGCTGCAGACTGTTGTAACTGCCATCGGGCAAAATAATATGAGTGTAGCGACTAAGATCAACCCGTCCCAAACGCTGTGGCTCTATTAAACTGGGCGACACTCCCGCCAGTTTTTCCAGATTAAACCAAACTTCACCTGCTTCAGTGGAGTTTACGTCAGGACCAGCCACCAGCAGCACATTAGGTTTAGTCACAGGCATAAAACCACTGCTGCCTAAATCCTGGCCCTTGGCGGTTAAACCTGAGGTGAGGGCTGTGATGGCTAAACCTGTTTGCTGTTGTGCTTTGCCTACTAGTTCAAACCAGTTGTTGTGCTGCTGCAAGCCGGCCGCAATGACGATAGCTCCGGCACTGAAGGCTTGTTCACCTTCAGCTGTTTTGGCAAAAAACGGCTTGCTGGCAGCCCGTAATACCACACCTTGATCCAACAGCGCCTGAGCTAATAATGGTGCTTTTTGATCAGCCCAATCAAAGGCATAAGCATAAGCTCCGGCTGAAGGCATCACTGAGCTCTCTGGCTGCGGTGACCATGGTTCTTCAGCAACTCCAGAGGGTTTGCGACCTACTGTGCTGAATTCAATATTAAAGGCATAAGGTAAAGTCCAGGCTGATACATCATAAAAAGTATTATCCGGAAAATTAGTCTGAGTGCTGAACGCTGCTTTTAACAGCAGGTACTGTGGTTGTTGCAGTGGAATGTAATAAGCCTGGCCTTTTTGATATGTCTGACCTTTGTGCTGCCATCTTTCATTGATAGCGTATGCTTTAATCTGATGCTGTTTTAGTAAAGCCAGCAGCGATGCCAGACGGCTTTTATCAGCAGCCTCCGCAATGACATAGCCCTGAGTCGCATCATCAGCCGCTAAGCGCTCCGACTCCAGTACAAAAGCTTTTTGATAACTTTGCAGCGCATTTTTTTGCGCTACTGAGCCACGCAGAGTCGACAATGACGTAATGTACTGATTTTCTACAGTTTTACTAAAAGGCAAAGGCCCGTTAATACTATCCTGCAGATGACCGCGGCTACTTGCTTGTTCGAACAAAATACCGACGCTGGCGTTCACATCCGGATAGGTTGAGCCTTTACCTACATAAAAATCGTCAAAACTTTCCTCGGTGTAATACAAACGGCCTTTTTTATCCAAAGCAGCGGCATGGTAATCGGCAATTTTTGCCGTTAGTTGCTGGTTCGCTGTTGGTGTTAAAGGGTAAGTACGGGTTGGAATACCAGGCTGAAAAAAGAAAGTACTGTTTGGGCCCATTTCATGAAAATCCGCCACTACAGCAGGACGCCATTTGTAAAATTGTGCGATACGGGCTCGGCTTTCCGGATGCTCTAACGGCAGCCAATCGCGGTTTAAATCAAACCAATAATGGTTAGGACGACCATTGGGCCATGGCTCTATATGCTCACGGCTTTGAGGGTCAGCCACTGGTGATTTGCCTTTATGCATATTGGCCCAGGTGGCAAAACGCTCTAAACCATCAGGGTTTAAACTCGGCTGGATCAGAATAATAGTGTTTTTCAGCCAGTCCTGCACTTCGGCATCTGTGCTGGTTAATAAGTGATGAGCGACCTGCACCGACGCATTAGGGCCACTGGATTCGTTACCATGCACACCATAACCCAGCCAAACCACCAGCGGTAAGTCTTCCGCCAGTTGTGTGCCTGTCGACAGCTGAGTCAGATGCTGTAAGCGGATTTGCTCTAGCTTTTTTAAGTTATCGGGGGACGAAATAATCAGCTGCAATAAAGGTTTTTGTTCATGGCTATGTCCAATAACTTCCAATTGGGCTTTATCTGAACCTGAAGCCAACTGCTGGAAATACATTTGAATTTGATCATGGCGTAGATGCCATTCACCAACAGGATAGCCAAAAAATTGTTCTGGGCTTTGGGGTGCTGCTATTGAGAACTGGCTGCTAAACCCCAATACTAAGGCACTGATGATAGTTGTTATTTTGTACATTATTTTTCTCCCTTTCTGACCGCTACCTTAGCAATAAAAAGTCAGGCCCGACAAGCGGGGCTGGCAAGGCACAGCAAGTCAGAGTATCATAGCCATTAACCTAGTAATTTAGTCAGGTACTACCGATGATCACCATTTCTGAACAGGCACAGAGCCATTTTCGTAAACTGCTGGACAAACAGGCTGCCGGTACTCATATCCGTGTCTTCGTGGTCAACCCGGGCACTGTTTCTGCGGAATGTGGCGTATCTTACTGCCCTGCCGACGCGGTAGAAAGTACAGATTTACAGCTGCCATTTGAAGGCTTTATGGCCATAGTGGATGCTGAAAGCAAGCCATTTTTAGTCGACGCCGAAATCGATTTTGTCACCGATCAGATGGGTTCTCAGCTGACGTTAAAAGCGCCAAACGCCAAAGTACGTAAGGTGAACGACGATGCGTCCCTGAAGGAAAAAGTGCAATACGTTATAGATGCTGAAATTAACCCACAACTAGCCAACCATGGTGGTCGTGTATCAGTAGTAGAATTGACGGACGACGGTGTCGCTGTATTGCAATTTGGTGGTGGCTGTAACGGTTGTTCTCAAGTCGATTTAACCTTAAAAGAAGGTATCGAAAAAGAGTTGCTGCAACGTTTTGCTGGTGAATTAACTGCAGTACGTGATGTGACTGATCACCAGCGTGGTGAGCATTCTTATTACTAATCCCATACCTTGGGTATCTATTAGATGGGCCACTTAATGTGGCCTTTATGTTTTAAAGGAGTGGTGAGATGAAACTATGGTGCTGTTTATTTGCTTTGCTGAGCATTCACATCAGCTTTCAAAGCAAGGCCGCTATTATTTTGCAGTACCACCATGTCAGTACTGAAACGCCCCGCTCTACCAGCGTCACACCAGAAGAGTTCCGCATTCATTTGCAGTATTTAAAGGACAAGAAGTATCAGGTGATTGGGCTGGATACATTACTTGTGCAATTACAACAAGGCAAAGAGCCTGCCGACAATGCTGTTGCTATTACCTTTGATGATGGTTATGACAATATTTACCATCAGGCCCACCCGATTTTGCAGGACTTTGGTTTTCCTTACACTGTGTTTTTAAGTCCGGCTTTAATAGACCGCAAAGAAGGCCCGGTGATGAGCTGGCAGCAAATCAAACAACTGCAAAAAGATGGTGTCATTATCGCCAACCACAGCTCTTACCATGACCATCTGGCAGCACCGAATAAAGGCGAAAGCAAAGCTCAGTGGCTCAAACGGGTGAAAACCGATATTTTACTGGCACAAACTCAGCTGGAACAACAATTAGGCATCAAACACAAATGGCTGGCTTACCCTTATGGCGAATTTAGTGTTGAGTTAGAGCAGATGGTGAAAGAGATGGGCTTTATTGGTATAGGCCAACAATCCGGCGCTGTGGGCCTCAATAGCCTGATGACTCGCTTGCCGCGTTACCCTTCATCAAGCCAGTATGCGGCATTAAAACACTTTACACCTAAGCTTAAAACTCTGGCCTTGCCTGTGACCACCTATCTGGCTGCCGATCCAGTGAAAGGGCCTAACCCTCCTACTTTAACCTTACAAATCGACAGCTCGGATTTTAAAACCAGTCAGCTCAATTGCTTTAGCAATGGCGAGCCCATTAAAGTGACTTGGCTAAAACCCGATACTTTTAGCGCTCAGGCAGGTCAGAAGCTAAAAACCAGCCATAAACGCTACAACTGCACAGCACCTTCGTTAAGTAAAAAGGGATATTTCTACTGGTATTCCCAGCCTTGGGTGATGGAGTAACGAACCTTTTAATGCCGTGGAGTAACTCCTACGGCTTCACCAATACAATTTGATCCAGTAAGCCCAGCAGCAATTTAGTGCCAGTGCCTGAGGCTATAGCATCAAATACATTTTCAGCATTTTTGCCTTGTTGGCCACCAGCTAAGTCACTGACGGAGCGGATCACTATCCAATCAACCTCGTTGACAAAACAGACCTGAGCCACAGCGGCCGATTCCATTTCTGTGACCTCTGCTTGAAATACTTTTTGCAGCCATTGGCGGTATTCTGCGTTGTCTAAAAATACCGAACCTGTCACGCCATTACCACCCACTTTGATTTGAATTGGATGACCAGATGGCATTTTAATTGGATCTATAGTGGCGACCGCTTTCTTTGTCAGATCAATGAGTTGTGCAGTAGCGGTGAAATAAGGCATTTGCTTGGGGCTATCCCAGCCTTGTTTAATCACGGCCATTTCTTCAGGGTGGATATAACCAAAGTTTTCGTAAGCTGGTGAATGTGGGTCCTGCTTTTTACGCTCTTGGTAACTGGCCAGAGCCTGTTCATAATAATCGGGCAGGATAAATTTGCCGGCTTTGGTTGGATCAGGGTTCACATAAACGGATTCGTCGTGAAAGTACCAGCGCTCAGGAATGGCGATATCGCCCGGCTGGAATTGTGGATTCACAGCACCAGCAATGCCCATCATCACCACCCGTTCAATAGGGAAATAATCCAGCGCCATTTGCATTGTCATGGCGGCGTTTGGCACGCTAACACCAGTGGTAAAAATAACTATAGGTTCACCTTTATAGTGGCCTAGCTGGTACTTAACGCCGCGAATGGTCAGTGTTTTTTCTATTTTTGCGTCTTTAAGCTTGGCAAACGCCTCGTCAATAGCCTTAATCTCAGGCTCATAGGCCGCTACTATCGCTGTCCATTTGTTGGGAGTACTAAATTGTTTTGGGCCATACTGACTAAAATCTTCTGCGCCTAAATTAAGGCTAAATACCGCAGATAAAATTATTAGTGGGATGAAGTAGCTGGATAAGAATTTTTTCATAAGGTTGTGCTTCTGTGGTGGAGTGATACTTCATAACTGACCGTTATCAATACGGCTTCACCATAGAGCTTTTAGCAAGAGCTTGTAAAGCCTGTAATTATTTTGTTGCCCGGCCAACAGCTTAGCGAGTGGCTGCTGCTATCACCAAAGGATAATCCGCCAGGAACTGCTGGTTATTGATCAGCGGCACAGCGCCTGGTTTCATTTCAGGCTTAAACATAGCCACTACAGAGCCTGTAGGGTTTAACAGCGCTATGCTGGCGCTGTGATCAACAGTGTAATGATCTTCTTTGCCTTCATTAATGGCATACATCAGGCCCAGTTGACGGATAAAAGGGAACAAGTCTTTATGTTCAGCTGTTCTGGCTTTAATGGGGGCTTGTTTAAAGTAAGTGATGTACTGAGCTAACTGCTCTGGTGTATCCCGTTTTGGGTCTACAGAAACAAACCAAATCTCTAATGGGTCAGGCGTCAGCTTGACTAAGTCCTGATACATTCCAGCTAACTTTGCCATGGTCATAGGACAAATATCAGGGCAATGGGTATAGCCGACAAAGATCAGAGTCCAGTGTCCTTGTAAATCCTTCAGACCTACTTGCTGTTTTTGCTCATCCAGCAAATTAAATTCAGTCAAATCTCTTGGGCTTGGATACACCAAAGCGGCCACAGGCTCGGCGGGAGCTGATTTAAAACTGGCGGACAACCATACACCCGCAGCCAAAGCCACAACAGTCACTACAACCCATAACCACTTCTGCATAAGCATCTATTCCTGTTAAAACGCTGATATAAACCAATAATGGTCCAGCAACAACAGCAGGAATAATACCATCAGATGCCAAATCGAAAACTTAAAAGTTGCCATAGCAGTTTCAGGTTTAGCGTTAAACTTTAACTGCCAGGCATACCAGATAAAACCTAAGTTCAGTATGGTGCTGCCGAGCAGATACACAGCTCCAGTCATCCCAACCAGATAAGGCAACAAGCAGACCAAAAACAGCACCAGGGTATAAAGGAAAATAGCACTTTTGGTAAATTCAATGCCGTGAGTGACGGGCAGCATCGGCATATTTACTTTGGCATAATCATCACGGCGATGAATGGCCAAAGCCCAGAAATGCGGTGGTGTCCAGGTGAAGATAATCATCACTAACAACAGCGCATGCGCATGCACTTCGGCCGTCATAGCTGTCCAACCTAACAGCGGCGGCATAGCACCAGCTAAGCCCCCAATCACAATATTCTGCGGCGTCGCCCTTTTTAAAAACATGGTGTAGACCACGGCATAACCAAACAAACTGGCCAACGTCAGCCAGGCAGTCAGTGGATTCACTGCAATAAATAACAGCAGAAAACCAGTTCCTGCCAGCAGCAGTGAAAATTTCATCGCCTGTTGTGTCGACAAGCGGCCACGGGCTACAGGCCTGTTATAAGTGCGGGCCATTTGCGCATCGATACGCTGATCCACTATATGGTTCATCGCAGCGGCTGCAGCGGACAATAAACCTATACCTAAAGTGGCGGCTATCATCAGGCCAAATCTGGGTAAACCTGGTTGCGCCAGCATCATGCCAACCCAAGCCGTAAGCACTAAAAGCGCCACAACTTTAGGTTTGGTTAGTTGATAATAATCGCGCCACTGCTGACTATAGGCTTGGGGTAAAGCCAGAACTTTAAGCATAAGCAGACTCCTTGTTTCTGTGTAGCTGATAACCAATCACCACCAGACACATGACTAAATTGGCTGCCACAAAGTTATGCGCCACCGCATTGGCCAAAGGCAAATGCAGCACCACATTGGCAAGCCCCAAACTAAATTGCAGTAATAACAGCACCAGCACAGCAACAGCCAGGTTCTTCATCAGACCAGAACTATTGCGCCATAAAGTGATGGCATAAGCAGCAACAACCAGCAACGTAATTACAGCACCAACACGATGCATTACATGCACTGTGGCTCGGGCGCTTTGACTCATCACACCGTATTCATAATTGTCGTAGCCCAAATGCAAGGAAAATGCCTCGTCAAAATTAAGCCGATTGGCCCAGCCTGCTTCACAGACGGGCAGCTGAATACAGGCTAAGGCCGCATAGTTGGCTGCTGTCCAGCCACCCAAGGCAATTTGAGCAACCAGCACCAGCAACACTGGCCAAAACAGCAACTTCAGGCTTTGTTTTACTGCAATCAAAGGGGCAGGTTGTAATTGCCACCAATACAGCGCCAATAACGACAGCAAGCTAAAACCCCCCAGCAAATGCCCCATCACCACTACTGGATGCAAAGCTAAAGTCACAGTCCACATGCCTAAAGCGGCCTGAAAAATGACCAAACCCAATAACAAAGAAGGTAACAACAGGCGTTTTTGTTTCAGGCTAACTAAGAAAATCGCCAGAATAAGTAAACCCAAAGTGCCGGCAAAATACCTGTGAATCATCTCATTCCAGGCTTTATGACTCTCGACCGGTCGCTCTGGATACAAAGCCTGTGCCTGCTCAATATGATGAGCCTGCTCTGGCACCTTTAAAAAGCCGTAACAGCCAGGCCAGTCAGGGCAACCTAAACCAGCATCAGTCAGACGGGTATAAGCGCCTAATAAAATCACCAACATAGCTAATACAATGGCACAGCTAACCAAAGTGTTCAGGGCCTTCATCAGAGCCCCCTGTCGTATTTCAGCAGCTTATTTAAATCAGTCAAAATGGCTTTGCCAGTTTGCACCATGTGAGTTTTATCGTCGCTCACCGGATAGGTCATCAGCGCCAGCCCATTCAAATCCACCAGCACCAACTTTTGCTGTAACGTGTCTGCACCCACAGGGTTCGCTTGCCACAGCAATTTTTGCGGTTGAGTACCACCGGATTGCCATAACTCTAAATGCTGCTGTTTACGGCCCAAGGCTGTATACACCTGCTGCATGCCATAATGGGCATTTTGACAGAGGACGTCACAGTCTGGTTTGTCGCTGACATACACCAGTCGCCAGTGCACATCGCCACTGGCTTTGGGTAACAACAAAATTTCTTCACTGAGCCACTGGCCTTTGTTGGTTGTGGCACCGCCAAACCAGCCTAAAGATAAAAACGCCTGAGCAAAGGCGAGCGGTAACAAAGAACACAACAAAAACAGCAGCAAAAATTTCTTCTTCGCCATTTAAAGCTCCTTCTTTGACATAAACCAGCCGATCACGACCACAGCAACAGCCAGTAATAACCATTGCAACGCATAAGCCCGGTGTTTTTCCGGTGGCATCACCACAGCTTTATAGTGGTACAGATAAGGGGATTGTTGTTGGTACAGCAGAGCAGGATACAAATCCTGCCCTAGCACCTTCGCCAGTTCCGCAGGTTCCACCTGTTGCATACGTTGTGGCCACAGGCCTGTATGTTCTAAATTTTGGCCAAGACGAAAACCTTTGAGTTCAGTGCGTAATAAAGCCATTAATTCAAATTGGTCTGGAATACTGAGTTCAGGCAATTGATCACGGCTGGGCGGCGCTTGAACCCAACCCAAATTAACTAACACTGCAGGGCCCTGATTTGATACCAGCACAGGGATCACCACATCGTAGCCTGCTTTGCCCTGAATAAGCTGATTGTCCAGCAGCCAGACCGCAGGTTTTAACCAGACCGCTTTGCCATGTAGCATCAGGCCGTCTTGTTGCTCTGCTGGTATGGACGCTAAATCAATCCACTGCACTGGTCCTTGCTGCTCTGCTTGGTGCAACTGATCCAATTGAATTTGCTTTTGTTCAGCGCGCTGCCATTGCCAATAACTCAACTTGATCAAAAGCGCAAAAGCGACCAGAGTGAATACAGCCAGCAGCCAGTGTCGGGACAGATGACGAACAAAAGGCTGGGTTGTCATAAAAGTACCAGCCCTAAGTGAGGTTTTATGTGGATTAAACTGTTACTCATTGCACTACTGCTCTTTATTGTTTTTAACTTATTTCGTGCTTTGTTTCTGATGCTGAAAAACGATGATAATCAGCCCAGCATGTCGAAATTTTTAGGCCGACGCGTCTGGTGGTCGGCCATTGTGTTATTGCTGGTAATCCTTGCCCTGCAATTTGGCTTGATCACTCCGCACGGACGTCCCTATTAGCCTGGCAGCGGGCTCAACAGGCCCGCCTTTGAAGCTAGAGCACATAAACAAACACAAACAAACACAACCAGACTACATCGACAAAATGCCAGTACCAGGCAGCCGCCTGAAAAGCAAAGTGCTTATGAGCGGTAAAGTGATTTTTAAGTACTATCCGTAGAAACATCACCAGTAAAAATATGGCCCCTAAAGTCACATGCAAACCATGAAAGCCTGTCAGTAAAAAGAAGGTATTACCATAAATACCTGAGTCCAGTTTTAAGCCTAAATCCTGATATGCATGTACATACTCGACACCCTGCAAAGCAAGGAAACAAGCGCCCAGCAAGATAGTAAGCCCTAACATCAGCTTGAGCTGTCCTCTTTTGTTTTGCTCTAAACCAATATGAGCAAACTGCAAAGTAACAGAAGAAGCCAATAAAATTAGCGTGTTATAAAGCGGTAAACCTTGCCATGGCATGGCCTGAGTTTCTATGCCACCCGGAGTTTTCAGTAAAGGCCAGGCCGCTTCAAAGGCTGGCCATAACACAGCCGCTGTGCTGGCGTTATTACTGGCACCATCCAGCCATGGAATGGCAATGGTGCGGGCATAAAACAAAGCACCAAAAAAGGCAGCAAAAAACATCACTTCGGAGAAAATAAACCAGCTCATACCCTGACGATAGGATCTGTCCAGTTGTTTGCTGTACAAACCATGCATAGATTCATCGATCACATTTCTGAACCAGCCCACCAGCATAAAAATTAAAGTAGCCACACCAGCCAGCAATAAATAACCGCCATAACCTGGCTGATCTTTAGTGACCTCATTGACAAAGTGCCCACCGCCAAAAGCCATCATAAAAAGCGCGACTGCGCCTACTATTGGCCAAGGGCTTTGGTCTGGTACGTAATACTGTTCGTATTTTTCACTCATTGTTATCCCCTGTTGCTGTCTGTGCAGTGACCGGGGTGGCAGCGTCTACTTCGTACAAGGTGTAGGACAAAGTGATAGTGCTGAACTGTTCCGGTAGTGCGGGATCGACATAAAATTGCAACGGCATGAGTAACTGCTGACCTGCCGTCAGATGTTGTTGGGTAAAACAGAAACATTCCATTTTATTAAAATACAAAGCGGCCTGACCTGGCGACACCGAAGGCACAGCCTGAGCCGTCATGGCCCGCCCTGTCACATTGTGCGCCAGATAATCAATACGGTGTATTTCACCCGGATGCACCCGAAGTTTAAGCACCACAGGCTCAAATACCCAGGGCATGTTGTTGTTCGGACGGGCGATAAACTCCACCAGCACTTCACGTTTTTTATCCGGAATAGCAGCTTCTGCTGTCGCCGCCATACTGGAGGTTTTACCGTTAAGGCCTGTTAAATCACAAAACACGTCGTACAAAGGCACTAAGGCATAACCAAAACCAAACATGGCTGCGGTCAGCAGGCATAATTTAACCACTATAGGTTGATGCTTCAGTGCCATAAGGCCCCCTACTTGATTTCAGGTGGTGTAGTAAAGCTGTGATAAGGCGCTGGAGAAGGAATAGTCCATTCCAGGCCTTCTGCGCCTTCCCATACCTGATCTGTAGCTTTTTCACCGCCTTTAATACACTTCACTACCAGCCACACGAATAGCAGCTGAGATAAACCAAAGGCAAAACCACCAATGCTGATCAGCGCATTAAAGTCGGCAAATTGCAGAGCGTAATCTGGGATCCTTCGTGGCATACCGGCCAAACCAACAAAATGCATAGGAAAAAACAGCACGTTGACGGAAATCAATGAACACCAGAAATGCCACTGCCCCAAGGTTTCGTCATACATATGGCCTGTCCATTTCGGCAGCCAATAATAGGCCGCTGCCATAATGGAGAAGATAGCCCCTGTGACTAACACATAGTGGAAATGCGCGACCACAAAGTAGGTGTCATGGTACTGAAAGTCAGCGGGCGTAATAGCAAGCATCAACCCAGAGAAGCCCCCTATGGTGAACAGCACAATAAAGGCCAGGGCAAACATCATCGGCACTTCAAAGGTCATAGCCCCTCGCCACATAGTGGCCACCCAGTTAAAGACCTTCACCCCGGTCGGCACCGCTATCAGCATGGTGCAGTACATAAAAAACAGCTCTGCAAACACCGGCATACCGGTTGTGAACATATGATGCGCCCAAACTAAAAAGGACAGCAGCGCAATACTGGAGGTGGCGTACACCATAGAGGCATAACCAAACAAGGGTTTACGGGCAAAGGTCGGTACTATGCTTGAGACAATACCAAAGGCTGGCAAAATCATGATGTAGACTTCGGGGTGACCAAAAAACCAGAAAATATGCTGGAACAACACAGGGTCACCGCCACCAGCGGCATCAAAGAAGCTGGTACCAAAGTACTTATCAGTCAGCACCATAGTGACAGCGCCTGCCAGTACAGGCATCACAGCGATCAGCAGATAGGCCGTAATAAACCAGGTCCAGACAAACAAGGGCATTTTCATATAGGTCATGCCTGGAGCGCGCAGGTTCATAATGGTCACTATCACATTGATAGCGCCCATGATGGATGAAATACCCATGATATGAACTGAGAACACAAAAAGAGCTGTGCTATCACTGCTGTAGGTGGTTGATAGTGGCGCGTAGAAAGTCCAGCCAAAACCTGGGCCGCCACCTTCCATAAATAAAGACAGCAGCAGGATGCTAAAGGCGAAAGGCAGGATCCAAAAGCTCCAGTTGTTCATCCGGGGTAAGGCCATGTCAGGCGCGCCTATCATCATGGGCACCAGCCAGTTGGCAAGTCCTGTGAAGGCAGGCATTACGGCACCAAACACCATGATCAGGCCATGCACTGTGGTCATCTGGTTAAAAAAGTCGGGTTGCACTATCTGCAAACCAGGTTGAAATAACTCAGCCCGGATCACCATCGCCATAGCCCCACCGATAAAAAACATCGTCAGTGCAAACAGCAGATACAAAGTGCCTATATCTTTGTGGTTGGTGGTATAAAGCCAGCGTTTTAAGCCTTTAGCTGGCCCATGATGATGCTCGTGCTCAGCATGAGCATGTGGATCTGTAGTAACAGTACTCATCTGCGGCCCCTATGGTTTTTGTGCTTTAGCGATGTCGGCAGCTTGCACCAGATCGCCAGTGTTGTTTTCCCAGGCATTGCGCTCATAGGTAATAACTGCTGCAATTTCACTTAGACTCAGCTGTTTACCAAAGGCTTGCATGGCCGTGCCGGTTTTGCCGTTTAGCACTATGTCGATATGGGCTGGTAAATCTTCCAATGCCATTTTGCTGCCTTTTAGCGCAGGAAACACACCCGGAATGCCCATGCCTGTGGGTTGATGACAGGCAGCACAGTAGCCCATATAGGTTTTTTCACCCAAAGCCATCAGCTCTTCTTTGCTCATATTCATCGACAACAGTTTTTGCTCTTCAGCTTTGGCAGCGGCCTGAGTAGCAGCTTCCTGAGCTACCCATTGCTCAAAATCGGCCTGATCTTTAGCAATAACCACTATCGGCATAAAGCCGTGATCTTTGCCGCACAATTCTGCACACTGACCTCTATACACACCAGGTTGGTCGACTTTGGTCCAGGCTTCGTTGATAAAACCCGGGTTCGCATCTTTTTTCACAGCAAAAGCCGGCACCCACCAGGAGTGGATCACATCATCCGAAGTGACCAAAAAGCGTACTTTTTTTCCTGTAGGGATAACTAAGGGCCTGTCTACTTCCAACAGGTAGTTTTCGCCTTTTTTCAGCTTGTTATCGATTTGTTTACGAGGAGTGGCCAACAAAGAGTAATATTCAACTTTGTGGTCCATATATTTGTAGTGCCACTTCCACTGAGATCCGGTAATCAAAATGGTTACGTCAGCTTCGGAGGTATCCTCCATGGCAATCAAAGTTTGAGTGGCGGGAATCGCCATTAAAATAAGAATGACCACAGGCATAGCAGTCCAAAGCAACTCAACTTTGGTGCTTTCATGAAATTGGGCAGGCGTAACCCCTTTCGATTTACGATGATGAATGATGGACCAAAACATCACCCCAAAAACTGCTACCCCTATTGCACAGCAAATGTAAAAAATCTTCATATGCAGGTGGTACACCTGCTGACTGATTTCTGTAACCCCTTGAGTCATGTTCAAAGGCATTTCTGCAGATTGCGTCGAAAACGCAAGCAAAAAGGTTAGCAGCGAACAACACAGATAACTGGTTTTCGCCACGTGACTTCTCCTCTGTCTTTGCACAAAGCAAATTGCAGATTTAAAGACACATCACCCCAACTTCGTCTTTTGTCCGCAATAGCCATTTTTTTATTATCCCAATTTACATCACATAAATCGGCGCACTGATTTGTTTATTTTGTCATCAGTTGCATCTAACAATTAGTCAAGGAACAGACAGAAGTAAACCCGAGGAATGAAAAAGCACCGATAAAACCCAATGGTCCTACCAGTGCTTGATGTATAAGCAAACTATTGAGAAAGGTAGTTTTTTTACCAGCTGCTGGTCCGAATCACACCAACGGCGAGGCCTTCGATGGCAAAATGCTGTTGACTCAGGTCCACTTTAATCACGTCAAAATCGCCATTTTCCGGATGCAAGTAAACCATCTGGCCTTCACGACGAAAACGCTTTACGGTGACTTCGTCTTCAACCCGGGCCACCACTATTTGGCCTTGACGTGCTTCAGTGGTTTTATGCACTGCCAGTAAGTCACCATCAAGAATTCCAATATCTTTCATACTCATGCCCTGCACTTTCAACAAAAAATCAGCATTAGGCTTAAACAAACTGGCATCAAGTTGATAGCGCTGCTGAATGTGTTCAGCCGCCAGAATAGGTTGGCCAGCAGCGACTTTACCAATCAATGGCAAGCCTGGTTCTTCTTCAACATCATTAACGGCTTCATCTTCAACCAAACGGATACCGCGGGAGGTACCCGGCATCATTTCAATAAAACCTTTTTTTGCCAGCGCTTTTAAATGCTCTTCCGCCGCATTTGCAGATTTAAATCCCAGCTGAGTCGCTATTTCAGCCCGCGTCGGCGGCATACCTGAAGCGGCCTGGTGATCTTTAAGCAGTTGCAAAATTTCGGCTTGTCTTGGTGTTAATGGACGCATAATGCTGAATACCTATACAGTGGATACTGTGAGTATATACAGCCTTTTGCAGTCTGCCAAGTCGTTTTGCTGGTACGACCTTCCATGTTATTCTAGCGGCTGTTTATAAGTGCGGATTTGATATGTTAAAACCAATGACATGGTTAGCCAAAGTGCTGTACTGGCCACTCAAACCTTTGGTCAGATGTAAAATTGTGCCAGAACCTGTAGCTGAAACTCTGGCGCTTGAGCCAAAACAGCCGGTGTTCTACATCACCAGAACGGCGTCATCCAGCGATCTCGCCACACTAGCCCGTGTTTGTCAGAAGCTTGGTTTACCTGACCCTATGGCTGAAGTTCAGCTAGGTAACACTACCTTATCCCGTACTATTTTTTTAGAACAACCTCGTGTGCTTTGGGGTAGTCGCGCCTCTACAAATGCGTTGCAACAGGGTTTAGCTTTGTTACAGGCACATCAGCAGAATCCAAGTTTTTCGGCACAGCTTATTCCCGTCTCAGTGCTGTGGGGCCGAGCGCCAGGCAAAGAGGACAGCGTAAAATCTATGCTGGGCGAATCTGAATCGCCAAGCTGGCTGGCGAAACTCTTTATTGTATTGATCTCAGGTCGCCACACATTAGTGCGTTTCAGTAAAGCCGTCTCGGTACGGCAGATTATAGAAAACGCCACAGTGAATGAAGATACAGCTCATAAGTTATTAAGGGTGGCGCGTTTTCATTTCTATCGCCAACGTTTGGCTGCAACAGGTCCGAAATTACCGGACAGAGCCGCCTTATTTAATTCCTTGCTGGCTTCAGATGCGTTAAAAAAAGCCATTGAAGAAGAAGCTCAAAGCAAAAAAATCAGTATCAGAGAAGCACGTGCTGAAGCACTCAAACTGCTGGAAGAAATAGCAGCAGATTACCGCGAATCTACCTTAAGAGTGGGCGATCGTTTCCTCGGTTGGTTGTGGAAAAAGCTGTACTCGGGCTTAAAAATTACTAATGGTCAGGTGCTGACCGACTTAGTGCAAAAAGGCCATGAAATTGTCTATGTGCCCTGCCATCGCAGTCATATGGATTACCTGTTACTGAGCTACGTCATTTATCATCAAGGTTTAGCTCCGCCTCATATAGCTGCAGGTATTAACCTGAATTTCTGGCCTGTCGGCACCTTTTTCCGCCGTGGTGGGGCTTTCTTTATCCGCCGTAGTTTCAGCGGTGAGAAACTGTACTCTGCTGTCTTTCGTGAATACTTAAGCCAGCTATTCAGCAAAGGTTATCCGGTGAAGTATTACTCCGAAGGTGGACGTAGTCGCACAGGCCGTTTATTGCAGCCGAAAACCGGTATGCTGGCGATGACAGTGCAAGCTGTACTGCGTGGTATAGACAGACCTATCAGCTTAGTGCCTGTCTATCTGGGTTATGAGCACGTGATGGAAGTAAACACCTACCTGACAGAACTCAAAGGCTCGAGTAAGAAAAAAGAGTCTATAGGGGGAGTTTTTAGCGCCGCACGGAAACTACGGGATTATGGTTATGGGTATGTCAATTTTGGTCAGCCTATTTCGCTGAATGCTTTTTTAAATCAACAAGCTCCTGATTGGCGCTTATCTATTGAAACAGCAGATACCCACAAGCCAGCCTGGTTAAATCCAGCAGTAGCAGCGCTGGCAACAGAAATAATGCAACGGATTAACCAGGCTGCTGCGCTCAATAGCGTCAACCTGATCGCAACTTGTTTATTGGCGACAAGACAACATTCGCTGACAAGACAAGAACTGACCACTCAATTGGAGTTTTACCGTAACCTACAACACTATGCCCCTTATCATAGCGGTGTGACTTTGCCTGAAGGTTCAGTCAGTCAGTGGATTGACCATGCAATTAGTCTGAAAAAAGTGGCAGTATCACAAGACAGCTTTGGCCAAATTATTCAGCTGACGCCTGAAAATGCGATTTTACTAAGTTACTACCGCAATAACGTCTGTCATTTGTTTATGTTGCCCGCTATTTTGGCGACAGCTTTGTTGCAGCATCCAGGCTTAACCAAAGTGCAGTTGATCAATATCTGCCAATTGGTGCAGCCATTGTTGCAGCAAGAGTTATTTTTGCAGCTGGATCAGTTCAACACCTACATAGAGCAGGTATTGGAACAGCTGCAAAAACACCAGCTCATCGAAACTGTGAGCCAACAGTTGCAGGCAGTTCCAGTGCAACAGGCCGGCCACTTTATGCTAGAGCTGCTGGCTTTTAACGCACAAGACGTATTACAACGCTACGCTGTGGTACTGAATTTGCTGCAACTGCACAGTCCGCTGACCCGAGCTGATTTGGAACAACAAAGCCATGAGCTGGCGCAGCGCTTAAGCACTTTACATGGTATCAGTTCGCCTGAATATCATGATAAACAGTTGTTTGCGACCCTCATTAATGCATTACGCGAAGCCGGGTATTGTCATACCAACGAGCAGAATGAGCTGGAGGCCACAGCCATACTGTTGCCACTGCAGCAAACAGTAAATAGCTTATTACGGGCTGATGTACTGCAAACGGTGCTAAGCATAGTGAAAAAGAAAATCAGCTAAGGATGGATGTCCTTTCAACAAAAAAACCACCTCAAAGGTGGTTTTTTTCTATCAGGCTAAGTGTCAGCGCGCTTTGTCGTAACTACGGATCACACCTTCCTGCATAGTGGACGCAACCAAAACCCCTTCACGATTAAAGAACTGTCCACGCACCAAACCCCTTGCGCCCGAGGCGCTTGGACTATCCACCGCATAAAGCAGCCAGTCGTCAAAACGAAAATCATGATGGAACCACATCGCATGATCTATAGTAGCCACCTGCATATTAGGCGCCATAAAAGACTTGCCATGAGGCTGCAAGGCGGTCGGCAGGAAATTAAAATCCGACGCATAAGCTAATAAATATTTATGCACCCGCAAATCATCAGGCATCAGACCATTGGCTTTAAACCAGACATAACGTTTGGCCTGACTAACTTGAGGATTAAAAGGGTTGTGAAAAGCCACAGGACGCATTTCTATGGGTTTTTCGCAAATAAACTTGCTGCGCAGCGATTCAGGGATCAAATGGGCATGTTCACGATAAAACTCTAAATCTGAGACTAAATCTTCCGGAGCCGGTACTTGTGGCATCAGCTCCTGATGCTCAAAGCCCTGTTCTTCAGCCTGAAAAGAAGCTGTCATATAAAAAATAGGTTTACCAAACTGAATGGCACTGACACGCCTTGTGCTGAAACTTTTTCCATCGCGAATGTTTTCTACTTCATAGACGATTGGTTTGCTGGCATCGCCTGGACGTAAAAAATAGGAGTGGAATGAATGCACCTTACGATCGGCTTCTACAGTTTCTTTAGAGGCAGATAATGCCTGTCCCATCACCTGACCACCAAACACGGCTTTAAAACCAAGGTCCTGACTTTGACCTCTGTACAACCCCTGCTCGATAGTCTCTAGTTTTAATAGCGATAATAAGTCGGACAGTACCTGACTCATAACTCTCTCCGGTATCTACAAACGAGAGCCTATTGTGACGCAACTTTGCAATTCAGGCAAAGTGCTTGTCAGAAGACTAGCACTTCATACTGCGGGAGATTATTGACGATGCATATCGCCCAATCCAGTTGCACTGGAATGAATGGTATTCATCGTATTTCGTGCTTCTTCGCGCTCAGCTTCAATTTGAGCTTTTGTACGGCAACGTTTATTTTTCAGCATAGAACCTGTAGAACGGCTATGTTCACAAACCTTACCGTCAGAGTTCACTTTAGCAACCTGAGCCTGTTTGGCCACAATTACAGCGCCTTCTTTTTTCACAACGTCCTGCTTTGGTGCGCTGGCACAAGCGCTCAGTGTTAATGCTGTGGCTATAGCCGCCACTAGTACAGTTTTATTCACGTTCCTGCTCCTTGTTTGAAAATTGTACAGCTTGTACATTACTATTCATAAAAACTAAATTCAACGAACGAGGCTTATAGTAAGTGTGCCGTTTTGAAATAAGAAGTGAAAGTATGTAACTTTATGTTACCAATCCTAGGGAATCGAATTGAATGCAGTATTGGCTTTTTAAAACCGAACCTGACGAATGCAGTATTGACGATTTTGCCAAAACACCGACTGAAGCCATTATTTGGGAAGGTGTCCGAAATTATCAGGCCCGCAATTTTTTAAGGGATCAGGTCAAGTCAGGCGATCTGGTGTTTATTTATCACTCTAGTTGCAAAGACTTAGGTATAGCAGGTGTGGCAGAAGTGGTACAAAGTGGCTATCCGGACCCCAGCCAATTTAATTCTCAAAGTCCTTACTTTGACTCTAAGTCAACGGGGGGAAAAGCTCCATGGATTGCGGTAAACCTGCGCTTTGTTGAAAAATTCCCTTACCTTGTGTCTCTCGACAAACTCAAGAGGTCAACTAAGCTAGAGCAGTTAGCTCTGGTGAAAAAAGGCAACAGGTTGTCTGTAATGCCGGTCAGTTCAGCGGAATGGCAACACATAATAAAAATGAGTCAAGACAAGGGGCTTTGAATGAAGCAAGAGAGACGGCGTGAGGCAAGGGATTTAAACTACTTCTGGGAACTGCTTAGCATGGCACAAAAGTTCTCAGTATCCGAACTACAACGTTTTGGCTACGAGTTATCTTTTGTCAGACAACAGGAAAAGCAACGAGTCGCCGTATTGAAAGCTGGACTAAAAATGGCAAGCATTGATGAGGATGGTCAAATTAATACAGCACCCAAGGTTTTACTGCGGGACTGAGCTGTATTGCCACAACTCTTCAGCCTGCTAAACGATCGGAGTGTGCAGGCTGGTAGTCTTGTAACATCTCCACTGCTCTGTGACATAACTTCAGATAAGATGTCAGAGTATTGCTTTGCCAAAACTCGGTAAGCACAGGGTGATGGCGGATAAAGTTCTCCATTTCGTTGAAACTGAGCTGATCCTGTTGCTTCAGAAACTTAGCAACGGCCTGTCGTGGCAAAGTACTGTGATTGGCCTGTTCTTTACATAAAACAGGAATAGCTTTACATAACAGCTCAGTATGCAGATACCAAACAGGCGCTTTACTCTGAGTACGGCCAGCCTGATGCACTTTAGCCAACAGCTGCTGACTTTGTTCTTCGGCTAACCAAAAGGCCAGATGCTCAAGTTGTACTGACTGCTGTTCGGCAAAACGCAGTTGTACTTTTAATCTGTTTTGTACCTTACCCAACTGATCGATTTTCAGAGCCATAAAGACTATAGGCGCCACAGCAAGCAGTATTAACAGCATCCACATTGAAACTTATCTCCTTTTACCGCTCAAGCACAGCCTGAAGCAGCGGCACTTTAACAGAGCCGACTGCAGAATCCTATGACAGAATCACAACAAATTACTGCAGTAGCTGAAGAGAGTATTGCTAGCTTTGTTTCTTTTTAATATACAACCTTACTTGTTGCTCTAATACAGACAAGGGCACACTGCCGTTACCTAGCACCACTTCGTGGAATTCGCGCACATCAAAGTTGTTACCCAAGGCTTGTTCCGCTTCTTTGCGTAAACGCTTAATAGTCAACTCACCCAGTTTGTAGGACAAGGCCTGGGCAGGCCAGCTGATATAACGATCAATTTCTGTGGTCACGTTATGCATGGACAAGGCTGTATTGCTGGCCAGAAAATCTATAGCCTGCTGACGGCTCCAGCCCATGGTGTGCATCCCAGTGTCAACCACCAAACGAGCGGCACGCCACATTTCGTAGGTTAAACGGCCAAAGTCGCTGTACGGGTCCTGATAAAAGCCCATTTCGATGCCGAGATACTCTGAATACAAGCCCCAACCTTCCCCAAAAGCTGAGGTATAAAAGCTACGGCGGTATTCGGGTAATGATGCCTGCTCCCGCGCCAGAGAAATTTGTAAATGATGCCCCGGCACAGCCTCATGCAAAGTCAAAGCTTCAAGTTCATATAAAGGGCGACGGTCCAGAGCATAGGTATTCACCCAATAAAAACCCGCTCTGTCCTCCCGTTGACTACCGGCGTAACGACCTGTGGTATATTTTGGCGCTATTTCTGCTGGAACAGGAGCTACACCATAAGGTGTTCTTGGCAAGGTCTTAAAGTAGATCGGCAATTGTGCGTCTACCTTTTTGGCAATAAAAGAGGCTTCCTTTAGCAGCGCTGTAGGAGTTTTTACATAAAACTGCGGATCTGAGCGCAAAAATTGAATAAATTCAGCGAAGCTTCCGTTAAAGCCCACTTTTGTGATGATGGTCTGCATTTCCGCACGAATACGGGCAACTTCATCCAAGCCAATCTGATGTACTTGCTCTGGTGTCAATTTTAAAGTGGTGTAATGTTCGAGTCGGTTCTGATAGTAGTCACGACCTTGAGGCCAGTCGCTGGCCGCTATACTGTCGCGTGCACCAGGTAAATACTGCTGTACCATAAACTGATAAAACTGCTGATAAGCTGGGTTGAGTTGTTGCTCCACGATCAGTTTTGCTTCACCCTGCAGAGCAGCCCAGCTATCCGAGTCGACAAACTCAGGTTTCTGGCTAAAAGGCCGGTAAAATACATTCTGCTCAGCGGTTTTACTGACAAAAGCCAGAATACTTTGCTCAAAACCAGCTAATACTGCTTTGGGTTGAGTCATGCCTGTGGCTAAACCTTGTCGCATCCACTCTGTTTGCTGCTGCATATAAACCGGGATAGTTTTTAGCTTGGCGAGGTAATCCAGATAATCTTGCTTGGTTTTGAACTCAGTGCCCGACACCATAAAAGCCAGATCACTATGGAAACCTGACTCCGCAGTCAAAGGGATCAGATGAGCACCATACTGATACTCTGCTATCGCATCTTTGAGAATATAAAGCAGAATGGCATGGTTGATTTGTTGTTGTTCGGTCAGCACACTCTGGTCAAACTGCTGTAGTTTATTTAACCATTCTTGCCTTTGCTTGGCCTGCGCAGCCAAAGTCGCGGCTGACATATCGGGTAAACTGGTTTTACTACGGCCTGTTAAACTTTTTTCTGCCTGCCAAAGCTCATCGGCAAATTGATCAAAATCCTTGTGCTTCGAAACCTGACTGCTGCAAGCTGTCAGTAACCACACCACACAAAAAACTATCATTTTTTGGCGCATTATTTTTCCCCGCTGTTTTTTCTGATTCTACTCTGTTCAGTTTTTACAGCCAGAGCAGCGAGCTGTACTTTTTGGATATTGGCCGCAATATTCGGCGAAGTAAGGCTAAAAAAGTTGTTTTTTAACCGCTGATCTGCGTTTTTTTAAGCGATCAGAAAAAAAACATAAAAAATAAGTCATTAATAAAGCTGAAGATGCAGACTTTTTCTAATAGATATGTCAGCTTAACAACTGGAGTTTATTTGCCTCAACGTAAGTTTCGCGTAACATTAGGTTTTGAAGGCTAAATTAGTAGTTGTATTTAGTGGAGTTGTGTTTGGCATGAAATATCAGGACTCAATCGATCAGGCAAGTGAAAAGGCAGCGCTGACCGCAGCTTTTTTGCAGCGGCATCGTTTGGCAGCCCATCCGGTCAATTACACAGTGATCTATGAGTATATCAGCGGTCAAAATGACGGATTATGTCAGGCCATAGAGCAGAAACTTGCTGTTCAGAGTTCCTTTGACGATTTTGTCTTAGCCGAACTTTATAGCCAGTGGTTAACACCACAACACCAACGTCAGGAAGAGTTGAGTCAACAAGTCACCTCTATGCTCGGCAAGTTGTCCGGTACTACGGATATAGCGAGCGAAGCAGTTCAGCATTATATAGACGTGCTGGACCAGGCCTTGCTAGGCCTTGATCCAAACAATACCAACCGCAGCCGTGAAAGCGTGAATAAAGTCATCAGTGCGACTTACGCTATTAAAGCAAGCCAGCAAAAGCTCAAAGACCAACTCGATTTTTCCAATGAACAATGCCATGCGCTGCGTTCAGAACTGGAACATCTGAAAAAAGAGCGTCAGCTGGATCCTTTGACAGGTTTGTACAACAGGCTAGCGATGCAGGAGCATCTGGAACTGTGGCTGAGTGAAAATCCGGGTAGGCGGATTGCTGCTATAGCGGTCAATTTGGATCATTTCTCCCAATTTAATCAGGACTATGGTTTTGGTGTTGGTGATGTGATTCTAAGCAAAGTAGCGCGTAAAATTGCCAGCTATGTGCAGGAAAGCGGATTGCCTGTTCGTTCAGGCGGCGAAGAGTTTCTGATTTTATTACCAGACGTCGATTTACGCACTGCAGGCGAAATTGCTGAACAAGTACGCAAAGGTGTCGAAAAACTTCGCTTTGTCTCAGCAAAAAGTAAAAAGACCTTACCTAAAGTCACCATCTCTTTAGGGGTCAGTATCTACAACACAGCTGAGAACTGGCACCAATTTTTATCCCGTAGTAGCAAAGTGCTGCTTGAAGCCAAAGTCCGTGGCCGCAATCAAGTGGCGACAGAGTTAATGCTGGCCATCTGATATGGCCAGTTTGCTAAAAGAGCTGTTAAATCCGGCACTTTTGCAGCAATTAGCGGCATTATGTCAGCAGCATTATCCTAGGTTCGCAACAGAACAATTTCTGCAACAGACTCAGGGCCCGGACTGGCTGCTGTTAGAGCTAAAAGCCAGAATCCGTCATATCAGCCATGCCTTGCACCGGGCTCTGGGCTTGCCCTATAGCGATGCTATTCAAATACTACTGCCCGTTAGTAGCCATTTCTCTGGTGTGCCGGGTTTTATCTTTGCCGACTATGTTGAAGTCTATGGCCTGGACGATCCGGAAACCTCATTTCGTGCTCTGGCACATTTCACCTGTTTTTCGACTGGCGAATTTGCCATCAGACCGTTTTTTCAGCGTTACCCTGAATTAACTTTGGCTCAAATGAAAGCCTGGTCTTATTCGGATAATCTGCATTTACGCCGTCTGGCCAGTGAAGGCGCACGGCCACGTTTGCCCTGGGGCATGGCGTTAAAAGCCTATAAAACAGATCCTTCCCCTTTGTTACCTATTCTTCAGCAGTTGAAAGCAGATCCAGAACCTTATGTGCAGCGCAGTGTAGCTAACCATCTTAACGATATCAGCAAAGACCACCCTGAACTGGTGTTGGATATAGCGCAAGAATGGTTAGGCCAGCACCAGAGCACAGATTGGATTGTCAAACATGCATTGCGGGGATTGTTAAAACAGGCTCATCCCAGAGCTTTGGCTTTGTTTGGTCTGCAGCAGCTCCCACTGCAAGTCCGATTGGATATGCACAACGCCCAAGTGTCAGCGCAACAGCCACTGCATTTTGTGATTGAAGTCTCTGGCCCAAAGGAACTGGAAGCCAAAATAAGGCTGGAGTACAAAATTGGTTATCGGAAAAAATCTGGCCAGCTGAATTACAAAGTATTCCAACTGAGTAATAAGGTCTGGGCAGGTCAGGATTTGCGATTTGAGCGTCGCCAGGCCTTTGTGGACCTGACCACCCGCAAACACTACCCGGGCCAGCATCACTTACAGATTATGCTCAACGGTCATTGTTATGCTGAGAGCTTCTTTGAATTGATCTAAAACATCAGTACTGTCATAAAACATCAGGATAAGTTGGCGTAAGCCGCCGAATCTTTTACACTAGCGCCACTTTAGTTTATCACTTCCAGCCAAAGGCTTTTTTATGACTGACCAGCAACCTGATAGCACTCATTTTGGCTTTAAAACTGTCAAGCAAACTGAAAAAGTGTCGCTTGTAGCCAATGTATTTCATTCTGTTGCGGCCAAATACGACCTGATGAACGATGTGATGTCTATGGGCATTCACCGCCTCTGGAAAAGATTCACTATAGATTGCAGTGGCGTTCGTCCTGGTCATCAGGTGTTGGATTTAGCTGGCGGTACTGGTGACATCACAGCCTTGTTTTCGAAAAGGGTTGGACCTACTGGCAAAGTGATACTGGCAGATATCAATGAGTCTATGCTCAACGTTGGACGCGACAAGCTGCGGGATTTAGGCCTGGTCAATAATATTGACTATGTGCAAGCCAATGCGGAAGCTTTACCTTTTGCAGATAACAGCTTTGACATTATCAGCATAGGTTTTGGTCTGCGTAATGTCACAGACAAAGACGCTGCGCTGCGCTCTATGTACAGAGTGCTGAAACCTGGTGGTCGCTTATTAGTGCTGGAATTCTCAAAACCTGAGTATGAGTGGCTGAGCAAAGTCTACGACTTGTATTCTTTTAAATTACTGCCTGCCATAGGTGGCCTGGTGGCGAATGACAAAGAAAGTTACCAGTATTTGGCTGAATCCATCCGTATGCATCCGGACCAGGATACGCTGAAGCAAATGATGGCAACCGCAGGTTTTGAGCATGTCAGTTATCACAACCTGACTGGCGGTATAGTGGCATTGCACAAAGGTTATAAATTCTGATGTTAAGTCTGGTGCCACAACTAATCTGCGCTACTTTAGAAAAAGTGCTGCACAAAGTCGTGGCAATGGATGCCGCATCCCCGGCCTTGTTGCAAAAAGTACAAGGCAAACAACTGGCTTTACAGTTACAGGAATTGCCATGGCGCTTTGTGTTATCAGCAACGTCAGAGAGCTTATTGCTGAATCAGCATAATGAAAAAGTCGATTGTGTGATCAGCACAGACCTTGCTACCTTGCAAAAGCTGAATGACCCCAGCCAATTGACCCGTTTGATTAAGCAGGACAAGCTACACATTGATGGCGACCTGCAAGTGGCCCAGCAATTCAGCAGTCTGCTACAGCAACTAGACCCAGACTGGGAGCAACAACTGTCAGCTTGGTTAGGTGACGCTCTGGCCCACAAAGTCGCTGTGGCTATCAAACAACTGCAGCTCTATATTCAGACTCAACTAAGGCAATTGGAGCAAGCCAGTGTTGAACTGGCGCAGGACGAGCTGGCGTTAAGTCCAACACAAGCTGAAATGAACCAATTCAGTCGTGATGTCAGTCAGCTGCAAGCAAGGCTGGATCAATTGAGTCGTCATAACGCCTTCAGGCAGGAGTAATTTTGGGTCTGCGCCGTTTTTACCATATTTTAAAAACCCTGCTGCAGTACGGACTGGAGCAACTGATCCCACCACAATGGCAGCCCTGGTATTTCCGCACTGCCCGAAATGCAGCCTTTTGGTTAAGAAACAAGCACCCGGATAAAACAGAAGGCGAGCGTCTACGTTTGGCTTTGCAACAACTTGGGCCTGTCTGGGTTAAATTTGGTCAGATGCTATCCACAAGGCGTGATTTGTTTCCTGAACAATGGGTGGACGAACTGGCCAAGTTACAGGACAAGGTCGAAGCTTTTCCTGGTGAGCAGGCCAAAGAGTTAATTATTCAACAGCTGGGTTTACAGCAGATCAGTGACTTATTTCAGCAGTTTGATGAAAACCCGCTGGCATCTGCTTCTATAGCTCAGGTCCATACCGCTCAGCTCATACAGGCTGATGGTAACTTGGCCGATGTGGTCATTAAAGTGATTCGACCCGATATCAAACCTCAGATCCTCGCTGATTTAGAGCTGATGGAGGCACTGGCGGATTTAGTCGCCCGTTACCTGCCTGATGGCAAAAGATTGCGCCCTAAAGAGGTGGTCGCAGAGTATCGCAAAACCATTCTGGACGAATTAGATTTGCAACGTGAAGCGGCCAATGCTATCCAGTTAAAACGTAACTTCGAAGGGTCTGACTCGCTTTATGTCCCTTATGTTTATGCCGACCACAGCAGAGCTGGCGTCATGGTCATGGAGCGCATTTATGGCATCCCTGTATCGGATTTAGCAGCACTCAAAGCTCAGGGTACTAACCTCGAATTGCTGGCCAAGCGAGGCGTGGAAGTGTTTTTTACTCAGGTATTCCGTGATAGCTTTTTCCATGCTGATATGCACCCCGGTAATATTTTTGTCTCCTTCGAAACTCCGCATAATCCGAAGTACATAGGGATAGACTGCGGCATAGTCGGTACCTTAAATAAAGAAGATAAACGCTATTTGGCAGAAAACTTTGTCGCCTTTTTTAACCGCGACTATTTAAAAGTAGCTCAGTTGCACGTAGATTCAGGCTGGGTGCCGGCCAATACCAGTGTCGAAGAATTTGAAAGTGCGATCCGCACTGTCTGCGAACCTATCTTTCAGAAACCGCTGCAGGACATCTCTTTTGGCCAGGTGCTGTTTAATCTATTTAATACAGCCCGTCGTTTTAATATGCAGGTTCAACCACAACTGGTATTGTTACAAAAAACTCTGTTGTACATTGAAGGCTTGGGTCGTCAGCTGTATCCACAGTTGGATTTATGGCAAACGGCCAAACCTTTTCTGGAAAACTGGGTCCAACAGCAAATGGGACCTGCAGCCTTGTGGCGTGAAATGAAGGCAAACCTACCGTTTTGGGTGGAAAAAATGCCGGAGATGCCAGGCTTACTGCATCAGTATTTGCAACAAGGCCCTAAGCAGCAGGCCAATTTGTTAGCTCTGTTGCAACAAGTGCAGCTGCAACAGCAGAACCAGACTAAAAAGTTAGCTTATGCCATAGTGGCAGGCTGTAGTTTATTGAGTGCTGTCTTATTACTGACATCTGGCTGGTCTATAACAGCGGCGGGACTTGCATTGGTCGCGCTAGGATTTGTCTTAAAAATGAATTAACGGACAGAAAGGTTCGTTTCAACAGTTTGAAAACCGAAGGAGAATAACATGGGTTTTGGTGGCATTAGTATTTGGCAGTTATTGATCATCCTGGTGATTATTGTCCTGCTGTTTGGTACCAAGCGTCTGCGCGGTATCGGTTCTGATTTGGGTTCAGCCATTAAAGGTTTCCGTAATTCAGTCAAAGATCCGGAAGAAGAGGCAGAGCCAGTCGCACCGGTGGTTCAGGCACCGCAGCCTCAGCCGCAAATAAAAGCTGAAATCAAAGAAGCAGCTCCTGCCAGCGCTGAATCAGCAAAAACTCCTGACCAACGCTAAATGAGCTTTTGGGAATTAGTAGTTATTGCCATAGTTGCTCTGTTGGTATTAGGCCCAGAGCGACTACCGGGTGCTATTCGCAGTGTTAGTGGTTTTGTCCGCAGCGTGAAGCAATTTGGCCAGCAAATGCAGGCTGAATTAAATGATGAACTAAGGGTACAAGAACTGCACGATAAGTTAAAACAAGCCGAAGAGAAAGGCTTGTTGAACCTGACGACTGAGGAAATGCAAGCGATCACAGAGCTACGTCAGGCCGCTGCAGATGTAACTAATCCTTATCCTGCAACCAGCCCAGCAGCAGATCAGCCAGCGCAACAGACGGAATCGACTGTACCCACTTTGTCTATTTCACCAGAATCAGTAGTAGCAGATGACAAAAACCACAAATCCTAATAGCCTGTTAGGGCACTTGATTGAATTAAGGCGTCGGCTGTTAAATACCGTGATGGCTGTACTCCTTGTCTTTATCTGCCTGGCTTATTTTGCCGCAGATATTTATCACCTGATGGCGTCGCCTCTCATGGCAGTCTTGCCAACAGGCGCGTCCATGATAGCGACTGATGTGGCAGCGCCTTTTTTTGCACCTTTTAAACTGACCTTTATCGTAGCTTTGTGCCTGACAGTGCCTTATATGCTGTGGCAGATTTGGTTGTTTGTTGCACCTGCTTTATACCAAAAAGAAAAACATCTGGTTGCGCCGCTTATTGTGTCCAGCACAGTATTGTTTTACTGCGGTATAGCCTTCGCCTATTACATTGTGTTTCCTCTGGTTTTTGGCTTTTTCACCAGCGTTGCACCAGAAGGCGTGACTATAGCTACAGATATCAGCAGCTATTTGGATTTTGTGTTAAAACTGTTTTTCGCTTTTGGTTTATCTTTTGAAATTCCAGTCGCTGTATTGTTGTTAGTATGGACGGGGGCAGTAACACGTCAGCAACTGGTTGAAAAACGACCTTATTTTGTAGTATTTGCCTTTATTATTGGCATGTTGTTAACGCCACCAGACGTATTATCTCAAACATTGTTGGCTGTCCCTATGTGCTTGTTGTATGAATTGGGGATCTGGCTTAGTCGCTTTTATGTCCGGGCTGAACCGGAAGAAACAGAGATTCAGTAAGGAAAATAATTATGAGAAGTAAAGCCGGATTTTTAGTTTTGACTCTTTGGGCCTCGACAGGCAATGCCGTGGAATTATCGGATCAGTTGGCACAGTGTCGTACTGTAAAAAATGACCTGCAACGCTTAATTTGCTACGACAAAATTGGCACTAAAACCTTCAGTACAGCCGCTGTGGTAACAGAAGAACAACAAAGCTTAGAAAGAGCACCTACTGCGAATAACCAGGTAGTTGCAACCACCAATACAGACAACTTTGGTGTAGAGCATAAAGAAGTAGTTCAAGATCTGGTTAGTAGCATCACAGCTACGGTAAATTCTATAGAGCAGTCAAAACGTGGGTTATGGACTGTAACCTTGGACAATGGTCAAAAATGGCGCCAGATCTCCAGTGACGGTTTTTTACTACGTAAAGGCGAAGAAGTCACGATCGAAAGGGGTGTATTCAATTCATTTCTGTTGACCAGAAAGGGCTCTGAGCGTCAAACCAAGGTTGCCAGGTTGCAGGATTAACTCTAGTGTTTGATGTTGGCGTAAACCTTTTTAACGCCCAGTTTGATCTGGACCGTAACGAGGTTATTGATAGAGCTAAAGCTGCTGGAGTGCAGTCTATGTTGCTTATCAGCACTGATATCGAAGAAACCAGAAAAAATCAGCTCGAATCTGAACTAGATGCCAATTTTTTTTGCACTGCCGGCGTACATCCACATTATTCAGCCAGTGTCACACCGCATGAACTGCAGCAGCTCGAGACTTTGCTGACGCATCACAAAGTGGTTGCTGTTGGCGAATGTGGATTAGATTTTAACCGGGACTTTTCGCCCCGCGACCGCCAGATAGAGGTGTTTGAGCTACAGCTGGAGCTGGCGAAAAATGTAAAGAAACCGGTGTATTTGCATGAGCGAGATGCATTTGACACCCAGCTGGCTTTGTTAAAACATCATCAGATTCAGCAAGGAGTAGCTCACTGTTTTACCGGCAACGTGCAACAAATGCGAGCCTACCTTGATCTTGGTTTATATATAGGTATTACAGGCTGGCTTTGTGATGAGCGCCGCCATGATCAACTGGTAGAAGCATTGAACTACTTGCCTTTGGACAGGTTACTGATTGAGACTGATGCTCCTTATCTATTACCACGAACACTGCAGCAAAAACCAAAAAGCAGGCGTAACGAGCCTATGTATCTGCTTGAAATAGCCAGTTATATAGCCAGTCTCACCGGAAAATCTGTCGACCAAATCCGGCAAACCAGCGTTGCAAATAGCTACAGGGTGTTTAATTTGTCACAGGATTCACAGTATGTTGATTGACACATTGTTGCTACAGTGGCCTGTGCTGCTTACGGGTGTTGCCATAGGCGCTATTGTTAGCAGTTTGCTTGCGTGGCTTTTATTTTATTTGCAACAAAAAAATTGGCAGCAAGAGGTTGCAGACCAGCTGGAAGACAGCATTCAGCAGCGCACTCTTGAATTGCAAATCACCCTGACAGAATTAGCGGATAAAAACAAACTTCTGGAGCAGCAAAACACCAGAGACGCCTTGACTGGTGTGCGCAACAGAGCTTTTTTTGACCAGAAAATTAATGCTGAAATAAAACGTAGTAGACGCGAGCGCAGTACTTTAGGTTTACTGATGATCGACATCGACCACTTTAAATCCATCAATGACAACTATGGTCACCTCGTTGGTGATTTGGTCATCAAAGAAGTAGCCAATCGCCTGCAGCAAGAATTAAAACGCAGTACAGATTACCTGTGTCGTTATGGCGGCGAAGAGTTTGCCATTATTCTGCCAAATACAGACACTGAAGGAGCTATGCTACTGGCAGAGCAGCTGCGCCTTTGCCTCAATGCATCCCCTGTACAACATGAAGAGCTGCAGTTATCCATCAGCGCTAGCATAGGTTGTTATGCAGCTGTGGCTCAAATAAGCAGCATCAGTTCGGATTATATTCAAGCGGCAGACATCGCCCTTTATCAGGCCAAAAATGAGGGCCGAAATAGGGTTGTTTGCAGCCTTGAGTCAGAGATCTCAACCAAGGAGACTCCAGATGAGTCAATTTAACGAATACTTTCCTGCCAGCCGCTTACGCCGTATGCGTCAGTCGGACTTTAGCCGTCGTTTAATGGCCGAAAACCGTGTCACAGTAGACGACTTAATTTATCCAATGTTTATTGTTGAAGGTGAAAATCAGCGTCAGGCTATTCCTTCTATGCCAGGTATAGAGCGCTTATCGCTGGATTTATTGCTGGTAGAGGCGAAAGAATTAGCCGCTTTAGGCATTCCTGCCATAGCTATTTTTCCAGTCACAGCGGCAGAGAAGAAATCTCTTTTAGCTGAAGAAGCTTATAACCCTGATGCCTTAGCGCAACGGGCTGTAAGGATGTTAAAACAACATGTGCCTGAATTAGGCGTGATCACTGATGTAGCCCTCGACCCTTTTACCACTCACGGTCAGGACGGCATTATTGATGACGACGGTTATGTGCTGAACGACATCACTACAGATATTCTGGTGAAGCAGGCTTTGTCTCATGCTGAAGCCGGCGCTGACATAGTCGCACCATCTGACATGATGGATGGTCGTATTGGTGCCATTCGTTCAGCGCTTGAAGCTGAAGGTTATGTAAACACCAAAATCATGGCTTACTCTGCTAAATATGCTTCCGCCTATTACGGTCCATTCCGCGATGCGGTCGGCTCAGCCGGCAACTTAAAAGGCGGCAATAAAAAGTCTTATCAGATGGATCCAGCCAACAGCAACGAAGCCTTACGTGAAGTGGCTCTGGACTTGGAAGAAGGCGCCGACATGGTGATGGTAAAACCAGGCATGCCTTATCTGGATATAGTCCGTCGCGTTAAAGACGAATTTGGCGTGCCTACTTTTGCCTATCAGGTCAGTGGCGAATACGCTATGCATATGGCGGCTATTCAGAATGGCTGGTTGGCCGAAGAAGCTATAGTGATGGAGTCACTGCTAGCCTTTAAACGCGCTGGCGCCGACGGCATCCTGACTTACTTTGCGAAAAAAGCGGCTATTTGGTTACGAGGATAAAATAAACAGGGTCAGAGCCACACTCTGACCCTTTATTCAATACTTAGCTGCCAGCCTGCTTGTTGTTGATACACCACTTCCTGCTCAAGCTCAGCCCGCATCAACGGATGATGATCCAACCAGCCTGCAGGCAAAGTTAAAGTCAAAGTTTCAGCTTGTGCTGTGACTTGTACTTCAGGCAAGACTTCGTACCGACGTCGCATCGACAAAATCACCGAAAGCCGCAATAAGCGCGTTAACCGCACCGCCAGTAACACTGAGGTCATGGTTTGTCTGGACAGAATTTCTTTATTGATATCAGCCCTGTGGTTATAGACCAGCGCCATCAGCAGTTGTTGTTGCGCCCGGGTAAAACCTGGCAGCTCAGCATGACTGATAATGTAAGCCCCATGGTGGTGATGGTTTTTGTATTCAATCAACAAGCCCAGCTCATGCAGCAAAGCGCCAGAGCGCAACATGGCTAAACCTTCAAAACTGGATAAATTCCATTGCTGATGCAGCTGAGAGGCTAAAGTTGCAGCCATGTCGGCGACACGCTCCGCATGTTGCTGGTCGATGTAATAGCGCACCATCATACTTTGCAAGGTGCGGGCACGCACATCCTGGTGCTGTAACTGCGGCAACATGCTGTAAAGCACACCTTCGCGCAAAGCACCGCCAGATAAGGTCATACCGCTGATATTCAGCACCCGGAACAGGGCTATTAAAATAGCTAAACCAGAAGGGAATACCTGTTTACGTTCCTGAGCCAAGCCAGGTAAATTCAACTGGTCCATATGACCACAAGCCAAAGCCTGCTGCATAATAGCTTCCAGTCGCGGTAGGGTGATGACTTCATCTTTGCCCTGACCTACTAAAATTTCCTGCATCGCCTGTACTGTGCCTGAAGCACCGACAGCGTTTTGCCAGCCCTGCCGCAGGTACTGATCGCTGATAGTACGAATTTCATGTTCAGCTGCAGCAATAGCGGCATTAAAGTTCGCTTCGCTTAATTCGTTATTGGCGAAATAACGCTCAAGGAAAGTGACGCAGCCCATATTCAGACTGGACAATAAAATTGGCTGGAAGCCCTGCCCTACCACTATTTCGGTGGAAGCGCCGCCTATGTCGATCACCAGACGGTTCGAATCACAATTCGAAGTATGAGCCACACCTAGGTAAATAATACGGGCTTCGTCTTCACCGGAAATAACTTCTATCGGCTGGCCTAAAATAGCCTCAGCTTCAACCAGAAAAGTTTTGACGTTACGGGCTAATCGCAGCGTGGCAGTGCCCACTATACGGATGTTTTCTGAGGGAATATCTTGCAGACGTTCAGCAAACAAGGCCAGGCATTCCCAACCCCGGGTCATGGCTTGTTTACTCAGTACTAAACTATCGTTTAAACCAGCGGCCAAACGCACTTTGCGCTTGACCCGGCCTATCACCTGCACGCTGCCGCCAACCACTTTCACCATCAACATATGAAAGCTATTGGAGCCGAGATCGATCACAGCATAAATATCATTATGCTGTGTCGGTTTAGCCGCGCCGTCCATAGACTTAACGCGGGCGGCTACGTGGGTTTCTTGGCCCATTCTGATTAGGTCGTCCACCGCTACGTGCCTGACCCGGACGACGTCTGACCCTTGGTTTGGGCACAGTCAAATCTTCCAGTAACGCAGAAGTATCGTATTGAGTAACAGGGATAGCATGGCGGATATAGTCTTCGATAGCCGTCAGGTTTAACGCATAACGCTCACAGGCAAAACTAATGGCTTTACCACTTTCACCGGCACGGCCAGTACGACCGATACGGTGCACATAGTCTTCACAATCGTCAGGTAAGTCGTAGTTAAAGACATGACTGACCATAGGAATATGTAAACCACGGGCGGCAACGTCGGTTGCGACCAGAATATCCAGTTTACCGCTGGTGAAGTCCTCCAGAATACGTAAACGTTTTTTCTGGATCACGTCACCTGTGAGTAAACCTACACGGTGACCGTCGGCTTCCAACCAGGCGTGAATATCTTCACAGCAGTGTTTGGTGTTGGCAAACACTATGGCTTTATCCGGCCATTCTTCTTCCATCAGCGTCAGCAGCAACTTCATTTTGTGTTCGTCTGACGGATAAAACAATTCTTCAGAAATACGTGAGCCGGTCATTTGTTCAGGCGCCACATGAATATGCACGGGCTGGTTCATCTGCTCAAAGGCCAGTTCCTGCACCTTGTAGGACAAAGTGGCAGAGAATAATAAGCTCAAACGTTCAGTCACAGGAGGCATACGACGGAACATAAAACGGATATCTTTGATAAAGCCTAAATCGAACATACGATCGGCTTCATCCAGCACTACCACCTGAATTTGTGACAGGTCGTACAGGCCTTGTTTTAAGTAATCAATTAAACGGCCAGTGGTACCAATTAAAATATCTGCGCCTTGTTCCAGCAATTGGCGTTGAGAATCATAACCCTCGCCCCCATAAATCAGAGCAAGCTTTAAGCCCGATGTTTTGGCCAGAGCCTGAGCGTCAT